>Ga0315281_10015286_pt1 | contig 10296 bp, 10 predicted proteins | sample YL17G07_0_MG_FD_204540 | JGI IMG/M metagenome (GOLD analysis project Ga0315281, IMG submission 204540) | Sediment microbial communities from Yellowstone Lake, YNP, Wyoming, USA - YL17G07_0 | ecosystem: Environmental > Aquatic > Freshwater > Lake > Sediment | place: USA: Wyoming | collected...
AGTTCTGGCTCCCCTGGCCCAGTCCCTCGCCCGTCAGGCCGCCGGAGCCGATGGCGGTCTTCGACTGGACAAGTTGGTAGCCTTCCTGGAGGCTTGTCTTTTCCGGGTGGAGGAAGCCGGTGAATCGCGCGCGCTGATAGTCGTGCAGGCCGAAGAGATACAGCGCCGGCAGCAGCAGCGCGCCGACCGCGAGCGCCAGCGCCAGGTGCCTCACCCGCGCCCCGGCGCAGTACAGCAGCGCGAACAGTATCGGGATGAACAGCAGCGCCGTGCCCAGGTCAGGCTGCTTCACCACCGCCAGCGTCGGCACGAGCACCAGGAGGAACGGCACGGCAAGTTTCGTCGCGCGGGAGAGATTGTCGCGGTACATCAGGTAACGCGACAGCGCCAGCACCGCCGCAATCTTCATGAACTCGCTCGGCTGCAGCGAAAAGAGCGAACCGACCGCAATCCAGCGCGTCGCGCCGTTCACCGGCGGGAACACGTAGCACACGAGAACCAGCGCCAGACACGCGCCGTAAATCGTGTAAGACCAGCGCGCCAGTTTCATGTAATTGACCGCGGCCAGCGCGACGAACGCCGCCGCCCCCAATCCCACCCACACCATCTGCTTGTACGGGTCCGCGCTGTACGCGTTCTCGTCGACGCGGTACGACGCGCTGAACACGAAAATCACGCCGTACGCCACGATAATGAACATCAGCGCGACAATCGCCCACGGGACTCTCGAAAATGTATTCAGCATCTTGAACATGGGACTTATCAGACCTATAGGACCTATATCTTCACTCCTGTCCGAAGTACGCCAACGTGAAATAAAGGGGTCAGACCCCTTTGTTTCACGTTATTTCTCGTTCTCCGATTCCGAAGACTCTTGGATGCCGAAGTACGCCTGGAAAATCTGTTTCGCGACCGGCCCGGCGACTTCGCCGCCGTGGCCCCGCGTCCTTTCGATGACAACGACCACGCAGATTTGCGGATTGTCGTAAGGCGCCCAGCCCGCGAACCACGCGTTGTTCTCGTCGGGGAGGCCGGTCTCAGCGGTGCCCGTCTTGCCCGCGATTTGCACGCCCTTCATGCGAGTGTACTTGTACGCCGTCCCGCCCGGCTCGTTCACCACGGCCAACAGCCCCTCGCGCACGAGTTTCAGCCGGTCCGCCCGCAGGCCCATGTCCACAGCCGGGTGCGGCATCTCCGGCCTCAGCACCAGGTGCGGCGTGACGAGTCGGCCCCCGTTGGCTATCGCCCCGATGACCCGCGCCATCTGCAGGGGCGTCACGCCGAGCGTGCCCTGTCCGATGGCCGTGTTCCATATCTCTCCCGCGGAGGTCGGCTCGTCGATGCGGCCGGCCGAGTCGCCCACCTCGATCCCCGTGCGCCTTCCGATGCCGAATCTCCGCGTCCACTCCGCCAGCCTTTCACCGCCCAGCCGTGAAGCCGTGTGGTAGAAAAAGATGTTGCACGACCTCTTGAGCGCGTCGTGCAGGTCGATCGCGTCCGAGCCGGAGTGGTTCCGGCAGAATTTCTCCTCGCCTCCCACCATGATGCTGCCGTGGCACGGATAAGTGACGGTCTCGTAGCCGGGTATCTCGTGCACCGCCGCCACGGCCTCCACCACCTTGAAGGCGGAGCCGGGCGTATACGCCCCCAGCGTGGCGCGGGAGAAGAGCGGATGGTCTTCGTTGTCCGCGCTCACCGCCTCGCTCACGTTGTTCAGGTCGAAGCGCGGCCATGACGCCAGCGCCAGGATTTCGCCGGTGTTCACGTCCATTACGACGATAGCGCCTTTCCGCTGGCCGAGGGCCTGCTCCGCGGCCTGCTGGAGTCTCATGTCGAGCGTCAGCGTTATGTCCTTGCCGGGCGCGGAGTCGCGGGCGGCCAGCGTTTCGTCTCCGCCGCGCGTGGCGACCTTGAGCGCCGCGCCGGTGGCCGGCCGCATCGCCTCCTCCATCGCGGCCTCCACGCCGGACACGCCGAATGCCTGCGACGCGAAATAGTTTGCGCGCTCGAGCGATTCGTAGCGCCCGCGCCCGATTATTTCATCAAGCCCCTTCGCGAAATATCCGGAGGCCTCCTTCCTCTCATACGCCGGGCCGGAAAGGTGCCCCATGTAGCCGATGACGTGGCAGGCGCTCTCGCCGTACGGATAGTAGCGCGTGGTCGTGCAGACGACCTTCACGCCTGAGTTCTCGTCGGTGGCCGTAACCACCGCGTCGCGCCGCGGCACGTCAATGTTGGGAATTATCACGAAAGGCTCCGAGGCCTCGCGGTCGAACGTGTCCAGGCATCTCTTGCCGAAGCGCGCCCGAATTGTCGCGCGCGCCTTCGAGAGCGAGGAACACGCGCGCACCGTCTCGATGTAAGCCTCCGCGTCCGCGTCGGAGAGTTTGAGCATTTCCCGCTTCTCAAGCCATTTCAGATGGCGCTGGATGTTGCCGGCCAGGCGCGCGGTTACGCCATTCTCGCCGTAGATGAGGCGGCGGATGTCGTCCGGCGCGAGGCCGGCGGCTTTTGCCAGCGCGTCGATGTTCGCGGCCTCGGCCTCTTCGCCGCGGGCGCACGCGCGCAGAGGGATTATCGCGATGTCGTAGGACGGCCGGTCCTCGGCCAGGACGTTGCCCGCGCGGTCGAAGATCGTCCCGCGCGGCGCGGTCGTCACCTCCATGCGCACCAGTTTGCCCTGCGCGTCCCTCACGTACCGGCCGTGCTCGAACAGTTGCAGTTGAGCCGCCCGGCCGATGAGCGCCGCCATCCCAACCGCAATGCACACGATCACTATTTTTAGGCGTCTTCGATACATTGGAAAAATCCACAGATTACACGGATTTCCCAGATTTCCGGGGACCCACAAAACGCTGGAAATACAGGCTCCGCACCCCGAAGTTGAGCAGCAGCCCTTTAGGCAAGCCGGACGCCATTAGATAATTAATTACCTGGGATTCATCAGCGCCGCTCGTAATCTGCAACGCTTTCATCTCCACCAGCACATTGTTGAAACAGACGAAATCCATACGGTAAATCGCGTCAAGCTTTTCCCCTTTGTAAAACACGGGCAGCTCCACTTGCGCGCGGAACGGAATCTTTCTCAATGCAAATTCCTTGGCAAGCGCTTGTTGGTAGACTGCCTCCAGGAATCCCGCGCCCAGCGTCTTGTGCACTTCCAGCGCCGCACCGATTATGGCATACGTTTCCGGGTCGCCCTTGTCAATTGTGTTTTCTCTCATTCCACACCTCATCTGAGAAATCCGTGAAATCTGTGGACCCCATCAACGTACTTCCGATGAGAGTGACCGCTTCTGGACGAATCCCATTGCGCGGTTGAGTTTCACGAACAGCGCCAGCGCGAACGGCGCAAGCGCCGCGGTCCAGACCGCGCGCGCGGCTGCCGCGGCGAAGAGCGCCCCGCCGGAGGCGTCGGAAAACTGAATCTTCACGAACAGCGCGCCGAGCGTCTCGATTGCGCCGAGGCAAACCAGCGCGAGCACAGCCTGAACGACCGCGTGCTCTTTGAATATCTTTTCGCGCAGACTCGCGAGCACCGCGGCCATCGCGGCGAAGAGAAAGGCGTGAACGCCGAACCTTCCGCTTGCGAAGACGTCGCACGCAAGCCCCGCCATCGCCGCGGCCATCACCGCCTGCCGCCGCGGCGCGAACAGCGCGGCGTACAGCGCCGCCATGAAAAGCAGGTCCGGCGCGCCGCCCAGCACGCTCAGACCCTCAAGCACCGCCACCTGGACCGCCAGGCAGACAATGAGCAGAATTATGTAAGGCGCTTCACGCATTTTCTTGAGTATAGGTCCTATTCGTCCCATAGGACCTATATTGTGTTATGGATTCGGCGGCGGGACGGCCACCGGCCAGTCGGTGAGCACCAGCACCTGGTCAACCTCCTCAAACCCGATTGCGGGCTGGACCTCAATGAGATGGTTGAAGTCGCTGGTCCGCTCGCTGACGCCGCTCACGGTCCCCGCAATCAGCCCGCGCGGGAACGCTCCGTTGTAGCCGGAAGTCACCACATAGTCGCCCTTCGCCGCCGCGACTTTGCGCCAGATGTAGTTGAGCCGCAGCGGCACTTTGTCGTTCGCCGTGCCGACGAGGATTCCGGCCAGGCGTTCGGGCGAAGCCGGATTTGCGTCCTCGGCCTTCGCCGGGACGAGAAAGACCGATACCTTGAGGCGCGGATCGCCCAGCGCGATTACCTCGCTCATTGCCGGGCCTGCGGCGTTGACTACGCCGACCAGCGCGCCGCCGCTCACCACCGGCATCCCCTCGCGCACGCCGTCGAGCGTCCCGCGGTCTATATATAATGTATGGCGCATTTGGCCCGTGCCGCTTTTGAAGACGACGGACGCGGCGACGGTCCTGCCTTCGGGCAGGGCGTTCTGGGCGCGGTTGGCCGCGAACGCCTGGTAGGAGGCAAGTTGCGAGCGGGCGGTGTCGAGTTGGATGCGGAGTTGCTCCACCTGCTCGCGGAGCGCGGCGTTTTCGTCAGCGAGCGATTTCTGCGTTTCCGGGGAAGCGGGATTAAGCAGTGACGCGGCGGCGGAGAGAGCGGCGCGGCGCGCCTCGCCCACCGGCCGCAGCGGCGTGGCGGCGAACATCCGTATGCGCCCGGTTATCGCCGGCGGCAGAATGATAAGCGCCATTGCAAAGGCCAGAACGATGACGGTGTTCAGGTTTTTCCGCACCGCAACTCACCTCGGAGGACACGGAGAAAAACAACTTTGACAGCGGATGCACGGATTTGGGGGATGAACGGATTTTGCGCGACAACGGGTTATCGTCTCCCTTACTCCAACCGGAAATCACTCCGTGTTGCCTGTTCGCTCACGGTTGAAATGAACTTGCATAGTCTTTCTTTATCCTGAGTTTCCCGGCATCAAGGAGCGCTTTCCAGTGTTCCTGGATTTTTTTCACGGCCTCGATGTTCCCGGCGTCAATGGTCATGGGAACGCTGTACTCTGCTCGGACGGCAGCCCAGATACCGTCATCTCCGCAGCCAAAGATAAACCAGTCGTCCGTTGCTTCCGCAATGGTGCATAACAAATCAAAACACACGTAGCCTGTTGATACGACAGCCTTATCCCGGCCATCCACTCTTGCTTTGCTTTGTTGAGAGTTCGACAGATTCTCAACCAGCACGGGCAATATGTCGCCGCCGCATGAATCAACCAGCGCCTTGATTTCCTCATGATTGGGCAAGTCCGAGGAGCCGGCCCCGTCCATACTGTAAATAACGTTGGCCGTTGACAGTGTCCTGATTACCTCTTGTTCCCTCGGCATCAGAGTGCCGTGTGCCTTGGGCGAAGCGCCGGTCTCGGACGTTACGCCTTGCGTGGGCAAGGCGCTTGTCTCGGGCGCTGCGCCGGGCGAAGCGCCTGATGTGCCGGCTTTCCAAAGAGCCTCATGGACGAATATCGCCGCCACGCCCAGCGCCGCGAAGAACGCTATCCCCGTTAGAATCTTCCAGGTTGCCATGATTTCCCCAGTGGAACGGAGCGGGCAAGCCGGACCTGTCCGACCGCGCATAAAAATGCAACAAAAAGGGCGTCACCCCTCTTTGTTGCCGTTTCCCCTCCAATTTATTTTCTCGGACAGGTCGAACAAGTCAGACAAGTCGGACGGGTCCGACGTTATAGTTGGTCGTCACTGCTCTCCAGCACCTTGGCGAGCAAATCAATCTGCTCCAGGATTTCCGCGGTGCCCTTTGCGACCGCGCTCAGCGGGTCGTCGGCTACCCTCACCGGGATGCCCGTCTCTTCCATGATGACCTTGTCCAGTCCACGCAGCAGCGCCCCGCCGCCGCACAGCACCATCCCGTTGTCAACCAGGTCGCCCGCCAGTTCCGGCGGCGTCCGCTCAAGCGTTACCTTCACCGCGTTGATGATCAGTTCCACCGGCTCGCGCAGCGCCTCGCGTATCTCAACCGAGTTGATTACCGCCCGGCGCGGCAGTCCTGCGATCGAGTCCACGCCCTTGACCTCGAGCGAGAGTTCCTCGTCGAGCGGGTGCGCCGAGCCGATGAGTATCTTGACTTTTTCCGCGGACTGGTCGCCGATAAGCAGGTTGTACGTCCGCTTGATGTAGTGCTTTATCGCCTCGTCCATCTCGTCGCCCGCGATGCGCAGGCTCTCGGAGGTGACGATGCCCGCCAGCGAAATGACCGCGACCTCGGTGGTCCCGCCGCCGATGTCAACGATCATGTTCGCGGTGGGTTCCTGGATGGGCAGGCCCACGCCTATGCCCGCGGCCATTGGCTCCTGGATGAGATAGACCTTGCGCGCGCCCGCGCGCTCCGCGGAGTTCGTTACCGCGCGTTTTTCGACTGCGGTGATGCCTGAGGGGATTGATATGACGACTCGCGGCTTGACGCCCCACTTGCGGTTGTGCACCTTGCGGATGAAGTAGCCGAGCATCGCCTCGGTGATGTCGAAGTCGGCGATGACGCCGTCCTTGAGCGGGCGGATGACGACGATGTTCGAGGGGGCCTTGCCCCACATTTCCTTGGCGACTATCCCGACGGCGTTGCCATTCAGAAGAACCTGGTTGGTGCCGCGCTTGACGGCCACGACGGAAGGCTCGCTGAGCACAATGCCCTCGCCCCTGACACATACAAGCGTGTTGGCCGTGCCAAGGTCTATTCCCATGTCCAGCGAGAACAAACCGAGCAGTTTATCGAGTAGCATATTCCCCTCTCAAAATATGCCCTTCGGAGATGCGTTGCAATCCGGCCGCCGTGGGGCAACCGGCTATGTTCTTCAGAGCGCCGCGTCCAGGCCGGACTTCCACCCTGCAAGTCGCGTCTTGCGCGCGTTCATGCTCAGGCCGCTGTTCCACGAGACGCGCCACATCCGTGCCGGTCTCCGTAAACAGGGTCTGGCCCTTTCGGGCCTCACACCAGGAAACAAATCAGCGCCGCCAGCGCGATGCACACGGCCGAGATGCACAACATCACCGTGACCATCCCGCCGGCTCCGCGCGCCTCGCCTTCCTCAGCCACCACGTTGAAGTAGTTCTGTTCAGGTGTCTGCTGCATGATTCTTCTCTCTTGCTATCAGGCCCACGCCGCGCCTGCCGTTTATTTCGTCCGCTCGCCCCGGCTCACAGGTTCAGGACCGAGGCTGTGTCGCCCTTCCTGATTTCGATTTTCGGCTCTTCGTAATCGACGCGGGCGACGGCTGTGTTATCATGTATCTCGACGATCGTGACCTTGCCCTTGTATCCCTCGGCGCTGTTCCACACGAATAGTTTCACGTTGAGGTCCAGCCCGTCCTTCTTGCCCTTGTCCAGCGACACGAGCGCGTAACCATCCCCGCGTCTCACATCCGTGATGGCGCAGTCAAGTTGGAGGCCCGCGGTGGTCATGCCGGTCGAGACTCCGCCGGTCCGTATGAGGTCATCCAGTTTCTTTTGCAGGGCCGGTATTGTGTCTTTCTTGAGGGTCTCCAACTCCTTGTTCGCCTTGGCAAGACCATCCACAGCCGCGTTCCTCTCAGTCTCCAGAGCTGCAACTTTCTCGCGCAGTCCGGAGTTCTCGACCTTGGTGCTCCCGAGAGAATCGGTCAGCGTCTTGATGTCCGTCTTCAGGCCGGCGAGGTCGCCCCTGACGTCCGTAAGTTGCTTGACCAGGTTTTCGTTGGCCGTTTTCTGCTCCTTTGCCTGAGTGTTGGCGGTATCCGTCTCACCTTTCGCCGTCTTGAGTTGCTCCGTCAGGGTTGCGGTTTCCGCAATATGCTTGGCCACCTGGCTCTGTAAGTCCTTGTTGACTTCCTGCTCGGCCTTGAGCGCCACGACTCCAGCCTCCGCCTGCGTCTTCCAGTCCTGGATGCTGTTGTCCTTTGTCGTTCTCATGTCGCGATCTTTCGCGTAGCCGTTTATCGCGGCCACCACAAACACGACGCTGAGCACTAGAACGACGATGACGAGAATCTTATCAACGGTCATGGAGACCTCCGAGGATATTTTGACAGTGGGTGCGAACTCTCTCCCCTGTTCATTAAAGCATTCTAAGACTAAGCGCAAGCGCTGTCAAGAAGTATTCGGCTAATTTTTATGTCGCCTTCTTGCCATGCTCCCATACCCTCCCTTTCACCGACAAAGGCCCCCACGGAGGGGTCGGGCCGCGCGGCCCAGGGCCAAATCCTCTGGACACAACCCGCCCAGCCGTGTATCCTGCTTCCGTTTCGGTTCTCCGCGCGCGACGTTTTTCAGGGATGAAAACATGAATCAAAAAAAGGTCATCATAATCAACGGCCCTTCCGGCGTCGGCAAATCCACCATCTCGCACATTATAAGCAGGGACATCAAGAAGGGGGTGCACATCGACGTTGACATCCTGCGCCACCTGGTGGCCAATCACCGCCTCACCCACGCGCAGGTGCACCTCGCGTACCGCAACGCCGCGGCCCTCGCCAACAACTTCATCAACCACGGCTACACCGTCATTGTGGACGGCGTCTTCCCGAACGGAAACGACCTGGCGCTCTTCTGCCGCACGCTCAAAAACCCGCGCGCCTCCATATACGTATTCACCCTGTCAGGCGAGTTGCCCGTCCTCCAGCAGCGCGAGGCCATGAAGATGGGCTCCGACTCCTACAGCCGCCGCGTCCAGAAACTCCACCGCGCAATGAAAGCCGAAGCAAGCCGCCTCGGCGTCATGGTGGACACCACCGACCTCGGCATCATGCAGACCGTGGCCAGGATTAAAGACCTCATCGCCCGCGACGTCGGAAAACTCACCGACGGCTTCTGCAGCGAAAACCGCAAAAGCGCGACAACCACCAGGAAACCAAGACACTAAGGGAAACCATAGGTCCTATATGTCCTATTACCCACAAAAGGGGTTACCCACAAAAGGTACCCACAAAAGGGGTCAGACCCCTTTTGTGGCGACTTTCGACTTTTGTGGCTAAGAAGGGGTCCGCCCCTTTTGTTGAATATTTTCTTTCGGGATTATGGAATTCATTGAAATAGACGGCTCGGAGGGCGAAGGCGGCGGACAGATGGTACGCACGGCGCTTACGCTGTCCGCGGTAACGGGCAGGGCGTTCCGCATAATCAACATCCGCGCAAACCGCCCCGAGCCGGGCCTGCGCAGCCAGCACCTCCAGGCCGTCTTCGCCGCCCGCGACATCTGCTCCGCCGCGGTCGAAGGCGCCGAAAAATCCTCGCGCGCCCTCTCCTTCGTCCCCGGCAAAATCGCCCCAGGCAAGCACGACGTCAACATCGGCACCGCAGGCAGCACATCGCTCGTCCTCCAGACAATCGCGCTCCCGCTTTCGATGGCGGAAGGCGAGAGCGAGGTGACGATTACCGGCGGAACGCATGTGGAATGGGCGCCGACGTACGACTACCTCGCGGAGGCGTGGCTGCCGCTCATGCGCCGCATCGGCCTTGACATCGACCTCGAACTCGTCGCGCCCGGCTTCTATCCCAAGGGCGGCGGCCAAATCCGCGCCACCATCCGCCCCGCCGCCTCGCTCGCGCCCCTCGTCCTCACGGAGCGCGGAGATTTGAAGAGCGTGCGCGTTCTCGCCGCGGTCAACAACCTGCCCGTCGAAATCGCCGAGCGCTTCGTGAAACGCGCCGATTCTCAGTTGCGCAGCCGCCGCATACGCCACGTGAAGACCGCCATAAAGACCTCCTCCGCGGTGGGCCGCGGAACCTATCTGCGCATCCTCGCCGACTACGAGAACATCCCCGCGTGCTTCACCGGCCTGGGCAGAATCGGAAAGCAGGCCGAGAGCATCGCCGACGAAACGGTCGAGGAATTCATCGAGTTCCACCGCTCCGGCGCTACCGTTGACGCGCACATGGCCGACCAACTGCTCCTCCCGCTCGCGCTCTCGAAGGGCGACAGCGCCTTCACCGCCCCGCGCATCAGCCCCCACTTCCAGACCAACTCCGCCGTGATAGCGAAGTTCCTGCCGGTGGCCGTCTCCACAAGCCCCGCCGACAACCTCGCCACCATCATACAAATCGCCACAAAAGGGGTCAGACCCCTTTAGGAGACAAATTTGTCTTCGCCACAAAAGGGGTCAGACCCCTTTGGTTAGGCATTGTTGTTGACGGGGCCGTGTATTTGTGTTACTCTTGCGGCGTGGTTGGAAATGCCTTGACTCTACTCACTCTTAAGGAGAAACCCATGCCCCGCCCGCCACGCGTGCAGTTCCCCGAAGCGCTCTATCACGTCACAGTCCGCGGCGTCGAAAAGAGAAACATCGTCCGCGACGACCGCGACAGGGCGCGCTGGTGCGAATACCTCAAAAGCGCCGTGAGCCGCTTCGGGCTTGACTT
>Ga0315281_10015287_pt1 | contig 10296 bp, 11 predicted proteins | sample YL17G07_0_MG_FD_204540 | JGI IMG/M metagenome (GOLD analysis project Ga0315281, IMG submission 204540) | Sediment microbial communities from Yellowstone Lake, YNP, Wyoming, USA - YL17G07_0 | ecosystem: Environmental > Aquatic > Freshwater > Lake > Sediment | place: USA: Wyoming | collected...
CCATCCGTGCCAGGCTTCAGCCTGACACGAGAACGTCAGGTGTCAGGCTGAAGCCTGGCACCCCTGGCACCCCCGGCCTCCCCGGCGATCTCCACGATCTTTGCGAGTCGCCGGTGCATGCCGGCCTTCGTCGCAGGCGGGCTCGCGTGCGCTGCGAGCTCGCGCAGCGACAGCTCGGGGTGCAGGAGACGCAATTGTGCTGCCTCGCGAAGGCGGTCCGGGAGCTCTTCGAGCGCCCCGGAGGCCTGAAGCAGCCGCGCTGCCGCCAGCTGCTCCTGGGCTGCCCGCGCAGTCCGAACGAGGTTTGCGTGGTCGGCGTTCGCGAGCCGGTTCGCCTCGCTGCGCATCTCCGCGACGACGCTTCGCTCCTCGAGCGCAAGCACCGCGTCGACGGCGCCGGCGGTGATGAGGAGCCCTTCGATCTCCTCCCAGCCCTTGGCGTACGCGACGGCATGGGAGGTGCGCTGTATGACGCGGAGCTTCACGTCCTCGACGTGGGCGACGCTGCGGAGGAAGCTCGCCCCGGCGAGCGTCGGGGTTCGCAGCTCAAGATGAGGCGACCGCGGCCCGGAGAGCGAGCCTGCGCCGAGAAACGACCCGCGGAGATATGCGCCCCTGCAGCAGGACCTCGCGACGACGCGGCCCGGGGGCTTCTCGAGTGGGCGGTGGCCGGGATCGAGCACCCCGGCTTCTTCCAGCACCTCGAGTGCGTGACCATCGCCCTCGACGTGTAGCTGGTAGCGCGTGCCGCCGCCGAAAGCGCGTCGCGGATACGTTCGAATCTCGGCGGGGACTCGAAGCTCGGCGAGGAGCGCGAACGCACGCCGGGCTACCGCCGAGCTCGCGAGATCGAGGTGGAAGGCGACTGCGCCGCGGCCCCGCAGGTGCAGCGAACCGGCTGTGTGGAAAAGAGCAGAGATCTCGGCGAGCCGGTCGCAACGGCGAGTCGGGGCGATCGCGGCGAGCTGCGCGCGGACGTCCTCTGCAAGCGTCCCCGCAGTCACAGCAGCACGCCTTCCAGGCTCAGCAGGCGACGCTTGAGCGAGACCCCGCTCGGCCCGTAGCCCCCGATCCCGTTCGCAGCCACGACACGATGACACGGGACGATCAGCGAGAAGCGATTCTCGGCGCAGAACGTGCCGGCCGCGCGCGCAGCCCCCGGCCTGCCGGCGAGCGCAGCGAGCTCTCCATAGCTCACCGCTTCCCCCCAGGGCACAGCGCGCGCGGCCGCCACGAGCGCCTGCTGGAACGGCGTGGCCCACGTGAGGTCGATCGGCACGTCCCCGTACTTCACGGGCTGGCCTGCGAGGTGTAGGGCGAACCGGCGGCACAGATCCGGTACGAAGCCGGAGCTGTCCTGTTGCACCTCTCCCGGTAGCGTTCCATCAGGGGGTCTCGCATCCCCCCGGGGGAGTTGCGGACCGGTGGCAGAGGGCGGATGATCGGCGGCGGCGGCGGTCTCTGGCGCCGGCGCTGCCAGCTCGTGGTGGAGGATCAGACCGTCGCGCTCCCACACCTCTCCGAGGCCCCAGCCGTCGACCTCGTAGAGGCGTCGCGTCACGCGCACACGACCGACAATACAATCGGTCGATGAGCGCACACGGCAGCTTTCGTCCTCCGGCCGCGGCGAACGAGCCTGTGAAGGCCTATCTCCCCGGGTCGCTCGAGCGTGCGGAGCTACGGGCCCGGCTCGAGCAGATGTCGGTGGAGCGCCTTCACGTGCCGATGGTGATCGGCGGGGAGCACGTCGAGTCCGGCACGACGTTCGAGGCGGTGATGCCGCACCGGCGGAACCACGTGCTCGCCGACGTCGAGAAGGGAGATGCGTCGCACGTGGAGCGTGCGATCGCCGCAGCGCGCACAGCGCACCGCGACTGGTCGCGCACCCCGTGGCACGAGCGCGTCGCCGTCTTCCTGCGTGCGGCCGACCTGCTCTCGGGCCCCTGGCGCTCGACGCTGAACGCAACGACGATGCTGAACCAGTCGAAGACGGTTCACCAAGCGGAGATCGACGCGGCGTGCGAGTCGGCCGACTTCTTCCGCTTCAACGCCGACTTCCTCCTCCGCATCTACGAGGAGCAGCCGGAGTCGTCGCAGGGCGTCTGGAACCGCATGGAGTACCGGCCGCTCGAAGGCTTCGTCCTCGCCATCAGCCCGTTCAACTTCACCGCCATCGGCGCCAACCTGACGACGTCGCCGGCCATGATGGGCAACACGGTCGTCTGGAAGCCGGCGTCCACGGCGGCGGTCTCCGCCTGGCACACGATGCGCCTGCTCGAGGAGGCCGGTCTCCCGCCCGGGGTGATCAACCTCGTATTCGGCGCCGGTGCCGACATCGGCAACGCCGCCCTCGGGAGCCCCGAGCTCGCCGGCGTGCACTTCACCGGCTCGACCAGCGTCTTCCACTCGATCTGGGGCACGATCGGCAGGAACATCGCCGGCTATCGCAACTACCCGCGCATCGTCGGCGAGACCGGCGGCAAGAACTTCATCCTCGCGCATCCCTCCGCCGAGCCGGACGCGATCGCCGCTGCCATCGTTCGCGGCTCGTTCGAGTACCAGGGCCAGAAGTGCTCGGCGTCGTCCCGGCTGTACATCCCGTCGAATCTCTGGCCTGCGGTGCGCGACCGGCTCGTGGACGAGATCGCGACGATCCGCATGGGCGACGTCAGCGACTTCACCAACTTCATGGGCGCCGTGATCGACGGAGCGTCGTTCGCGACGCAGCGCGACGCCATCGCCGAGGCGCGTGCGGCGGGCGCCGAGATCGTCGCGGGCGGCGGCACCGACGACACCGAGGGCTGGTTCGTCGAGCCCACCGTGATCAGGACCGACGACCCGGCGTTCCGGCTCATGTGCGACGAGCTGTTCGGCCCCGTCGTGACCGCCTACGTCTACGACGAGAAGCGCTGGGACGACACCGTCGACCTCGTCGAGCGTACGAGCTCCTACGCGCTCACGGGCGCCGTGTTCTCGAGCGACCGGTACGCCCTGGCCGACGCGCAGGCCCGCCTGCGCTATGCCGCGGGGAACCTCTACGTCAACGACAAGCCGACCGGCGCGGTCGTGGGCCAGCAGCCGTTCGGCGGCGCCCGCGCGTCCGGGACGAACGACAAGGCAGGCTCGATGTGGAACCTGATGCGCTGGGTCAGTCCGCGCGTGATCAAGGAGACGCTCGTGCCGCCGACCGACTACCGCTACCCGTTCCTGCAGCCGGACGAGTAGGGCGAGGCTTGCCTCGCTCGCTGGCGATCGCCCCGGGGCTGGTGCTGGCCGCGGGCGGGGCCGCAGTCTCGCTCGCCGCGCACCGGGCTGTTCCCGGCCTGCCGCCACTCGTTCTCTGCGTCGGCCTCGGGATCCTCGTCGCGAACCTCGCGCACGTGCCGGGGTGGGCAACAGCCGGGCTCTCGGTCGCAGGAGGGACGCTGCTCCGGGCCGGTGTGGTGCTGCTCGGCTTCGACCTCGTCTTCCCCGACATCCTCGCACTCGGCCTCAGAGCGCTCGCGATCGTCGTCGGAGTCGTGGCCGTGACGTTCGCCGGGACCCTGTGGGCCGGCCGCAAGCTGGGGCTCTCGGCGAACCTGTCACTGCTCGTCGCCACGGGGTTCTCTATCTGCGGCGTCTCGGCGATCGCCGCAGCCAACGGCGTCATCGACGCGGACGAGGACGAAGTCACGTTTGCCGTGGCCCTCGTCACGCTCTGTGGCACGCTGGCGATCGTGACGCTGCCCCCGCTCCGCGAGCCGCTCGGGCTCGATCCGGAGGCGTACGGCGCCTGGGTGGGCGCCGGTGTGCACGACGTCGCCCAGGTCGTTGCCACATCGTCGACGGCGGGAAGCGCGGCGCTCGCGACAGCCGTCGTCGTGAAGCTGACTCGGGTGATGCTGCTGGCGCCGCTCGTCGCGGTGATCGCCGTCCGGCATGCGCGCAGCACCTCCGGAGGCTCTCGAGCACCGGTCGTGCCCCCGTTCATCATCCTGTTCCTCGCGGCGATCGGCGTCGCGAGCCTCGGCGTCCTCTCGGACGGCACGATCGACGCGATCGACGCCCTGCGCACCGTGCTCCTGGGGATGGCGCTGTTCGCGCTCGGCACACGGGTCCGGCTCGAGCGCCTCGTCCACATCGGGGCGCGCCCGCTCGCACTCGGGCTGGCGTCCTGGGCGCTGATCGCGGCCGTCGCCTACGCAGGTGTCCGGATCGGCTGGGCCTGACGGCCTATCTCCTGCCCGAACTGTACGACGCGCTCTACGGCTTCAAGCAGTACGCGGCCGAAGCCGACACGATCGACGCGATCGTGCAGGAGCGGCGCCCCGGGGCTCGGACCCTGCTCGATGTCGCGTGCGGCACCGGCAAGCACCTCGAGCAGCTTCGCGACCGCCACCTGGTCGAGGGGCTCGATCTCGACGACGGCCTGCTGGCGGTCGCCCGCCGGCGGTTGCCGAACGTTCCTCTGCACGCCGGCGACATGCGCGAGTTCGACCTCGGGCGTCGGTTCGACGCGGTCACGTGCCTCTTCAGCGCCATCGGCCATCTCGCGGCCACCTCCGAGCTCGATGCGGCGATTGCGACGATGGGGCGACACCTCGAGCCGGGCGGAGTGCTCGTCGTGGAGCCGTGGCTCACGCCCGAGGAGTGGATCCCGGGCCGACCCGCGCTTCTGACGGTCGACGAGCCGGACCTGAAGATCGCCCGCATCAGCATGACCGGCACGCGCGGCACGACCTCGCTGCTCGACTTCCACTACCTCGTCGCCACCCCGCACGGGCTCGAGTCGGTCACGGAGCATCTGGAGCTCGCGCTCTTCAGCCGTGACGAGATGACGGCGGCGTTCGAGCGGGCAGGGCTCGACGTCTTCTACGACGAACAAGGCCTGACCGGCCGCGGGCTGTACGTCGGTGTCCGTCGCTGCATGTAGGTCATCCAGGCTCCGAGATAGAGGCGGCGGCGCGTGACACGCAGAGCGCCGAAGGCCCGACGGGTACGGTGACCGGGTGGACAGGGTGCTCGACGCGATCAGAGCGTTCCGGGACTACCTGCAGGCGGTGCAGCTCGTCCCACTCGCGGTCGGCATCGCCGTCCACCTCGTCAAGCTCGGATGCACGAGCCGGGCCTGGCGGAACGTCCTGGCCGCCGCCTACCCCGCGGAGCGTGTCCCCTGGCGCTCCGTCTTCGGAGCGTACGTGTCGGGAGTCGGCGTGAACGCGATCCTGCCCGCTCGCAGCGGCGACGTCCTGCGCATCTACCTAGCGCACCGGGCGATCGCCGGCTCGACCTACACGACCGTCGTCAGCTCGACGCTCGTGCTCACGATCGTCGACATCTCCTGCGCAGCCGTACTGCTCACGTGGGCGCTCGCGCAGGATGTGCTGCCGGGCCTCGACGTGCTGCCGTCGCTCCCGAGCTTCGACTTCGCCTGGTTCCTGCGCCACGGGCGCGTGTCGGAGGTTCTCCTGGCGCTGCTCGCCATCGGTCTCGTCGTGCTCGCCGTCTGGGCTCACGGCCAGGCGCGGGAGCTGCGGGCGCGTGTCGGCCAGGCGTTCACGGTGCTCCACACGCCAGGCCGCTATCTGCGCACCGTGGCCTTCTGGCAGCTCTGCGACTGGTGCCTGCGTCTCACCGCGATCTGGTTCTTCCTCGGCGCTTTCGGCATCGAGCAGAGCATCCGCAACGTCCTCCTCGTCCAGGTGAGCGCGAGCCTCGCCACGCTCGTGCCGGTCAGCCCCGGCGGCATCGGCACCGAGCAGGCGTTCCTCGTCTATGTGCTCCGGGGACAGGCGCCGCGGACAGCGCTGCTCGCGTTCAGCGTCGGCATGAAGATCGTGCTGACTGTCGTCAACGCCGTCGTAGGCTTCACGGCGATCCTGCTCATGCTGCGGACGCTGCGCTTCCGCGAAGCCACGGCTCGGGTGCCGGAGACGGGCGAGAGCTCGCAGAGCTGAGGCGTCTCTCGCCTGCCCGGACGTCAGCGCCCGAGCAGGGGCAGCACCCTGTCACACAGGAGATCGATTCCTCGAAGCGTCGTCCTCCCTTGCGGAGTACCCAACTCGACGCGATCGGCGCCGGCATCCCATAACTCCTCGATGCGTGCAGCGACCTGCTCGGGCGTGCCGGCGATCACGAACCGCTCGAGCGGCGGCTCCTGCCCCGCACCGAGCTCGAGCGTCGGATCGAGGTGTGCGACGACATCGAGGTAAGGCGCCACCGCCACCCGCGCGCGCTCGCGGGCCCAGGCGCCATCCTGGTCGACGACCGTGACGCAGCCGACGACCACGTGCACTGCCGGGTTGTCGATCCACCCACGCACGACCGGCACGAGATCGGGATTTGCCGTGCCACCGACCTTGAGCTCGTCCGCCACGGTGCCGGCCCAGCGGGCCGTGCGCTCGCCCCACGTCCCGATCATCAGCGGTACGCGATCCCGGACGCGCGGATACTGCAAAGCCGTGCCAGCCATGAGCCGGAAGTGCGTTCCCTCCACTCCGCACTCGTCTCCTGCCAGGAGCTTGCTCACGATCTCGACCGCCTCGCGCAGCGCGGCGAGTGGCCGCTCCTCGACGAGGCCCAGCCGGTCGAGCCAGGCTCCCTTCGCAAGCCCGAGGTAGGCACGGCCACCGGAGACGGCATCGAGGGCGGCGATCTGCCCGGCGATCTCGTAGGGATGCAGCGTGAAGGGGTTCAACGCGGCCGGCCCGAGCCGCACCCGCTCGGTGACGCGCGCCATCAGGAGCAGTGGCGCGATCGCGGGCTGGTACAGGAGGTCGTGGAAGATCGAGAGCACGTCGACGCCGGCGCTCTCTGTCCGCCGCGCGATCGCCTCGTACGCCTCCGGCTCCTGGTCGGTCAGGAGCCCGATGCCGAGCTCGCGGGCTACGTCAGCTCCTCGGTCACGAGTGCGCGCTCGCCGATCCGCTCGATCCGCATGACGAGACGCTCCTCGGGATCCGGACAGCAGACCAGGTTGTCCTGCTCGAGCCAGTCCTCCTCGGGCAAGCGGCGCATCTTCGCGGGCAACATCGGCAGCACAGCCTGAATCGCATAGAGGCAGAAGTGCCGCCCCTCCGGAATCCGCACGCGGCTCGACTCGGTCACCTCGAAGAAGTCGCCGACCGCGAGCCCGCACACCGACCGGCCGTCGATCCGTTCGACGGTGACACGCAGGTCATAGAGACGCATCTCGGTCATCTCGGGAGTCCGTCCGCGGTGTGGGCCGGGATCACGATGGCGCACGGAGCATAGTGCGCTGTTGCATTCGGCCGATGGATAGGCCAGGCTAGCCGCACTCTGCGCCACCGGTGGCGGCGCTCCCGAACCGTAGGAGGATGTACAGGTGAAGAACCTCAGAGCACTGGCGCCGGTGATCGCCGTCGTCGCGGTGGCGCTTGTTGCCGCCGGGGCGGCATCGGCCGGCAAGGCACGATCGACGACAGCTGCGAAGTCCTGCGCGTTCGAGCTGCGGATCGGCGACGTTCTCCCGTTCACCGGGGACCTCGCCGCGTACGGTGGAAACATGGATCGCGCCGTGAAGCTCGCAATCGACCTTCAGAACGCGGCGCTGAAGCGAGCCGGGCTGGCCGGCACGGTCAGCGTCACGCTCGTCGGCTCGGAGGACGGCCAGACCCAGGCCGCCGCCTCGGTGGAGGCGGCAACGAAGCTCGTCAAAGTCGACAAGGTAAACGTCATCATCGGCGAGATGGCCTCCGGCGCGACGATTCCCATGGCGCAGTCGGTCACGATCCCCAACAACGTCGTCCAGATCTCCCCGACGGCGAGCGCACCGGAGATCTCCGTGCTCAAGGACAAGGGGCTGCTGTTCCGGGCGTACCCGTCCGACACGCTCCAGGGCAAGGTTCTGGCGCAGGCGGCGCTCGCCAAGTTCGGCAAGGGTGCGACGATCAACGTCGGCGCCCGCAACGACGCCTTCGGCACCGCCCTCCAGGCGCTTGTCGTCACCCAGTGGAAGCAGCTCGGCGGCAAGGTCGGCAAGGTCGTCCGGTGGAATCCGAACCAGGCGAACTTCGACACCGATGCCCAGAAGCTGGTGAAGGGCAGCCCCGCCGGCTGGATCATCATCGACTTCCCCGACACGTTCGCGAAGTTCGCGCCGTCGCTCGTGCGCAGCGGCCAGTGGAGCGCCTCGAAGACGCTGATGACCGAGGCTCTGCGCAACACGGACGTCCTCGACAAGATGGGCGAACCGGTCGTCGGTCTCGGAGGCACAGCCGCGAGCGCGGCCGGCGGGCCGGCAGGCAAGGCGTTCGCCGCACTCTGGAAGGCGAGCGTCAAGGGCGCGAAGCCCTACACGGGCTTCGAGGGCACGGCCTTCGACGCGGCCAACGTCGCGTTCCTCGCCGCGCTCAGCAAGTGCTCTGCGGCACCCGCGTCGATCAAGGCGAACCTGCGCGCGGTCTCCGGCCCGGGCGGCACCAAGGTGACCTTCGCCACCCTGGCGAAGGCGGTCAAGCTGCTCGTCGCCGGGAAGGACGTCGACTACGAGGGCGCCTTCAGCCCGGTCGACTTCGACGCGAGAGGTGACATCGGCTCGGCGGTGTACGAGATCTGGCAGTACGACGGCGCCGGCAAGATCTCGACCCTCAAGACGATCACGTTCCGGGGCTAGTGGTCTAGTGCGGGAGACGTTCGGAACAGGCGGCGGCTTCGAGGAAGCCGCCGCCTACTCCCGCGCCGTGCGCGCAGGCAGCTTCGTGGCCGTGAGCGGGACTGCCCCGCTCGGCCCCGACGGTCCCCTGCACCCGGGCGACCTCTACCTGCAGACGCTCTCGGCCTTCGAGAAGGCGCTTGCCGCAGCCGCAGCGCTCGGCGCCGGGCGGGAGGACGTGATCCGCACCCGCATGCTGCTCGTGCCCGGAGCCGACTGGGAAGGGGCGGTTCGCGCGCACCGGGAGCTGTTCGAGGGAATTGCCCCTGCGAACACGACCTACTTCGTCGCGGGGTTCATTCCCGACGTGCTCGTCGAGGTCGAGCTCGACGCAGTGGTCGAGCCGAGGTAGAGCTCGGCCACGCGGGGGTCCTCGAGCAACGACGCGCCCGTCCCTTCGTGCGCGTTACGGCCCAGGTCGAGCACATAGCCCCGATCGGAGAGCGCAAGCGCGCGCCGGGCATTCTGCTCGACCATGACGATGCCGATGCCGAGCCGCCTGATCTCGACGAGCTTGTCGAACACGAGCTCGACCGCCTGTGGAGAGAGCCCGGCAGACGGCTCGTCCAGGAGCAGCAGCCGCGGCCGCGTGACGAGCGCCCGTGCCAGCGCCAGGAGCTTGCGCTGGCCGCCGGAGAGCGTCCCGGCGCGCTGCCGTGACCGCTCGCGCAGGAGCGGGAAGAGGTCGTGCACCTCGGCGAGAGCTCGCCGCCGCTCACTCCGGGGCACCGTGACGGCGCCCACCTCGAGATTCTCGGAGATGGTGAGCGACGGGAACACGTTGTCGACCTGGGGCACGTAGTTCATGCCCGCACGCGTGATGCGGTCGGGCCGCAGGCCCGTCACGTCGTCTCCTTCGAACCGCACCCGGCCCGCAGAGACGCGCACGAGCCCGTAGACGGCCTTCAGCAGCGTCGACTTGCCGGCACCGTTGGGGCCGATGATCGAGACGATCTCGTCGGCCGAAGCACTGATGCCGACATCGCGCAGGATCAGCGCCTCGTCGTACCCTGCCTCGAGCGCTTCGACTACGAGCAGTGGCTCAGCGGCCATGTGCCGGCCCCAGGTACGCGTCGATCACACGCTCGTCGGCGCGCACCACATCAGGCGCTCCCTCGGCGATCACGCGCCCCTCGGACATCACGACGACGTGGTCGCTCGCCTTCATCACGAAATCGAGGTCGTGCTCGACGACGAGAAAGGTGACACCGTGGCCGTCACGGAGTGTGACGATGTGCATCAGCAACTCCTCGCGCAGGGACGGGTTGACGCCCGCCATCGGCTCGTCGAGCAGCACGAGCCGCGGTCCGGCCATCAGCACCCGCGCCAGATCGAGCAGCTTGCGCTGGCCCCCGGAGAGCGTGCCAGAGAGCGCGTCGGCGTGGCCGTCCAGCCGCACGAGGCCGAGCAGCTCATAGGCGCGCTCCGTCACCTCGCGCTCACGCGAGCGCACCGAAGCAGGACGCGCGACCCATGCACTGAGACGCTCGCCTGGGTGAGCCGGCGCGGCGAGACGGACGTTGTCGAGCACCGTCATGCGGCGCAGCGCGTGTGCGGTCTGGAACGTCCGGACGAGGCCGGCGCGCGCGATCCGGTGCGGTGCGCGCCGCTCGATCCTCCGGCCCTCGAACGAGACGGTG
>Ga0315281_10015288_pt1 | contig 10295 bp, 7 predicted proteins | sample YL17G07_0_MG_FD_204540 | JGI IMG/M metagenome (GOLD analysis project Ga0315281, IMG submission 204540) | Sediment microbial communities from Yellowstone Lake, YNP, Wyoming, USA - YL17G07_0 | ecosystem: Environmental > Aquatic > Freshwater > Lake > Sediment | place: USA: Wyoming | collected...
TGGCCCGTCCCCTTCGCCTTGTCGTACCCGGAGGTCTCTATCACGTCATCGCTCGCGGAAATGAGCGAAAAGCGGTTTTCCGAGACGACGACGATCGCCACTGTTACCTCGCTCGGCTCGCGCATTACCGCGAGCGGGACGAATTTCGATTGCTCGCTTGGTGTCTGATGGACAACCACGTCCACCTCGCGATCGAGATCGCCGATGTGGGGCTGCCGAAAACGATGGCGGGGCTTCAGTCGTCGTATACGCAGTGGTTCAACCGGAAGTACCGGAGAGTCGGGCACCTTTTTCAGGGGCGGTACAAGGCGATACTCGTCGACCGGGAGAGCTATGGGCAGGTTCTGATCCGGTACATCCACCGCAATCCCATCGAGGCGCGACTCGTGAAGCGGGACGTCGACTACGAGTGGTCGAGCGCGAGAGCCTGGTTTCGTGGCGCCGGACCGGATTGGCTCGATCTCGCTGCGGGTTTGCGATTGTTTGGATCGTCCTCGAAGCGGGCTCTCGCGGTCTATCGAGCATATCGGGCCGGCGATGGTGGTATGGAGTACGCTGACGCGGAAACGGCCGGTCAGCAGATCAAGGGTAGCGAGGAATTCGTGGAGTCGATCCGGAGGACATCGGACGACGGAAGACCCAAACACCGTCGGGTGTCTCTCGAGAACCTGGCGCGTGAGGTGGCTCGAGAGGAAGGAGTGCCGTTGGCGAGTCTCCGAACATCCGGAAAGGGGCGGAAGGAAGCCAGAACCCGCGCGATCGTCGCCCGCCGCGCCCTCGAACAGTGCGGGCTCTCGTTGGCGGCGACGGCGCGATTCTTCAATAAGGACGGGTCGACGTTGGTCCGAGCGGTCGAACGATTACGCAAGGAAGGGGAGAATTGAGAAGATGCATGATTTCAAGTCTGACCCCTTCCTTCCCGTCGTCCCTTCCGTCCTTCCGTTCTTTCGATCGATCGAGCCCTTCTTCAAAACGCCTGGCCGCTGCCGAACGACACGACGATCCCTCGTTTTCCTTTCGAGTCTCTTGAAAATGGGTAGGCGACGTCGAGGCGAAGGACGTTGACGTGGGTGGAGCGGGAGACGGCGGCGCGAAGGCCGAGGCCGGCGCTGGTGCTCCAACGGCCGGCGTCCCAGGCGCGATGGTCGGCCGCGATGCCGCTGTCGAGGAACGCGGCTGCGCCGATTTGAACGAGCCTGAAGAACTCGTGCTCGCCGCTGATCCGATTTTCGAAATTGAGGAGCAGGATGCGATCGCCGTCGAATGCGTGACTGTGATATCCGCGAAGGCCGTTGGTTCCGCCGAGCAGAAAACGGTCTTGCGGAGCCAGCCCCCATCCGGCGCCGTAGCGGGCGTGGAAAACGATCAGGTCGTGCGGCCATTTCTCCGGTCCGCGGACGAAAAGCGTTCCGTCGACGAGAAACCGGCCGGAGTGTTCGACCCCGTCGGCTCCGCGCCGAACATCCAGCGTGGCCACCGTCAGGCCGAAGGACTCCTTCGTGGTTTCGATTCCCTGGGAGGCGCGGCCGCCGAGTAGAAACACGTTTTCCGAGCCGGCGAGCGCTTTCGGGGACACTCCTGCGCGAATCTCGACGTCGAGGCCGATTGGAATGTCTTCGACGCGCGAGAATTTGTTGACGTAGGCCTCCGAATGGAATCGCAACTCCTGGAATCGAAAGATTCCGAAAACGTCGGCGCGATCCCGATCGGGCGCGAGGTCGACGGGGGCGGAAAGGGAAACGGGCTCGAATCGTTCTCGAAGCCGCTCCCATCCGACACCCAGGCGGAGTGACTGCGCGGCCGATCCTTCGAGCGTGATCAGGCAGGCCGCGGAGAGCCGGCGGAGATGGTCATCGATTTTCGAAGAGGTGCCGCCGTTGCGATAGATCCGGAGAGTCTGGGTGAGATCGACCCCTTCGACGCTCCAGCCGTAGGGGTCCGCGCCTCGGAGCAGCGGCCGTTCCGCTTTGACGCGGTACCCCTTCCCGTCGCTGTTGTCGAGGTATTCCGTCTCAAGTGTATGGACGGATCCAAAAAGCCGCGGGTCCAGATACGCAAACTTTTTGGTCTTTCGCTCGGGAGTGCTGTCGAAGTTGATCGAAACCGTTTTCCCGAGGCCGAGCAGGTTGACCTCCTCCGCGCCGAATCCGAAATGAGTCGTCCCGCTCGCACCGCCGAAAGACCCTCCGAGCTTGGTGGTCCAGGCATCGCGCGTATCCACCTCGAGATCGACGCGGCCGTCGTCCCGCGGGATTTTTCGAATCTCGACTCCGCGAAGAAAAAGAAACTTCCGAAGGACTCGCGCGGCCTCCTCGATCTCCTCGCTGGTGACGGATTGCCCGGATTGCAGAGTGAGGACATCGCGGATGAAGGACTCCTGTGTCGTCATGTGGAGAGCGTCGACGAGGCGTTCGATCCAGTGGTTCTCGTCCGGCAGGCGCGAATCGAATACGTTGACGCGGGTCACACGAATCTCTGCGATTTCGAATCGCGCGGACTGCGCTCCGGAAAATTGGCTCTGGAGAACGAAAGCGATGAAGACGAGCGCGACCGGGGCACGGAAGGGGGTGCAGGCGGCCGGGGCTTCGGATGACGGCGGGAATCTCATGCGTCGGGGCGCGCCGCTCAGGTCTTGGCCGCACGAATTCTGATTGCGAAGTTGATCGTTTTCACTTTTTTCACGGCGATCGCTCACCTTTCGGCTTACGTGACCCTTCATTCAAGAAGCGTATCGCCCTATCGGGGGATCGGGCGTAAGATTCTTCCGCCGTCGTCAGGGAATGGGCTGCTCGAACCCGCCGACCGAAGCGGAGAAGGGAATTCGTACATGCTGCATCTCGATACGGGGAACACGGGATTCATGCTGCTTTGCTCGAGTCTCGTGATGTTGATGACTCCGGGGCTGGCTTTCTTCTATGGCGGTCTCGTCGGGAGAAAAAACGTCCTGGCGATCATGATGCAGAGCTTCGTGTCGATGGGATGGACAACGATCCTCTGGTGGGCGTTCGGGTTTTCGATGTGTTTTTCCGGTGACATAAAATCGGGGACGGACTATTACGGGATCGTCGGGAATTGCAACTGGGCTTTCCTGCGAGGGATGACCCTCGACACCCCTTCACCCAACGACTCGATCCCTCTGATCGTTTTTTGCGCCTACCAGATGATGTTCGCGGTCATCACGCCGGCGCTCATCACCGGCGCCTTCGCGAACCGGGTCACCTTCAAAGCTTACATGTTGTTCCTCACGGCCTGGCTCGCCTTCGTTTATTTCCCGTTCGTCCACATGATCTGGGGTGGCGGAATTCTCCAGCAGTGGGGTGTGCTCGATTTCGCCGGCGGCATCGTCGTCCACAACATCGCCGGGATCGCGGCGCTGGCTTCGGTTCTCTACGTGGGCCGGCGCCGGTCACCGGACGCGGGTCCGCACAGCATCCCGCTCGTCGCGCTGGGCACCGGCCTTCTCTGGTTCGGCTGGTACGGTTTCAACGCGGGTTCGGAGTTCCGCGTCGATTCGGTGACGGCGATCGCGTTCCTCAATACCGATCTGGCCGGTTCGTTCGCGGCCGTCACGTGGCTGGCGCTCGACTGGTTGACCTCCGGAAAGCCGAAGTTCCTCGGTCTTTTAACCGGCGCGGTGGCGGGGCTCGCGACGATCACTCCTGCGGCAGGTTACGTCTCGCCCCAGGCCGCCGTCATCATCGGGGTCATCGCGGGGATCGTCTGTTTCTACGCCGTGGCGCTCAAGAACAAGCTCGGCTGGGACGACGCCCTCGACGTTTGGGGTGTTCATGGCGTCGGAGGCTTCATCGGAATCCTCCTTCTCGGAGTGTTCGCCACGAAGACGTTCAATTCCGCGGGGGTGGACGGGCTTTTCAAAGGAGGCAGCTCGTTTTTTCTCAAACAGTGCGCGGCGGTCGGAATTTCGTCCGTGTGGGCTTTCGTCTTCACTCTCGGGATGCTCTGGGCGATCAACAAGATCACGCCGGTGCGAGTCGTCGACTCGGATCAGGAGCTCGGTCTCGATGAGGCGATTCACGGAGAGAAGGCGTATCTCGAAACTTGAATCACGGTCCGCTGATCGTCATCAGGCCGCGGAGGGGTCGGTGTCCAACGGCCCCCTCCGTCAGAGGGCGCGGGCTTCGAGAAACCGCCGGATCTTTTCGGACGTCTCCTCGGGAAGGCCGACGAACTTGATTCCGTAACCCTTCTTGTAAAAAAGAAGGGTCTCGCTCCAGGCGATTTTTCCGCGGATCAGAATTTCCCCTTCGCCGGGCAACAGAAGGTGCATGGATATGGTGTCGTCCTTCTCGAGCTTCGCGGCGGTTTCGAGGTACATGCCGCTCGCCGAAAGGTCGTTCGAGGTTCCGAACAGGATTTCTCCGCCGGTTTCGAGACGCGTTTCGGCCCGCACCATCACTCGTTTCGACACGCGGGTCGGGGTGCGAAGGAGCTTCGAAACCTTGTCGAGCAGTTCCTGGTGACGCAGCGGCTTGGCGGCGAAGTCGTCGCAGCCCGCCTGCCGGCAGCGCTCGATGTCCTCGTCTTTCGCCTTCGTCGTCACCATGATGATCGGAATTCCATTGGTTCGCGGATCCCGTTTGAGCTGAGCGCAGATCTTGTCGCCGGTGATGTCCGGCAGCACGAAATCGAGGAGGATCAGGTCGGGTCCGAATTCGACCGCGAGCTTGAGCGCCTCGCCGCCGGTGGAGGCGACCAGAAGCTCCGCCCCGCTGCGTGAGAGCAGGTTTTTCTCGATCTCAAGCACGAGACGCGAGTCGTCGACGAGGAGAATTTTTTTCACGCGGCACTTAGCCTAGCTCGAAAGAGTCGAAAGTTGAAAAGTGGAATACTTTCCGCAGAAGCAATTCCGCAGGGCTATTGCCGGACTTGACCGGATTTCGCCGGAGCTGCGGCCGGTTTGTTGTGGTAGAGCAGGTACCGCGACATCTCGTAGAACGCTTTCGCGAGTCGGGCCATCTCCCCGGCCTTCGCGGGCTCTCGCACGGAGATATTCTCCCCCGCCTTCGCTGCCCCCGGTTCGAAGAGGGCGGTTTTTTCCCCCGGCAGGGAGTTGGCGTAGCGATGATCGTCGACGAGCCCGAGCGAAGGGGGTTCCTGGAATGCGGTGAACGTGAAGGCGACCGAGCGGCCGGCGCGTGCGGCGTCGAACAGGTCGATGCCGAGCGTCTGGTCGACGTAGGGCTTGCCGCAAAAGCTTGCCAGGGTGGGCATGATGTCGACGTGACTGCCGGGCGTGTCGATCCTTCGCGGTTCCTTCACGAATCCCGGAGCGTAGATGACGAACGGCACGTGATAGACCGGAAGCGAGAGATCTCCCTGGTCGAGATGCTCGGCTCCCCTGCGGGTTCCGTGGTCCCCCCAAAGAACGAAGACGGTGTTCTCGAAATATCTTTCCCGGCGGGCCAGGTCGAAGAAGATCCCGATCGAATGATCGAGGTATCGAAAGCTGTTGAGCTCGTCGGCGGATTCGAAGCCCGAACCGGCGAGCGAGGCATCGGGCATTCGGCTCCTTTCAAAGCCGGGAATCTCTTTGGGTATGTTGAAAGGGCGATGATTGCCCGCGGTTTGGATGATGGCGAAAAAGGGGCGATCCGTTTTTGTGCGAAGGACGTCGTTGGTTTCCCGAAAAAGGTCGCCGTCTGCGATTCCCCAGACATCCAGAACCGGCGAGTGGTACGACCCTTCTTCGTGAATCTCGAGTCCGTCGATGTTGTGGGCCAGTGCGCCCCGGATGTTGCTCCAGTTGGCGCTTCCTCCGATGAAGTAGTGCTTGTCGTAACCGTCGAAGGCATTGACGATCGAATGTTGGTCGACGACCAGCGGATTGTGGACCGACGCCTGCCAGACGCTGACGTCCGGGATTCCGAAGAGCGAGGCGAACAGCGACCGCGCCGTCTTTTCCATCGGGCTGTAGAAACGGGTGAACAGAAGACCCTGGTCCGCAATCTCGTCGAACCGCGGCGATGGAGAAGCGGTCATCGGATTTCCGAGCGCTCCAGTTTTGAATGCGGCGAAACTCTCGAGAATGATCAACACCACGTTGGGGTTTCCGGTCGTCCGCGGGAAGAGCTGCGGTTCCCTCCGCAACGAGAGTGTCGCCGGATCGGGTTGGTCGATTCCAAGATACTCGGCGATCAGCGGGTAGGCTTTTTTCGTTTTCTCGAGGTCGTAGTTCAGAGGCTTTTCGCGGAGGGTCTCGAAAAAAAACTGCGCCGGATTGAGCGCGAGCTGTCCGACGAACGAGCTGCGTCCGAAAAAAGCGTCGCTCCAGCGAAGCGGGAAACGGGAGAATTTTCCATAGATCGCGGCGAGGAGGACGACTCCGAGCGCGATGTGAGCGGCGATCGATCGGCGGCGCGGCGGCGGGGTGAGCTCCGGCGCCCGGGATCGCGCGAAGATCCAGCGGAGCCAGAAGCGGTAGAGAGCCAGAAGGAGGACGAACACGAGAGTGAAAGTGACCACGTGGTACGACTCCCAGACCATGCGCGCCGAGATCAGGGGGTTTTGCGCGAAAGTGAGGACGGCCGCGTTCACTCGTGTCTTGAGATAGCCGTACATCCCGAAATCGACGAAGAAAAGCAGGAAGAGGAGGGCTTCGATCGCGAGGAAGAATGTAATCCAGGCCGAGTGAGCCCGCTTCGAACGCCACGGATCGAAAATTCCGAAACCGGAAAAGAGAAGCAGAGGAAGCACGACCAGTGCGGCGAGGCGGGCGTCGAATTTGAAACCGAGGTAAAAAGCTTCGGCCAGGACGCGGGGAGAGATTCCTGCGGCGTCAACCCGGAAAACGGCGAAAAAAATCGCGCGAAATGCGTTGAAGATCGCGAGATTCATCGCGAGAAGCGCACCGGCGACGGCGATGCGCGGGGGCAGAAGTCGGTTCTTCATCAGAATGGCTCTCCGAAGGACAATCTCGAACGACCCATGATGGGGCGGCGAAGTGTACGACAAGGCCGGCGCCAGGCGACGGAAAGCGCGAGCCGGGCTCGGATGCCTGGCCCCGGTATGAGAGGATCAGCCTCGATTTGCGCCCCTTTGCGATGTATCGGATCGGCTCCCCCGTATCCCTTTTCCTGAAGTCAGGAGTGAGATGACATTCCCGCCCGGAAGTGGACCTCTTTGCGCCAGGACTTCGGGCGAGACGGGAATTCTCGAGCACCCCCGGCTTCCCCGCCGGGTGACGATCGCGGTTCTCGTCGTCTCTGCGTTCTCTCTGTTTATTCCCGCGCTGTCCGTTCATTTTTCGGGCGGGTCTTCTTCGCGTTTTGCAGTGGCGGAGTTGAATCCTCAACCTGCACCCGCCGTTTCCTTCTATTCGGAAGAGTTGATCCGTCCCCGCGAGATGCAACTGTCGGTGCATAGCGCCACGCTCGCGGAAACTTCGAACGGGGGGCTGCTGGCGGTCTGGTACGGCGGATCCGGCGAAGGGCGGTCGGATGTCGCCCTTTATCGGTCGACCTGGGATCCCTCCGCGTTGAAGTGGAGCCGGGTGGAACGGCTGCAATCGCGCCACGGGACGGCGCGCGACCTCGGACTGTTCATCAAGAAAATGGGCAATGCCGTGCTCATGAACGACCGGAATGGAAAGCTCTGGCTCTTCTACGTGACGACGTCCATCGGAGGCTGGTCGTGCAGCGCGGTGAACGTGCAGACCTCGCTCGACGAAGGGAAGAGTTGGTCGGCGGCGCGAAGGTTGTTTCTCGGCCCCTTTTTCAATGTGAGCACTCTCGTGAAGGGAATTCCGTTTCTTTACGCCGACGGATCGATCGGATTGCCGGTCTACCACGAGCTGATCAACGATTTTCCCGAGCTCGTTCGGATCGGAGGCGACGGTGCCGTGCTCGACAAAGTCCGGCTGGCCGACGGCCCATCGATGATCCAGCCCTGGATCGCGCCGCTCGATTCGCTCCGTGCGGTCGCCCTCATGCGCCAGTCGGTCAAAGAGGCGGGGCATGTTTTCGTCGTTCGGACTTCGGATGGCGGCCAGAGCTGGTCGGCAGCCAGACCGGGCGCGCTCAGGAACCGGAATTCCGCGGTGACTTCGCTTCGATTGTCCGACGGCTCGGTGATCGCGGTGTTCAACGATTCCGACCTCGACCGGAGCGACCTGTCGCTCGCCCGGTCGACCGACGCTGGAGAGAGCTGGCGCCACATCTGGACCTTCGAGCACGGAGCGGTTCGCGACAAGGCCGGCGCCCCGGCCGAGTTCTCTTACCCCTGGCTTCTCGAAACGAGAAACGGAACCATTCATCTCGTTTACTCCCACCGGCGAACGGGAGTGAAGCACGTGATGTTCAATGAGCCGTGGATTCTGGCGCAGGGGCCGGGACAATGACGCTGACGCCGGCCGGGAGCCTGATCGGGAGTCTTGCGGATTCACTCGTGCCGTTGCCGTTTCTTCTCGCGTTGGCTCTCGCGGTTCTTCGACCGCGCGCAGTGATGGGTGTGAGGTGGGCCGCACTGATCCTGGTGGTGGCGGCCCTGTGGGTCCCGCTGGGAGGAGTTTCGGCCGCCCTTTATGTTAAGAGCGTTCTGGGTGCGCCGAGCACGACAACGATCGTGCTCGTCGCCGACGCTCTGGTCCGGCGTTTTTCCGGGATCGGGCTCTTCGGGCAGCGGGATCGCCCGGCCCTCTTCGGCGGAATCGCCCTCGTCGGATTGATTTTCTACTCCTGCACGCTGGGGATCGTCCACGCCGATCCCTACCGTCTCGGTTTCCGGCCGTTCGCGCTGTCGGCCGCGATCCTGGGGTTGGCGATTCTTGCGGCCTGCCTCCGTCCAGCCCTTGCCGTTCCTCTCCTGTTGGCGGTGTTGTCGTTCGAGCTTCACCCGGGCCCGTCCTCGAATCTCTGGAACCATTTGATCGACCCGGCCGTGACGCTCTACGCCTGCGGTTGGTGCTGCGCGCGCGCCATCCCTGGGTTTCGAAAACGAAATTCGGAACCCCCGCCGCGAGCGCCCGATTCTTCTTCTCCTGAATCGCGGTGAACGATCCGCCAACCCGTCACTTCTTTTTCGGCGTCTTCGTCTTCTGTGTCTTTCGCTGAGCCAGAATGGTTTTCACCTGACCGATGAAGTCCCTGGCGTTTTCGGCGAGCTTCGGGTTCTCTGCGGTTCGGGCGACTTTTTCGAAGCCGGTCAGGGCGGATTCGTAGTTTCGCAGATTGAAGAGCGCGACGGCGTCATTGAGCTCCTTGACGGAACGATTGTAGGACACCACTTTTCGAACCTGGGCGAGCTGCTCGTCGAGCATCTCCCGGAACGGCCCGCCGGCCGCGTCGGCATCCATTTTTTCGAGGAGCGTCAGCGCCTCGTCGTACTTGTTCGATTCCAGCAGTTGATTGACCTTAAGGACGTTCGCCCGGTGCCGGGCCTCGCCGTTGACGCCGGCGTCGATGGCCTGGGCGGCTCCAATGAGCGCCTCGGCTTTGTTCTGGTCGCCCACTCGCTGGTAAAAAGTGGCGAGCTCGACCGGCAGATCGGATCGCTGCGGAAAGAGGAGCCTCGCCTTTTCGAGCTCGGCGATTCCGGGACGCACGGCCTCCCCATCCTCGAATACGTACGACTGTCCGAGCTCGGCGCGCGCCTCGGCGAGCTCGGGGGTGCGATCGAGAGCTCTTTGGAAATTTCGCCGGGCTTCCTCGAGACGGCTGCGATCGTCCGGTTCGAGTTTGCCCGGCGTGAAACTTTTTCCGTAGAGCGGTCGAAGCAGCATCTTTCCGTATCGCAGGTGGATCCACCCCTCGCGAGGCGAGGTGGCGATCGCTTTTTTATAGAGCTCGAGGGCTTCGTCGTACCGATTCTGCCGCTCGCGGATTTGTGCGAGCCCGGCAGTGGCCAGCGCCTGGCCCGGGCTCCTGGCGAGCGCGGCGTCGAAGTGCGCCTCGGCTTCGTTTCGCCGCTCCTGCGCCGAATGGGCGAGCAGATCACCGAGATGGAAGAGAACCTGATCTTCGGCGATCGGGTGCGATTTCATGTCGCGGGAAACGGGAAGGTCCGACAGCGGGAGCGTGACGAAGTTGTACCGCCCCTTCCGGGTATAGGCGACGAGCTCTTTGAGGAGATCGGCATAGGAGACGTCGAAAGATTGCCGGAAGGCCTCGTCGCGCTTCTTTCCCTTCGAAAGCAGATCGAGGAATTTTCCAAGCTGCGGCGCCCTTAAGGGGTTCCCCAGATGGAGGTAGTGCACCAGCGCCCACGACTCGGCGTAGAAGACTCCCTGCCGTGAGGCTTCGTTGTAATCCGGCGAGCTCTGTTCGACATCGAAGAGGCGC
>Ga0315281_10015289_pt1 | contig 10295 bp, 6 predicted proteins | sample YL17G07_0_MG_FD_204540 | JGI IMG/M metagenome (GOLD analysis project Ga0315281, IMG submission 204540) | Sediment microbial communities from Yellowstone Lake, YNP, Wyoming, USA - YL17G07_0 | ecosystem: Environmental > Aquatic > Freshwater > Lake > Sediment | place: USA: Wyoming | collected...
CGCCATCACATACATTCACCCACGCGCAAGCGCGTGGAACTCTGCCCTTCGGGTTCTTTAGAGAAACTCGAAGTGCCGCACCACTTCTATCCCATTTCGGAAGATAGAAATGACTATAATCGGCTATATTCAAGGTTGCTTGAGTATCTTCTCTCGTCTATACTAAAGTACTTCCTCCTGTAAGTACGTTTGGATGATTAAATAAAAGGTTGGTATATCGTTACATCATACAGGGATACCCTTGATGATCATATAGAGCATGAAGAGAGGATTTCCGTATCGCTTCTGTATTCTCCGGATTCCAATTTAACCAATATAACAAGCATGGGTTCCCCGACCGAGTAGTTTTTAGACAGTGGCAAAAAATTGAAGCATTCGGGTTTGGATTGCGGAAGTAAGGCGTTGGTCAAAGTCAATCATTGTATGAAATGAGTTAAAATCGAGCGAGGTTCAAATGATGAAAAAATTGTTATCACGAATCCCAAATTTGATTTTATTACTGCTGATAATAGGTATAACCCTTGGATCAGGCTGCAGCGGCCCTGCAGTTTTAAGCGTTACCTTTGCGACATCACCCCAAGTATTAAATGTAGGGATCGTGTCTGGTATTATGACCATTCAAATAGAGGACGCCAACGGCGCGCCTGTCAACCTCAAAACTGACACGGACTTTAATTTAACCTCGACCTCCCCAACCGGACGATTCAGTTTATCACAATCGTTCAGCTGGTATATTACATCCGTGACCGTACCCAGCGGTTCTTCGTCAGTTAGCTTTTACTACAAGGACACAACGGCAGGCTCACCGACCATTACCGCAATTGAGTCACCGTCGCAAGGTTGGACGGCAGGTACCCAGACTCAGAACGTGAACTCAGGTCCTCTTGATCATTTCTCTTTTGCCGCGATTGCCAATCAAACCAATAGTGCCGCTTTCAACGTTACCATTACAGCCCAGGACACCTATGGTAATACAGTCACTTCCTATTCCGGTATCAACTCTCTCAGCGACACCACCGGCACTATCACTCCAATAACCACCGGGGCTTTTAACAACGGTATCTGGATTGATAAAATCATTATTGCTTCAGCTCAAAGCAAGGTTACCATTACTACCTCGGGGGGTGGTAAGAACGGCGCGAGCAATGAGTTCAATGTAGTTGCCGGAACTATTTCAAAACTGGCCTTTAGCAGCGCTCCCCAGACTTTAGCCGCCGGTGATGTGACGGGGGAAATAATTCTTCAATCGCAGGATGCCTCTAACAATCCTTATAATGTAGGAGAGAATACAGTTATCCACTTGACGAGCAATTCAGCCAGGGGTACGTTCTATAGCGATGCTGCTGGTTTGAATCCCATAACCTTGGTGACAATCAATGCCGGCTCCAGCTCAGCCAGCTTCTACTACAGGGACACGACTGCAGGCTCACCAACTATCACCGCGACTGAATCGCCATCGCAAGGCTGGACGGCAGCCACCCAGGCGCAGACCGTGAACTCCGCTGCCCTCGACCATTTCTCTTTTGCAGTGATTGCTGACCAAACTCAGAATAATGCTTTCAACGTCACTATCACCGCACTCGATAACTATGGCAATATAGTTACCTCCTACTCAGATACGAACTCTCTCACCGACACCACCGGCACTGTCACCCCGAAAACAACCGGGGCTTTCAAAAATGGTACCTGGTCCGACAAGATCACCATCGCTTCAATCCAAAATAAGATTACCATTACTACTTTCGGCGGCGATAAGAGCGGTGTGAGTAATGAGTTCAATATCGTGACGGCTCCAGTTGTTCCGAAACTGTCTTTTTCCAGCGCTCCTCAGACTTTAGCAGCAGGTGATATTTCAGGCATAATTACTGTTACAGTTCAAGACAATGTAACATCGAACACAACTATCAATTTAACCACCAGCTCAAATAAGGGTACATTCTACAACGATGCTACTGGTTTAAATCCAATAACACAGGTAAATATCAATTCCGGTTCCAACTCAACCAGTTTCTACTACAAGGACACGAATGCAGGCTCACCGACCATCACCGCAACTGAATCGCCATCGCAAGGCTGGACGGCAGCCACCCAGGCACTAAACATAAACTTCGCTGCCCTCGACCACTTCTCTTTTGCAGTAATTGCTGACCAAACTCAAAATAATGCCTTCAACGTCACCATCACCGCACTCGATACCTATGGCAATACAGTTACCTCCTACTCTGGTGCCAACTCTCTCACCGACACCACCGGCACTATCACCCCGGCAACTACCGGAGCTTTTAACAATGGTACCTGGTCCGACAAGATCGCCATCACTTCAGTTCGAAATAAGATTACACTTACCACTTCCGGCGCCAATAAGAGCGGTGTAAGCAATGAGTTCAATATAGTCGCTGGCACTATTTCGAAACTCGCTTTTACCAGCGCTCCCCAGACTTTAACTGCAGGCAATATGTCAGGAATAATCACTGTTACGACGAAAGATAACGTTACCGAGAATACAACTATCAATTTGTCGAGCAACTCAGCCAGCGGTACATTCTACAGCGATGTTGCTGGTTTGAATCCAATAATACAGATAACAATCAATGCCGGCTCAAACTCAGCCAACTTCTACTACAAGGACGCTACAGCAGGCTCACCGACTATTACCGCATCCTCAGCTCAAGGATTAACAGCGGCAATACAAACACAAACTATTAATCCGGTACCCGTTAGTGAGATTACGCCGAAGACAGGTTTTTCAACATCCCTGGTAATTATTATCGGTATTGGCGGCATTATTCTAGGGTTACTGGTTGGTTATGTGATATTCTCCCGCATCAAACGTGCAGCGGTTGGTACGAAAAAAGAAATAATGGTTGAAAAAGATATAGATACAAGACAGGAGAAGAAACCTGAAGCGACTCCACAGGTAAATCCGGTCATTGCCATACCGAAAAAACAAGCGCCCGAAGTGAATCAGCGGAAAGTTGAACTACCTGCAGTGATAAAGCAAACGCCGGCACCTGAGGTTTCTCCCAAAAAGGCTGAGACGCCACGAGCAGCCAGGCGAGCGGAAGTACCTGAAATAACGTCACAAAAAATAGACATTGTCAACAAACAAAAAGACCAGATACCTGAGGTACCGCAAAAGATAAAGAAAGAGACTGCGACAGCCAAAGACTCAACGTCCGACTTGAAGAAAGAGCCTACTGCGGCCAAAGACTCGACGTTCGAGTTAAAGAAAGAGCCTGTGACAGCCAAAGACTCAATGTCTGAACTACTAATAGAGGTTGAAGCAAACAGTCGTATCGCTGCCACCAGCGCTAAGGATAATCTGGTTGCCTTCCAAACCAAGGCTTGGGAATCGAAACGTGAAGAGATCAATGCTCTGCCAGCCAACATTATGGAAGAATTAACCAGAGCCTATTCCGCTATTTCTCTGGCAAATAGCCTTGTTTGGCTGGCTGCTGAAACAGGCCGTCACAGTCCCAGTTTAGACGATCAATATGCCAAACTATGTAAAGGCATCGCCGAACGACTCGATAAGGTCAAGCAGCCTCTAGAACAAGAAAGATTCAATAAATAGCCTAACACTACCCGTTGTCACTAAGTAGACCGAGCGAGGATTTAGGTACATCTCTCAATTGCTCAGGGAGAAGATTGGACCTAAGATACATGAGAATGCTATTTGATAATTCCAGTGGAAAACTATTCGGATAGCGAAGGGTGGTCTGAATATGAAGGCGGTGGAATCTTTTGCATCAGGTCCAGAGCGAGTTCCTGAAACAGCATCAAGTTCGGAAATGCCTTACCGCACATTGGGTCGGACAGGAGAAAAAGTTTCCGTTGTAGGAATCGGTGGTGCTCATATTGGATTTCAAAATGATGAAAAAGACAGCATCAAAATAATACGTACCGCAATCGATAATGGAATTAATTTCCTGGACAATAGTTGGGACTACAATAACGGAAACAGTGAAATTCGTATGGGAAAAGCCTTGCGGGACGGGTATCGAAATAAGGTCTTCTTGATGACAAAAATCGACGGACAGACAAGCGAATCAGCTACTGAGCAGCTTAACGAGTCCCTTAAAAGATTACAGACCGATACCATTGATCTGCTTCAATTCCATGAGGTTATCCGCATGTCTGACCCGGAACGGATTTTTGCGCCCCGGGGTGCATTGGAATCAGTTCTAAAAGCGAAAAAGGCAGGAAAAGTCCGCTATATCGGTTTCACCGGTCACAAAAGTCCGGCAATACATTTAAAGATGCTGCAAACAGCCTCGGAAAATAGCTTCATTTTTGACACTGTACAGATGCCGCTTAATGTGCTTGATGTCCATTATAATAGCTTTGAAAAACAGGTGCTGCCGGAGTTAGTACGAAACCATATCGGTGTGTTGGGAATGAAACCATTAGCCGAAGGAGCGATATTAAGGAATAAAGTCGCAACCGCGGTTGAGTGTCTTCATTATGCGATGAGCCTGCCGGTTTCTGTCGTTATCACCGGCTGTGATTCACTCGCTGTATTAGAGCAGGCGCTAAAGGCAGCCAGAACTTACCACCCTATGAGTGAGCAAGAACGTTCGGCATTGTTATCTAAAACAGTAAAAGCATCTAAAGGCGGCAAATTCGAACAATATAAAACCGATACGATTTTTGACGCCACATCACGGAATCCTCAATGGTTGGGTTGAGCACTGAACATATCGATAATATGCTAAGAGTTATGCCCAATCTTTTGAGAAACGCGCACTCCGCTCAGGTCGTAGATGCTGGCTTCAGTAATCCGTACAGGAATCATTTGTCCGACGGGGATTTTGCCGTTGACCAGCACCAATCCGTCAATCTCAGGGGCATCACGGTAGCTGCGGCCTATCGAAACGCCCTGCCCAGAACCTTCTATCAAAATATCCATTTTACGCCCGATGATTTCCCGGTTACGTTCAAGCGATATTCGCTGCTGCTTCTCCATCAACCTTTTCAAACGGCCTGCTTTTACATCATCAGGGACCGGGTCGCCGAGCGGTTCGGCTGCAGTGCCCGGTTCAAAAGAATATTTAAAGGCACCCACCTTATCAAACCGCATTTCTTCCACAAAGTCGAGCAGGTCATGGAATTCATCCTCAGTCTCACCCGGGTAGCCAACGATGAAAGTCGTACGTAAAGCCAGGTCAGGGATAGCTTTACGCATTTTTCCTACAGTCTTGTGAACCCAGCCTATATTTGTCGGGCGGCGCATTCGTCGGAGCACCGCCGGATGAGAGTGCTGCAGGGGCATGTCAAGATAGTGCACCAGCCGCTTATTATTGGCAATGACTTCAATCAATTCGTCAGTGACATAGCCCGGGTAGGCATACATAATTCGAATCCAATCGACTTCAGGAGCGGCGTCGGTTAATTTGTTAAGCAGGTAAGCCAGACCATTTTTTAAACCCAGGTCATAACCATAATCGGTGGTATCCTGGGCAATAAGGACAATCTCATGTACACCCTTTGCTTGCAAGCTACGAGCCTCGGCTAAAACAGAATCAACCGGGCGGCTGACGGCAGTTCCTTTTATCAAAGGAATCGCGCAGAATGCGCATCGACGACGGCATCCATCGGCGATTTTTAAATAGGCACTAGCTCCCTGTATCGAGACACGCTGCACCCCGCGTTCATTCCTGGCAACTGGAGCCGCTCCAGGTAAGTCGCGAGTTCCCAGATGAGTAACACGCAGCCTGTCAACCACACCGACAATGTCCATCCAGCGGCGCGTCCCGAGTATAGCGTCGACTCCAGGAACACGCTTGCTTACTTCGGTACCATAGCGCTGCGTCAGGCAGCCTGCGGCTATCAACACTTGATCGCTTTTCTTATTCGCTGCCAAATCAGCAAGCATATTGTATGACTCTTCTTTCGCTGTGGATATGAAACCACAGGTATTCACGATCAAAATGCCTGCCTGACTTGTGTCATCGACACTTTCATAGCCGGCATCTACCAGTAATTGCGCCATAGAATCAGAATCGACTGAATTCTTCGCACAACCTAGAGAAATTATGTGAAAAGTTTTTTTATTCATCTTCAAGTTTTGGCGTCATTACTACCTATAAATACTATAGCGGAGATTTGACGGTAGTGTCGATAACCACGCTCAGGTGTATTATTAATTAGGTAAACGGAGGACTAGTCCTTTAGATTATAAAAATTCATCAGTTTAGGTGATTGTGGGCATGATAAATATATGGTTAAATAAAGGTGAATATAGGGCAATAATGAACTGTTTATGGAACATAGCTGTTTTTTAAAAAATGGAAACAGGGGGTTTGGGGGGAAATGATACAGGCAGATTCACCGGAGATTATACTCTTTACACAGACGGAAGTCTTAAGCGGTTCAATATTCATCTCAACTATAGAAGGACGACTTCTCGACGAACTCAACGGTCGTATCACCGCTGCACCTGACAACAGGGACAGGTTTCTCAAACTGTCAGATGTCAGCATCGAACATATGGATGGTAGGCAGGAAAAAACAGCTGCAGCTTATGTTAACAGGGATACAATACAGATGGCAGCGACATCCTCGGCAAATACCAGCCGGGGAATTGGCAGCAAGCCTGATCCAAAACCTTACCCTTTTACAGAGAAAATACCTGTGCCAGTAAAGATTGTCATGACGGGATATGAGATCACCGGTAATATGTACCGGGTTAGTCACCAAAAAGTCGAACATGTCCTCATAGAAAAATCAAAGTTCATTCCCCTTACCGATGCCAGTATAAGCAGTGCGTTAAACAATAAGCAATGGCAAGTCCCTTTTTTAGCCGTAAACAAAGAACAGATTTTGTCATTATTTGAGCAACGAACATAAGTCTCCCTGGCATCCTGGTATATTTTGGCTTCTTTTAAAGAGTCGCGGCGATTACCGCCGGCGCATGGAGCTCCGCAGGCGTGTCAAACGTTTATATTGCCTTGTTTTCAGTTGCGCAGTACACTAAAAGCAAATAACACCAGGGGGACGATCATGGCTGGTCTAACGGTGCCCAAACGAAGTGAGATTAAAGCTGAAAATACCTGGAATGCTCCAAGCGTCTTTCCGTCCGTGCAATCGTGGGAAACCGAGTTTCGCGACGTCGAAGCAAGTCTGCCGCTGTTAGACTCGATCAAAGAAAAACTGACTGAAGGTGCGGCGAGCCTGTTTGATTCTCTACAAACAATTGAAAACATCCAGCGCCGCACGATGAAGCTGATGGTATATGCTAGCATGTCCTACAGCGTCGACACACAGGACCAGGTTTCTATCGGAATGTATGACCGGATGCATAACCTGGTAGGGAAAATGCAGGGAGCTACCGCTTTTTTAAATCCCGCACTACTCGCTCTTGGTAATGAAAAACTTAAGCGATGGATGACCGAAGATCCCCGACTGACCATCTATTCCCATTTCATAGACAATCTATTCCGGAAAAACGCTTACGTGCGTTCAAATGAAGTGGAGGAACTGATGGGCATGTTAGCCAGCCCGTTCAGTGGACCGGACAGTATTTACAGTTCGCTGACCGATGCCGATTTCAAATTCAAACCCGCTATTGCAAGTGACTACCGGGAGATACCAGTAACTCAGAGTACGATCGAAGCTGTCTTGCACGATCCAGATCGAGAAGTACGCCGGACAGGCTGGGAGAATTATTCCGATACTTTCCTTACGTTTAAGAATTCCTTAGCTAATACTTTGCTGGCTTCGGTGAAACAGGACGTCTTCGACATGCAAGTCCGAAAGCATAAAAGCACTCTCGAGGCAGCACTTTTTGAAGATAACATCCCGGTCGAAGTCTTTTACAATCTAATCAGCATATTCAAGAAGAACCTTCCGACCTGGCATAGGTACTGGAGACTAAGGCGTAAATGGCTCGGAGTGGATGCATTGCATCCTTACGATATATGGGCTCCTCTGACCGCATCGAAGCCGCGTCTTGATTATCGGCAAGCGGTTGAAATGATAGCCGCAGGAATGAAACCTATGGGCGACGAGTATGTTCAAACGCTGCGGCGGGGTTGCCTTGTCGACAGGTGGGTTGATGTCTATCCCAACCAGGGTAAGACTGCCGGCGCCTTCTCGTCCGGTTCTTACAATACCCATCCGTTTATCTGCATGAGTTTCACCGATGATGTCAATTCGCTGAGTGCGCTAACCCATGAACTAGGCCATTCGATGCATTCTTATTTGACACGAACACATCAACCATTTGTTTACAGTGAATACTCACTTTTCATCGCTGAAGTTGCTTCCAACTTCCACCAGGCAATGGTCCGCGGGCACTTGCTAAAGACTAACACGGAGCCTTTGTTCCAAATCGCCCTGATCGAAGAAGCTATGTCCAATTTCCACAGGTATTTCTTTATTATGCCAACCCTGGCACGCTTTGAACTTGAGGTACATCAAAGAGTCGAGCGAGGGGAAGGTTTAACCGCAGACGCCATGATTAGCTTAATGACGGATTTGTTCGCTGAAGGTTACGGCGGCGAGATGCATATCGACCACGACCGAGTTGGAATTACCTGGGCGACATTCGGACATCTCTATTATGACTACTACGTATTCGAGTATGCGACGGGAATTTCCGCAGCGCACGCGCTTTCAAATCGAATCCTGACCGGCGTAGCAAAGGCAGTGCAGGACTATCTGAGTTTCCTGAGTGCTGGCGGGTCTGTATATCCGCTCGATGCTTTGAAGATAGCTGGCGTCAACCTCAGCACGCCTGACGCAGTGGAGGAAACTTTCGATGTCCTGAGCGGTTACGTGGACAAACTCGAAACCTTGTTACCCGTGTAATTCCGGCACCAACCCAAAGACATTTGTCAAACAGAAGCTGTACCCATTCAAAAAGAACCTGCTGCCTTCTCGGTTCTATTTTGTTCCTGGGGAATCGATGAAGTAAAATTCGCTCGAGTCAAATGGTCGGTATTTACAAAAAGCAATTGGACCAAACTGGTGATAACGCCCGCCAATTGAATTCAAAGCGTTCTGCAGGGGTTATCGTTAGGGTGAGATCAGATGTGAACACGAGTTATCCTTTATGACGGTGATTGCACTAATGTTAACGTGACAGTATTCTGGCTGCTTCCACGGTAATAGGTTATTTCTATCTTTTGACCTACCTTAAGCGAATTGATATAGTCCATCAAGGCTGCGTCGTCGGTCTGGTTTTTTCCGTCAATAGCGGTGATCACATCGCCAGGTCTTAAGCCAGCTATATCTGCCGGACTGCCGGTCGCCACGTCAGTAATCAGCACTCCCTGGGAAACTGTAAGACCATAGTATGCCGCGATTGTCTGGTCGACCGTAAAAACGCTTGTGCCCAGATAAGGTCTGACTATGAAACCCGTAGAAATCAAAGTATTTAGAATCGGCATAGCTTCGTTAATGCTGATGGCGTAGCCCATACCTTCAACACCAACCTGAGAGACCTTGTAACTGCTTATACCGATTACCTGTGCTGACATATCAACTAAAGGACCACCGCTGTTGCCCGGATTAATGGCTGCATCAGTTTGGATCAAGTCATGCATGAGCTGACCAGGTGCCGGAGAAATAGAGATATGCAGAGCGCTTACTATGCCTGCAGTGGCGCTTGTGCCTTGACCTAATGCGTTTCCAATAGCAACTGCGCCATCTCCTATGTGTATGGTTGAACTATCCCCTACGCTTAGGGCAGGTAGATTCGTAGCATTTACTTTAACGATAGCGAGGTCAGTTACGGTATCGGTGTAAACTTTTTCGGCTGGTAAAGTTCGACCGTCAGTTAAAGTGACAACAATATTTGTCGCGCTTGCGACAACATGGGCATTAGTTACGATGTAACCGTCGCTCCTTATAACCCAGCCTGAACCTGCCGCTGCTGCCTGGGTTGTCTGATTAAAGGCATTAGTAGTCGCAATCTGGTCATTAATAATCACTACCGAAGGTTCAACCTTAGCAACTACTTGAGTGATTGTAGATAGAGGTTGCTCTGCTATTGCTGTCGTAGCTAAGGAATTCACTGGGGATGATGTTGTAGTGGATGTAGTTGCAGTAGAACTAGTTGCAGGTGCCTTTGTGCAGGCAGAAAAGACAAGTAAAAGTGCCAATAACAGGCTGAGTCCAATATGCATCATTATATTACGCCGCATCGTTTTTCCTCCTTGTTAAGTAGATCAACAATTCTCCAGCTTGAAACCCCGTCCCGGCAGTAATAACCTCAGGGCTACCACTTGCCAGTTCGTAATCGAATATCTCTAAATCTTGAAAAACAATTTTAGTTTAAATAATAAAGTCTA
>Ga0315281_10015290_pt1 | contig 10295 bp, 6 predicted proteins | sample YL17G07_0_MG_FD_204540 | JGI IMG/M metagenome (GOLD analysis project Ga0315281, IMG submission 204540) | Sediment microbial communities from Yellowstone Lake, YNP, Wyoming, USA - YL17G07_0 | ecosystem: Environmental > Aquatic > Freshwater > Lake > Sediment | place: USA: Wyoming | collected...
CGCTTTTTTCATCGCTAAACACATCAAGTCGAATGTAAGAGAGTTAGAGGGAGCGCTCAAGAGCGTCATGGCCTATGCGCGATTCAACGGAAAGAGCATTAACCTCGATTCGGCGAAAGAAGCGTTACGAGACTTGCTGTCGGCGCAGAACCGGCAAATCACCGTCGACAACATTCAAAAGACCGTCGCGGACTACTACAAGATCAAAATCTCAGACATGCATTCCAAGAAACGCACCCGGAACGTTGCTCGCCCACGCCAGGTAGCAATGGCACTTGCGAAAGAACTTACGCAATTAAGCTTACCCGATATCGGCGATGCCTTTGGCAACCGCGACCACACTACGGTACTACACGCCTGTCGAACCATCGCCGCACTGCGGGAAAAAGATCACGACATCAACCGCGATTACCACGTGCTCGAACAAGTTCTAAAGGGATGAAAACAGGATGAATACCACTGGTATAGATCCTGCACAAACTGTACGTAACTACCTCCATATTCCAGATGAGAGTAGTTATTCAGAATTCGTACACCGCTTTTCCAACGCTTGTCCACAGGTTTTGGTCTCCCTCTTGACCGCGCCAACGCTAGCGATACTGATGTTTTCCATTTTTTAGGTCAACATCATAATCATCATCAAGGAAGATCAACCGCGATGTGCTGTTGAAGCCTCTTCAGGCTGTATCGGGAATTATTGAGCGTCGCCACACGCTTCCAATTCTGTCCAATGTGTTGCTCATGCGGACGGCTGGTCGGATCGATTTCGTTGCCACTGATATCGAAATCGAAATAACAGCCTCGGTTGCAACGGATGCGCAAGGTGAAGCAAAAACCATCACGATCGGGGCCCGAAAATTTTTGGACATCCTGCGCGCGCTGCCAGAAGGCAGCGAGGTGTCATTGGCTATGCAGGAGAAGAGACTGCAGATTAGGTCAGGCAAGAGCCGGTTCAGCTTGCAGACCCTGCCTGCAGAGGATTTCCCGCGTCTGTCAACGGCTGAGGGAACGCCAACCAAGTTTGTTGTTCCTCAGAAACTTCTCAAGAGCCTGATCAGCCTTGTCCAGTATGCAATGGCTCAGCAGGATATCCGTTACTACCTCAATGGGCTTCTAATGGTAGTGGAGGAGGCACAACTGAAGCTCATCGCGACGGATGGCCACCGTCTTGCTTTCGCGGCAAAGAACGTAGGCGATAAAAACCTCTCCCGGCAGGAAGTCATCCTCCCAAGGAAAACCGTTCTTGAATTAGCGAAGTTGCTGGCCGAGAACGATGATCAGGTGGCGATCGAACTCTCGGCGAGTCAGGCAAGTTTTAAGTTTGGTGAGGTCCTGCTTGTGTCGAAACTTGTGGACGGAAAATTTCCGGACTATACGCGCGTCGTTCCGCAGGACCAACCACGCCGGTTGCGGCTCGACCGAAGTCAGTTGCTTCAAAGTCTGCAGAGGGCCGCCATACTGACCAGCGACAAGTTCAGGGGCGTACGCTGGGTGCTGGCGGACGGAACACTCAAGATTATTTGCACCAACACCGAGCAGGAGGAAGCACAGGAGGAACTTGACGTCGATTACAAGGGGGAGTCCCTGGATATTGGTTTCAACGTCGGCTATCTGCTTGATGTGCTCAACAACGTGGATGTCAAAGAGATTGACTGCGCGCTTGGTGATTCAAACTCTAGCGCGCTCATCACCATTCCTGGGCGCGACGATTTCAAATACGTCGTCATGCCGATGCGAATTTGAGACAGAAGAAAAATGAACGAACCGGAAAACAGCGAGCAGATAAAGACTGATTCCTACGACTCGGACAGCATCAAGGTACTGAAGGGATTGGATGCGGTGCGCAAGCGCCCGGGGATGTACATCGGGGACACCTCCGATGGTACGGGTTTGCACCATATGGTTTTCGAGGTCCTCGATAACGCCATCGATGAGGCTCTGGGTGGCCATTGCAACGAGATTGTCGTCACGATCCACACGGACAATTCCATCAGCGTGACTGACAACGGACGTGGCATCCCGACCGAAGTGCACCGGGATGATCCGGAAGGACGCTCAGCGGCAGAGATTGTCATGACCGAGTTGCATGCGGGCGGCAAGTTTGACGACAACGCCTACAAGATATCCGGTGGTCTGCACGGCGTCGGCGTTTCCGTGGTCAATGCCCTATCGGAATGGCTGCGTCTCACCATACGGCGTGACGGCCAGGTGTATTTTGTCGAGTTCAAGAACGGCGTAACCGTCGCCCCGCTGCGGGTAACGGGTAAGACCGAGCGGCGCGGAACGGAAGTTCATTTTCTGGCCAGCGGGGAAACTTTTAATGCCGTTGAATATCACTATGATATTCTTGCCCGCCGGCTGCGGGAACTTTCCTTTCTGAACAATGGTGTCAAGATCAAACTCATTGATCAGCGCACGGGAAAGGAGGAGGATTTTGCATTTGCCGGTGGGGTAAAGGGCTTCGTCGAATTCATCAACCGGAACAAGAATGTTCTTCATCCCAACGTCTTCTACGCCACCGGCCGGAGCGAAGGCATCACTATCGAAGTATCGATGCAGTGGAACGATTCCTACCAGGAAGCGGTGCTTTGCTACACGAACAACATTCCCCAGCGGGACGGCGGCGCGCATCTGACCGGACTGCGCGCGGCGATGACACGCACGCTCAATCAGTACATCGAAAGCCAGGAGATTGCGAAGAAAGCCAAGGTGGAGACGACTGGTGACGACATGCGCGAAGGCCTGACCTGTGTGCTCTCGGTAAAAGTGCCGGATCCCAAGTTTTCATCCCAGACAAAGGACAAACTCGTCTCCTCAGAGGTGCGGCCGGTTGTCGAGGAGATCGTGGCGCAGAAGCTGATGAGCTTCTTGCTGGAGCGCCCTGGGGATTCACGCGTTATCTGCACCAAGATCGTGGATTCGGCGCGTGCAAGGGAAGCGGCGCGCAAGGCGCGCGAGCTCACCCGCCGGAAAGGTGTGCTCGACTCCTTCGGCCTGTCGGCAAAGCTAGCCGATTGCCAGGAAAAAGACCCTTCGAAGTGCGAGCTCTATATCGTCGAGGGTGATTCGGCCGGAGGGTCCGCCAAACAGGGACGAGATCGAAAGTTCCAGGCCATCCTGCCACTCAAGGGAAAGATACTGAACGTGGAAAAGGCCCGGCCGGAAAAGGTACTCTCCTCGCAGGAAATTGTCACCCTGATCCAGACGCTGGGCACGGGCATCGGGGCCGAGGAATACGATCTGGGAAAGCTGCGTTACCACCGCATCATCATCATGACCGATGCGGACGTCGACGGGGCGCACATCCGCACGCTGCTGCTCACTTTTTTTTACCGGCAGATGCGCGAGCTCGTGGAGCGCGGCCACATCTACATTGCCCAGCCACCTCTTTACAGGGTGAAGCTGGGCAAGAACGAGCGCTATCTGAAGGACGATCACGAGCGCGACCAGTTCATGCTCGCGCAGGCTCTGGTGGGCGCCGTGCTTGTACCGAGGAGACATGCGGCGTCGATTCAAGGCGAAGCGCTGGAGCAAATCGCGCGGAGTTACCTGCTTGCGGAAGCGGTGGTGGCCCGGCTATCGAGAATTATCGACGGCGAAGCGCTGCGGGGATTGATGCGGGGCGTCGGCATCGATCTTTCGAGTGCCCAGTCGGCAGGCGCGAGCGCGCTTAGGCTGAAGCAGGCGATGCCGCAGAGCAAAGGTAACGGCAACGGCGGCGTCAACGTGCGCGCCCGTTACGATGAGAAAAATGAGCGTTACCAGTTGCTCTTCGAGCGCAACCATCACGGCAACATGAAGGCAACTGTACTGGACGAGGACTTTCTGGTCTCGGGTGACTACAAGCAGATCGAAACTACTGCAAGAATGCTTGACGGGCTTATCGGTTCCGGAGCGGTGGTGTCCCGCGACGAGAAAGAACAGCCGGTCGAAGACTTCGGACAAGCCATCCGCTGGCTGCTTGGCGAAGTGGAGCGCGGTGCAGCGATTCAGCGCTACAAGGGCTTGGGCGAGATGAATCCAGAACAGCTCTGGGAGACCACCATGGATCCGGCCTCGCGGCGCCTGCTGAAAGTGCAGGTGGAGGACGCCATCATTGCCGACGATATCTTCACCAAGCTCATGGGCGACGATGTGGACCCGCGCCGCCTCTTCATCGAGCAGAACGCACTGATCGCGCGCCTGGACGTCTAGCGACCCTTCTTAGGTCCGCCCTAAGGTTCTAGATCGTAGACTTCCGACGCGTCGCAGCCGGCGGCGTCTTCGCCGCCTTGGTCTTTATGCGTGTTTTGGAAGCCTTGGCTGCGGACCTCGCGGGAGCGCGGGCAGCGGCCTTTTCGGAGAATTTGGCCGGCACCTTGGCAGAGGCGGTTGTCGCAGGCTTTCCAGCTCGGGGTGCAAACTCAAACCCGACTTTACCGTCGGCGCCGCGCACCAGGAACGCTGAGAACGGCCGCCCTTTCTTGGAAATGAAGCGATGCAGTAAATCGGTCCTGCCCGTGGACAGAAGCTTCAGCATCTGTTCGCGCTCGATAGGGCGTTGCAAGATGACGCGCCCGGATCGGAAGTCACAACTGCGCTCGGCGCCGACCGATTTCTCGCAAAGGTACGCCATCGGTTGTTCGAACACACGGGCTCCGCACTTGGGGCAGGCGCCGAGCGGTTCCTGACCGGAGAAGTCCAGCGCCCCTGCTTCGCCGTCCTTGCCCTCCCCGCCCTGGCCGAAGTCGAACTCTGCTTTCATCGCGGCTGATAGCTTAAGCGCCCCGGCAAACGGTTTGCCCATGCGGCTGCGGAACCCGGTGAGTGGCCCCACGACTCGCTTCTCGATCAACTCCTCCACTTCCTCGGGAGCAAGTTCGCGTCCCGACATCACGCGCCAGATGGCGAAGTCGCAGGACTGGCATTGGAACTTGCGGTAGTTCTCCTGCACCGTGGCGCCACACTTCGGGCACGGCGTCTTCAATGTCGCGAAAGCCTCGTCGGGGATGTTTCCATTGCGGATGCGCTCGACCATTTCGCGGGTGGTATCGACGATATGGTCCATGAAGACTGAGCGTTTGAGTTCGCCATGCTCCATCTGCCTGAGCTTGTACTCCCAGTTTCCGGTGAGTTCCGGTGAGGTGATCTCAGTAATGCCGAAGTGCTTGAGCGCGAACATCAGCGAGAACGCCTTCGGGGTCGGTTGCAGTTCGCGCCCGATGCGGTGCAGGTAATCCTCGTAGATAAGCCCTTCGATGACGGCGGCGCGAGTCGCCGGCGTCCCCAGCCCCTTCTCGCGCATGGCTTCGCGCAGGTCCTCATCTTCGATCAGTTTGCCTGCGCCTTCCATCGCGGAAAGCAAGGTGGCTTCGGTGAAGCGCGCCGGAGGCCTGGTCTGGGTCCCACGCAGTTCGACCCGCTCAACTCTCACCTTGGGGCCGTCCAGGGCAGGCAGAGAAACAGATTCATCCCCCGTCTGAGACTCCCGTCCGTAGACGGCGAGCCAGCCCGGCTTGTTCATGACGCGCCCGTCGGTGCGGAACGGTTCATCCTCGACGCGGGTAATGCGGGTGGTGACCATGAATTCGGCGGCCGGAAAGAACACGGCAAGAAAGCGCCTGACCACCATGTCGTAGAGTTTGGTCTCGGCCTCGTTAAGTTGGCGCGGCGCCTCGAGTGTCGGAATGATGGCGAAGTGGTCGGAGACCTTGGCATCGTCGAAAATGCGCTTGTTCGGCCTGACCCACCCCTCTTTGAGGACTTGTGCGGCAAACGGTGCGTAACCGGCGAGCAGCCCAGTGGGCTTGCGCGTTTTTCCGCCAGTTAGCATCTCCATCGCTGAGCGCACGGTCGGGATGTAGTCCTGCGGCAATGCGCGCGAATCGGTACGCGGGTAGGTCAGGACCTTGTGTTTCTCGTAGAGGGCCTGCGCGAGCGAAAGCGTCATTTTGGCCGAAAAGCCGAAGCGGCCGTTCGCCTCGCGCTGGAGGCTGGTTAGGTCGTACAGCAACGGCGAGAGTTGCGTGGTGGGCTTGGATTCTTCCGTCGCGATGCCGGGCTTGCCCTCGCACTTGGCGCGGAGGGCGCTTGCGCGCGCTTCGTCCCAGATGCGCTCGGGTCGGGAATCGTTGTTTTCGTCACCCTGCGGCTTCTCGAATTTCTCGTCGAACCAGCGGCCCGCGTATTCGGCCTTGCTGGTGGAGAAAGTCCCGTGCAGCTCCCAATAGTCTTTAGCAACAAAACTCCGGATTCGTTGCTCGCGCTCAACCAGGATCGCGAGCGTCGGTGTTTGCACCCGGCCGACGGTGGTCTTGTAGAAGCCGCCTTCCTTGGAATTGAACGCGGTCATTGCGCGAGTACCGTTGATGCCAACCAGCCAGTCCGATTCGGAGCGGCAAACGGCCGCGTCGGCCAACGGGCGTAACGCCTCGTCCGGACGCAGCGAGGCAAAACCCTCGAGGATGGCCGATGGCGTCATCGATTGCAGCCAGAGACGTTCGATGGCCTTCTTGCTGCCGGCGTGCTGAACGATATAGCGGAATATCAGTTCGCCCTCGCGCCCGGCGTCACAGGCATTGATCAGGCCGGTGACGTCCTTGCGTTTCATCAGCCGCGCGAGGAGTTTCAGTCGGTCCTCGGTGCGCTCGATCGGCATGAGGTCGAAATGCGGGGGAATGACCGGCAGATTCGCGAGCGACCACTTGCCGCGTTTGACTTCATATTCATCCGGAGCCGCGATCGCAAGCAGGTGCCCGATCGCCGAGGAAAGGACATATTGGCCGCTCTCATAGTAGTCGCCGTGGCGCGTGAAACCACCCAATGCGCGGGCGATGTCATTCGCCACTGAAGGCTTTTCGGCGATGATGAGCTTCTTAGCCATGCGTTCCCAGCGTGAGCCCGCGCTCCAAGTACCCGTCCCGGGCGATGTCGTTCGCGACCGAAGGCTTTTCCGCGAAGACGCGTTTCTTAGCCATATGTTGCCAAAATATGCACAAGTCCATCATCGGGCTTATATCCGCGGCCACCGTCGCGAGCCGCGCACCAGTTCTTGGTGATGATGAGGTTCCTTGTCACGCGGTGATTGTTTCGGCCGATGTAGCGAATGAACGCCACACCTCAAAAGCGCAGAATGATAAGAGCAATCCGCGCAGACAAGCAAGGAATGATGTTGTGCGGGCGTCGACTTTCCGGACGTCGGTCCCCGTTAGGGGCCTAATGCATCTGGCGTTTTTCGCCGTCAGGAAGCAGTTCGTCGAGTATCAGTGCATCGACGCTGCCCTTGCGCGCCCACAGCACCATCAGTGCAATGACCTTGAGCTTTTCCAGGCCGACAACTTCCTCGGGCAAGGCCATGGCGCGTTCCAGAATGACCTCGCGCAGAACCGGTGACAGAACCCGGGCGGATTCCAGAAAGACGAGAAACCCGCGCCCTTCGGTTGAAAGCTTGTCCAGTTCGTCGCTCGTGTACGCGCGGTGGGACGCGCTCGTTTCGAGCGTTTGCGGCAGGTCGTTGTCGTTGAACCGTGCCAGGCCGTTCAGCCAGTCGAGCGCCTCGCTGATGTCTTCATTCTCGAACCCGGCCGCATGCAGCTTGCGGCTCAGCGTGTCCTGGTCGGGGTAGCCGTCGGCCTGATAGTAGTTTTCGAACAGGTAAACGAGGACATCGAACATTTGTGTGCACGAACCTCAGTTGATGCGTTGGTATATGCCTCCGGGAAGGCTGCCCACCTTTCCTTCCAGTTCCAGTGTCAACAGCATCGCCGATATGGCTTCAGCCGTCAAGCCGGTGCGCTGAATCAGGGCGTCAACGGTGCACGGATCATACCCCATATGTTGTAGCAGGCCGGTCGATACCCCCGCTGAATTGTGGTCGTTCGAAGACACGGCGTTGAGCCCGAGTTCTTCTAGAACATCCTGCGCGGACTCGACCAGCTTCGCGCCCTGCTTGATGAGCGCGTGGCAGCCCTTTGAAAGCGGCGAGTGAATCGAACCCGGGATCGCGAACACTTCGCGTCCCTGTTCTGAGGCGAGCCTTGCCGTGATCAGTGAGCCTGAAGCGAGCGCCGCTTCGATCACTAGACATCCGCGGGAGAGTCCCGAGATCAGGCGATTGCGGCGCGGAAAATTCTCGCGCGCGGGAGGTGTACCGAGAGGGAATTCGGAAACCATCGCGCCGTTTTCGGCGACCTGGGCGAATAACGGCTCGTTCCCGAGTGGATAGACAACGTCCGGCCCGCAACCGAGCACTGCAATCGTCGAGCCGCGCCCGGCAAGCCCGCCGCGGTGCGCCGCGGCATCGATGCCCAGCGCCAAGCCGCTTACGATGGTCAAGCCTGCCTCGCTCAGTGCGCGGGCGAAGCGCTCCGCGTTTGTCACGCCCTGTTGCGTCGCGTTACGGCTGCCGACGATCGCGAGCGAAGGCGCGCCGAGCAGGCGCATGTCGCCCGTTACGTAAAGCAGCACCGGCGGGTCGGGAATTTGCAGCAGTTGCTGCGGGTAGTCGGGGTCCGCGAGCGTAACCACGGATCTACCCGATTGTTCTGCCCATTCGCGTGCGGCCGTCACAAATGGCTCACGCCCGTTCTCCAGGATCCTTCCGGCGATCGCGTCGGAAACGACCCGGGCAAGCTGCGTGCGCGAGGCCGAGCGAATGTTGCCCGGCAGGCCGAATACGGACAGTAGTGCCCTGTAGCTCTGAGCTCCCAGGCCGGGGACCAAACTAAGATCGATCCATGACGCGAGCTCGTCGTTCGATCTCATGCGCCCGCGGGTCAGGGAGTCAGGGTCAGGGTGTCTGTACGAAATCACCCGGCGCAACGGGCCGCGAGCTGTCCATGATCAGTGCATACGACACACTGTCAAAGACCCGGAACACGAATGCAAGGCCGTAACGCTCGTCGGGCAGGCGGATCCGCGGCGCATAGTCGCGCGACACGGTCGACTGCGGGTCCGGGATCGTGGCGCCGGTGCGCAAAATCGCCAGCACGTGTCCCATCTCCAGGCCGTGGAGCGAGCCCTTGTTGATAGATACGATGGAGTTCTTGCCGCCTTCGCTGTTAAGAAGACCTCCGAAGACGGCGATGATGCGCCCGCTGACATCTGAATTCGGCGGGTGCGGCGCATACTGGTTCATCACCGCTGGCCCTGCGGGGACCAGCCGGTCGCCTTGGCTAATCTCCTGTGTCGAGCTGATGATGCGTATCGTGGCGGGCTCGCCCACGCTCAAGACGCGGGCGGTGCCGAGAAATATGGCCTCGAATCCCAGTGTCCTGTTGGTGTCCGGATCCACCAACGCACGGCCCTGCCGGAATATCTGCCAGTTTGCTTCTTTGCTCTCTCCAATTCCCCTTACGTAAGCCACGTTTCCGGCGCCCAGATAGACGGTGCCCTCCTGGGTACCGACGATGCGGGGCGCCAGCTGCAGCGCCCCTTCCTCGATCACCAGGGGCTGAGACAGGAACGGCTCGATGAATTTGGGCGGAATGGATGGAATCGCCTGCTCCGCAAGCGGTTCGACGCGAACCTGCGGCGCAAGCTTGATGGTCCCGCCACTTATTGCAAGTTGCGCTGGGGTCTTGGTGCGGTCTAGAACGATCACTTCGCCCGGATAGATACGATGGGGATTCTTGATCTGATCCTGGTTGAGGCCCCAGATCTCCGGCCAGCGCCACGGGTCCTTGAGGAACTTGCCGGCGATGCCCCAAAGCGTATCGCCCTTTTCGACAATGTAGCGGTCGGGTGCATTGTCTTGTAGTTTCATCGCGCCCTGAGCAAGTACCCAGGACGGGTACGCTAAAAAAGCGAGCAGAAAGAATATGATAGACTTTCGCATGGCATCCTCACGTCGAAATTTGCGCAGCGAACGCTTTGCTTGCAGCATAGCACGCAATCTATAGTCTGCGTTAAATTCTGCATCTAATTCATTCAATTTGCAAGTTTTTATGGCGTTACTCTCTGTTCTGCGCTATCCGGACCCGCGGTTGTACAAGAAAGCTTTCGCAGTCGCGCAAATCAACGGGGACATCCGCGCCTTGGTGCGCGACATGGCCGAGACGATGTACGCAGCCCCCGGAGTCGGGCTTGCGGCGACGCAGGTTGACGTGCACAAGCAGGTCATTGTCATGGATACATCGGAGACGCGTGATACGCTGCTGGTGCTGATCAACCCTGAGATTCTGGCACGCGAAGGCGCCCAGTTCTGCGAAGAAGGCTGCCTGTCCGTGCCCGGGGTCTATGAGGCTGTCGAGCGCGCGGAGTGGATACACGTACGCGCGATGGGCCTGGACGGCAGGCCCATCGAGTTCGAGTCCGAA
>Ga0315281_10015291_pt1 | contig 10295 bp, 21 predicted proteins | sample YL17G07_0_MG_FD_204540 | JGI IMG/M metagenome (GOLD analysis project Ga0315281, IMG submission 204540) | Sediment microbial communities from Yellowstone Lake, YNP, Wyoming, USA - YL17G07_0 | ecosystem: Environmental > Aquatic > Freshwater > Lake > Sediment | place: USA: Wyoming | collected...
CTTCTGGTGCGGCGCGCCCACGAAGCGCGTGCCAGGAGTCTCCGTCAACAACTACGACATCTGTACGAGGTGTGGAAAATGATTCGCTGGATCATCGGGATACTGGTCATCATGGTGCTGGCCGCGATCGTCGGAGCCGACTGCCTGACCTGCGGACAGGGCAACTCGATCCGCAGCAACATCAGGGAGTTGTTCAACAATAAGCCGGTCGGGCCGGAGCGGATGCAGGACAAACGGCCATAAGTTGGGGATTGGAAGAGAAGCAGGCCCTTTTGAGGAAGACTGCGCTTGCCCTGATCGCAAAGATGGATAGCGAGACTCTCTACGAGTTCGCGCGCGCGGCAATCAGAGTGACGCGTCCGGATGCCGGTCTGCTGTGGGGCAATGTCGCCGCCACTATCCATCAGATGTTCCGTGGCGATTCGCCGACCTGTGCCACCTGTCCGAATAACCTCACTTCCTCCAAACTACATGAGCGCATGCGCGAGCATGCCGAGTGCGCGGAATGGGAAACCGAGTGGAATGTCGCGGACGAGATGCGCACCCACGAGGAGATCCATTGCCGGCCATGCCCATATTGGGGAAAAGGAAGACCATGACAGCGAACATAACTGGTCCGTGGCGCGGCGACCGCTGCCGCTGCCAGGACTGTGGATGGAAAGGCAACGACGCGGACTGTAACGCGGTCGAGGACATCTTCGAGCGGGTGGATCCTGGGGAGCCGATGCCGTCGGGCCAGTGCCCGAAATGCGGCGCGCTCTGCCAGCCCGAGAGGGCGCACATCCAGGTAGAGTACGACCGCAACTACTTCGGCGGTGACTATTCCGGCGTCGGGGAGTTCGCCCTCATCCCCGTCGACGAGATCCCGAAGGGAGCCAATGGGGTGAAGCGCGCGTTCGAGAAGAGCACCGGCCTACATAGGCAGCACATCGTCCACTATTCGGAGGACGAGTTGTTCGACGCGGACGGCGATCCGCTGGACTGAAGGAGGCATCCATGTGGGGTCTTGATACGCTGCGTCAGATCAACCTGGAAGCCGCGCGCAAAGCGCGCGCGACACGCACTGGGCCGAGACTGATCAGATCGGTCCAGGACATCGACGACATCTTCGAGCATCGCGGCGCCGGCTTCCCGCACATCGGAAACGAGTGCGAGAAGTTCGACAAGAAGCACGCGCGCATCGACACCCTGTTCGTGGACATCTCCGGCTTCGGCGCGCCGGGCGAACCGGCGCTCACCATCAACCAGTTGCGGCGGCAACTGATCGAGTTCGTCGGGGAGCACGGCGGCATCTATGCCGCCTTGGAGGAGCAGGGGCAGTTCCAAGGACACCTGGCCGTCTGGAAAGCGGAGGATTGAATGGAGACCCAGTTGCTGGCGACCGACGCCATGAGCATCGAGACAGTGACCTACGACTACACAAAAGACGGCGTCCTGCTCAGGCGGCAACTCGGGAAAGAGATCCTGTCGAACACCGGCGTCTGGGCCGACGTGGCGTTCCTACACCAGGACCGCGATGCGGCTGCGGACGACTGGAAACCGGCCAAGGTGACCATCGCCAGGTTCAAGCGGGTCGGCGGGATCTGGAAAAAGCAGGACCACTTCAACGTGAATAGTGCGCGGCGGGCAGATCAGATCGCCGCTGTCCTGTCCAGGTGGCGCGACAGAATCGGAACGGACCAGCCATGAAACTCTGCTTCAGGTGCTTCACCGTGATCCCCTCGATGGCGTCCAAGTGCCCGAATTGCCTGGACCAGAGGCAGGGTGCCTGGGGCAGGATCATCTTCCTGATCCTGGCGGTCGCCGCCGCGTTCTGGCTGCTTGACCGCTGCGCGGACAAGCGGTGGCCGTTCGAGCACGGCCGTTTCCAGTTGTGGACGGAGGGCAGGCGATGATCATCGGGATGACCAGCGGGTGCTTCGATCTGATCCATTTCGGGCACATCCACTACCTCCAGCGGTGCCGCGCGCTGTGCGACCGCCTGATCGTGGCGGTCGATTCGGACGAGATGACCAAAGCGGCGAAGGGGCCGTCCCGGCCCATTATCCCGGAACTCGACAGGTTGAGGCTCGTGAACAGCCTAGGATGCGTGGATACCGCATTCGTCATGAGGGAAATCCTGGAACTGGAGGATGCCGCCAACGCTTTCCGGGTGGACAAACTGTTCAAGCACGAGGGGTTCCGCCGGGTGGACAAGGTCTTCGGCCTAGGAGGCGGGGCGGAACTGGTGACCGTGCCGGATGTCATCGGGCTGGAGAGCACGACCACCATCATCAGGAGGGTGTTGGAGCGGTACAGCGCGGAGTTCCTTGAGGAGCATGACTATGACTTTTGAGGAGCATGGCCGTGAAGTACCTTGACAAGTCTTTTACCGTGCCCTATATGGGCAAAGCGTACAGCGAGAACTGGGAACGGATGTTCGGAAAGAAGAAGGAGCCTCCAATGCGCGAATACAACGGGGCCAAGTTGGCCATCGGAATGACCTACCACGGGTACTCGGAGCACCGCTTCCATGTGGAACTCGTGGAGGGCGAGTGGCCGGACGACAACGACCTGATCACCTTGTGCGACGGCGACACGCCTCCGCACTCAAGGCATTTCGGCGGCCATGTGCGGAAGAGCCAGGATGGGATGTCGGCCGAGGTGTCGGTGTATGTGGACTAGGGGGAACTATGAAGATCGCCTGGTGCGCTGACCTACATCTCGACCATGCCGGTGACGAGGGCTTCAGGAGATTCGCCGAGGAGGTCAACAACTCCGAGGCGGACATGCTGGTTGTCTGCGGAGACATCTGCGGCGGGACTGCGCTGGCCTCCTGGCTGGGCAGGCTGGGTGGCGAGATCGGGTGCCCCGTCAAGTTCGTCCTAGGCAACCACGACGCCTATGGGCAGTCGCTTGCTGCGGCCCGGCAAACGGCTCGCGATCTGTCAGGGCGCGGGATCCTGCTATTCGACCGCACGCCGAATGTGTCATGGCTGTCCGACGGGACGATGGAGACCCTGTCGGACGACACCATCCTCATCGGGAACGACGGGTGGTACGACGCGCGAGCCGGAATCGTTGGGCGGATCCTGATGAATGATTTCAAGTACATCTACGAACTTCGCACGCCTTACCTTATTGGGGGGCTACACGACGAGATCAAGAAAATCGCCGACGAGGCCGCCAAGCAACTCGACGAGGACCTGCCGAAAGCTTTGGGTCATCGGCGCAAAGTGATCCTAGCCACCCATGTGCCGCCATTCCCCCAAGCCGCCTGGCACGAGGGGCACCAGTCAGATCGTGAGTATCTTCCCTACTTCTGCTCCGTGTGCGCCGGGAATGTGCTGGTGAAGCATATGGAGGCCAACTCGGACAAGGAACTTCTGGTCCTCTGCGGGCACACGCATGGTAAGGGCAAAGCCCAGATCCTCCCGAACTTGAGGGTGTTGACGGCGGGGGCCCAATATGGAAAGCCTAGGCTACAAGGGGTGATCGAGATCTGACGAAGGAGTTGAGATGCGCGATGTCCGCTCAGTCTGGGATTTGACGCTTGAGGAGATCGAGGAACTACACTCCAGGCGGCACATGAACAACTATGTCCACGCCGGGTTGCTTGTTCCGCTCCTGAGTGTTTGGCCGCAGGAACTGCGCCGTGTGCGGCCGGGCCTGTACCCGCCATCCGTTGAGCAGGCGGTCAACGGCGTCCTGGCTGCGGTCCCCGACCTGATCCGCAGGCACGACACCTCCGGAACCAGGATCCGCGTCACCCGTAGCCTGTTCGAACTCTACCGGAGCCTGCCGGAACTCCACCCAGACCAAATGTCGGAACTGATGCGGCTCTTTGCCGGCCTCGCCTTCGTGGTGCTCAAGGCCGAACGCGACGACAACATGCCCCTTTGGATGCTGTCGCCGATCCGGAAGCCCTTTCTACAGCATGAGCGCACTTTCACGCTGTTGCTTCAGCCGTTCGCTTTGGAGGAACTTCTGCCGATATGGCAGGAGGAAGTCGACCGCAACAAAATCAAAGCCGAGAATTGGGCGATGATCGTCTTCCCGTTGGTCATGCGCTCGGTACAGGCCATCCTGGTCATGGCCGAGAATGGACTGGAGCACGAAACCGTGGCCAAGGCGCTCGTCAACCTGGAGCAGGCCATGCTGGACTGCGAGCGCCGGCGCAACCTGGCTGGGCAGATCCGATACCGGAACACGCTTTACCTCTATGGCGGCAACATGTTCCAGCGCATGGGGCGGTTTGAACAGGCTCGCGCCTGGTATCTCAAGGACATCGACGACCCCAATCTGCCGAGTCGGTTCCATGGCAGTGGCTACCTGGTTCCGCTCAAAACTTGCGAACGGCTGATCTCGGCCCACGAAATCACGGACAGCGCGGAGCGGTCCGAGCTGCTGCTGCTGATCCATGCCATGCTTAGCAACACGCTCGCCATGGTCCGTTCTTTCGCGCAGGGTATACTGTCCGAAATCGATCGGCATCCCGAAGCCAATCTCCGGCCAGCCTGGGTCAAGTTGGGCGACCGGCAATGGCTATTCGGCGGAGAGGGTTGCCGGGAACTGCTCCTTGTGGCGCTGCTCTATCAGAAGATGGTGCGGGCCATTCCCTATGCGGACACGGACTATTCGCTGTTCGAGCCGGCCCCCGGCCCGGAAGGAACGACCGAGGTTTGACATGGCCAGAAAGAAGAAAGCACCGGCCGAAAAGAAGTTGACGCCGTCGGAGAGTAGGGTGGCCGCCGATCTGCTACAGGAGTGGATCGACAGCGGCAAGCCGCCGAAAGCGGATATCACGGGCATGGTGTTCGTCAGGGACGCGTACGATCGGCCGCAGGCCGATGGTAGGCGGCTCGTGATGCTGGTCGGCGTCCTCGCCGTACCGAAGGATACCGATCTCCCGGCGGAGCATCAGTTCGTCGTGATGGGATCGGATCTCCCCGAGACGCTCCGACTACACATCATGAAGGACCAGCGGGTCGACCACACGGACGATCCCCAGACGCGCGGCATGCGCCTGGAACAGATTCTCCTGCTGCCGCTCTGGAGAGTGTGATGAAGGAAATCTATGTCAGCACCGACATCGAGTCCGACGGGCCGATCCCAGGACCGAACTCCATGCTGAGTTTCGGCTCGGCCGCCTTCACGGAGGACGGCCAACTGGTGTCCACTTTCTCCGCCAATCTGGAGACTCTTGAGGGCGCGTCGGGCGACCCCGAGACCATGAGGTGGTGGGCGACGCAGCCAGAGGCCTGGGCGAACTGTCGCAAGGATCTCCAGCCGCCAGTCGCTGCCATGCGGAAATACGTCGCGTGGCTGAAGGGCCTGCCGGGCAAACCGGCATTCGTGGGCTATCCGGCTGGGTACGATTTCCTTTTCATCTACTGGTACCTGATCCGGTTCGCGAGGGAAAGCCCGTTCTCCTTCTCCGCGATCGACATCAAAACCTACGCTATGGCGGTGCTGAGGAAACCGTATCGCGAATCCACCAAGCGCAATATGCCCAAACGGTGGTTTGGCAAAGCACCGCACACGCATGTCGCGCTGGACGACGCGATCGAGCAGGGGGAGTTGTTCTGCGCCATGCTGGTCGAGAACTGTATGCAGTTCAACTGGGACAGCATCAAGGAAGAGTAGATGGCAACTATTGTTGCCAAAACATAGTGATAACGGAAACAATAGTGTCCACTAAGGGCGACAGATGGCCAAGGACGATCTCGATAAACTGATTGCGGACCGCACCAAAACGAACTCACGGTTCCCCGATATGGTCAAGGCAGCCGGAAAACAGCGGGGCGTGACCCGCAGCGAGATCGAGACCTGGGCCTCCAAGTACGACGCCAAGTTGCGTGCGGACGATCCGCGTCTACGCGGGGCAGTCCATCTCATCCACGAAGAGGGCACGACTTTCTTCCTGATGTATGCCTTCATTGTACAGGTCGGCGAGTGGTTTGTGGTCTTCGCTGAGCACCACGGCTACAGAGTCTACACTGAGGATGAGATCTCCTACACGATCCTGACTCCGAGTTTCAGGAAAGCCAAAAAGGTGAAGCCATGAAGTGGGAAGAGTTCCAGCCGGTTTTCGGTATGCTGGCGGGCGCGTTCGCTTCGCGGGGCTTTCGTCTTTATCTCGTGGGCGGGTGCGTGCGCGATAGGTTGCTCGGACTAGAGCCGAAGGATTTCGACTTCACCACGGACGCGCGCCCGGAGAAGATCAGGGAGATCCTCGATGGCGTGCCGATCGTTTCGACCGTCTGGCCGATCGGCGAGAAGTTTGGCACCATGGCCGCCAAACTGGACAATGGGCAGCAGGTCGAGATCACGACGCATCGGAAAGATATGACGCCAGGCAGACATCCGGATGTCGCCTTCACGGACAACCTGGAGACCGACCTGGAGCGCCGGGACTTCACGATGAACTCGATGGCCTGCGGCCCGGACGGTGCGATCATCGACCCCTTCGGCGGCCAAGAGGATCTCAAGTTCGGGCGCATCGCCTGTACGGGCGACGCCTTCGCCCGGTTCTCGGAGGATCCCCTCCGTATGCTGCGGGCCGCGCGCTTCGTGTCGCGGTTCGGCTTCTCCTTGGAGAAGAGGACGGAGCAGGCGATCCGCGAGCTCGGCAACAGCATCCTGATCGTGAGCCGCGAGCGGTGGCTGGAGGAGATGGACAAACTCCTGGTTGGCCGCGACGCGGAGCGGGCCATCGAACTGCTCGCCAGGACCAGGCTGCTTTGGTTTCTGCTGCCCGAACTGCTTGCGGTCTGGCAAGCCAGTCAGTTGCCCACCAAATCCCACAAAGACCTGTGGTTCCACATCAAAACCGTGATCGCCAAGGTGCCGGGACGACCGGATGTTAGGTGGGCCGCCCTCCTACACGACATCGCCAAGCCCCAAACCGAGGGCTACAAAGACGGCAAGATCCATTTCCTAGGGCACGACGCGCTCGGGGCGGAGATGGCGAACAACATCGCCCGCCGGTTCAAGATGGCCAACGAGCGGCGGAGGGCGATCAGGGGATTGATCTTCCTACATCAGCGGGTGTCCGCCGCCATGGAGGACATCAGCCAGGTCAACATGCGCGTCCTGCGCCGGCTGGCGCGCGAATGCGATGAGCGGGACTGCCGGATCGAGGACCTTATCGACCTGTTCGGAGCGGACTGCTCGTCCGCGAAACCGGCCAGGAGAAATCTGGTCGCGGAACAGCACGCTGCCCTCGTGGCTGCCCTCGGGCAGATGCGCGAGGAGGATCTGCGCCCCAGGCTCCCGGCTGGGATCGGCAACGCGATCATGGAGAGGTTCGGCCTTCAGCCTGGACCGGAGGTCGGGAAACTGCGGCAGCAGTTGGACGAGTGGCTTGTCGAAGGCAAGATCGATTCGTCCGACAGCATCGAATCCATGCTACTCAAACTGCGCGTAGGAGGCTAGAATGAGTGGTCCGGACATTATCTGGTACACGGCCGCGCTGTCTATGTCAAGAGTAGTGTTCGGCCGCGTGATGCGAGAGAGGGAACTCTGGCTTGCCGCCATCGCCGGAGGCGACACGCCCGAGGAGACCGCCGCGCGGTTCGGCCTCGACCTGAAGGTTGTCGAGATGGTCGTGCGCTACGATTTGGACAGTAGGAGTGCCAGATGATCATCGTGCTTGAGGAGATCCGCACCGGCAGGCTACAGGCCCTTCGGGCCCTACGAACGCTCAACTATGTGGATCCGAAATACGAGGAGGATTGCCAGTGCTCCGACCTCATCAAACCGGGTCTGAAGGAGGCGCAGGAAATGCTCAACAGCCTGCCTCTCGCAGTTTGGATCCTCCCCGAGGATCTGCCAAAGTTCGAGGATGACTTCATCGTCCAATCGGATCAGCGACTGGTTCCCCATGCGGCGCCGCGCTATGCTCCAAGCCCCGAGCCGCGTGCCTATGTCCATTTCCCGGATGGGATGGTCGCGATCTACGGCGACGCCAAGGACCTTGCCGATGCCATCTATAGGCTGCTGGGCGATGGACATCCGAGGGACAGGATATTCGTCAGCACACCGGGACCGACCGGATAGGGGAACAAGAATGCCGAAAAGGAAACATGACGACGACAGCATTTGCCGCATCTGCGGTGGTCCGGACGACTCGAACAATGGCGAAGGCCCCTGTCTGGAATGCCAGGCGGACCGGGCAGCCTTCGAGGCCGATCATGCCGTGGATATGCTGAGGGACGGCGATTTTCCTCCGACGATCGCGCGCGCGTTGATGCAGCGACTCAAACTCTCGGAGGTTTGATTCACGCGACGGAGGAACCATGGTCCCAGAGTGGGAGAACAAAGGACGGCCCGGCTTCTTCGGCCGCAAACGCGACGAGAGGATCCGCTGGCTCAACGAGCATTTTGGTCCCGGCAACTGGCGGCTGGTCTGGACGGACGGTCGGCAGGAGTTCGAGTTCATGGAAGCCTGCCGCGCTTTCTACGAGGAAGCCTATTTCAGGCACCTCGCCCAGAGGCCGGAGGATGTCGATTTCATCTGCTCTTTCGGGGAGTGTATCGACAACGCCCCGACCAACGTGTCCTGCGGCCTGGACTACGCGAAGCAAGAGGCTTTCTCCACGCACATCCAGGACATAGCCGTTCGGAATGTTCTCAAGCGCCTCGGTAGGACCTTCTCCGGCCCCCCTGACAGAATCCTGGTCATCAGGACAAAGGACGACAACGGCTGGCGCTTCGGTCCTGGGAACATCCCATACCACGAGCCGGACCTGATCATCGCCCCGTCCCTACACCCTTGGTGGGCGCGGCCGGGCAGCGTCGAGGACTTCTGGCAATCCAACAAGATCCTACAGGTGATGCGAAAGGATCCAGAATGACTCAGCAATTCGATATAATCGGCGACGTCCACGGTTGCTTCCGCGAGTTGTCCGACCTCATGGACAAACTTGGGCACCAGTGGAACCGGTCTGCTGGTCTCCATGTCCCCACTGAGGGGCGTAGGATCGTCTTCGTCGGCGACATCGTGGACCGTGGCCCGGAGCCGGTGGTCTGCCTCGCCTACGTGAAACTGATGGTGGAGGCCGGGCACGCGCTGTGCGTGATGGGCAACCACGACAACAAGTTCATGCGCTGGGCAAAGGGGCGGAACGTCAAGGTCTCCCACGGGCTCAACAAAACCATCGACCAGATACGTGCCATGGGCGCGGACGCCAAGGTGCTCGGCAAGTTCGTCGAGGATCTCCCGTATCACCTCAAACTCGATGAGGGTAGGCTGATCGTTGTCCACGGAGCATGGTGTGACGAACTGGAGACCGAGCGGCCGGACAGCGGCAAGATGCGGTCGTGGTGCCTGTACGCCCCGACGACCGGCAAGACGCTGCCGAATGGCATGCCGGACAGGATCGACTGGGTCTCCCAGCGGCAGGCGACGGACTCTTCCCCATGGATCGTCTATGGGCACCAGCCGTACAAGGAGGCCCGCATCCAGAACCGCACGACCGGGATCGATACCTCCTGCGTGTTCGGCGGCAAGTTGACCGCCATGCGGTGGCCCGAGATGGAGTTGGTTGAGGTGCCGGCCGCGCAGCAGTACGACAAGCATCCGACCATGGAAGAGGGTGCGGAATGAGTTGCCGAGTCTGCGGCGGACCGACTTTCGGCTCCATCTGCGCCAAGTGTAAGGGAGAGCCGCAGGCGTTGGCCGCAAGCCTGGAACCGGAGCACCTGAGGCAGAAGAAGGCGTTCCAGTCCATGCTGGAAGCACTCAGGTGGCTGGCGATACAGGCTTGCGACAGGGACAACTGCGGGACCGTCTGCCTCTGCCCGTCATGCCATGCCAGACGGGCGGTGGACTACTACGACCCAGAGTGGAGGCCATGATGGATTGGCAGGAGTTCGAGGACGAGATCATCCGTATCGTGGACGCGATGGACGAGGAGGCCGTCCCCATGAAGGCCTACGCCCAGACCTATGCCCGTAGCATCATGGAGAACCTCGATGTCGGCAGGTCGTTCGGGATGTCGGACGAGCACGCCACCAGGACGCAGATGTTGTATGTCCTGAGCAACCTGGATGGCGCGGAGGAGGGGGACCTACGGAGGATCGAGCGGCTCGCGGCGGAGCGCGGGGTCGACATCTCCGACGTTGTGAAGGAGACCTTGGAGAACAGGTGATGGCATGGAGACCGTCGAGGTGAACGGAGTTGCCTGCTGGTACAAACTGGTTGAAGCCGGACCATTCATGGAGACCAGGAAACGGCTTGGGCATACAGACGTGTGCCCGCTGTGCCGCGAGCAGATCCATGGCAGCGGGCACATCTACATGATCCTGACCAA
>Ga0315281_10015292_pt1 | contig 10294 bp, 12 predicted proteins | sample YL17G07_0_MG_FD_204540 | JGI IMG/M metagenome (GOLD analysis project Ga0315281, IMG submission 204540) | Sediment microbial communities from Yellowstone Lake, YNP, Wyoming, USA - YL17G07_0 | ecosystem: Environmental > Aquatic > Freshwater > Lake > Sediment | place: USA: Wyoming | collected...
AATTCCCACCCGGCAGAAACAGACTGTCCTTTCGAAGCGATTTCTGCGGTTGTTGTAATGGATGCGTCGGAGGGAGCCGTTTGCTTTTTCAAGTCTTCGACTCGCTCGCGAACATAGGATGAACTGGACTGCTCGTTTGAACATGAGATGCAGAGCGTGATGATCAAAAGCATTCCCGCCAGGCTTATGATGTACGAAACCTTTTGCATCTTGTCTTCTTTCTTCAGAGTTCGCCGACGATGAATCTGGAATATTCATTCGAATGCCACTGAAGCGTTTTGAGCCGGGGTCTGATTACAAACAATTTGTTCCGCCTTTCCGACTGGGGTTTCCTCCCCGTTTCCATACACGGAAGAGAAGGATGCTGATGGTGGTAAGAATTCCTGTGGTTAATACCGCACCCAGCGCCAGTGGGGTAATTCCGCCCATAACAAGGAGACCGAGTGAGAAAGCAACCCCGAACATCTGTAAAAAGCCGAGAATAAACTGGACATAGGCCCATGGCCTCGCACTTCGCTCTATGATCCGTGGAGCCGATAGCGTTTGCGAATGAACGGCATCGAAACGATTCACACTACGTCCTAATTCCTCGTTCGCCCGCGCTCGATGCAAAGTTCTCATTGCTGTCCGATGCGATCGATTTCCTTCTTGATGGCCAGCGTGTCAAGACTGGACAGGGGCAAGCAAAGCATCAGGTTGATTCTGCGATCCAGAATCATGAATGCCTCACGGAAAGCCTTCTCGATCTGCTCGGGTGTGCCCGCTACAGCGGCAGGATCCGGTACGCCCCAATGCGCAGTTATCGGTTGACCCGGCCAGATGGGGCAAACTTCTTTGGCCGCGTTATCGCACACGGTGAAAACAAAATGTAACTGTGGTGCTCCGGGCTTGGCGAATTCGTCCCAGTTCTTACTGCGCGCCGAATCGGTAGGCAGTTTAGCAATCTCAAGTTGTCGCAGCGCTTGTGGATGAACACGCCCCGTGGCGTGACTCCCTGCGCTGTAGGCGGTGAAGTTCGGAAAACCCTTCCGGTTCATAATGGCTTCCGCCATGATGGAGCGGGCAGAATTTCCGGTACAGAGGAAGAGAACGTTGTAGCGTCCTTGCACGATGGCCACCTTTCGCCGAGGCGTCTCCGGGTCCGTTAGGGATTGCAGGAGAGCGCGGGTCAGGTGTGACCGGGGTCACAGCCCGCGTGGCGGGAGAAGAGTAGCATAAGTTCATGCTTGTATGCGAATATACAAGTACAGGAGAACAATGATGCCAAAACTACAAGTTTTTGATCCCGCTATGTGCTGCTCGTCGGGGGTGTGTGGGCCGGCCCCGGATCCCGTGCTTCCCCGCTTCGCGGCCGATTTGCAATGGCTGGCAAACCAGGGAATCGCCGTCGAACGGTTTAACCTGGCCCAGCAGCCGCAAGCTTTCGCGGCTAGTGAGACGATCAAGACGGCTCTGGCCCAATACGGCAACGATTGCCTTCCGCTCATCCTGGTGGATGGCGCCATCGTAAGCCGCGGCTCTTATCCGACGCGAAAAGAACTTGCAACCCTTGCCGGCCTCTCGAATGAGGAAGCACCCAGCCTGTATACGGAATCGGTGGCCGAGCTGATTGCGATCGGCGCGTCGATTGCGTCAAATTGCGAGCCCTGTTTCAAGTTCCACTTCGACAAGGCGCGCAAACTCGGGGTCTCTGTTGAGGACATGGCTCGCGCCGTTGATACTGCGCAGGCGGTCAAGGAGAATCCCTCGCGTTCCGTGCTTGCTCTTGCAAACCGATTGTTGCAGCGCGACAAAACACCGACGGGGCTGCCCGTGACGCAGTTGAGTTGCTGCACACCGACTGCGACCCCGCCGTCCACTAAATCGGAGGGCTGCTGCGGATGAAAGGCGCATCGGACTTCCTCAATCAAGCGACCCGGATTTTGTTCTTCACGGGTAAGGGTGGTGTCGGCAAGACGTCCCTCTCTTGCGCTACAGCTGTGACGCTTGCGCGAAGCGGCAAGCGCGTGCTCTTGGTGAGCACTGACCCGGCCTCGAACTTGGATGAGGTCCTCGGTGTTCAGCTCTCATCGGAACCGAGGGAGGTCCCAGGCACGGTAGGGCTGTCGGCCCTCAACATCGATCCGGAGGCTGCAGCCCATGCGTACCGTGAACGGGTGGTTGGACCTTACCGTGGCGTGCTGCCAGAAGCTGCGGTTACCAGTATGGAAGAACAGCTTTCCGGCGCTTGTACAATAGAAATCGCAGCCTTCGACGAATTCACGAAACTGCTTGGCGACAAAGACGCCACTTCGCAATTCGATCACATCATCTTCGACACGGCCCCGACAGGGCACACGCTGCGCCTTCTGAAACTACCCGCGGCATGGACAGGGTTCATTGCTGAAAATACGACCGGCACGTCATGCCTCGGACCTCTTTCGGGGTTACAGGCTCAACAGGCGTTGTACGAGTCGAGCCTGCGGACCCTTTCCGATCCCGCGAGTACTACGCTAGTGCTCGTGAGCCGGCCGGAGTCATCCGCGCTGGCCGAGGCGGACAGGACACGAACCGAACTCGCTGAGATGGGACTGACAAATCAGTATCTCTTCCTCAACGCAGTCTTCGTGGCGTCCGACGCGACCGATTCTGCGGCTCTTGCCCTGCAGCATAGAGGGCGCGAAGCAATGAAAAATATGCCGGAACCGCTCGCAGCTCTGCCCAGGTTAGAGATTCCACTACTCCCGTTTGCTCCCATGGGTGTACCGAATCTCGGACGCGTTTTCGGATCGGACTCCTCGTTAACCGCTCGCGAAGATCCTGTGAAAGTTGGAGCCACTAAGCTGCCCGGTCCGTTGGTTTCGCTCATAGACGAAATCGAACAGATGGGCCGGGGTGTTGTCATGACTATGGGTAAAGGCGGAGTGGGCAAGACAACCATAGCTGCTGCGGTCGCGGTCGCGCTGGCCCATCGAGGCCATAAGGTGCATCTCAGCAGCACCGATCCTGCCGCTCACATCGCCGCAACGGTGGACGCCGGAGTTCCGGGCCTCCAAGTCAGCCGGATAGACCCGTCATTAGAGACGCGCCGTTATACTCAGGAGATCATGGCGAAGTCCGCTCCGCAACTCGACCAACAGGGCCAAGCACTGCTCGAAGAGGATTTGCGCTCGCCCTGCACGGAAGAGATCGCCGTCTTTCGAGCCTTTGCGGAAACCGTCGCCGGGGGAGAGCAAGGTTTTGTTGTTTTGGATACGGCCCCGACGGGCCACACGCTCCTCTTGCTCGATGCGGCGGAAGCCTACCACCGTGACGTGTTGCGCTCGATGAGCGACATGCCCGATTCGGTAAGGAATTTACTGCCGCGGTTGCGCGATCCGCAGTTTACGAAAGTCCTGCTGGTTACGCTACCCGAGGCTACGCCGGTGCATGAAGCAGGCAAGCTTCAGGACGACTTGGTCCGCGCGGGAATCACGCCGTTTGCCTGGGTAATCAATCAGAGTTTTGCCACCAACGGGTTCCGCGACCCCGTCCTTGTCGAACGCGGTTTGCGCGAGCTGCCATACATCGAGGAGGTCCGAGTTCGGTTCGCTTCGCGTCTGGCCCTGGTTCCATGGAAGGCTGAGGCTCCGGTGGGTCCAGGCCTGCTTCGAGACCTCATCCAGACCGAGGTTGGCTGCGGGCGCTGAGAGCGCGGAGCCTCGATATGGAAAGGTGCCGACATAAAGTAGTTCTGGCTATTCGTTGAAATCTCCGGGTCCGCTCTGGTTCGGGTAGCTTGCAACGACTCATTCGACAATGAAAGGAGTGAATCCATGGCCGACATCCAAAACACCTGGCATGGCATCCCTCGAAATGAAATTCCTTGGTACCCCTCTGTGGAGCATGACACTTGCATCGGCTGCACTCTATGCTACGTCACCTGTGGCCGGGGAGTTTATGAGATGCAGGACAACAAGGCCGTGGTGACGAACGCTTATAAATGCATGGTTGGGTGCAGTACCTGCGGCGTCGTTTGCCCCGTCGAGGCCATCAGTTTCCCTGGGCGCGATATGATTTGGAAGGCCGAACGCGAACACAAGATTTTTAAGATCGTAAGGCAAGAAGCCAAGGAGAAGATGGCGAAAGCCGATGCCGCCAAGACTCGCGCAGCAGCCGAGGAGACTATATCGAAACTCACAACCCAGGTGCGCATAGAGATCGCGGGGGAGTTCGGCGAGAAGCGCTTCCTGGTGAAACTGGGTGAATTGATTCAAGCCCGTGCGTATGACATTGTGAATTTGCAACTGAGCGTGCCCACGGTGAAAGGCGCAATGGAGCGAACGCCGTCTTTCATGACCTTTGAGGTCACTTCGACCGAACAGCAGGACATCCAGGAGTTCTTGCCGGAATTGAGGACATTAATTGGAAACAACGGATTAGTGCTTGTCAGCGAACGCAAGCTTTGATCTGGGACCCTGGTGGATCGGCCAGCCACGGCGGCCAGTGTTTTAGCACGTGAGGCGCGGACGGCTTGAGGACCGCTACATTTCTGAAGTGAGTGAGAGTTTAGCCACGCGCGTAGCGTTGATACCCTGGCAGACGGAAGATCCCGTTGGGAGCGAGCGGCCGCGACAAATTGCGGAAGTGGCAGTATAAAAGGCGGAGAGGAAGGGGCCCATGAAAGAGCTGGAGCAATACTTCAAGGCACTCGGTGACACAAACCGGCTGCGAATCTTAAACCTTCTTCTTCATGGTGAGTTGTGTGTCTGCGACATCCAGTATGTCCTGGAGGCAACGCAACCAAATGTTTCTCGTCACCTTTCGTATCTAAAGAACTCAGGCCTGGTTCTAGACCGTCGGGATGGCTACCGAATCTTCTACCGCCTCGCTGACCCAAAGCAAGGAATGAAGAAGCGTCTATTTGAGTTTCTCCAAGATGCATATAAGAACGAAGAACAGTTGCACGCTGACAAGAAGCGACTGAAGGAAGCGATAGAAGCGGGTTCGTGTACAGTGGGCGAATGGAGGCCCTACTCAGCGATAGGTGGGGCGAGAGCGACGCAGGCAAACCGGGCTTAACGATCTCCTACCGCCGGGAGGAGCATGCGGGTGGGAGACATGAGGGATATCAGGGATACCCAGGAGGTTAGCCATGGTGCCAGAAGCAGCAGCTAAGAAACACTCGAGCGCCGGCGAAAAGGTCAAGATCTTAGCCGTAGATGCAAGCGAACAAACGCGTAGGGTGCAGGAAGCGGTCACGCGCCGGGCGTATGAAATCTTTGAAAGTCGCGGCTCCGCATCGGGGCATGACGTGGAAGATTGGCGCCAAGCGGAGTCCGAACTGGTGCGCCCGTGCTTTTCTGGCCGAATGAGCGTAGACAGCACCCTGTGGATTGGCACCGACGTAGCTGTTTTCGAGGAAGACACAATTGAGATTTGGGTTGCGCCCCACCAACTCACTATTTGCGGTAGACCGCGTGCTGAAAAAGAAGCCGCTGCGGCTACCACGGAGGGGAGCGGGTCGTATCCACATGGAGAAATGGTCTTCCATGTGTGCAACCCGACTTGTGAAATCGATCCGTCGAGAGTCACTGCAAAGATCAATGGTGCGTCTCTGGAAGTCCTCTTGAGAAAGGCTGACGCAAAGCGGGAAGTGAAGGCGGCCGTGGCGTAACGGCTGGTCTGTTCTTTATGATTTGGGAGATATCGGATTTCGGAACAATCTGACCAAGAACGTGAAGATCAATCTCTCAGAGTAGGACCATTGTTAAAAAGTGCTTGACACATTCCATATTTCCAGTATCATAGAAATATGAAGAACGCGCAAGCTTCGCTGGTTGCCCGGTATGCCGACATGTTCTCTGCGATGGGAACCGAGGCGCGGCTTCGCATCATGCAGCTTTTGATTACTGCGGAGCCACACGGTTTGGTGGTCGGGGACATTCAGTCGGAACTGGACATTCCCAACTCCACGCTCTCGCACCACCTCGACAAACTAAAAAACGAAAATCTGGTGAGTGTGCGCCGCGCAGGAACCTTCCTGTGGTGTCGCGCGAACACGGACGCGCTCAAGGAACTTCTCAGTTTTTTGTATGCCGAGTGCTGCACTCGGAACAAGGTGATTGCCCCGAAGGATATCGTTTCGATTTCAAGATAAGGAGAATTACATGAGTTCGGAGAACATCAAGACAGCTGTGCAAGAAAAGTATGGTGCAGCGGCTAAGCGCGCTGCATCGGGACAGGGTACCGCGTGTTGCGGCACGAGTCCCGCCTCTGTCATCGAAGGGTGTGACCCGATCACATCCAATCTTTACGGCGAAGGCGAGGCCGGTTCCGTGCCGGAGGTTGCTCTGCGCGCTTCGCTCGGCTGTGGCAATCCCACGGCACTAGCGAAATTGGAGCTGGGAGAAACGGTCTTAGATCTCGGGTCCGGCGGAGGCATCGACGTGCTACTTTCTGCGCGCCGCGTTGGCCCAACGGGCAAGGTGTACGGCCTGGACATGACCGATGAAATGCTGGCACTGGCAGAAGAAAACAAGCGCAAATCGGGTCTCACAAACGTGGAGTTCCTCAAGGGCGAGATCGAAAACATTCCGTTGCCGGACAACAGCGTCGATGTAATCGTGTCGAACTGCGTGATCAATCTTTCCGGAGACAAGGACCGTGTATTGCGGGAAGCCTTCCGCGTCCTCAAGCCGGGCGGGCGATTTGCGATCTCGGATGTAGTCGTTCGGGGAGAAGTTCCACAAGAAATTCGTAAGAGCATGGAGCTTTGGGTCGGATGCGTAGCTGGGGCTCTCTCTGACAGTGAATACCAACAAAAGCTCGCTGCCGCAGGTTTTGAATCCATCGACATCGAAACAACGCGCGTTTACAAAATAGATGACGCCCGGGAGTTCCTGAAGGCTGCAGGGATCGATGCGGACTCCGTCGCTCCTAAGGTGCAGGACAAGTTCATTAGTGCATTCGTGCGTGCGAAAAAGCCATCCAAGGCCGCCGCTTGTTGCGGGCCCACTTGCTGCCAGGCCTAGACAAGGGAGCGCATCATTTTCGGTTAACGGTCATATCTGGCCCGCAGGGTTCTGCCAAAAAGCAGTGTCATGCCAGTGTCATGCGAATTGTGCCAAAACGCGCCAAAAAGTGAACAAAGAATGAAAAGAGAAGAAGAAAGCGACTTCTCCCGATTTGTCAGAACTTGCTGATTCCCCTCGATTTGTCTCGGCTCCGGCAAATTGTGATTAAGTTGGTCTCAAGGCTGTTAACCGAAGGGTTGTCGATCCGTGGGGATTCTCGGAGGGGCGTGCTCCCGATGTTCTCCGCGCAAGCCATTGATCACGAGTTCCCCCAGTTGTGTTGCTGCTGTGCACGGACTGTGCACAAATCACACGTTTTCACTGCATTGGGGTTAGCTTTGAGCGAAAAGCAGATTCCCCAAATTGTTGAAAACATGGGAAACCAAGATAGGGAATGGAGTTATTAGAGAGGAATCCGGTGCTTTGCAAGCACGTTCACCCGTTCCAACAGCCCCATCCTTTGCCCTGCGTTTTCAATGTTTTCAATAATTTCGGGGAATCTGCTTCTCGTGGGGATTCCGGGGCATGGTGATCGCGATTCCGGGGTGATCGTGATCAGGATTCCGGGGGATGGTAATCACTGATTCCGGGCTGATCGTGGTCAGTTTGGGGAGTTTCCGGAACGGTGATTACGATGAGCCCGGAACGTTTTCCACAGGGGCGAAGTAGCGCTGGACATCACAGAGGGCAAGCTGTTCTCCGAAAGCAACTCAGGGAGAGACAGCGTGCCAACCAGGAGATTGTCCATGCGCAAGACCAAGGAAGTACTTCGCCTCCGCTTCGAGCTGGGGCTGGGGCAACGGGAGATCGCCCGAGCGTGTTCGATCAGTCAGGGAGCGGTGCACGGCTACCTGAAGAGAGCGGCGGCGGCCGGGATTAGCTGGCCGTTGCCGGAAGGCTGGGACGAGCCGCGCATCGAAGCCGCGTTGTTCGGCGAGCCGCAACCCGTGGCACGGTCCCGCGAACGAGCCCTTCCCGACTTTGCCGCTGTGCACCAGCAGATGCAGCAGCATCGTCATCTCACGCGGCAGTTGGTCTGGGAAGAGTACCGGCAGGCGCATCCGGAAGGATATGGCTACAGCCGCTTCTGCGAGCTGTACCAGCGCTGGCGTGGCAAGCAGGATGTGGTGCTGCGCCAGGAGCACCCGCCCGGCGAGAAGGGTTTCATCGACTGGGCGGGGGCGACGATTCCGGTGCACGATGCGGTGACCGGCGAAGTCTGGCCGGCCTCGCTGTTCGTGATGGTGCTGGGAGCGAGTTCCTACACCTACGCCGAAGCCACGCGCGATCAGCAGTTGAGCACCTGGCTCAGTTCCCACATGCACGCCTTCGAGTACTTTGGAGGCGTTCCGCGGTTGCTGGTGCCGGATAACCCGCGTACCGGAGTGAGCCGTGCGTGCCGCTACGATCCCGATCTCAACCCCACCTATCAGGAAATGGCCATGCATTACGGCGTGGGCGTGGTGCCGGCGCGTCCCTACCGGCCGCGAGACAAGGCCAAGGTGGAAGTCGGCGTGCAGATCGTCGAGCGCTGGATCATCGCGGCCCTGCGCCAGCGGAAGTTTTTCCGGCTGGAGGAGGTGAACCGCGCGGTTCGGGAACTGCTCGAGCGCTTGAACCAGAGGCCCTTCCGCAAGCGCGAGGGATCGCGTTCCAGCGTGTTCGCGGCGCTGGAACGCAGCACCCTGCGGCCGTTGCCCGCCGAACGCTTCGATCTGAGCCAGTGGTCGCGAGCGCGGGTGAACATCGACTACCACATCGCCTTCGAGGGCAGCTTCTACAGCGTTCCGTACACGCTGGTCCAGGAACGGGTGGAAGTGCGCTCGACGCCGGCCACGATCGAGATTTTCCATAAAGGGCAGCGCGTGGCTTCGCATCTGCGCAGCCGCACCCGCGGGCAAGCAGTCAGCGAGAACGCGCACCGGCCGAAGAGTCATCAAGCGCATCTGGAATGGACGCCCTCGCGCATGGTGAAGTGGGCCGAGCAGACCGGGCCGCACACGGCAGGGCTGTTCGAGCGCATCCTGGCCGAGAAGCCGCATCCGGAGATGGGCTATCGCTCGTGTCTGGGGATCATCCGGCTGGCCGAGCAGTACTCGGCGGCAAGAATGGAAGCCGCCGCCGAGCGCGCGCTGCGCACCGGCGCTTGCCGCTACCAGAGCGTGAAGTCGATCCTGAAGAACTCGCTCGACCAGCAGCCGCTGGCCGAACCTCCGGCGCTTCCTCCCCCCCCGCCGCATGACAACATCCGCGGCGCCGGGTACTTCAGTGAGGAGGTCTAAGCCATGCTCCAACAACCGATGAAAGAAAAACTCCAAGCCCTGAAGCTGCAAGGGATGCTCGAAGCGCTGGAACGGCAGGAGCAAGAGGAGGACGCCCGGGAACTGAGCTTTCTGGATCGTCTGGCGCTGCTGGTGGATCAGCAGTGGACCTGGCGGCAGAACCAGGCGCTGACGCGACGGGTAAAAGCCTCGCGCTTGCGGGGATCGGCCTGCGTCGAAGACATCGACTACCGCGCCGAACGCGGACTGAACAAGAGTGTGATTCGCGGGTTGGCCCAGGAATCCGGCTGGGTCGCCAACCACGAACACATTTTCGTGCTGGGTCCCACGGGCGTGGGGAAAAGCTACGTGGCTTCGGCGCTGGCGCAGAAAGCTTGCCGGGACGGCTACGCGGTCTGCTACACGCGGGCGGCGGCGCTGTTCCGCGATCTCCACCTGGCGCGAGCCGACGGCAGCCTGCGGCACCTGCTGAAGCGGCTGAACCGCGTCGATGTGCTGGTGGTGGATGACTGGGCCATGGCCCCGATGGCGGAAACCGAGCGGCGCGACTTTTGGGAGATCGCCGAAGACCGCTACCAGACGCGCTCGATGATCCTGACCTCGCAACTGCCGGTGGCGCGCTGGCACGAGCAGATCGGCGATCCCACGCTGGCCGACGGCATCCTGGACAGGCTGGTGCACAACGCGCACCGCATCGAGATGCGTGGCGAATCGATGCGCAAACAACGGGGCGAGAAAGGAGAAAAATGAACGCGAGCGGCGGGCCAAAAGCTGTGGAAAAGACGGGCAAAAACCGCCCTTGGAAATCGCTGCGCAAAAACCGCTCCGCGATTCCCACTTTCCCACAGCTCCAACAACAACAAACTCCTACTTGACGATCGTAATCACTTTCGCGACAATCCCACTGCCAGCGTCGCTTCGCTCCGACCTCTGATCACAGCGACCCCGGAACCCTGATTACCTTCATCGGAATCCCCA
>Ga0315281_10015293_pt1 | contig 10294 bp, 4 predicted proteins | sample YL17G07_0_MG_FD_204540 | JGI IMG/M metagenome (GOLD analysis project Ga0315281, IMG submission 204540) | Sediment microbial communities from Yellowstone Lake, YNP, Wyoming, USA - YL17G07_0 | ecosystem: Environmental > Aquatic > Freshwater > Lake > Sediment | place: USA: Wyoming | collected...
TTCCACGCGGTGTTTGGCATGGGCGGCGGCAGCGCCACAGCGCTCGTGACCGCAGCGATGCGCACGCTGCCGGTTGGCATTCCCAAGATGATGCTGTCGACGATGGCGTCCGGTAACGTGCAGCCGTACGTGGACGTGAAGGACATCACCATGATGTACTCCGTCGTCCCTGTCGCGGGACTCAACCCGATCTCGCGATCGCTGATCGGCAACTGCGTGGGCGCGGTGTGCGGCATGCTGGAAGGGTCGCGCGTGAGCGAGGCCATCCGGCGGCGCCCGCTGATCGCGGCATCGATTTTCGGGATGACGACACCGTGCGTGGCCGAGGCGCGCAACAGGCTCGAGCGCGCGGGGTTCGAGGTGGTGACGTTCCACGCCACCGGCACCGGCGGTCGCGCGATGGAGGGCCTGATCGATGACGGCTACTTCGACGGCGTGCTGGACGTGACGACCACGGAGTGGAGCGACGAAGTCGTGGGCGGCGTGCTGAGCGCCGGTCCGGACCGGCTTGGCGCGGCCGCCCGCAAGAACATCCCGCAGGTGGTCTCGGTGGGCGCGCTCGACATCGTGAACTTCGGCGCCATTGATTCGCTGCCGGAGCGTTTTCGCGGTCGCCGACTGTACCGGCACACTCCAGCCGCAACCCTGGTGCGGACGACGGCTGACGAGTGCAGGGAAATCGGCCGCCGCGTCGCGCTACAGCTCAACAAATCACCCGCGCCCGTCGTGCTGATGCTGCCGCTCAAGGGCGTGAGCATGATCGACGAGGAGGGCGGGCCGTTTCATGACGCCGAGGCAGACGCCGCGCTGTTCGCCGCGCTACGAGAGCACTGCGGCGAGAACGTACGCATCCGCGAGATCGACGCGAACGTGAACGACACCGAGTTCGCGCACGCGCTGGCGGATGAAATGCTAGCGCTGCTGTCCTGACGTCATCGCGCGCACGGGATTGTACCGAAGCCCAAGCGTGAGCCTGTACGACCGCATGCGGTAGTCGCCGCCGCCAATGCCGGTGGTCGAAGCCGAGATGCGGTGCGTGGTCATGTGATTCCGCATCACAGAGGCGCTGGTCGTGGCCATGAGCGTGCGTGTGAGTGAATACTCGAGGCCGGCGCCGGCGATGCCGCCCAAGCCATGGCCGTATCGGGCCGAACGGTACCCTTGGAGCGACGCGTCCACGATGGAGCCGCTGGTGGACGTGTTATTGCCCTCGTACGCGAACATGTACCCCGCGCGGAGGTCGATGAACGGATGTGCCTTGTGGTCCCAAAGCTCGGGCCCGAGCCGCGTGCCGAGTTCCGCCGTCTCAATCGAGGCCATGCCGCCGAAGGGCGACGTGGTCATGTCGAGCGTCGCGGAGAGGAATGGTTTGACACGGTACGACACGCGCTCGCCTACGCCGTACGATGTCCAGTGCGAAACCGACCCGGGCATCAGGAAGCCCGGCGCCTCCACGAAGCTGATCATCGGGTAGCTCTCCACGGAGAGCGCTATGCGGTGGTACTGCATCTCCCGCGCAATCGCGGGCGCGGTGGGCGGAAGCGGCGCTCGGCCGCCGGCGCGCCCGAGCCGTCCACCCAAGCCCCCACCCCGACGCTGCGCGGTGAGCGCACCGGGCAACAGCAGCAGCGCGACGATTGAAGCGAATGCTCGATTGCGCATGCTGGCCTCCTGGCGACGTCCTGCAGGTGTCCGGCCTACTCCCGGAGATGCTCTCAGTCTCGCCACCTGCGAACGGGGCCGCAAGGACCTACGGTGCGAACCACACCGATTTGCGCGCCCGATCCGCCAGCGCGGCGCTCACTTCCGGCCGCGCTGCCGCTCGGCTCACCAGGCGGGCCATCGATCCGCGCATCGCCTCGAGCTGCGGGCCGCCGGTTCCCAGCGGCGTTCTGGAAGCGAGGCTGTCGAGCACGTCCATGCGAAAGGTGAGCGGCAATTCCACCTGCCACAGCGGTGGCATCTTGCCGCCGGCCACCAGCGCCAAGGCCGCGCCCCGCGCCATCGTGCTGTCCGGGACAATTCTGCGCAGCTCTGCGGCATAGGAATCCAGCCAGTAACCCGCGCGCGGCATGTCGCCCGCCATCAGGAACAGATTGAATCCCCACGCGCCGGCGCTGCCCTCCTCCATGAGCGCCGTGACGCCGATGTGCACCTGACTGCGACGCCCGTCGTTCATGACACGGCGCGCGTCGTCGTAGCGTCCCATGCGCGCGAGAATCGCAATGCGCAGCAGGCGTGAATCAAATGCGCCGAATTCGTTGCCCAATGAGTCTGCCAGCCGCAATTGATCGAGCGCGCGATCGTACTCTCCAGCGAGGTTGGCAATTTCCGCGGCCATGTGGCGCGCAACGCCCTCGGTGGGTCCGGCCGCAAGCCAGCGGCTGGACACCACGGCGGCAGAATCGAGGGCGCGGCGTCGAGCCGCGACGAGTGTGTCCGCGTTGACGGCGGCGAGGGACTCGGCCGGCACGAGCACGATCGAGTCGCGCAACAGCGGTATGAACACGCGCGCCGGCGGGCGTGTCATCATCTGCACGAGGTTGCCGCTCTCGCCCCGCCAGCCGATCTGGATCGCGGGATATGATCCAGCCGCGAACATGTACTGACCGATGATCGGGAGGTACGCATCGTGCCGCGCGGGATCAAGAGCCAGGACGCGCCTCGCCAGCCGAAGATTCTCATTGGCCGAGCCGCGGCGGCGCTCACCGCCCGGGGTGCTCACCAGGACGCCGTCCATGTATTCCAGGAACGAGAGCCAGGAGACCGCGCGAAGATCTGACGAATCGTGCGCGACTCGGCGAGTCAGGACCTCGCGCGCTGCGGCCAAGCGTCCGGCGAAGATCGCGTCCACGCCCAGGAACAATTCCCGGTCCGCCGGCGAAAAGTGATCCACGAGCGCGAGACTCCGGTCGAAAGCCCGCACCAGCACTGCCGTTGGCGTCAGTGCCGAGAACGGGTCCGCGAAGAGCGCGGCCTCGATGAGCATGAAGTGCGCTTGCGCGAAGGTGCTGTCGAGTCGAACAGCTTCGAGCAACGCTTCTCGCGCCTGGCGGAACTGCGCCCGATTGATGTGCCGAACCCCGCGGAGGTAGGCTTGATAGGCGTCGAGTGAGCGCGTGGTCGTTGCGGCGAGACCGGCGGACGCGGTGTCGAGGCCGGCAGCGTGCAGGAGTCGGGTCGCGATGGCCTCGAACATCGGCCGCACATCGGCGGCTGTAGACGCATCAACGGAAAAGCGGGCGACGACGTCGCGGTTGGTCACCACGTCGTACGCGCGAGCGCTCACGCGCAGCCGGCCGCCCGTCGCGACGATGTCTCCCGTAACGGCCGTCCATCCGCCGGTCTCCTCAGCCAGTCGACGCAGGCGCGTCGGGTCAATGACTGCGCCGACCGTGAGCCCGTGCCGCCGGAGTGCGGGGTACAGCCGGTCGTCCCCAACAACCTGGATCTCACGCCAACGGCCAAGCGATTCGCCGAGCATGGCCGTGGCACCCTCCACCAGCCACTCCTGCTCCGCGCCGCGCGATACGTTGCGGAACGGCAGCACCAGGAATCGCCGGCCGCGGTCGGCAGCCACCGGCACATTTGCGGCGGCCCGCACCGCACACGGTGGCGTGGAACCATCGGGACACTGGCCGCTCAGAGAACGAACGGCCAACGCGAGCGCGACCGCCAAGCCGCGCGACCGAATGCGCATCAGTTCCGCGACCGGTGTGCCTGCTTTCCGCTCACGGCACTACTGCCGCGGGCCGGTCCGGACCGAGGAGGCGGTTGACGTCGGCGATCACGGCGTCGAGCTGGCCGCGCAGTCCAGCGTAGCGTTCCTTGGCATCCTTCCCCACCCGCTGGTCGGTGCGGGAAGTCATGGAGTAGAGATACGTGATGTGAGCCTGAAGGCCCGGCGTGCTGTAGCGAATCGGCGGCGTGAGCAGCTTGGCCTCGATCTCTCGTACTTTGGCCACGGTGTCTGCCGCAGGGCCGGGCGCGTCAGCAAGTCGCGTGCGCGTGGTGCGCAGGCGGGTGACGGTGCGATTGGCGTCGCTCACCATGTCGCGCACGCGCACGTTGTGACTGAACTGGTCCTTGAGGTCCGCGAGGGTGATGCCGTCCTGCACGATGCGCGGATCCTCCCTGATCACGAGCGGCTGCGTTTGCGACACACTGCCGGCGTTGAGTCGCACGGTGTAGCGGCCCGGCACTGCCGTGGGGCCGTTGCCGCCATCCCGACCGTTGCCGTCGCGTGCGCCGGGGTAGTTCAAGTCCCACGTGAAGCGGTTGAGTCCCGTTTCGGTGGTGAGGCGCGCTGGTGCGCCGCCGCCGAATCGTTGCGGCGCATCCTCGTCCAGTTCAGCGGCCGCCACGCCGCCAGCGACGCCCGGGCGGCTTTCAGGTGCGGCACTGGTGAATGAGCGAACAACCTTCCCCGCCGAGTCCACGATGTCCATCGTGATGGGCCCGGTGGGCGCTGCCGAGAGGTAGTAGTCGATCATCGCGCCGGCTTGCGGGTACTGCGGCACGGATGGTCCGCGTCCGCGTCCGAATCCGCCACCACCACCGGCGTAGCGCGTGCGCACGGCGTCGCGCGGCTTGACAAGCGTTGCCGGCGCGACCGCGAGTTGCTTCGCGGCGGTGTGGAGCGGCGTCAGGTTGTCCACGATCCAGAACGCCCGGCCCTGCGTGGCGATCACGAGGTCTTTGCGAAAGACCTTGATGTCGTTGATCGGCACAACGGGCAGGTTGAGCTGGAACGGCTGCCAGTTGGCGCCATCGTCGAACGAGACGTACATGCCGAACTCGGTGCCGGCGTAGAGGAGGCCGGCGCGGTCGGGGTCCTCACGCACCACGCGCGTGGGGTTGTCGGCCGCGATGCCGTTCGAGCCGTTCGTAAGACGCTTCCACGTTTTGCCGAAGTCGTCTGTCTTGTAGATGTACGGCTGGAAGTCGCCGAAGTAGTAGCGGTGCACGGCGTAGTACGCGGAGCCGGCGCGGTGCGGCGACGGATCGATCATCGCAACCCGTCCGCCCGGCGGCAGGTCCTTGGGCGTGATGTTCGTCCACGTGGCGCCATTGTCGCGTGACACGTGGAACGGGCCGTCGTTGGCGCCCGTCCAGATGACACCGCGCTGCACCGGCGATTCACGGATGGAATACAGCGTCGGGTACACTTCCTCGCCGGTCATGTCGCGCGTGATGGGCTCGCCAGAGCTCGCGTTCCGGAGTTTAGGATCGTTGAATGTCAGGTCCGGGCTGATTTTTTCCCAGGTGACGCCTTCGTCGCGTGTGCGGTGTACGTGCTGCGAGCCGTAGTACACGACCTTGGCGTCCCACGGCGAGATCTCCATCGGCGACACGCGCTGAAAGCGGTAGATGAGATCCGCGGGCGAGTTGCCGTACAGCGACTGCCCGCCCACCCAGTATTGCAGCTCCTGCCCGGATTTGAGGCTGAAGCGGCTGTACTGCCCTTTGCACGAGCCGTACACGGTGTCCGGATTGGTAGGATGTGGAATGATCGGGCCCGTTTCACAGCCCGGCCCTGTGCGCCACTCCTCCGCCTGTCCGCTGTTCAACGGCAGGCTCGGTACAATGAGCGTCGAGTTGTCCTGCTGCGCACCGTACAACCGATACGGGTACTGGTTGTCGAGGAACACCTGGTAGATCTCGGCGGTCGGCTGGTTGTATTGCGTGGACCAGGTGCGTCCGCCGTTCAACGAGACGTTGGCGCCGCCGTCGTTGGACTGGATCATGACGTTGCCGTCGCGCGGATTGATCCAAATGTCGTGGTTATCGCCGTGCGGCGTGGGGAACGTGCGGAGCGTCTTGCCCGCGTCCGCGCTGCGCCAGAATCCCTCGGCGCCGACGTAGACGACGTCCGCGTTGGTGGGGTCCGCGGAAATCGTGGTGTAGTAGAACGGGCGCTGGATCATGGCCGGCATCGAGTTCGCGACGGACCACGTGGCGCCGGCGTCGTCTGAGCGGTAGAGACCGCCGCCCGGCTTCGCTTCATATAGCAGGTAGACCCGGGCAGGGTTCGCGGCCGTGACGGCGATGTTGCCTTTCCCTATCAGTTCACTTGGTAACCCATTGGCAAGACGCGTCCACGTATCGCCGCCGTTGGTGCTCTTGTAGATGCCACCTTCGCGTGCCCCGGAGATGATGGTCCACGGTTTGCGTTCCAGCCGGGACATGACGGCATACACGACATCAGGGTTGCCAGGCTGGAGCTCGACGTCGGCCCCACCGGTGGAGTCAGAAATGAAGAGGACTTTCTGCCACGACTTGCCGCCGTCGCGCGTGCGGAAGATTCCGCGCTCCGAGTTGGGCATGAACGGGTTGCCGGTGGCGGAGAGGTAGGCGATGTCGGGGTTGGTGGGGTGGACGCGGAGCGCGCCGATCTGCCCCACGTCACGCAGGCCGGAGAACATCCAGGTGGCGCCAGCGTCCGTGGATTTGTAGACGCCGCGGCCGATGGAAACGTTCGAGCGTACGCCGTCGGAGCCGGTGCCCACGTAAACAATGTTCGGATCAGACTGCGCAACCTCGATGGAGCCGATGGAGCCAACCGGGATCTTGCCGTCGGAGATCGGGAACCAGGTGGCGCCTGCGTCGGTGGTTTTCCAAACGCCACCGGACGCAACACCCATATAGAAGGTGTTGGGCTGGGAGCCGACGCCGGTGACCGACGTGGCGCGTCCGCCGCGGTTGGGGCCGACCATGCGGTAGCGAAGGCCCTTGAACAGGTCGGGATTGACGTTGGCTTCGAGTGGCGCGGCGGCGCGGACCGCAGGCGCAGCGACTTGAGCAAACGAGGGGGACGCGGCAGCGAGGAGGATGAGCGCCGAGGCGAGTCGCGGGGAGTCGGTAAGACGTGGCATGGGAATAGCGGTTTGGCGTTTCTGAAACTTGGGCGCACACTCGGCGCTGCTATCAAATGAGGGCACGCGGCCCAGTTCCTCAAGGTGCGCCCGTCTCGCGGGCGCGCGATGAGCGAGAAATTCCTGATCAGTTGATTCGCGCGACGAGCACGGCCTCAAACACCGGCTCCCACTCCCTCAGCGTCAGTCGCTCAGTCCCGCCGCCGACCCGCACCCGCAACGTGCCCTTGTCCGACGCGACACTCCCGCGCACGATATCAGCGACACCAAGCTCATAACTGTGCCCGCCCTTGCCCGGCACATACCTGAGCGTCTTGCCGTCGAACGTCACCTTGCCCTCGCACGAGCCAATCCGGTGCGCGTGGCTTGCAATGCTCACGACCGGCAACGAATCGCGCGGCGTCTTGACCGACGCGCCGAATGCGTCGATCCGCACGACCGACGGTCCACCAGTCACCGGCCGTACCGACACCGACCGCTTCGCCTTGCGCGTCAACGCGCGCACCAGCGCGACGCTCGGCGTTTCGTCGACCACCTCGAGGCTGTCACCGCGCAGATGAAACCGCAGCCGCTTGCCCGTCACCTCGTTGCGCCACTCAGCCACCTCGGACGGCCTTTCCACGGCCTCGATCGCATCGTCCTTGGTACGTACAAAACGCGTGAAGTTGAGAAACCGTTCCGGAACGTTCCCCTTTACGCGCAGGATCGCCGAGGCCGCACATAGGCGCCCGACATCGATGTCGTAGCCCATCACATCCCAGAACAGGGCCGCGAAACGCGCGCACGATGGGCTCAACACATCCATGTCGGACTCGGCGTAACCGTTCGCCAGCGCAGCTGCTTTGCCCTGGTCCGGCACCTCGAGCAGGTTCGCCGCGAGCGCGACAGGTATGCGAAGTGCGCGAGAGCCGCGCGTGGCCACCGCGGAAGCTCCCAGCTGAAAACGCTTTCGCAGCGTCACGCCCGCTCTGACGGTCAACGTGCTGTCGGTTTCCCACGTACCCGACGCATCGCGCACCACTACGTGCACCCGCACGGGTCCGGCCGGCACCTCGAAGTCTGTCACCGGATTCGGCGCGGCCTTTCCGTTGATCGTGAGCTTTGCTGGCAGGTTCGTCGAGAGTGAAACGCGACTCGGCAGCGCCGCGAGCGCGACCGTGCGCGCGATGGTCAGGCTGTCGCCCGCCGAGATGCCCTCGGTCCAGGTACGGAATCCTTGTTTGGTGACGGAGATCGTGTGCGTCCCCGGCGCCAGCGCAATGCTGTCGATTCGACTCACCGGCACTCCGTCGACGGTCGCCGCTGCTCCCGCCGGTGTCACCGTCAGCCTGAGAACTACCATCGCTGCCACGAGCGCGGCTGGCGGCTGCGTTGCGATGCCGGGTGCCACGCCAGCGGTCTGCGGCCCGCGGTCTGCGGCCTGCCCCCGGCTTACGGTCTTGGGTTCACCACTCGGCCAAACGACCACAACGAGCGCGATGAGGTCGATCGCGCCAGCGACGGCCGCGAGCAGGCGGCTTCTGTGATTCAGCGCGCCCCATGTCGCGCGCCCCCGCGCCACGGCCGGTGTGACCCGCGCCCACTGTGCCTCCAACCAGGCGACGACCGGCGCGAGTCGAACCCGCAACGTTATCAGCCGCACGCGCATCGTCGGGCGCGCCGCCGCGTCCCGGCCCACCGCCGACATTGACATTGGCCCGGTCTTTTCGTCGGACGTGAACTCCAGCGCGCGCACAAATGCCTTCGCGGTGAGGAACCGTTCGCCAGGCGTTTTCGACAACGCGCGTTCGATGGCCGCGACTGCACTGGCCGGAACGTCAGGGCGCAGAACGCCCAGCGGCGGCACCGGGTCCAGCGTGTGCTTCTTGATGATTTCCACGGCGCTTTCACCCGTGAACGGCAGGTGGCCCGAAATCATCTGAAAAGCCATGACGGCCAGCGAGTATTGGTCGGCCGCGCCAGTGAGCTGCTTCCCCGCGCACTGCTCGGGCGACATGTAGTACGGCGTGCCGAGGATCGAGCCGGACAGAGTGAGCCCATCGCCGTCAAGCGCCTTGGCGATCCCGAAGTCCGTCACGGTCACCTTGCCTTCGGTGTCGAGCAAGATGTTGGCCGGCTTCACGTCGCGATGGATGACACTCTTGCGGTGCGCGTAGTCCAACGCGTCCGCGGCGGGCGCCAGTATGTCGGTCGCCTTGCGCAGCGGCAGCGGTCCTTCGCGCCGCAACACCGCGTCGAGCGACTCGCCCTCGATGTACTTCATGATGTACCAGAACAGCTTTCCCTCGGTCGACACCCGATGAATCGGGATGATATTCGGGTGCTCGAGGCCGCCGGCGGTGCGGGCTTCGCGCTTGAACCGGTCGACGAACCCGGCGCCATGTCCGAAGGTGAGCTCGGGCGGCAGGACCTTGATGGCGACTCTGCGGCCGATGTGGATGTCGCGGGCGAGGAAGACAATGGCCATGCCGCCGCGGCCGAGCTCGCGTTCTACTAGGAAGTCGGTGCCGACGTCCTCCTGAAGCTTGCTGAGAAGCGCGGGATCGGAATCCGCCATCGTGTGCTGCTTGGTGTCGCCCGAAACATCCATTCCGCAGGTGAGGCAGAAACGGGCGGAGTCGGGGAGGGCCGTTTTACAGCGCTCGCATTCCATTGTCACGGCACCTTCGGCGGCAGACCTTCCGGTAATTTCCCTCGCGCCCTTTATCATGGCGCGCGGGACGTCCCTTGCCAAGAGGGCCCCAGCGCCAACTACGGCTTCCGGCGCACAGGTGCAGCACAGTCTGTTTCAGGATATTGGGAAGAATTGGGCCGGCGCCGCCCGCTTCAGTTGTGTCGCGATGTACGGCCCCGCTGGTCTGGACTTCGCCGTCTATGGTCTGGATTTGGTGGCCAGCCGGAAGTACGCCGTGTTTTCCAAACGGACTTTCGTTTCTCCTTATGCAGGTATTTCCGCCAGCCTGTCGCGCGCGCATGAAAAAACGTCGGCGGTGAACCTTGCCGACGAGAGTGGTGTTGCGCGCGCAGGGAATAGTTGGCGCGGCGGCGCAGTTCTCCGGGGCCAGGCTTGCGGTGGAGTACGGGCTGGCAAGCGTTCCGTCACTCTCCATCAAGATCGTGGTAGGTCCCCGGTCCAACTGATGCCGGCATATCAGGAAGGCGACGCCGGCCGCGACGCCAGCGCACCTTGCGGGTCGGGGCCATGTGCCTCATTGTGAACTCTCAAGAGTGAAGGCGTTGGCTGAACAGTCATCCGCCTGAGCCCTCCAGACCCCCACCTGGCTCGGGGAAGGAAGAACAGATGAAGACAAATGCAAGGATGCTGGCGGTCGCCACGATGCTCGCCGTGGCAGTTCCGACGCTGGTCGCGTCGGCGCAGGGCGCCGACCCCGTGATTGGCACGTGGGCGCTCAATGTCG
>Ga0315281_10015294_pt1 | contig 10294 bp, 10 predicted proteins | sample YL17G07_0_MG_FD_204540 | JGI IMG/M metagenome (GOLD analysis project Ga0315281, IMG submission 204540) | Sediment microbial communities from Yellowstone Lake, YNP, Wyoming, USA - YL17G07_0 | ecosystem: Environmental > Aquatic > Freshwater > Lake > Sediment | place: USA: Wyoming | collected...
GCAGATTGTGAATAAGCCCCCACCGTTTTCACCGCTCGGTACGGATTGAACCACGCATGAAATTCCATTCCCCGCTTGTGCGTTTCGTCAATCATGTACTGCAGCGGGTCGTAGACGGGGTTAGGGGCTGAGCCCTGCGTTCCCGTCAACCAGTATGACCATGGCTCGATTGACGATGCGTACAACGCATCACACTCAGGACGGATTTGGACAACAACGACGTTGATCCCCAACGGTTTTAATTTGTCGAGAAGTGATGTGTATTCCGCCCGTTGGGTAGAAGGTGAAAGAAATTTTGTTGAGGGCCAATCGAGGTTCGTTACGCTTGCGATCCAAACCGCGCGAAACTCTCTCTTAGGGGGAATATCTTGTGCAGCGGTAATGCAGACCAAAAACAGGAATGAAGCAGAAAGTATTAAAATTGGTTTCATAGTGTGGAAGAAGATTCAGTTTCAATGTATGAAAGAAATTATTGTGATTGTTTACATTCGTAATATAGTTGAGAGTACATTCGATTGCAAGAGGTGAGAGCCGGAAACGGCGTGCCGTCCCGCAAGACGGGACGGCGGCCGGGATGTTGTTAAAACCTGTATGAAACCGTGAAGGTAATGTGGGTGGTCGAAATGGTTTCGTTTGTGCGGGAAAGACCGAGTGCTTTAGAGCCGTAGTTGTTATGAAACGTCTTCATCGACCCGATGGCCACCCCCATATCAAACATAACATTATTCTGCAAAAGGACTCCTGCACCCGTTGTTATGATCTTTTGATTATATGACGATGGGTCGCCTTCAAATGCCGATGGTTTATATGCATAGCCTGCTCTCACGCGGAAATCTGTTCTTGGAATTTCAAATTCTCCGCCGACGGCCAAATTCGTCGTAGGGCGGAAGTTTTTCTTCAAGGAAATATTTTCTTTCTCCAAATCCGCATTGTCAATCCATGCAATCTGGGTCCAGTCGGTATACTCGACGTCTGCCGCGAATAAGAGTCCGTCAATCGGCGAATAGGAGCCACCCAAGCCAAGAACCCATGGAGTCTGCACGCCGTAATCATTATACGAGTCGTTCAAATGATGAGTGTACGTCTTCCCTTGAAACGTCGGCACATAGCCATCATCAAAGACACTGCTTCCCTCGTCAGTGAATGTTTCATGAACGACGATTGCCGATGGGGTTCTGATTGTGGCACCGACTCGAGCAATGTCTTCATAACGGTACATCATACCGAATATCGCGTTCACTCCGGTTATTTCGCTGGAGACATTTGAGTCATAATAAAATTTCTTGAATTTCAAGTAAGCGTTATCTATGGGTACTGATAAGCGCGGATCTAAATAATAATTCTTTGTATCTTCCTCAACAAAATTTCTCACGTACGTATACGTTCCACTCAGTACGTTGATTGTCAAACCAAATGATAAGTTCTTTTCAACATCAATAGCTCCAGCAAACGCCCAGTTTCCTATGCTGCCTCCTTCACGTACTTCACCTTGCTGATTAACATTTTTCTTAACGTTGATCCGACCCAACGTATCTTCCAATCCAACCCCAAACGGAATATCATACTTCTGTTCCGAATCATACAACCACGGCAGTATTGAGCTACTATCATTAAACCCGTTGAACGATAGCGCGCTTGTGAAATCGGTTACTCTATTGTATCCAAGAGCAAACACGAGACTTCCTCTTACCGTGGGAAACGGGAAAACAAAGCCGAGATTGTCAAGCGCGGTACCGCTGTTTTTACCGCTCGTTGTCACCTTAAGAAAGTTCGCGTCGTTCTTGTAATTCGAGCTGACAATGCCGCCGGTAAATTCCAACCGCCGCATTTGCGCCAGGCCTGCGGGATTCCAAAACACCGCGGTGTAATCATCGGCCACGCCGATATAGGCGCCCCCCATTGAGAGGGGGCGCGAACCGACGCCGAGCCCGATTGACGAAAAACGAAGCGCATCTTCGGCATATTGCGCGCGCGCCGGGAATGATTGGAAAACTAACAGTAAAAGGATTGAAAAGAGTGCGAATGCACTGTGTCGTGTCTTCATAGGAGTACTTCCCCTTTCATTTCGGGTCTTCGCCGCGCGTCGAACCGGCTTTCCGTGGCGGGGCCTCTTTTTGAGGGGCGCTCGTAGATCGTGTGCGATCTGTCGACGTTGATTGAGTGCTTGTCGATGTGCTTCTCCGCGTATCAGAAACCGCTGATGAAGGCGCGGGTGCCGTAGAAGTCGTTGTGCTCGATGTTGCGGGATCGCTTTGTGTTGTTGAGACTCTCTGCCTTTCGTCTCCACGTGTCGCTCCCGAGGATCGTCGGCGCGGACCGCTTTCAGTTGTTGAAGGTGTGGATGACGCCGTTGTTGGCGGGATCGATCCAAATACTCCATCCCACCAGGGCAGACTTGTGGCAGGTCTTTGCCATCCGTAGGGGTCGATGCTCATTCCATGGGCATAGTGCATACCTGATCGTCCCATGTCATAGTAACGGTCGTCTAACTCGGCCTGACTGTGACAACTCAGGCAATTTTGGTTATATGATATTTCAGATGTGAAATCTCCTCGCGAAGGCGCCTGCGGCGTCGACTCTTCTTCTGAAGAAGTCAGCACCGAAGGATGCATCAGCACCGTGTAGCACCCATTCATTGCGAGCAAGCCTAGCACAAAAAATAGTCTAAATGATTTCACTACGTCGTTGGTTTTCATTTTTCCCTCCTGCCTCGCTCTCCGCTGCCTTTGCTTGTCCCTGCACTGCTCCCGCCTGTGCCGCTGCTCCTGCTTCTACCGCTTTCCCGGGACGGAGGAGAGTACCGCGGAGTTTCTTGCCTCGATCTTGGGCTGGCTGATGAAGCAGGTTTCTGTCGTGCACGGTCAGCACTCCGCGCTTGCGGGGTTTGCTGCCGGCGATCGCGCTGCTTTGCCTCCTTCTGGTCATCCTGCTTCGTCGCTTTTTGCTCTACTTTGCGGCGATCCACAGTCGACGACGGATTATTAGTCTTTCGCACCCGGTTGCCCGTCGATGTATTGTCTTCTGCTACTCGCGAACGACCTGTTGTTTTGATGCGATCAGGAGAATCTTGTGGTGAAGTCCTCGCACGCTCCCACCAAGGAATCTCCTCCCGCGAGCGTCTTCGTGCACTACGATCTGCGTCTGTCGTCGCCGGAGCAACTGATCCGGGAATATCGCGCCTTCTCAATCCTCCCTGATTTCCCGGGGCTGCACCGTCCGCAGGAATTGTCGACGGAGCAACAGCTCCGCCTCGGATTCGCAATCCGGCATCATCACCGCGTGTGCTTCCCGTCGTTCTTCGCCTGCCGGGTTCAACAGTCGCACCGTAAAGCGGATAATTATTTCCACGCCAATTCCCGTACCCGTACGTGGGACCGTAATGCGGATAATATCCCCACCCTGGATACCAATACGGATATGGGTATGCTATTGTGGGATACCACAGACCCGGACGGTACCACGGATCCCAGGGATACGCATAGAAATCATCATACCAAGGATCAAACCAGATGCTCGTTGCCCATAAGTGTCGGGAGGGATAATAGTAGTGGAAGGACATCCGGTAACGCATCGAGCGATAGTCGTCATTATTAAAATAATTATCGACTGCCGTGCCGCCAGAGTCTTGATCGTTTGTGGAGTCGCTGTACACATAGTCGTCCCTGTCTCCATTTGTGCGATCAGAGCCTTCATTCCCAACTGATTCCAGCTGCGTATAGCAACCGGCGAAAAAAAATCCTGCAAGCAGAAGATGCGGAAGATTGATAAAACCTCGAGTTGCCTTCATAAGCTATTCCTTCCTCTCTTGTCGAATCATCATCCTCTTCAATATCAATAACAGCGAAAGAAGTCTAATCATTCCATAATTTTCAGATTTACAGCGTTCGAACGTACTCGACTTTAATCGTTCTGTTACCTACCGTCACTTGATCCTGATTCTTGATCAAATTCTTCAGATCAAAACCAAGTGTGAAGCCGTTCCCCCAGGACCAGCGCATGCCGGCGTTCATATATCCCTTCCCTTTGCCGACCACGCCGATATCGTCGTTGAATCCAAAATCGTACTCAAAGAGAAACGAGATGTCGGAGCCCAAAGATTTCTCCGCGCCGATAAAAAAATCGAGATCTTTGTCCCCGTCTTTGTTCTCCAGGCTGTAGTTGACGCCGCCGTGGAGACTCAGGTTGCCGAGCAATGTGTAATTCTTGCTAGCAGCGGCAAAAAATCCGCGCGATTTGATCGTAAATCGTTCCGTGCTGTCAATGTACGTTTCCTTGCCCTGCGAATCAAATCCGAGTGCAATGGCCGGCATCGCTGCCGATTCGTCAATCAGCCGAAACTTCAAATTCACACCTGGTAATTTCTGTAAAGTCACACTGTCGTGTCCGATAATTCCTGTGCCGCCGTATGCGATACCGAAGCTCAACCGGTCTAGTGCGCCGGCTGAGAGCCCAATCGTCATTCCGCCGTTTTGGAAGAAATCGACATCCATCGCAAATGCTCCGCGCTTCAGCAGACCAGCAGTAGGAGTATCTATTACATACCGTGGTTCGACGTTTGCCGCATCGCCTGCCGTATTCTGTGCTAACAATGAACAATGAACAATCAACAATGAACACGTGAATAGCAGTTTCTTCACTGATGTTCCTTTCAATATATTAGACGAGACCTAGCTCGAGAAGTTTAGCCGTTACAGTGATATAATTCTATACAATGTAGGTAGATTCTACACCTTTTTCCACGTTGTTCCGTCTTTAGTATCTTCGATAACAACTCCCAATGCTTTCAATTTGTCACGAATATTGTCTGAAAGTGCCCAAAGCTTGTTCGTTCGTGCCTCTTTCCGAGCGTCGATTAGCAAATCAATGAGATTCGATTCGATCAAACCGCTGCTGGAAGAACGCATATTGCTTTTTAAACTAAGCCCAAGCACTGCGTCGAAACTCTCGCCAAAAAATTTACCAGCTTTTTCAAGTGCATTCGTCGAAGCGCCATCGGCGCTTGCGATCAACTCATTGACAGAGCGTGATAGCTCGAACAATACGGCAATCGCCTGGGGCGTATTGAAGTCATCATCCATCGCCTCGAAAAACCGCTTACGATGTTCGTCCAGATCGGGAAGCGATCCGCCGCCCGACGGGTCGGATCGTTGACCGGCTTTCCCTTTGTTGATTTCACTGCGAACGCGTTCGATTGTGTTCTGTAGTTTTTCCAATCCCTTTGCGGCAGCTTCAATTGCTTGCTCGCTGAAATCGAGTGTGCTTCGATAATGACTCTGCAGAATGAAAAAACGGACGACCATGGGATCGAATTTCTTGAAGGCGTCCTTTAGCGTCACAAAGTTGCCGAGCGATTTCGACATCTTCTGTCCGTTCACCGTTACGAGATTATTGTGAATCCAATATTTCGCAAACGGTTTGTCCGTCGCTGATTCGCTTTGCGCAATTTCGCACTCGTGATGTGGAAATTGGTTGTCCAATCCCCCGCCGTGAATATCGAAAGACTCGCCGAGATACTTCATCGACATCGCTGAGCATTCGACATGCCATCCCGGGAATCCCTCACCCCACGGACTCTGCCATCGCATTATGTGTTCCGGTTCGGCCTTCTTCCAGAGCGCAAAGTCCTCGGGATTTCGCTTTTCCGATTTCACTTCAACCCGCGTCCCCTCCTTCATGTCGTCGATCGACCTGCCCGAGAGCTTGCCGTACGCTTTGAATTTACGGACATCAAAATAGACCGAACCGTTCACTTCGTATGCGTGTCCGTTTGTGAGGAGCCGTTTTACGATTTCAATCTGCTCGATGATGTGCCCGGTTGCCCGCGGAGAAATGTCCGGACGAACGATGTTCAGAGCATCCATATCTTCAAAATAACTTCGCGTAATCGTTTCGGCAATTTGCATCGGATGTACTTTGTCGATGCGCGATTGCTTCAGCATTCGGTCTTCTCCATCATCAAGCAAATGTCCGACATCGGTGATGTTCTGTATATACAAGACCTTGTATTCGAGATAACGCAGGTATCGCACAATGATGTCGAACGAAACATAACTTTTGCCGTGACCGATATGCGAGTGGCTGTAGACTGTCGGCCCACACACGTACATTCCTACGCGGCCTTCGTGCAAGGGTTTGAATACTTCTTTTTGACGGGTAAGGGTGTTGTAGATGTTGAGAGACATGGTTTTGGTTAACCGCAAAGGACGCAATGGAACGCGAAGAAGTGGTCTCTCCACTCTTACTCTAGAGATGGAGGGCTACTCTCTTGATGCCGTTTCTTAAATGCGCTACGTTGAAATTAATTAACAAACCGAGTTTACAGCCTGATAGTTTTAGGTACGTTAACATCTGAGCCAGATGAACGTCGTTTAACGCTTCAACAGTTTTTAGTTCCAGAATGAGCTTCCTTTCCAATAAAAGGTCAATTCTGTAACCGCAATCTAGCTTTACGTTCTTGTAAACAAGAGGCATTGGTTTTTGACGTTCAACCGCAACACGGTTCTGTGAGAGTTCATAAAACAAGCACTCTTCGTAAGCAGACTCAAGTAACCCTGCCCCCAGCGCTGTATGAACTTTTATCGCACAACCAATCGCGATTTTAGAAAGCTGATCCTCCGTCATTGATCCCCCCTAACAATTACTTTTTCCTTGGCGTCCCTTTGTGTCCTTTGCGGTTTATCTTATGCCCTTCAGTTCCTGTGCGTCCTTTACGGTTTATTTCAATCCCATCAATTCTTTCGCGCTCTTTAATCCCGCTTCGGTAACTTTTTCCCCGCTCATCAGTTTTGCCACTTCGCGCACTCGCTCATCAATATCAAGCTTTCGCAAGCGGGTCGTCGTCCGCTTTCCATCTTCGATTTTTTCTACCGCAAAATGTGTGTCGGCTAATCCGGCAATTTGAGGAAGATGCGTGATCGCAATTATCTGATGGAGAGCCGAGAGCTTCTTCAGACTCAGCCCTACCGCCTGACCGATACGACCGCTGACACCGACGTCGATTTCATCAAAAATCAAGAGCGGCACTTTGTCGGATTGTGCGAGAGCGGACTTCAGCGCCAGCATCACACGCGAGACTTCTCCGCCGGAAGCGACTTTTACCAACGGCTTGACATCTTCGCCGACGTTGGTAGAGAGAAAGAACTCGACGTTATCGATTCCTTTCGGCGATGCTTCGAAGCTTTCTTTTCCGATTCTAACAAACGCATCGATGGTTGTCGGACTCCCGTTTTTCACGCTGTTTACAAGCGATGTATGTTCAACGCTCACAGAAAACTTTGCGTTGGCTATTCCTAGTTCGCCAAGCGATGCTACGATCGCCTTCTCGATTTTCTTCGCTGCATCGAGACGTTTTGCTGTTAATTTCTGAGCGGCATCGGAACAGACTTTGCGCTCGTTCGAAACGGCTGCGTCGATCGCAGCAAGATCCTTCTCAAAATTTTCCGCAAGAGAAAACTCTGCACCGATTTTTCTCCGGTGTTCCAAAAGTGATTCGAGCGTTCCACCGTATTTCTTTTTCAAAAGAGAAAATTGGCCCAGTCGTTCCCGAATCTGCTCTAATTTCTGCGGATTGAACTCGATCTTTGCATGGTACGCGTGAATGAATTTCGACAGCTCTTCCACAATAATCTCGGCAGATCTTGCCTCTCCCGCCGCGTCTGTAAATGCGACATCGATCTCGTGTAGGAGTTCGATCTGTTTTCTCGCTTGCACGAGATTGTCATGTACCGACGATTCGCCGTCATAGAGGAGCTGATGCAATTGCGACGTCAGAGCATTCAGCTTTTCTGCGTTTTCCAGAATTTTCAGATCGGCCTCGAGCGTTTCTTCTTCTCCAATCTGAGGATTGACCGCATCGATTTCCTTCATCTGAAATTCATACAAATCCTTCTTTTCTTTCAGACGATGTTCTTGCTCCCGCAGGTCGCGTTTTTTTGAAAAGAGGGCGGAGAGCTTTTGATAGGATTGGCGATATTCTGCCAAAAGAGTGACGTGTCCGCCGAAGTCATCGAGAAAATCGATATGAGTTTCTGGATGAAGCAGCGCCTGGTGGTCGTGTTGACCATGCAAATCGACAAGTGCGTCCCCGACTTCTTTGAGAAGCGCAAGAGAAACAGGAGAGTCATTGAGGAAACATCGGTTCTGCCCCTTGATTGAAATTTCACGGCGCACGATCAATTCATTAGACGATTCGACCTCATTGTCTTTCAATAGTGAATTGACGCGGGAAACTCCCGAGACAACGAACGTTCCCTCAACGGTCGCCTTTTCCGATCCTTTCCGAATAATTTCGATGCTCGCACGATCCCCAAGAAGCAAGCTCAAGGCATCGATGAGGATGGACTTTCCTGCGCCGGTTTCGCCGGTGAGAATGTTCAACCCGCGCTCAAATTCGACGCTAATTTCTTCAATGAGCGCATAATGTTTGATGTAAAGAGTTCGGAGCATGATGGAAGAAGTTACGCCGAATTTGGGAGAGTTTCAACCACTGGAGGGCTACAGTTGGGAGGTGACCCTCACGAGGGCGGTGACCGTCACTGGGGGAGATGACCGTCACCTTAGAGGTGACGGTCATCTTCAATCAAACACTTCAATCTCCGGCACATCGGGCAGGATGCCCAGATAGAATGCGTAACGAAAGAATTCGCCGATGCCCTGTCGCGCTTCGTCGCCAAAGCCATACTCATAACGTTCAAGCTGACCCTCGAGAACTTCCGCTGGAAACGTAAACGTCCTCGCGTGTTGCGACGCAATCAGAGAGAGCGATGCAGTTCCTTGTTTTTGCGAGGAGAGAAGCAAAGATGCGATCTCTTTTTTCTGCTTGTCCTTCCGGGCGGCGCACATAAGATGAACAAAAGGAAGTTCTGTCATGTCGGTCCACTCGTCGATGAGGTCGAGCTTCGGACCGTTCCATGGAGATGAGAGCGCGGCGTTACCCGCCAGGAGCGCGGCATCGGCTTTGGACAGCATCTGTTCAACCGAGCCAATGACCGGAACGATGGTAACATCTTGTTCGAATTTTTCCGAAAGAATTATTTTGGCGAGAATGATGTCCGAGGAGGAGACGACGCCGACGGCGATGGAAGTAATCTTGCGTAGGTTCTGGTGCAAGCACAGAACAGCAGTGCGGCTCTCATAACGCGACGCTACCCCAATTGAAGGATAGAGCCCAAAATCTGAGCTGTTGCGGGCGAAATCGATCGGACCAATAAGTCCGGCATCGAGCTCGTCCTGCAACAGGCGTTCAGTATTGACGCCGGCGGTTTCAAACGAAAGTCCCGCCAGAGCGGGACCTTCAGGATTTTCAATTCCGTAGATAACCGGCCGACAATAGAGGTCGGGGACGGCACCTAATCGAAATACGTTCTCGTGCCCAGACAACTTAGAGGCTCGTTTTCTGGCGGATTTGTTTCGCGGCGAGGTCGCGCAAGTAATAGAGCTTCGAACGTCGCACTTTGCTCGATTTCATTTTTTCAATTTTTGCGATGCGCGGAGAATGCGTCGGAAAAATTCTCTCAACGCCGACTCCATCCGAGACTTTTCGAATCGTAAACGTTGCGCCCATGCCGCTGCCCCGCTTGGCGATGACAACGCCCTGAAATTGCTGGATACGTTCCTTGTCGCCTTCCACAACGCGCACATGCACGTTCAGCGTGTCACCGGTGGAAAACTCCGGGAGGTTTGTTTTCAATTGTGTCGCTTCTACCAATTTGATCTTGCTCATCGCTTTGCTCCGTTCGTTAACGTGTTATTTATTATGAATCAAATCTTCTCGCCGCTCTTCGGTTTTCTTTCTTCGCTCTTCCTCGCGCCACGCGGCAATATCCTTGTGATTTCCCGACAGCAAGACATCCGGCACTTTCATTCCGCGAAACTCGGGCGGACGTGTGTAGTGCGGGCTGTCGAGCATCCCATCCTGAAATGAATCGGTCAACGCCGACTCCCCGTCGCCGATCACCCCGGGAATCACTCTCACCACCGCGTCAGCGATTACAAGCGCGGCAAGTTCGCCTCCGGTGAGCACGTAATCGCCGATGGATAGCTCGCGCGTGACAAGCGACTGTCGAACACGATCATCAATCCCTTTGTAGTGCCCGCACAGAATGATGATGTTCGATTTCAAAGAAAGATCGTTGGCGATTTTTTGCGTAAACGGTTCGCCATCAGCCGTCACATACACTATTTCGTCGTAGGTTCGCTGCGCCGTCAGTGATTCGATGCACTCGAATATCGGCTCGGGTTTGAGAATCATTCCTGCGCCGCCGCCGTACGGCGATTCATCAAGCGTATGATGCTT
>Ga0315281_10015295_pt1 | contig 10294 bp, 7 predicted proteins | sample YL17G07_0_MG_FD_204540 | JGI IMG/M metagenome (GOLD analysis project Ga0315281, IMG submission 204540) | Sediment microbial communities from Yellowstone Lake, YNP, Wyoming, USA - YL17G07_0 | ecosystem: Environmental > Aquatic > Freshwater > Lake > Sediment | place: USA: Wyoming | collected...
TATAAAACTGAATTTCTTAAAAGAATAAATTTTTGCTTTATGAACGTAATTTAATGCCATCACATACGGTAATAAATATAATTTTCCCAGCGGCAATTTTATTAAAATTTTTACCACCATAAATCTTAAAACCGGCACGGTTTTCCTTGCGAGCCACTTATTGCTACCGGCCATAACCTGAATCGCTGTTCCCAGCAGGCCAAGATTTTGCTGGGCCATTTTTTCTTTTTGGGAAAAACAATTAAGCGGCGATTTGTTTTGATAACTGATGGTAAAAGCATCATAGTCACCGCTGAAAAATCCGTTGGTCTTGCAATACTTCCCGATCTCAGTTTCAGGATACGGAAACAAAGGCATATATTCGGTTATCGTCGTTTTAAGACTTAAATTAAGATCCAACGATTCTATATCCCTATCTAGGTTGCTAGGCAGATTGAATTCCTTTTTGGCTGCTTCGCTGACCGGCACGGCCAAAATGGCATTGGAAAATGTATAAATTCCCAATTCTCTGGCTAAAGCGAAGGCCTGGTGCATTTGGTCTTTGGTCATGTTTCTTTTAAAAAGTATATTCCTGATATAATCATTTCCCGATTCAACGGACATGGAAATGGACCGGATGCCGGCTTTTTTGAGCAAGACAAGTATTTGCGGCTCTCTGGCAATGACATCGGCTCTTGCCAAACAATGAAAGGGCAGGCCGACTTCTTTTGGCCATCTTTCTGAAAATTCATAAAGCCAATCGTCAAGTTTTAAAACAAAATCATCGTCATAAAATTTAATAAATTTTGTCGGCCATTTTGCCATCATAAATTTTACTTCGGCAATAACTCGGCTGACGCTTTGTCGGGTAACCGTCGGCCCTTTGCCCTGATACATTTCATTATAAATATGATTAAAGCAGTAAGAGCAAGAATATGGGCAGCCGCGCGAGGTCATGACCGTGCGCTTTTGTGATTTTGCCAAAAAAGGAATATTTTGATAGCAAAGGTCATAGTCCAAAAACGGCAAGTTGTCCAGATCAGTTCTTCTTGGCCGTAAACTAAACCGACCAAAATTTTCCCGCGTTACGATATTTGCGATATTATTAATTTCTTTTCCGTCTTGCAGCGCATCAAGCAGCTCGGACCAAGCGTCATCACCTTCGCCAATACAAATTGCATCAAGGCTGGAATTTTTCAGTACATCCTGGAAAAAAGTGGGGTGCATTCCTCCCATAATAGTAAAAATATTTTTATCATATGTTTTTACAATTTCATTTGCTTTCAGTAAATAACGGTGATCGCCCGTCATCGCGGAATAAGCAACAATATCGGGTTGAACTTTTTTCAGATACTCTTTCAAATTTGCCCGGCCTTGATCAAAATTAAACAAATGCGTCTCATGTTTTTTTTCTTTCGCCAAAGACGAAAGCAGCATCAGGCTCATTGGTTCGGTCGTCTTAAAAAACGCTTCAATAAATAATATTTTCATTTTAGAATGGCCCTTGAAATTTAAATTCTTCTTTTTCCATTTCATTTTCTATTTCTTTTTCCGGCAAAGTTTTCCGGCCAAACAATTTCAGCGCTTCGTTAACAATTTTCGGCACCCCCGGATAATATATTCTTTCAAGCGCCGGACTGGCCGGAATCGGCAAATCAGGCAAGGTGACGCGCCTGACCGGCGCTTTCAATTGGTCAAAAACCTTTTCGCTGATCAGGGCGGCGATTTCGGCGCTGACGCCATACGAGCGCCAAGCCGTATCAAGAACAATCGCTCTCCCTGTCTTTTTTACTGATTCACATATTAGTTTTTCATCCAACGGCTTAATGGAAGAAACATCGATAATTTCCACACTGATACCTCTTTTTTCAAGAATGGCGGCGGCTTTGCCCGCTTCAGAAACCATAAAAGAAACCGCGACAAACGTCAGGTCGCTCCCCTTTTTTAATATATTCCCTTTGCCAAGCGCCAATGTATAATATTTTTCCGGAACAGCTCCTTCCAAATGATATAGACTTCTGTGTTCTATAAATATCACCGGCGAATCATCTTCAATCGCACCTATTAACAACCCTTTGGCTTGATAAGGAGTCGCGGGCATCACCACTTTCAAACCGGGAATATGGGCAAAAAGCGCCTGCAGGCTTTGAGAATGTTGAGCGCCATTGCCCCACCCCCGGCCGACAATCGCTCTGATAACCCAGGGGACCTTGGCACCGCCGTGCAGATACGACCAAAGGGCGGCGTGATTGGCAATTTGGTCCATCGCCAGATATAAAAAATCATTTCTGGCATGAACCATCACCGGCCGCAGACCAACCAGGGCCGCGCCGGTACCGGCGCCGGTAATCAGGGCCTCCGAAAGCGGCATGTCTATTACGCGCTCCGGAAATTTCTGATGAGCCGGTAAAGTAGTGCCGAAGATCCCAACCGAATCATCGACGCCCTCGCCCATAACAAAAACATTTTTGTTTTTTTCCATTGCCTGAACCAGTGCTTCAGCAATGGCTTGTTTGTATGCTAATTTCCGCATATTATTTATCTTTTAAATCATTAGTATCGGGGAACGGACTAATTTGGGCAAAATTTACCGCATCACTTATTTCTTCATCAATCTTTAGAGCTATCTTTGCAAAATCGGATTTTCGTAAAATTCCGTTGGCAACGAGATATTTTTCGTAGAGTTTAACCGGACAACGTTTCATCCATTTCTCATATTCATCTTTAGGCCTGCCTTCAAGAATATCTTTATCAAAAAAAGTATTTTCGCAATGTTGGCGCCAGCGGTATGTTCTGGCTTCTATCAAAGTCGGGCCTTTTCCTGTCCGGGCTCTTTGGACGGCTTCTTGCGCTACTTTAAAAACTTCCAAAACATCATTCCCGTCAATCCTTATTCCCGGCATGCCGTAGTTTTCGGCCCGTTGATAAATATTGTCTTTTGCCTGCCGCGCCCATAATTGCGATTTCACCGCGTAAAAATTATTTTCGCATACAAACACAACCGGCAGTTTTTTTAACGAAGCAAAATTCATACTTTCGTGCCACACGCCTTCTTCAGGCGCACTGTCACCGAAAAACACAGCGACAACTTTTTTTTCTCCGCGCATCTTAACGGCAAGCGCCACCCCGACTGAGATAGGAACACATCCCGCCACAATGCCCGAAGATGCCAAAAAACCTTTGTTAACGCCGGTCAGATGCATTGAGCCGCCCATGCCGCGCGAGCAACCGGTCTTTTTGCCGTAAAGTTCGGCAAAAAGCGCCTTCAAATCCCCGCCTTTGGCTAAATAGTGGCCGTGACAGCGCAAAGGACCAAAAACATAATCTTCGCTCAAAAGATTAGCGCATACTCCGGCGGGAATTGCTTCATGGCCCGTACACAAGTGCACCGGACACTGAATGTTCCTAGGAACCTGAGGATAAATTTCCGCTATTTTATCCTGTGACCGGCGGATTTTCAACATCGTCTCATAGAGTTTTATCAAGATTTTTTTTGTAGGTTTCATCAGATGAAATTTATGTTATATGGCGGATTAGCAGCTTCCCATAAATATTCGTTGACCCTGTCCATTATGCAGATTTTTCTGCAATTTTCCAGATTAAAGTTTTGCATGAATTTCCATTGCTTTTTGCGTCTACTCCCTTCCCAGATTTCCTTGAATGACTGCTCGTTGATATTGCCCAAATAAAACCTTTCATCACCAAGATAGACCGAGCAACTGTAAACGGAGCCGTCAGACATAATATATGTCCAGGCGAAAGGAATCGCCAAACACTGATGATAATTTCTTATCGTTGAATACCTTTGCATTGAACGGGAACGAAAAATGATTTCGAAATTATCAGTGGCAAAGCTCTTGAGTGTTTTTTCCAGCCGCTTATAATTTTTATAAACCAGGTTTTTATAGGTTCTGGTCAAGCTTAAGGGTTGGTGCGAATATGGCTTGATAATAAAATAATTTAAGCCGATTTTCTTAAGTTTTTCGGCCAAAATAATCGCCTCTTCGGCAGTTCCCGGAATGATGTCTCCATTTTCATCTCGCGCCTGGGGCAGTAAAAGCAATTGGGCGCCGATCCGGCATTGATAATTGTTTTCCCTTTTTAACCTGACAGAGAATTTCAAATTTTCAAATAATTGCTCCCAGTCGCCGGGATTTTTTGGCCGGTGGATTTTTTGATAAGTTTCTCGCCGACCGGCGTCAATGGAAACCTTTATCCAGCAAATATCTCTTAAGCTTTTCTCCAAAAATCTCTCGTTCAGGCAGGAACCGTTTGTCTGTAAACCCACATCCAATCCAAGCTTTTTTGAAGAGACAATGATATCGGGCAGTTCGGGGTTCATGCCGGGTTCTCCTTCTCCGCTGTACATGACGCTTTTTACCCCTCCTTTTGACATATCCTTAAGGGTCATTAGCAGAGCGTTTCTGGAAATAAATCTCGGCTTATGACCGGTAAAATCCATGGCGCAAAAAGCGCAATGATGATTGCAGGCGCCGCTTGGCGCGATTTCCACCTGAATCGGATAAATAGATTTGGCGCGCCTCCAATCATGCCTGCCGTTTTTCCAGCGGGCCATCCAATCGGTATGGAACATGATTTTTTGACTATCAACTCTTAAATGTTCAGCCATATTTTTTCTAAAAACGGAATAATCGGAGTTTTTAAAAATTCATTATTTTTATAAAAATCACTTATTTTTTTTAATTCAGCGTCGGAAAGTTTAGCTAGAAGTTCGGTTGAGTGGATAGGCAGGGATTTGGTAAAGTGAATCTTCCCGCCGACGCTTTTTGACGCGTTTATCTCAAGAAATAAATTATCGCGATATAAAATCTCAGCCGGATCCCTCGGATGATCAGCTTTTTCTTTGGCATCCGCGCCCTTAACATAAATATTCGGTTTTATTTTTGTTATGGGTTCTATCGCGGTGGGAGTTTTGACTAAAACGAGAAAATCAACGCAGTCCAAGACCGCGACCTGTTTCAGTCGCTCTTTTTCTTTGAAAATTGGACGGCCCGGTCCTTTTCTCATAAATCGGTCAGCAACAACGCCAACAATCAAAATATCCCCTAACTTTTTTGATTGTTCCAAATGATAAACATGCCCGATATGTAATAAATCAAAAAAACCCTGCGCATAGACAATTTTTTTGCCCGCTGATTTTAATTCGTTGACCGACCGGATGAGCGCTTCAAATGATAAAATTTTGCTATGTTTCATTTTTTTTCTATTAAAGTAGAATAACATATCTAAATAAAAATCTCTATTGCTGATGCAAGCTAAAAAAATCAGGTAAGAATGTTCTGGCGCCGTAATAAACGTCCCGCCAAAACGTATGTTCTTTAAGACTCTTCATAAGCCGCATCCATACGAAACGCGGATTAAGATAAAAACGGCGGTAAAATAGATCCTGATATTTTCTTAAAACTTGCAGGCTTAAATACGGATGTTCGTAAACGTCTCCCACTTTATGCCGGTTATATTTTGACCAATCCCGCGTTTTTATCCGCCCTTCTCTCTCATATTGCTCGAAAATTCGGCTGCCAGGATAAGGACACATGGCACTTGATTTGACGTAAGTTGGCATCATTTTAACGGCGAAATCAATAGTTTTTTCCATACTTTCTTCCGTATCAGCCGGAAGACCCAGGACAAAAAAACCAATACTTTCCAAACCGGCTTTTTTTACCATGGCCATGCACTTTGCGCCCTGCTCCAGTGTTATACCTTTATTAATTGAATTTAAAGAATTTTGGTCGCCCGATTCAAAACCAATACTGACCTGATAACAACCCGCTTCTTTCGCCAAATCTAGAAATTCCTGGTCCACCCTATCCACCCTGATTCCGTTTGGCAGACACCAGGGAATTTTTACTTTTTCTTTTATTAAGAGCCGGCAAATCTCTTTTGCCCTTTCAATATCCGCGGCAAATTGGTCATCAATTATTCGCAGCTCTTTGGCGCCGTTTTTGATAAAATATTTCATTTCCTGAACGACTCGCCCCGCCGATTTTGTCCTGAATTTTCTTTCAAACACGCTTTTGCTGCAAAAACTGCAATTGTTGGGACAGCCGCGGCTCGTTTCTATTTGAAGCACCGGCGAATACCGGCTAACCAGTTTTGAACAATGATATTTTTTTAAATCGTAAATTGAAAAGTCTGGGAACGGCAATGAATCTAAATCTTCAATGAATTGACGCGGCGGAGTTGAAAGAATTCTTTCATTTTCTTTATAAAAAATCCCGTTTATCTCTGAAAGTTTCTTGCCCTGCATTATTTCCAAAAGTGTTTCCTCTCCTTCCCCCACTATCACTATATTAATCTCTGAATCCGCCAGACTTTCTTGAGGTAAAGCCGAGACATGCGCTCCGCCGCAGATAATTATTGTTTCTTTGCCCAATATCTCCCGGCCAATACGGCTGATTTGAACCGCCTCACCAAAAAGAGGCGTGGTTGAAGTTATGCCAAGATATCGCGGCTTTAGCTCTTTTAGTTTTTTGCGCAGCAAATCATACGGATTTTTTTCTATGCCCAGATCCAAAACAGCGGCCGAATATCCGGCCTGTTTCACAAACGCGGCTAGGCACATAAAAGACAAAGACGGGTAGGCCTGCTTGTACACTTCCAGTCGGGTCGCCTCAAACGCGCTAAAACTGGAAGGCAGATTGATGAATAAAATATCCAAATTCATAAATTTATGTTCCTTTCTTTGATATATTTTTCCATTTCCGCCTGAAAATATTTAGTCTCTTGACGATCCGGTTCGATGTTCAGGGCTTTTTTTATCATTTCATCCGCCTCATTGAATCGTCCCAGACGAAAATATACCAAACCCAGCGACGTATAAGTTTCTGCGTTCTTCTGGCCCAGGTCAATAGCCCTTTCCAGGTATATCGCTGCTAAAATATCGCCTTTTTCGTCGTTTTTTAATATTAACGTCTGCCCCATAACCTTCCAAATATTGCTGTTTTTTGGTTCTGCTAATACTACTTTTTGAAACACCGATACTGCCAAATCACCCCTGTTCATCAGATTAAAGATGTCACCGGCGGCACGCATATCGCTGACTTGGCCGGAGTCTAACAGAAAGCTCAATTTTTCTTCCACATTTTCGCTGGTAATCTGAAATTGCCTGATTTTTTCCCGGTTCTCTGCGTTATTCCGCAAAAAGATAAGATTATTATTGTCTGCATAAACCAAGGCCCAATCCGGATCATCATTCAATCTTCTTCTTATAAAACTCTGGCTGTGCAAGGATCCGTCGTTCAGATAAAAGGATATGACGTTGAATTGATATTTTTCCATTGCTTTTTGCCAGGCGTCTTCCTGGGTCAGCATCATTTCGTATTCGCGAACGAATTCAGCCGAATACGCATCGGCGCCGCGCTGGTCAAAAAAAACTTTTTCTTGGGGGTACAGGTGCCAGATAAGATACTGGCCGATGGCGTGATCATTAAAAATCGGGCCGTGCAGTCCCTGCCCCTTAAAAAACGATGCCGCGCTGTTGGAGCGGGACGCCAGCCCCAAACCAATTTTGAAATCAGACAAAATTTTCCCCTGTATTCTAAAAAGAATCAGAACAAACAAAACTAATATCAAAATAAGGATGGAAATTTTACCCAAAGCCGCATTCATCTTTGGAAATTTTTTCTTTAACCAGTCTTTGAATCGAATAAACACATCATTAAAATTGGCGGAAACAGCTGGCAAAAAAATCAGGCCGAAAAATGGCAGAAGCCTGACTCGGCTGAAACAGGCGGCTACGGCGCCGAGACTCGCCAAAAAATAAAAAATGGGTTTCTTTTTTTGCCGGAAGCCAAAATAAAAGCTGAATATCAAAATAAAAACCAGAGGTATAAACATGATTGCCGAGATATCCTCTACGGGTTTGTTGTTTAAAATATCAAGCAACGGCTGCTCGTGGGTGACATAAACGGCATAATCTTTATATCTGGTAAACGGGTTAAGCGCGCCCGATAAGCCGTTCGGATTGATTAAACAAACAAGCGCCATCAGCGCAGAAATAATGAGCAGTTTTTTAATCAGCGGATTTTGCCTGAAATTCTTATATTCATTAATTATTTTTTCCAGCAGAAAACCGACGACCAGCATTATCCCGATTGTAAAAAAAGTATGGATATTCACCCAGACAAGCTGTAACGGAACTAACCAATATATTCTTTTATGGTCCGGATGTTTTTCAAAATCGTAAAGAAGGTAAATGAAAATAGCGACGAAGGCAAAGCTGAATATGTCCGGCCGTACCTCGGTTCTTTCCATTAGGATCAGGATGACAGGCAGTGATAAAGCCGCCGTTAGCCAAAAATCGGCTTTTTTGAGAGCCACTAAAAATAGCATTAAAAATGCTAAAAGCAGAAGAACTGTTTTAAAAATGATCAAACCGCTAAAGCCTAAAACGTTGTATATCGGCAAAAAAACAACGCCGCTAAGCCAGTGGTCATTGATGAAAGGATAATCCGGTTCGGTCAATGAATAAAAATTAGTCTTCAGTACCTTAAAATTTCCTTGCAAAACCATCTGGCCGTTTTTTAAATGACGGCTCAAATCATCAGATACAAAATCAATTTTGTGCATCAACAATAAACCATAAAAAATTAAGATAAGAACCGCAACCAGAATTTTCAATTTTGTTATTTTTTTATTCAATTCCATTTGTTTGACGTCATTATTTTTTGACGCCGACTTGCCAAAGATTATTCTTGTCGCCCAATAAATTTCTGGCCGCCAGTAGCCCCGTCAAAATAGCCTGATCTTGATTAAAATAGCGATACATGCCGCCGCGGCCGATCGGCTGAAAATTATTGAAAGCAGTTATATAATTTTTTAACTTATCGTACGGCTCCTGGTATCCGATATAATAGACCGGATAAGCGAACTCTTCCCGATTGACATATCCGTCCGCTATTTCTTCCGGTTTCAATTTAAATAATTTTCCCAGTTCATCAATAGCCAGATTTTTCAATTCTTCATCTGCTTTCTGCCAGATCGCGTCATCCTTAAAGACAAAATATTCGCAAGAAATCGGCGAAACATGATTTGGGGCGGCAGCCGAAGAAAAATTGGCATAATTTGCTACCCGGGCCATCTTAATGCTGGGCTCATGGATATAAATCCAATTGTCTGGAAAAAAATTTGGTCTCTTTAAAATTAAATTAACGCTGATGTGCGCCCGGAAATAAAGCGCTTGAGCAGCCGCTTCTATTTCGGCCGGCGGAGCCGGCGTTAATCTCTTAATCGATGCTGTCAACGGCATGCTGGAAAAAAAGTAATCGGCAGGCCATTCGGTGATTTGGCCGGCGTCGTCCCGGCTCATCACGCACAAAATTTCCTGGTTTTGATATTTGATTTCGTTTACCGTCTGATTGAAGACAATCCGCCCGCCCTGATCCAAAATAATCTTTGCGATGGCCTCATACATCATTCCCGTGCCCAGTCGAGGGTAATCGAATTCTTCAATCAAACTTCTGATCTCTTGCCGTTTAAAACCTAGGGCATGCTTCAACGTTGACCAAAAACTTAGATTTTTGATCCGCTCGTCTGCCCATTCCGCTTCAATCTGCGTACAGGGTATCCCCCAGACTTTCTCAGTATAGTTTTTAAAAAACATCTGGAACAGTTTTGGGCAAAAATTCTGTGAGATCCATTCCTCATGATTTTTCGGCTGTTTCCGGCGACCGGAAATCAAAGTTTTAAAATAACTCCACATTACTTCAGTACTGGTCTTCAATCCTAAATTTGTTAATACTTCAAAGGGTTTTACGGGATAAGAAAAATATTTTTGCCGGTAAAAAATTCTTGTCAGGCGAGGTACTTTATTGAAATTATCACCCAATAGGTCACGCCAAAGCTTTTCAATTTCCTTGTTGTCCGTAAAGAAACGGTGCGGTCCGACGTCAAACAGGCAGCCTCCAAAACTGGTCGTGCGGCAAAGACCGCCGATCGCCCCGCTTTTTTCCAGAATAGTCACCCTAAGGCCGCTTCGGGCAAGTTCATAACCTGCGGACAACCCGGCGGGCCCGGCACCAATGATTAAAACATCCTTGTCGGCTAAATTGTTCATATTAAAATAATAAAGCTTTTTTATCAAACCAATCGGGCAGCATTTTTAAAAAGTAAAAGGCGTCCCAAAAAATATCGCCGGTTCTCAGCCCTTTCAGAAAACGTTTCATGATAAAACGCGGATTCAAATAAAGTTCTGTGTAAAACTTATCATAATATTTCCTGATAGTTTCGTATTTCAAATTCGGGTGTTCATAAACAAGGCTTTCGGAATCATGAAAAATATATTTTGACCATT
>Ga0315281_10015299_pt1 | contig 10292 bp, 7 predicted proteins | sample YL17G07_0_MG_FD_204540 | JGI IMG/M metagenome (GOLD analysis project Ga0315281, IMG submission 204540) | Sediment microbial communities from Yellowstone Lake, YNP, Wyoming, USA - YL17G07_0 | ecosystem: Environmental > Aquatic > Freshwater > Lake > Sediment | place: USA: Wyoming | collected...
GTTCAGGCTATTACTGCAATCCATACGGCGCCTGTGCCCAAATCCCCTCCTGCGTCTTTGAGAATGGAGCTTGCACACAAAATACATGCTGCTCCGGACTCACCTGCAACAATGGGTTATGCACAAAACACTGCAAGCAATCCGGTCCCTGTTCAAGAAACTCAGACTGCTGCGAAGAATACCTGTGCAACCAGAACATGCAATGCGCCTCCGAGTCAACACTCACCACACAGTCTTGCGAGGATACTTACCCCAACTGCGTTGGAATCTGTTATGAAGGTGGCTGGTGCTTTGAGGTTCAAAATATCTGCGTATGCAGCGATATTGACGACGCATATTGCTTGAACATATGCAATCAACACCAATACACGCAAGAAAGAATCGTCCACTCCGCCTTAGACTGCTTCACCTCAGAAACTTACATACGTGGCTGCTGTTGCTCGTAAGCAAACAGTTAGTGAGCTCTCATAGGTTATTGCAGTAGAGTCAAGCAGCGTCCCGTCATAATCAAACAGCACGAAATTCAGCATAATATTCATGCTTTAATTTATCTACCTTCTCTTACCATTAACCTTTTATTCACCCCGATAACAATGAATTCGGGTGGAATTATGAGTTTATTCAGAAAATACGGCGTCTTTATTATTATTATATCCGCTATGCTGCTGCTGGGGTGCGCCTCACTCAAGCAATTTTTTCCAGGAGGCAACCAGACAGCCTCGGCATGCATAAATGAGAATAACACATGCGGCTACGGAACCGTTCCACCCAATACTATTGTCAATACATCTGATTTCTACGGCAAATGCTGCGAAGGTTATGCCTGTGTGGAAGGCAGCTGCAGAAAAATAACTGAAAAATGCGCTGGGAAAGGTCAATTCTGTGGATATGGGCCAACCGCTCTAGCGCATCCCGATAATATGACCTATTACGGAGAATGCTGTGATGGCGAATGCACCAACGGCTACTGCAAAGTTCCATGCAAGACATCAGGCTCATGCTCATCCAATTCAGACTGCTGCTCCGGCTTTGAATGCAGGAATGGGCAGTGTAAACAACCTTGCAAACCTTCTGGTTCCTGCTCGTCCAACAGCGACTGCTGCCAGGGATATTACTGCAACCAATCAATGCAGTGCGCAAAGCCATGCCTCACCTCGGGCAACTGCTCTCTCAATTCAGACTGCTGTGGTGGTTACTTCTGCGCAGGTTCCATCTGCATACCAGAACCACAGCCAAAAATTGAAAGATGTATTGAGCACAGAGGAGCCTGCAACGACAGCAGCCAGTGCTGCAGCGGGCTGTCCTGCGTGAATGGAGTATGCACAAACAGCTCCTGCAAATGGGCGACTGAATGCACTCACACTACTGAGTGCTGCACGGGCTTGTATTGCAGTCAGACAGGAATCTGCGGCATAGAAAAATGCGTAGAACTCAATGGCTCCTGTAACACAACGGCGAACTGCTGCTTCGATGGTAAGTGCGAAAACTCCACCTGTATCGCCAGAACATGCGCCTCGCTCAACGAGTCTTGTACTTCACTAAACTGTTGCTCCGGACTAACGTGCATGAATTACAAATGTGTCAACCCCTGCAAGATATCAGGCACCTGCTTCAGGGATTCCGACTGCTGCTCGGGCTATTACTGCAATCCATACGGCGCCTGTGCTAAAGTAGCAAACTGTGTATTCGAGAATGCTAACTGCACAAACAGCTCGCAATGCTGCTCCGGACTTCAGTGCAACAATGGACAGTGCACAAAACCCTGCAAGCAATTCGGTACATGTGCAAGCAATGCAGAATGTTGCGCGGGTTATCTCTGCAACCAGAGCATGCAATGCTCTGCGCAAACAACACAATCCAACTATGATTTATGCGAGCGGCAATGCACGGCGCTGGGCTACAATGACTGGTTCTGCGACCCAGAGACAAGCTGCGGCATGTACGGAGCCCATCTCACCTCAGGAGATGACGGATGCCCGACGCCATACGATGACTGGGATTATCCAAATAATGATTACTGCTGCTGCGCAAACCACACACAGTATAACTGCAATTCTGCATGCCAAAGTAGCGGCTATAACAATGGCTGGGGCACCGTTGCAAATGGGGCTGCTTGCGGTCAGGTAGACGGTGTCATCCCGGTAGATGGTGCGGTCTGCTGCTGCTACAATATCCCGCAACAACCAGTGCAGCAGACTTGCACAAACACCTTCCCATCCTGCACAGGAACCTGCATTTCCGGATTCTGCTATCTCGAAGGAACTTTCTGCGGATGTGGCACGTACAATAATTCTCTATGTGTGTCCATGTGCTCCAATTTCAACTATTCCGGCGGAAGACAAGTTCACAACCCCGGTGCATGCTCGCAATCCGAAACATACCTACATGGCTGCTGTTGCACTGGCCAACCAAGATGGTACTGCTGCTCTACAAACCCATATTCATGTTACCAAGCAGCCTGCCCGCCGTTCTCTAATCAGATTTCAGGCCCTTATAGTACGCAACAAAATTGTCAGAATAACTGCACACAAGTGCCGCAGGGTCCGTGCTTCCCTATTTGCGTAACCCAGCTTGGATTTGACACTGGGCGGAACGTGACCTCATTCAGCCAGTGCACCCTAAGCGAGAGCTGGAGACAATCCGGCCTAACCCTATGCTGCTGCGGTCTAAATGGCCCCATGACATCCGCCAAATGCCAGCAGATGGCAACGGCAAGAACCTTGAGCAACCCCGTAGGGCACACAATCTACGGCTACTACTCGCCATCAATCAACTCGACTCAATGCAGGGATTACGGAATAAACTCATGTGGTGCACGTGGGCGCGTCTGCCCCATCTGGGTCGTTGAATACAATGATTGTTGTCTTTACGAATGTGCCTAGCGATACTCTATCATACCGCGGATAGGACACCCAACTAACGAAACAGAGAAACTGACGAGGGAAATATATTCTCCCCACCACAACATATTTATTAACCTCTATCAAAATGAATTCGGTGGTATCATGGGTGAACCTCTCGGGCATATTGCTTTCTTATTTCTTGGAATTCTGTTCGGTGCAATAATTCTATCCCTCTTCTGTCTCCTTTGGGGGCATTGCAGTTTCATGACGGCATGCTGCACACCTCCTTCATACACCCCAACACAACTATGCAACGGGGGCTCATGCTCATCGCACGGTCAGACATGCGGCTACATAATGCCGACTACTGGGTCAAATTTAAGCGAACAGTATCAAAGCTGCTGCAACGGACTTACCTGCACAGGTGGTTACTGCAGGCAACCTGGTGAGATATGCATGACAAGCAGTCAGCTCTGCGGAACCGGGCCCTCCCCCACCTCGCATCCAATTCCAGATTACTATGGGGAATGCTGCACAGGCTATCAATGCACCAACGGATACTGCCGACCAACCTCGCAATGCAGGCAGGAGGGCTCGACGTGCGTCTATCAGGCTGCCCCAGTAGACCAAGCCACCAACTCAACAAGCAACGGAGGCTGCTGCTCTGGACTGACATGCATCAGTGGAATTTGCAAGAGAACGAGCACCTGCAACGACATTGGCAATATTTGCGGCTATGGCCCGAATGTCAGCAGTGGAGGGCAGACTTACTACGGCGACTGCTGCTCCTCATATCAATGCATTAATGGATACTGCAGCACTCCATGTTTATCGCAGGGAGGGTCATGCAACTCCGATTCTGACTGCTGCCAAGGGTTATTCTGCAGCGATGGGAAATGCAAACAACGAGTATGCATGACTTCAGGCGCATGCACCTCAACTAATGACTGCTGTTCAGGCTACTACTGCAATAAGGATACCAACCAATGCACTCCAGAACAGACGTGCAATGCAAGCGGCTATTCCTGCTCACTTACCACTGACTGTTGTAGTGGACTCGTCTGCACAAATGGCAAATGCGCAACTCCGTGCAAGACATCAGGCTCATGCACAATGGATTCCGACTGCTGTTCAAGCTACTACTGCAGCCCCAACGGCTACTGCTCAATCAGACCAACATGTAGGTATGAATACGCATCATGCAATCATAGCAGTGAATGCTGCCAGCCTTATGTCTGCACAAATGGATACTGCACAACCCAGTGTCAGGACGCCACATGCACGAACAGCTCAAACTGCTGTCCAGGGCGCTACTGCAGCCACGACGGCCACTGCACGTCCAGCTTCTGCGCATCAAGTGGAGGAACATGTACGGCAGACACCGGCTGTTGCTCTCCTTATAAATGTGTGAATGGCTACTGCAGCACGCCGCCCACCTGTCAGACGTCAGGAAGATGCTCAACAGATACGGACTGCTGCTCAAGCTACTACTGTAGCGCTAACTGGTACTGCACAGTATGCATGACAGCAGGAAGCTGCACGAAGAACTCGCAGTGCTGCCTAGGCTCCTGCAACGGCGACGGCTTCTGCAACTCGCAGGCATGCAAGACAGCGCAGGAAACATGCACCAACACAACCGACTGCTGCTATGGTCTGCACTGCAACTACGGCATCTGCTCCAACTGTGCCACTTCTGGAAGATGCACGAGCAATTCAGACTGCTGCCAAGGCTACCAATGCTCAAGCTATTACTGCACCTCCTGCTCAACAGGCTACTGCGCAAGCAGTTCGGAATGCTGCTCCGGGTACTACTGTGGCCAGAATCAGCAGTGCACTCAATACACCTAATTTTTTATTTTCAATTATATCTCGCATGAGCATTGATTACATTAATAAATTTGCTTGACTCAAATAGAATTTGGTGAACCTATGGCAAAATACAAGGTTGAGGTGACCTACAAGCCAGGAGTGCTTGATGCGGAGGGGAAGGCGACCCTCAGCGCTTTGAAAACACTTGGGTTCAGTGTATCAGATGTCAAGAGTTCCAAAACATATCTGATAGACTGCTCATGCGACGAGAGGAAAATTGAGGAGATGTGCAGGAAGCTCCTCTCCAACCCAATCATACAGAACTACTCCATCACAAAACTGTGAGGTGCAGCATGCTCTACAAGAAATCGGGCTTCCCATTCAACCTTTACTTCATAGAGCTACGTGAGGCTTCGGATTCTGAGCTGAAAAGGATAAACAATGAGAGAGGGTTGTCACTCTGCTTGGATGAAATGAAAAGCATAAAGGAGCATTACAAGAAGCTCGGCAGGGATGCAACTGATGTAGAGCTTGAAATGATTGCCCAAATCTGGTCTGAACACTGCTGCCACAAGACTCTCAGAGGCGACTTCAAGGACTCAAAGGGAAAGATGGTTGCAACAAAGCTCCTCAAAAACACAATAATGGGTGCAACAAATAAACTAAACTTCCCCTGGTGCAGGCTTGTGTTCAAGGACAATGCGGGCATAGTTGACTTTGAAGGGGGATATGCACTGGCTTTCAAGGTTGAGACCCACAACCACCCATCTGCTTTGGAGCCATTTGGAGGAGCATCAACAGGAGTAGGCGGAGTGATAAGAGATATCCTAGGAGTGTGGGCAGACCCTATTGCAAACACAAATGTCCTCTGCTTTGCACCACTGGATTACCCTGAAAACAAAATTCCAAAGGGCATGAAATCTCCTCGCTACCTCTACAATGGAGTGGTTGCAGGCATAGGCGCATACGGCAACAACATGGGCATTCCAACTGTAAATGGCTCAATCCATTTTGATGAGAGTTACCTTGGCAATCCATTGGTTTACTGCGGCTGCCTTGGCCTGCTTCAAATGAAGAAGTTTGTTAAGAACACCAAGCCGGGCGACTGCGCGCTGCTTGCCGGAGGCAGGACAGGCAAGGATGGGATACATGGAGTGACATTTGCATCCGCCGAGCTCACGGAAACCTCCGAGGAATCCTCACGCTCCGCGGTTCAGATTGGCGACCCGATTGAGGAGGAGAAGCTCAAGCGAGCAATTCTCAAGGTGAGGGATGAGGGACTTGCCTCTGCAATAACCGACTTAGGAGGAGGAGGCATCTCCTGTGCAGTCAGTGAAATGGCTGAGCGCTCAGGCTGCGGCGCAACCGTTGAGCTTGAGACGGTTCCCCTGAAATACCCTATGGATGCACCATGGGAAATATGGGTTTCCGAATCGCAGGAGAGGATGCTTCTCTCAATACCCGAAAATAAAGTGGAGAGAGCACTCCAAATCTTTGAAGACGAGGATGTTGAGGCAACTGTCATAGGACGCTTCAATGACTCAAAGCAAATACTGGTTCTCTACAAAGACACGCCGGTTGCAAACCTCCCAACAGGGTTTCTTTACGAAGTCCTCTACGAAACTATAACTGTAAAAAAGCCAAAAATGAATCAGAAGGAACCCAACTTCAAGCAACCGAAAAACCTTGGCGAAATCCTACTCAAGCTCCTCTCCATTCCAAGCATTGCAAGCAAGGAATCAGTCATACACACCTACGACCATGAAGTGAAGGGCAACACCATTGTGAAGCCACTGCAGGGAGCCTTAATTGACGGGCCGGGGGATGCATCTGTGCTAAAACCCATAAGAACCTCCTGGAAAGGCGTTGCACTCTCCAACGGCTTCAACCCCAATTACGGGAAAATAGACTGCTATGCAATGGCTGCATCTGCAATTGACGAGGCGGTGAGAAACAACATTGCAGTCGGAGGGAGAAGAATAGCTTTGCTTGATAACTTCTGCTGGGGCTCTCCCAAGAGGCCCGAGCTTGCCCATGGCCTGGTTGAAGCCTGCAGGGCATGCAGGGACATGGCTCTCGCTTTCAAAACTCCATTCATCTCAGGAAAGGACAGCCTCTACAACGAATCCGCAGGAAAGCCTATTACCCCCTCCCTGCTCATTTCCGCCCTTGGCATTGTGCCGGATATACGAAAGGCAGTTACAATGGATATAAAGAAGTCGGGAAGCCTCGTCTACCTCATCGGTGAAACCCACAAGGAGCTCGGAGGATCTGCCTACTACTCTCTTTTCAAAGAGCTCGGTGCATCCGTGCCAAAGGTGCAGCCCGAGAAAGCAAAGAGAATTTTCAGTAGAGTCACCTCTGCAATTGACAAAGGACTCCTGCTCTCCTGCCATGACCTGTCTGAAGGCGGGCTTGCAGTTGCCGCTGCTGAAATGGCATTCTCGGGAGATGTTGGAATGGAAATTGATCTGCAGCAGCTCCACTCACAAGAGAGGGACGACTTCCTGCTTTTCTCAGAATCCAACTCGCGTTTCTTGGTTGAAGTTTCTCCTTCAAAACAGAGGAGCTTTGAGAAGCTCATGAAAGGGGTTTCTTTCTGCAGGATTGGCAGAACCACAAAGCTGAAGGAGTTTGTCGTCATTGGCAAACAGGGAAAAGTTCTCATTGCAGAGCAGCTCGCAAGGCTCAAAAAAACCTGGCAGGAGCCTTTGAAGTGATAATATGAAGAGAATATGCATCATGAGGGTTGCAGGGACAAACAGGGATTACGATATCTCCGATGTTCTCTCCTACCTCAAGGCAAACTCTGAAGTAGTCCACATGAATGAGTTTCTTAGGGGGAGGAAGAGCCTGCTTGACTACGATGCATTCATCTTCCCAGGCGGCTTTGCATACGGCGACAGAATACGCTCCGGGGCAATTTGGGCAAAGCAGCTCATCTACAAGCTTTCAAAAGACTTCAGGAAAATTGCAGATGAGGGCAGGCCCATCCTTGGGATATGCAACGGCATGCAGGTGGTTGTTGAGGCAGGTTTGATACCAGGCCTGCACGGCATAAGCGAATACCCCGAAGCTGCAATGGGCGTTAATGCATCCTCTAAATTTGAGTGCAGGTGGGTTTACCTCAGGAATTTCTCAAGGGGCAACTGCCTCTTCACAAAAAAGATTCCCAAAGGAAGAGTAATACGCGTACCAGTTGCGCATGGAGAGGGCAGATTTCTGCTTCCCAAGGAGAATGAGAAAGAGCTGCTCAGAACACTTGAGAAGAACGACCAGGTAGTATTCCGCTACTGCTATGAGGATGGAAGAGCTGCAGACGGCAAATATCCATTCAATCCGAACGGTGCATTCTCAGACATAGCCGGAGTGTGCAACCCTGAAGGAAATGTACTTGCTTTCATGCCCCATGCAGAGGATGCCTGCTTCTCCTACCAGCACCCGGACTGGACAAGAAAAGAGCTGAAAGGAGAGGCGGATGGAATACTTATTTTCAAGAGCCTCATCTCTTATCTAAAGTAATTAAAACCTAGCCTGCGCAATACAGACGAAGCTGGTTTTCATGCCCAACGATGGCAAGATTATTGTATCCATTCACTGTGACGTTATCTGGAAGGCTGCCCATGTGAAGTTCTTCAGGAGGAAAGGGCGCAGGTATTACGACGGCAACCTTGACAATGTAATCTGCGTCGGTGCCGTGCTCCGCTCCGTCATACCTCGCGTAAAGGACAGGAAGACAAAATTCTACTTCACCAACGGAGAGGAGACAAACATGGAAGGTGCAAAGAAGGTGATGCGCAGGGAGGGCAAAGCCCTATACATTGCCATTGATGTGACGCAGGCAGCCAGGAAGTCGGATGTGAATGTCGAATGGCCGCAGAACGTCAATAAAAAGGAGTTGAGAAGAGTTCTCGGGCGCATACCCAAATTAAAAGTGGGCTTCAAGACAGGCCACCCCGATGAAACAATGATTTATGGCAAGAAATACCCCACTTTCTCCCTTAACATACCGCTTGAAGGCAACATGCACGGCCGTTCCCGCGTCTCCTTCTGGAAAGTAAAGCATTTCGGACTTTCCATAGTTGAAATACTACACAGGATAAGAATGAACTACGACAAGATATGCGAATTCAAAGCCTAGTGGCCATGGCGAGTGCCACTCCCGTAAGAAAGCTTGCAACGTTGTTTATAATGCTCATTGCAATTGCATCAGACTTCTTTATCCCCTTCCTGTTCAACAGGAGTATCACACCCGCTTCTAATGCAACCACCCCAACCTCGCCAATAAGCAGCGCGACTAAGTAAGTTGTCATGCTGGGGCTTAGCAAAGTGACCACTATAACAAAACCCCACAGCAGAGGCACGGATATGATATTTGCAACTATGACGCTCAGCAGCACCCACTTACTGAGTCTCTTCATGTGCAGGTAAATGAATGAGGTAACGAGTTCCATAACAAGCGTTATTGCCCAAGAAACAAGCAAAACCACAATGATAGCAGCACTCAAAGCCATTACCCCCACGATGGGGTTTATCACATCTGCATATGCAATACCCGCCAAGCACCCCAGGAGAAGAATGAATATCGGCAACTTTTTCATACTCCCGCCCCTATCAGTACAGATACCCCCACGTGTAAAGCATATCTCCTTCCTGTGCCCACTTTACCCCTATATCCGTCCTATAGAACATATTTGGAATCATTATATTCTTGACTCTCGAATACGCCTGCTTGCTTGCATCATCCATGGTAATGCCCGAGCCGGTTACAATCACGGCATAACCCGACTGCCCCGCCAGCCTCCAATCATCCTCAACAAGTTTCACATCCCCGAGGTGCACCCCATCCAAATTTGGCTTCTTGAATATGACGATTGCATCCTCGGACTGCCTCTTGAAGGCAGCCGGATCCGTGAATGGGAAGGGTGGCACCGCCACAACAATGCATATCTGAAACCCTTTCTTGGTTTTTAACTCTGTCGCTTCTCCAGCTGCAAGCGACCTCAGGAATTCGCTCCACCTGCTCGTTATACCCTCAATCTGCAGGCTTATCGTCGGATAACCCAGTCTTGCTGTAAACTCCAGCGGAAATATACCCCTTGAATTGACAATACAGTTATGAACCGCCAATCCCTTTACGATGTAACTTTCATCATCCTCAACAGATAAGTTATAAGTTGGTTCATAATACTTGTTTTCGTATTTTTTAATATCTGCAATTTCAATTTCCATAAATTCATATTCTTTGTTATGATTTTTAACCAATCTGAGGGTTTGATCTACACAATTTTTTACATCAGTTCTAATCTCATCCTCGGAAAATCTCAGAACAGACCAACCACTTTTTTCTATCTCTCCTTGTCTTTTTTCATCATGTTCTTTTTGCTGTGTGGAACTATGAAAATACTTTCCGTCGCACTCTATAGCTATCTTAAATTGTGGCAAAGCAAAATCAACGTAATAGCGGAGAGGCGATACTTTATAATTGTATTTTGGGATTATTCCCTCTTTTCTCAAGTTTATCTCAAAAATTCTTTCTATTTCGGTCTTTCTTCCCTGTCGGGCTAAAATTCTGAGCGGATGCTTTTCAGGATTTAGTTCTAAGAACCTTAGTCTTCTTTCTCTCTGTTCTTTTTTATA
>Ga0315281_10015300_pt1 | contig 10291 bp, 7 predicted proteins | sample YL17G07_0_MG_FD_204540 | JGI IMG/M metagenome (GOLD analysis project Ga0315281, IMG submission 204540) | Sediment microbial communities from Yellowstone Lake, YNP, Wyoming, USA - YL17G07_0 | ecosystem: Environmental > Aquatic > Freshwater > Lake > Sediment | place: USA: Wyoming | collected...
CTGCCCGGCGCCTACACCCCGACCTGTTCGGCCAAACACGTGCCGAGCTACCTCGCGAATTACGACAAGCTCAAAGCCAAGGGCGTGGATGAAATCTGGTGCATCTCGGTCAACGACGCCTTCGTCATGGGCGCCTGGGGCCGCGACCAGAAAGCGACCGGAAAGATACGCATGATGGCCGACGGCAGCGCCGAGTTCACCAAGAAACTCGGCCTGGAGCTCGATCTCACCGCGCGCGGCATGGGCGTGCGCATGGCCCGCGTTTCGTTGCTTGTGGACGACGGCGTGGTCAAACAATTGAACGTCGAGGGTCCGGGCAAATTCGAGGTCTCCGACGCCGAGACCATGTTGAAGCAACTGTAGGCGAATAGGAATTTCCGCAGACGTATCGGCGTAGCTCGAATTCCTGCGCTCGAACCTGCGCGGACGGCGTCCCATCCGCGCGGATCGCCGATTGTGTGCGGATGAAAAGCATATCCGCACACAATCGGCGATCTTGGATAAGAGCAACCCTAAACCGCGGTTGCTTTTATCCATAACCCTGTTTTTGGTACGGATGCGCTTTTCATCCGTGCCAAAACACGGTTGGCGCGCGGAGCGCGCAATGGCCGTTACGTCGCCTTTGCTCGACTTGGGAGGATACTTCGAGCTGCGGCATCCGAACTTGCGCGGACGGCGTCCCGTCCGCGCGGATCACCGATTGCGCGCGGATGAAAACCACATCCGCGCACAATCGGCGATCTTGGATAAGAGCAACCCTAAACCGCGGTTGCTTTTATCCATAACCCTGTTTTTGGTACGGATACGCTTTTCATCCGTACCAAAAACAGGGTTGGCGCGCGAAGCGCGCAATGGCGGCACTGCCGCGATCAGCTTCCCGGCGTCCAGATTTTCGCGCCGCTACCTGCGAGTGCCAGCATCAGCTCGTTCAGGCGCTTGACGAAGCCGGCCGGGTCCTCCAGTTGCCCGCCTTCGGCGAGCAGGGCCTGGTCGAACAGCACCTGGCTCCAGTCGGCGAAATGCGTTTCCTCGTACTTCAAGCGCTGCACCAGCGGATGGCCCGGATTGATCTCCATGATCGGCTTGGAATCCGGCACTTTCTGCCCGGCCGCCTTGAGGATGCGCGCGAGATTGCCGCCCATGTCGTATTGATCCGACACCAGGCACGCGGGTGACGCGGTCAGGCGCAGCGTCACCCGCACTTCCTTCACCTGCTCGCCCAGCGCACCCTTGATTTTGTCGGTGAGATCCTTGTATTCGCCGGCCTGTTTTTGCTGTTCCTTTTTCTCCTCTTCGTCCCCGAGCGTGCCCAGATCCAGGTCGCCCCTGGCCACCGAAGCGAGCGGTTTGCCCTCGAATTCGGGGAGATTGGATACCAGCCATTCGTCCACGCGCTGCGCCAGCAACAGGACCTCGATGCCCTTCTTGCGGAACACCTCCAGATGCGGGCTGTTCTTCGCGGCGAGGAAGGAATCGGCGGTGACATAATAGATCTTCTCCTGCCCCGGCTTCATGCGCGCCAGATACTCGGCGAAGGAGACGCCCTGCTCTTCGCTGTCGGTATGGGTGCTGGCAAAGCGCAGCAAGCCCGCGATCCTCTCCTTGTTGGCATGGTCCTCGCCTACCCCCTCCTTCAGCACCAGCCCGAACTCCTTCCAGAAACTTGCGTACTGCTCCCTCTGGTTCTGCGCCAGATCTTCGAGCAGCGCGAGCATGCGTTTGGTGCAGCCGGAACGAATCGCCTCGATGTCCTTGCTCTGCTGCAGGATCTCGCGCGACACGTTGAGCGGCAGGTCGTTGGAATCGACCACCCCGCGCACGAATCTGAGGTAGGCGGGGAGCAACTGCTCGGCGTCGTCCATGATGAACACCCGGCGCACGTACAACTTGATGCCGTGGCGGTGCGTCCGATCCCACAGATCGAAGGGCGCATGCGCCGGCAGATACAACAGTTGCGTGTACTCATGCCGGCCCTCGACCTTGTTGTGGGTCCAGGCGAGCGGCGCTTCGAAATCGTGCGCCACATGCTTGTAGAACTCCTGATACTGCTCTTCGCTGATCTCGGACTTCGGCCGCGCCCACAGCGCGCTTGCCTGGTTGACGGTCTCATCCTCGCCGGCCGGCTTGTATTCCTTCTTGTCCTCGTCCCAGACGCGCTTTTGCATCCGGATGGGGATGGCGATATGGTCGGAGTACTTGCGGATCAGTGCCCGCAGGCGCAAATCGTCGAGCAGTTCATCCTCGCCCTCGCGCAGGTGGAGAGTCACCTCGGTGCCGCGGTCCTGCTTCTCCACCGCTTCGATGCTGTAGTCGCCGCCGCCGTCGGATTCCCAGCGCACCGCCTCGCCCGCGGCGAGGCCGGCGCGGCGCGTCACCAAGCTCACGCGGTCGGCGACGATAAACGAAGAGTAGAAGCCGACGCCGAACTGACCAATAAGGTGGGCGTCCTTGGCCTGGTCGCCGGTAAGGGCCTGGAAGAACTCACGTGTGCCCGATTTGGCGATGGTGCCGATGTTGGCAATGACTTCGTCGCGCGACATGCCGACGCCGTTGTCGGAAACGGTAAGGGTGCGCTTCGCCTGGTCGAAACTGACGCGAATTCTGAAATCGGCATCCGTGCCGTAACGGGAGGCGTCCGACAGCGCTTCGAAACGCAGCTTGTCGGCGGCATCGGAGGCGTTCGAAATCAGCTCGCGCAGAAAGATTTCCTTGTTGCTGTACAAGGAATGGACCATCAGGTGCAGCAGTTGTTTGACTTCGGCCTGAAAGCCCAGCGTTTCCTTGGTGGTAGTGGCAGACATGGTTCCTCCCGAAACGGTTGTCATTGTTCGCATAAATGCGGGCTGCAGGCGCGATTTTCAAGGGGCCGGACGCCGTGTTGCCGGCCAGAGCAAAAGAGTGGCCAGTGCGCGCTACGCGAACCAACCATGTCTTTGGTACCTATCGCCAGGCTCAAGGCAAATCGAGGTAGCGGATTTCTTCCACTTCCAGTTCTTCCACTCCTGAGGGGGACCTCAAGGTCACGACGTCGCCTAGTCGCGCCTTGAGCAACGCGCGGGCGATGGGCGAGACCCAGCTCACCCGTCCCCGCGCCGGGTCGACCTCGTCCATGCCGACGATGCTGACGCTGCGCTTAGCCCCGGCGCTGTCGCGCACGCTGACCGTGGCGCCGAAAAACACCCGGTCCTGCTCTCGGCCCCTGGAATCCACCACCTCGGCGATTTCCATGCGCTTGATGAGAAAGCGGATGCGCCGATCGATCTCGCGCAGGCGTTTCTTGCCGTAGATGTAATCGCCGTTCTCGGAGCGATCGCCGTTGGAGGCCGCCCAATGCACGATGCCGACCACCTGCGGGCGCTCCACGTCGAGCAACTGCTTCAGCTCCGCTTTCATGCGAGCGTAGCCCGCCGGGGTAACGTAGTTCTTCAGCCCTTGCGCTAGTTCCGCCTCCGGCTCGAACTCGTCCTGTTGCGGGTCGTCTTGTTCCTTGGTGAACGCTTTGCTCAACGCCTCTCCCTGCCCATCATTGCAAACCACTGATTCCACGGATGGATTATACTATTAATAGGGGCCCGCTCGTGCCAGTCATGGCCCGCTCGCTGACAAAGCGGCATCCGAACGATCGCCAAGCGGAGGAAGTCATGGACTTTCTGCAAGCCAGAAAATACAAAGAATGGGCATTGGTCGGTCTGGTCGGCCTCGCCACTCTCATCGCGCTGCTTCCACCCAACATCGCCGAGGAACTGAGCATCGACCGCGCGTACATCGCGGCGATCCTCGGCATGGTGCTGGTGATCGCCCTGTTCCTCTACCTGAAATTCGCCTTCTTCATCATGGTGGCGCTGCTGGTGATCGGCGCCAACGTCACCGACAACTGGTCCGAGACGCTGGGCATTTCGAAGCTTCCCCTTATCATCGCCCTGATCGCCATGGTCGGGATCTCGCTCATCAATTACGTGGTCAGTATCCTGCCCACCGGCCTCGAGCCGAAGCCGCGGGAAAAAAGCATCGAGGGCGTCAAGGCGATGTTTTATGCGATCGAGAAGGACAACCTGACTTACGCCCAGAAAGTCCTGTCCATGGGCTTCGATCCCAACTTGCTCAGCGACAAAGGCTTTACGCCGCTGCAGTACGCGGCCATGCGCGGCAATGCGCAGATGGTCGAACTGTTCATCCGCAATGGCGCCAACGTCAACGTCCTCTCCAAAGAAGGCGAAAACGCGGTGGAACTGGCGCTGAAAATGGGCCACAACGACGCTGCGGAGGTGCTGAGGAAAGCGCGCCAGGAAATGCTGGCGCAGGAAGAGGCGGCCAAGGCGGCGGCTAAATGAGAGCTTGCACAAAAAAACAACCACAAGCCTCTATCGCTTTTATCCATAACCGTGTTTTTTGGTACGGATGCGCTTTTCATCCGTACCAAAAACAGGGTTGGCGCGCGCGAGCGCGCAATGGCCGTCCATCCACATTGGCGGACGTAAGCGAAGACGTCGAGCTGCGGCGTTCGAGCTTGCGCGGACGGCGACCCGTCCGCACGGATCACCGATTGCGCACGGACGAAAATCCGTCCGTGCGCAATCGGCGATCTTGTATAAGCCCCCCGCCCTGTCCTTGTTATCTAGCCGTAGCCGTGTTCTAAAACACGGTTGGCGCGTGCAGCGCGCAAGTCCGCTGGCGATGCGCGATCCAGCCCGCGCAGGCATCCTGCTAAGATGATGTCCTCGATAGCGGAGGACTCATGGCCCAACCCAAGTATCTAGGCTTCGATACGCTCAGCCTGCACGCCGGACAGGCGCCCGACCCGCACACCGGGGCGCGCGCGACGCCGATCTATTTCACCACTTCTTTCGTGTTCCGCGATTCCGATCACGCCGCGGCGCTATTCAACATGGAGCGTGCCGGCCACGTGTATTCGCGCATTTCCAATCCGACCAACGCGGTGCTGGAGGAAAGAATGGCGGCGCTCGAAGGCGGGGTGGCGGCGATTGCCACCGCCAGCGGGCAGGCGGCGCTGCACCTCGGCCTTGCGACCATCGCCGGCGCCGGCTCCCATATCGTCTCCTCCGGCGCGCTCTACGGCGGCTCGCACAACCTTCTGCACTACACGCTGCCGCGCTTCGGCGTCGAAACCACGTTTGTGCAGCCGCGCGACCTCAACGCCTGGCGCGCCGCGATCCGGCCCAACACCAAGGCGCTGTTTGCCGAGACCCTGGGCAACCCCGGACTGGACGTGCTCGACATCCCCGCGGTGGCGGCGATCGCGCACGAGCACGGCTTGCCGCTGATGGTCGACTCGACCTTCACCACCCCCTATCTGTTGAAACCTTTCGATCACGGCGCCGATCTGCTGTTCCATTCCGCCACCAAGTTCCTCGGCGGGCACGGCGTGGCCATCGGCGGCGTCCTGGTCGACGGCGGCACCTTCGACTGGGTCGCTTCAGGCAAGTTTCCGGAAATCAGCGGCGCCTACGAAGGCTTCCACGGCATGAATTTCTCGGAAGAGTCGACCGTTGCCCCGTTCTCGCTGCGCGCGCGGCGCGAGGGGCTGCGTGACTTCGGCGCCTGCATGAGCCCCGCCACCGCGTTCCAGATCCTGCAGGGCGTGGAGACCCTGCCCCTGCGGATGCAGCGCCATGTCGAGAACACGCGCAAGGTGGTCGAGTTCCTGGTTAAGCATCCGGCGGTCGAGTCGGTGTCCTATCCCGAGTTGCCCGAGCACCCCGATTACGCCCTCGCAAAAAAACTCCTGCCCAAGGGCTGCGGCGCCGTGTTCAGCTTCTCCGTCCGCGGCGACCGGGCCGCCGGCCAGCGCTTCATCGAGGCGCTGAGAATATTTTCCCATCTCGCCAACGTCGGCGACGCCAAGTCGCTGGTGATCCATCCGGCGAGCACCACGCATTTCCGCATGGACGAGGCCGCACTCAAGGCAGCCGGCATCACCGCGGGGACGATGCGGTTGTCCATCGGGCTCGAAGACGTGGACGACCTGATCGAGGACCTCGCCAACGGCCTGCGCGCATCGCAGAAAACCGGCAAATAGGGGGCGGCGATGCTATTCGAAGCAAACGCCAAACAGACTTACGTCTACACCGGTGGCAAAGCGTTCGATGCGAAGCTGCCCACCGTGGTGTTCGTGCACGGCGCCCAGCATGACCACAGCGTGTGGATACTGCAAAGCCGCTATCTCGCGCACCACGGCTACGGCGTGCTCACCGTAGACCTCCCCGGCCACGGCCGCAGCGCGGGACCGGCGCTCGCCAGCATCGAGGAAATCGCCGACTGGGTTGGCGCAGTGTTGGACGCGGCGGGGGTGAGCAAGGCGGCAATCGTGGGCCACAGCATGGGTTCCCTGATAGCACTCGAATGCGCCGCGCGCCATCCAGACCGGGTGGAAAAAATCGCGCTGCTTGCCACCGCCTACCCGATGAAAGTGTCGGCTGAACTGTTGGACGCGACTAAAAACAACGAGCCCCAGGCACAGGACATGGTCAACATCTGGTCACACCTGGCCTATGCGCAATACCCAAATAATCCCGGGCCTGGATTCTGGGTGATCGGCGAAAACCTGCGCCTGATGCAGCGGCAGAAACCCGGCGTGATGCACGTCGACTTCGCCGCCTGCAATGCCTATGCCGGGGGTGCGGACGCAGCGGCCAGTGTGCGCTGTCCCACCCTGTTTCTGCTGGCGCGGCGCGATTCGATGACCCCGATGCGCGCGGCGCAGGACTTCGCCAAATCGATCAAGGGCGCGCAGGTCGTCGTCATCGACGGCAGCGGACACAATGTAATGGGAGAAAAGCCGGACGAGGTTCTGGATACGCTGGTTGCGTTCTTGAAGTGATGTTATACGCAGCGGCCAAGCCGTTTTTGCCTTTATCCAGAACCGCGTTTTCTGGACGGATGTTTTCTATCCGTCCAGAAAACGCGGTTGGCGCGCGGAGCGCGCAATGGTCGCGCGCCGGTAATGGCGGACGTCACGGGATACGTCGACCTGCAGTGCCAGAGCTTGCGCGGACGGCGACCCGTCCGCGCGGATCGTCGATTGTGCGCGGATAAAAAGCATATCCGCGCACAATCGGCGATCTTGTATAAAGACAAGCCTAAGCCGTCGTTTTTTACCTGCAACGAACTCTCAGCGTTTCCCTCCCGCCATCTGCACGCTCTCGCGCAGCGCGCGCAGCCTGAGGGTGGCAATCGGACCCAGCATGGCGCCCAGACCGAGCGCGGTCCAGGCCCAGCCCCAGGCGGCGTCGGCGCGCGCGCCGCCCGCGCCCTGCCCCAGGTCGAGCACCAGTCCGAACACCCAGGGGCTGATGGCGCCGAAGCCAAAGCCCAGCACCGAGCGCAGCGCCCATGCCGCGCCGAGGCAGTGTCCGGGCACCAGTTCGGTCAAGGCGGTGGAATAAATCGAGGAATCGCCGATCGCGGTGAGGTTGTAGGCGATGGCCACGGCGATCACGATCCAGGCCGGCGCGGCAATCAGCCAGCCGAAGGTGAAGGAGCAAATTAGGCTTGCCAGCGACATCAGCAGGATGACCGCGGTGCGCCCCCAGCGGTCGGAGAGCATGCCGCCGCCGATGCTGCCCGCCATGCTGAGGAGATAAGTGAGCGCGGCAAACGCGATGCCGAGACCGGCCATGCCGGTGCCGCCCGTGCCGCCGTAGGCAAGCACCACGCCTAGATAAGTCGGCAGCCAGGCCCACATGCCGAGCAGTTCCCACGAATGGAACACATAGGCCCAGACGGCGAGCATCGCCGGTTTGTTCCGCCAGACTTCCGCCAGCGCGCGCAAGGGGTTCGGGTGCCCCGCAGGATGCACCACGTTGCGCGTGCCGCGCAGCACCCAGGCGGCGAGCATGCTAGCGGCGACCGGGCCGAGCGCGCAGGCTAGAAGCGCGGTGCGCCAGCCCGCAGTGACGACCAGGACACTGGACAGCCACAGCGACAAGGCATAACCGAGCGATGCGGCGGCAAGGTAATAACCCATCACACGGCCGCGCCGCACGGCCGGGAAGCGCTCGGCAACCAAGGTCATGCCGGGCGTGTACGAGCCGCCCGAACACAGCCCGGCCAAGCCGTGCAGCAGCAGCGCCGAGACGAAGCCGTTGGCGAATAGCGCAAATGCCAGGCCGCTGGCGCAGGCGGCGACGCTGGTCGCAAGAAACGTGCGCTTGGCACCGTAGCGGTCGGCGAGAAAACCGATGGCGAACAGCGACACCAGGTAGCCGACATGCCAGGCCGATTGGATCAGGCCCGCCTGGGCCGAGGACAGGCCCCACTCCTGTTTCAGCAATCCGAGCGTAGCCGAGTAGGCGACGAATATCAGCGCGAAGCCCACGCGGGCAAGGCACAGCGACGCTATCCACCGCCCGTCCGTCACCGGCTAATCTTTCAGGCGCAACAGCACCGGCTGGTGATCGGAGGCGTCGGTATCCAGATTCACCACCACGTCCTCGACGCGGCCGGCGATGTCCTCGGTGAGAAAAATGAAGTCGCAGGTGAAGGCTTCCGGCCACTGCTCGCGGTCGTACACGCCGAGGGTGTGATCGTGGGGCCGATCGCCATGGCGCACCGTCCAGGCGTCGCGATAGGCAGGCGTGCCGTCGCTATAGGGAAAGGCGATGCGCGCATGCAAGGGATCGTCCGCACGAAAGTTGAAGTCGGCGGTAAGTATGGCCGAAGCCGGCCGCGGCCTGGTCTCGAACGGCCCGCCCTCTTTCTGCGCATGGTTGGCGTCGCCGCGGTGCCCGGCGGCCTCCGCATGCAGCTCGCGCAGGCGGTTCACCTGCTGCCTGCGCTGCATCTCCGAATAGTATTCGAGATGCGTTGTCGTCACCCGCACCGGCCCGAAAGGCGCTGCGAGCACCGTCTCCAGCGCGATGCGCTGCATGCTCGGCACGGCGGGATCGGCCGGCCAGGGCAGCAGATGCGCAAACACCTGGAGCAGCGGATAACGCGTGAGGATCAGGTTGCCGAACTGGCGCCGCCTGTCCCCGGCGCCGAGCGCATCGACGGCTATACCCTCAGCCGCGGCGAATCCGGGCAGCAGGCCGCCGAGCAGAGCAAACTGGTCCTCGCCGGAAGATCCGGGCAGATCCGGATAATTGCGCGCCACCTCCTGAAAGCACAGCACATCGAAGTCTGCCATGCCGCGGCAGACTTCGATGATGCGCTTCGCATCGACACGGCCGTCGCAACCGCGGCAGGATTGAATGTTCCAGGTTATCAAATTCATATGACTGCGCAAGCCCCGATCAGGCCGGTGAATCAAGCAGAGCTTACCCTGATTTGGGAAAATAACAGAGCGCCGGCCGGGAAAGCAATGCCCCCCTTTCCCCGGCGCCCTCTTGTTCAACCCATTCTTGTTTCTTCGCCCTCGGGATCCACCCTATTTTGCCTCCTCCTTTTTCGGCATGGAATCCTGCAGCTTCTTAAGATCGCCTTCAGCTTTCTGCAGCCTCTCGAAGTTGATCCATTGCTCGTTGGCGACAGGGTACCTGAGGTTCGATCCCCACACGACCCAGGACTCGTCCCAGTTCGCCGGGTCCTTGAACCCCATCAGTCTCATCTGCAGGTAGGTCAGCGTCGAGCGGGTGCCGGTTTGGCAATAGGCGATGGCGCGCTTGTTCTTGTCGAAGTTCTTGAAGAAACCGTCGACCCGGTCCGGCGAAAGATAGCCGTTGTCGACATCCTTGCCGGTATTGGGGTCCTTCTCCTGATCCATCGTATCCTTATGCGAGATGTTGGCGGTGGTATTGGGCACATGACCTCCCCTCAGCGCGCGGATGTCCTGGCCGTCGTGCTCGGCTTTTGTCCGGGAATCGATGACCGTAATCCCTTTCTTCTTGCCCTCCGCGATCTGCAGCATCTCCTCGTTGGAAGCGATCCGGCTTGCCACGATCTTTGCCTTGAACTGCTTTTCCGGCTTGATCGAAGGTTCGCTGGTGAGTTTCTTGCCTGCCTTCAGCCACGCGTCCAGCCCTCCGTTGAGCACATGCGCCTTATCGTGCCCGAGGTACTCCAGGATCCAGAACGCCACGGTTACATCCTTGAAGGTGTCCGTGACCTTGTGTTCCCCGTAGAACACGACGTGCGTGTCGTTGCCTATGCCCGACTTGCCGAGAATCTTCTCGTATATCTTTGCGTCCTTGAACGCCCTCGCCGTGCTGTCCCTCAGTGCGCTCTTGCAGGCTTTGCCGAGACTGATGGCGCCGGGCACATGCCCTTTCGCATAATCCTTGAGGTCCCGGCAGTCCACCACGACCCAGTCTGCCTTGCCGACGTTCTTCTCGAC
>Ga0315281_10015301_pt1 | contig 10291 bp, 4 predicted proteins | sample YL17G07_0_MG_FD_204540 | JGI IMG/M metagenome (GOLD analysis project Ga0315281, IMG submission 204540) | Sediment microbial communities from Yellowstone Lake, YNP, Wyoming, USA - YL17G07_0 | ecosystem: Environmental > Aquatic > Freshwater > Lake > Sediment | place: USA: Wyoming | collected...
CGATCGGCTGCATCCTGGCCGTGGTCGCGGTGTGGCTCGCGTGGGAGAGCAAGGGCCTGCTCGTCGGCGAGAGCGCCGACCCCGAGCTGGTGGACGACGTGCGCGCGTGCGCCGGTGACGACCCGGTCGTCACCGGCGTCGGCGCGGTCCTCACCATGCACATGGGTCCCGAGGAGGTGCTTCTCAACCTCGAGGTCGAGTTCGCCCCCGGCACGGGGGCCGAGGAGATCCACGCCGCCATCCACCGGATCGAGGCGTGTATCACGGCGCAGCACCCCGAGGTGAACCGCATCTTCATCGAGGTCGAGTCGCTGCGCGCCGTGAGCGCGGACGGGGCGCGGGTGGAGGAGGGCGGTGAGGCAGCTGCCGGCCCGGCCGGTGGCGGGACCGCCGGAGGCGCGGCACCGGCCGCCTCGTCGGAGCCGGCGTCGCCCGACATCGACAAGCGCCACCCGGCACCGCCGGCCTGAGCTCGTTCAAGCGAACTGGCCGACGAGCCCGCGGTCCCGAGTCACCGCCTCAGAGCGCCTCCAGCTCCTCGCGCCGCTGCGTCACCAGCTCGCCGGCGGCGCGCTCGGCCGCGGGGTGGCCCGTCACGGCGAAGACGAAGGGGCCCTTCTCGAGGGCGTAGAGCTGCGTCGCCGTGACGGCCACGACGGTCGCCGTGCGCGGGACCTCTTCGATGAGCGCGATCTCCCCGAACCCGTCGCCGCGCTTGAGCCTGGCGACCTCGCGTCCGGCCCTCGAGACCGCCACTTCGCCGTCGGCGATCGCGAAGTAGCGGTCCCCGGGCTCGCCCTCGCGCATGATCGCCTCTCCGGCATTGGCCGTCACTGGAACGAGCGCCCTGGCCAGGCCTTCGAGGGCGGGAGCGGGCAGCGGGGCGAAGATGGGGATCGACGCCAGCAGCTGGATCTCGACCTGCGGCACGTCGGCGGCCTCGTCGAGCGCCCTGAGCTTCGTCCAGGTGACCGCGACCAGGGCGAAGAAGAGCGCCGCCGTGCCCAGCAGCGCCAGCTGAGCGCCGCTGATCGCGACAAGCAGCGGTACGAAGATCACCCCGAAGCACAGCCCCACGTTCATCAGCGATTCGAGCAGGGCGAAGACCTCGGCCAGCGTCCGCGGAGGCGCCGCGCGCTGCAACAGGATGCGCCCGGTGACGTCGAAGAGCGTCCGCCCCAGCCCGACGACGGCGAACAGGAGGAAGGCGCCGACGACGGTGGGATGCGCGCCGAGGACGGCCAGCGCGGACGCCGCGAGGAGAATGCCGAGGGCGAGCGCCGGGGCGATACGGCGTCGCGCGACGAGCAACGCCGTCACCGACGCGCCGATCACGGCGCCGGCGCCGAAGGCCGAGCTGAGGTAGCCGGTGCCCGACTGCCCGAGGCCGAGCACATCGATGGCCAGCACCGCGTAGAGGATGTCGAGCGCGCCGACGAGCACGTACTGCGCCGCAAGCAATCCGACGAGCAGACGGACGGCGGGCGCCCGCGACACCGCGCGGACCCCGTCGCTCACCTGCTTGACGAGCGACTCGCGGTCTTCGGCTTCGGTCGCGGGCGCAGGCCCCGGGAGGGGCAGCACGACGATGGCGCCGCAGAGGCAGAGCGCGGCGAAGACACCGGTCGAGAGCGCCGGCCCGCCGAGCGCGATCAGCGCCCCGGTCGCGGCCGGGGCGATGAGCGCGCTCCCGCTGCCGACCCAGCCGGACACGACGTTGGCGGCCGTCAACTCGACCGGCGAGCGCACGACCCACGGCAGGAGGGCCGCCTGCGCGGGCCGCGGGACGGCGACGGTCAGGTAGGCGAACGGGGCCAGGACGAAGACCGCCGCCGTAGGCGCGTCGAGGGCGATGGCGAGGGCGACGGCGCCAGTCGTGACCCCTTGAACAAGGTAGCCGACCGCGAGTACCCGACCCGCCCTGCGGCGGTCGGTGAGCGCGCCGATGAACGGCGCCAACAGGATGCTGGGCACGAGCTGGACGACGGCGATCGCGCCCGAGGCCGTCGCGCCGCCGTGCGCGTAGGCGTACACGACCAGCGACACCCACACGCCCCACTCGGCGCCGCAGAAGGCGGAGAAGGCCAGCTCGAGCCGCAGCAGTGAGCGGTTGTGGAAGGCGGTACGGAAGACGGGGGCCGTGGCGCGTAGTCGCGCCATCATACGCGTGCGCTATGGTCGTGTGCGTGGGGCGGCTGCACCGCGGGAATCCGGTTCTACGAGGCCCCGCCCGCTCGCGCGAGCAGCGCCTCGGTCTCGTCCAGCGCCGGCTTCGCCTTGAGGCGCGCGAAGATCTCGCGGGCCTGCTGGAGGACGGGCGCTGCCTCGGGCGCTCTGCCGAGCGCCACCAGGCAGCGCCCCTGCCCGAGCAGCGCGTGCGCCTCCTCGTAGGGCATCTCGAACTCGTGCCAGCGGGCGGCGGCGTCGGCGAACGCTGGTGCCGCCGGCTCGTGCTCACCGCGCGCCTCAGTCACCAAGGCTTGGGCCACCGTGATGGCGTGGCGACATATAGGCTGCAGGGGCGCGAGAGCGTCTGCGAGCCTCGCTGCCAGCGCATCGTCGCCCGCAGCGAGGGCGGTCCTCACAGCCGAAGGCAGGCCTGCGGCCCACCAGAAGCCGCCCGGCTGACGGTATGCGGTGTCGGCAAGCTCCAGGAGGTCGCGAGCGGCATCGGCTTCCCCTGCTGCGAGCTTCGCTGCGGCCGCCGCAGTGGAGCACGCGGCCACCGTGTGGCCGGTCTGCGGGCGCGCGGCCTCGACGAAGAGCGGGGCCAGCGCATCCGCCTCATCCACGTGCCCTCGGTGCACGAGAACACGGAGATGGTTCAGCGACGCAGTCGCGAGCAGCCAGATGTACGACCTGGCTTTCAGCTCGCGTTCAACATCCGGCGCGTCGCGCAGTACCGCATCCCATTCGCCCAGTGGCTCCGAGGTCCATATGAACTCTGTGCGCAATGTGAGTTCCGTATCGACGTCGCCTCGGCGCTGCGCGTATCCCAGTCCCTCCTGGGCGATCCTCAGCCCCGCGCGGAAGCCCTCGAACATGGAGATGTCACAGCTGGCGGCCCAGAAAATGTCGCCCGCGTACTCCTGCGTCCCCCCAGCGCGGACCAGCTCCAGCGACCGCCTTAGCTCATTGAGGCCGCCCACATCGCCCATGTCGCACCGCGCGCAGCCCCGGTAGCAGACGGCGCGAGGGTTTGGGGCCACGCCGAGCTGCCCCGCCATCGCGATGGCCTGATCTGCCGCCTCGAGTGTGACCTGCGGGGCGACATTGCCCCACGTAGCGCCGACCCAGTGGTTCAACGCTGTCAGCAGCTCGTACGAAGGTCCCTCCGCCTCGAGGAGCGCGACCGCGTCGGCCTCCATGTGATACCAACGTTTCTCATCATCTTCGGGTTGTACTTCGGCGAGCGCTATCTGGGCGAGCGCGGCTGCGTGCACGTCGCCGGCAGCACGCAGGCTCACGATGGCCTCTTCCAGGGCGGGCAAAGCCTCCGCGGGTCGTCCGCGCTGTGTGACCGCCTTCCCCCATTTCCACTGCAACATGGGCCTCTCGGGACCGTCGGGGCCGACGACCTCCAGGGCGTGAGCGTAGTGGCGCTCGGCCGCGGCCACGTCAAGGGGGCTGGCACGGTCGCCGGCGAGCTCAAGGTAGCGGACTGCAGGTCCTGCCGCCGCGTCGGCGAGCGCGGTCTCGCCGGCCGCCCTGGCAAGCTCGAGCGCCGTCGCGTAGTGGTGCGCGAGGATCTCGGCGAGGTCGTCGGCGCGGTCGCCGGTCTTCTGCTCTATCCAGGCTGCGACCGCAGCATGCTTCTTCGCCCTGACCGCCCGCGGGAGCTCGCCGTAGAGAACGTCGCGGGCGAGCGAGTGGCCGAAGGCGTACTCGCGCTCGCCCGCCATCGACGAGGCGCGGACCCGGTGTGCCAGCTGGCGGGCGATGAGCTCGCCTAGAGCGTCCTCGACGTCTCGTGCGGAGCGCTCGCCGAGGGTCGCGAGCGCGCCGTCCCAGAAGACCTGCCCAACGACCGAGGCGTCGGCCAGGACACCTTTCAGTTCGGGCGGCAGGGTGTCGAGGCGCGCGGCGATGACCGCTTGGACGGTCGCGGCCACCGCCGCGGTTACGTCGCCTGAACGTCCGGCTCCCACGGTGTCTCGGACGAGACGTGCCGACTCCTCCGCGTAGAAGGGGTTCCCCTCGGCGTGTCGGGCGATAGTGGAGCGCACATCGGCCGTGATCTCTTCAAGCAGCGAATCGACGAGTGACTCGGTCTCGCTGGAGGAGAGCGGCTCGAGCACGACGCGATTGACTCGCCCGGTGGCGGCGAACGAGGGATGCGTCTCGAACAGCTCGGGGCGCGCAGTCGCCAGCAGGAAGAGCGGCACGTCGGCGACGTGGCTGGCGAAGTACTCGACGAAGGTGAGCAGGGCGTCGTCGCCCCAGTGCAGGTCCTCGATCACGAGGACGGTGGGGCCTCGTGAGGCGACATCCTCGAGGAAGCGCAGCCATGCCGTGAAGTTCTCCTCGCGCTCCGCCGTCGCCGCCTCCAGCCCGAGCAGGGCGCGCAGGCGCTGGCGGAACCACTCGCGGTCCTCGCCTTCGGGCAAGACCGCGTCAAGCTTCGCGTCGACCTTCTCCCCGTCGTCGGTCTCGAGGATGCCGGCGTGCGCCTTGAGGATCTCGGCGAGGGCCCAGAACGTGACGCCCTCGCCGTACGGCAGGCAGGCTCCCTGCCGCCAGATGACGACCCGGTCTCCGGCGTCGACGCCGGCGAAAAGCTCGTCGACCAGGCGGCTCTTGCCGATGCCGGGCTCGCCGACGATGAGGGCGACCTGGGGCGACGCCGAGTCGGCCGCCTTGTCGAACAGGGCCGTTAGGTAGCCCAGCTCGACCTGGCGGCCGACGAGCGGCGTCGCCTCCTCAAGACGCCTCGCCCCGGTGCGCGCCAGCGGAGCGAGCGCTCGCCACACCGGCAGTGGCTCGCTCTTGCCCTTCACCGAGATCGGCTCCAGCGTCTCGTACTCGAAGGCACGCCGGGTGAGCTCGTAGGTCGATTCGCCGACGACCACGCCCATGGGCGGGGCCGCCGACTGCAGCCGCGCTCCGACGTTGACCGCGTCTCCCGTGAGGAATCCCTCACCCGATCCGGGGGTGACGTCGAGTCGGACGAGCGCCTCGCCGGTGTTGATCCCGACGCGCACCTGGATAGCGTGGCCGGCTACGGGCGGGAGTTCCTCGACCGCATCGACAAGCTTGAGCCCGGCGCGGACAGCGCGCTCAGGGTCGTCCTCGTGTACGGCCGGCACTCCGAAGACGGCGACGACCGCGTCGCCGATGAACTTCTCGACCGTGCCGCCATGGCTCTCGACGACCTTGCGCGCGATCGCGTTGTAGCGGCGCAGGAGGGCGTCGACGTCTTCGGGGTCGGCGTCCTCACCGAGCGCGGTCGACCCCACGAGGTCGCAGAAGAGCGTCGTGACGACCTTGCGCTCTTCGGGGTGCGCCGGCGTGACGCCAAGTGCGCCGCCGCACTCCATGCAGAACTTGGCGTCGTCGGGAGCTTCGCGCCCGCAGGCGGGGCACGTCAACATGGGCGGACCCCCTCGCGGGCTCGTCCGCGCGGCGCGCTCGGTGTTCGCGGGCAGGTCACGGCGCCCCCCCATCAGCGTGCCGCCGCGGCGCATCCGTCGGCGTCGCCCGCGACGATCACACGGGACGACTCTAGCCTAACAGCGGGGCTCGGGACAGCGTTGTGGGGCGGTCAGGCTGACGTCGTATCGTCCTGCGCAGCCGCGTCGGCCAGGCTGCCTTTCGCTGCATGACTCCCCGCTCCCACTTGCTTCAGCTCGTCCAGCCGCTTCGTGACCACGCTGGAGGCGGCGCGCTTGGCCGAGGCGTGCCCAGTCAAGGCGAGGACGAACGGCTCCTTTGCGAGGCGGTAGACCTCGGTCGGTCTTGTGGTGGTCACCGTGGCCGTGCGCGGCACGTCCTCGATGAGCGCGATCTCGCCGAAACCCTCGCCCCGCGACAGTCTCGCGACCTCCTGACCGCCGCGCGTCACCGCGACCTCGCCTTCGGCGATGGCGCAGTAGTCCTCGCCGATCTCGCCCTCGCGCATCATCACGGTGCCGGCGGCCACCGAGTCGGGGGTCAGCGCGCGGGCGAGACCCTCGAGCTGAGGGGCGGGGAGCGGCGCGAAGATGGGGATCGACTGTAGCAGGCGGATCTCGACGTGGGGCACGGTGGCGGCGGCGTCCACGGAGCCGAGCCGCCGCCAGCTCGCCAGCATGATCGCGATGAAGATCGCGCCGGTGCCGACGAGGGCGGCGCGGGCGCCGCTCAGCCCTACCAGCACCGGCACGATGATGGCTCCGAACGCCAGGCCGAGGTTCATGAACGACTCGAGCATCGAGAAGACGTCGGCGAGGACATGCGGGGGCGCCGAGCGCTGCAGCAGGATGCGCCCGGTCACATCGAGGACGGTGCGGCCCATCCCGGCCACGGCGAGCAGGGCGAATGCGGTGAGGATGGTCGGGAAGAGACCGAGGACACCGAGGGCGAGGGCCGCCGTGATCACGCCGGCGCCAAGCGCCGGCGCCACACGGCGGCGCGCCACGAGGCCCGCGGTGAGCGCGGCGCCGACCAGCCCGCCGGCGCCGAACGCCGCGTTGAGGTAGCCGGCGCCGGCCTCGCCCATATCGAGGACTGAGATCGAGAGCACGACGTAGAGCACGTCGAGGGCGCCGACGAGGATGTACTGTGAGCCAAGCAGTATGACGAGCAGGCGCACCGAGCGCTCGGCGCGCACGGCCCGGATGCCGGCGACGACCTGGGCGGTGAGCGAGACGCTCGCTGGCTGATCTCCGCCGCCTCCGTCCGCGCCCTCGTCCGCCTCGTCTTCCTGCGCCATCGGCGGCGGCCCGGGTATCGGCAGGACGAGCACGGCGGCGGCGAACGAGAGCATCGAAAGGAACACGATCGCCAACTCGGGGCCGCCGATGCCGAGAAGCACGCCGGCGATGGCCGGCGCCACCAGGACGCTGCCGTTCTCGGCCCAGCTCGAGACCACGTTCGCTGCCGTCAACTCGATCGGCCGGTGCACGACGCTGGGCAGCAGAGCCGCCTGCGCCGGGCGCGGAAAGGTGATGCCGAGGTTGATGACGGGCGCGATCGCGAACACGACCCACGCGGGCGCGTCGAGGGCGATCGCCGCGGCGGCGACTCCCATCCCGACGCCCTGGATGAGATAGCCGACCAGCAGCACCCGGCCCGGGCGGTGACGGTCGGCGAGCGCCCCGATGTACGGCGCCAGGAAGATGCACGGGATGAGCTGGACCAGCGCGATCGCGCCCGACGCGGTCGCGCCGCCGACCGAATACGCGTACACGAGCAGCGACAGCCAGAGCGCCCACTCGGCGCCGTTGAAACCGGCGAAGGCCAGTTCCAGCGAGAACAGCGCACGGTTCCTGATCGTCGCCGAGAAGATCGCGACGACCGATGTCCGTTGGTCCTTTGCCACTCTGTCCCCCTCGCCGACTTGCGTGGGGCGGGTCCTACTACATACGCAGGCGCATCGCAATGGGATGTGCCGAACCGGTCGAGACCTCGGACGCGGCTATGATGACGCAGTGAGTCGAGACCCGGCATCTCAGGGAACGGCGGGCGACGCCGCGGCCGCGGCGGAGCGGCTGCGCGGCGTGCTGGCCCGCGGCCCCTTGCCGCCCGCCCGCGAGGCCGACGCGCGCTACGCGCTCGCTCGCGCCCTCGGCGACGCGGGTGACCGGGAAGGCATGACGGCGGAGTGGATGGCGGTGCTGCGCCTGGATGCCGCCGCCACGCCACCTCAGCCGCTCATGACCCCCGACGAGTTCGAGGTCATCGCCGAGGCCGCGCTAGCCGAGCTTCCACAGGACCTGCTCGACCGGCTCGGGAACGTGGCCGTCATCGTCGCCGATCGTCCCTCACCGGAGATGGTGGTGGGCGGCATCGACCCGCGCGTCCTGGGTCTGTATCACGGCGTGCCGCTGAACCGGCGCTCGGCGAGCTTCGGCGCGCCGTACGCCGACACGATCCACCTCTTCCGCGCCAACCTCGAGCGCTACTCGGCGACGCGCGCCGCGCTGGTCAAACGCATCCGCGTGGTCGTGTTGCACGAGACGGCGCACTTCTTCGGCTACTCGGAGGCCCAGCTCCGGAGCATGGGGCTGGCCTGAGACGGATGGGCGGCGCGGCAGCGACAGCTGCCCGGCCACCCCTCGCGTCGCTCAGGCCCCGCGCATCTCGAGGAAGTTCGCCAGCAGCGCCAGTCCCGCCCGGCTGAGCATGCTCTCGGGGTGGAACTGGACGCCCCAGGCCGGCGCGTCCGTATGCGTGACGGCCATGACGACCTCGCCCCCCGACTCGTCGGCGGTCCACGCCTCGCGCGTCAGGTTGGCCGGCAGCTCGGCCAGGCACAGCGAGTGGTAGCGCGTGAACAGCTCGGGGCTGGCGATGCCGGCGAAGAGCCCTCGGCCGGTGTGGTGTATCGGATGGGCCTCCCCGTGGATGGGTCGAGGCGCGCGGACGAGTGGGGCGCCGAGCGCGACCCCGAGCGCCTGGTGACCGAGGCACACGCCGAGGAAGGGCAGGCGCCGCTCGAGCGCGCCGGCGACCCACTCGAGGATCGCGCCGGAGGTGTCAGGGTCGCCGGGGCCCGGCCCGATCAGCATGTGCGTCGCATGTGCCAAGGCCGGGTGGGGCGCGCCTCCGACAGAGCTTGCCACGCCGCCGCCCGCGCCCTCCGCCAACGGCGCCTCCTCGTGGTCCACCACGTCCACGTTGGCGCCGAGGCAGCGCAGGTAGTCGACGATGTTGAAGCTGAACGAGTCGTGGCACTCGACGAAGAGGACGCGGGCGTCGTAACGCTGTCGCGCGCGCGGCGGCAGCCAGCTGTAGTCGCGGCGCGGGGCCGCCGGCGGCTGCCCGCGCCGCCCCTTCCCCAGCACGTGCAGGAGCGCCTCGACCTTGTGCCGCGTCTCCATGTACTCGTTGGGCGGGTCGCTCTCGATGACGATGCCGCCGCCGCCAGATATGTAGGCGGTGTCGCCGGCCAGGGTCAGGCTGCGGATGAGGATGTTGAAGTCGGCGCCCGACCCCGAGACGAAGCCGAGCGAGCCGGTGTACGCTCCGCGCGGCACCGGCTCCAGCCGCGCGATCTCGCGCATGACGCTCTCCTTCGGCGCCCCGGTGATCGTCCCGCCGGGGAAGATCGCCCGCACCACGTCACCGATCGGCGCTCGCGAGCGGCCGCGCACCTCGCTCACGAGATGCATGACGTGGCTGTAGCGCTCGACCGTGAACGCCTCGGTCACCTCGACGCTGCCGGGCTCGCTCACGCGGGCGATGTCGTTGCGCAGCAGGTCGACGAGCATGACGTGCTCGGCCTGCTCCTTGCGGTCGGTGCGCAGGTCCTCCTCGAGCGCGTCGTCGCTCGCGGCGTCGCTGCCACGCGGCCGCGTGCCCGCGATGGGCCGCGCGGTGATGACGCCGTCCACGCAGTCGAACAGGCGCTCCGGGCTGCCCGAGACGACGGCCCAGGGGTCCCTCTTCGCGCCGTCGTCGTCCGCGCCGCCTCCTGCGCCCCTTCCGTCGAGGCGCGCGCCGCCCCCTTCCATGATGCCGAAGAACGGGCTCGGGTTCGTCCGCCGCAAGGCCGCATAGAAGGTGAGCGGGTCGAGTTCGCGGGCATCGAAGTGGAAGCGGTGCGACAGGTTGACCTGGTAGACCCACCCCGCGCGTATGCGCTCCTGCACCTCCTCGACGCCGGCGATGAAGGCGTCGATGGGATAGTCGCTCACGAGGTCGATCGCCGGGAGGGCCGGATCCTCGAGGGGTTCGGGCTCCAGGCCGTGGGCCGCTGTGCCCTGCGTCGGCGCCGCCCGCAGGCGGCCGTCCTCCCAGAGGTAGCCGGCCGGGTAGAGGTTGAAGGCGGCTTCGGGGAGGCCCGGCATCGGCGCGTTCGTCGGCAACGCCAGGTGACGGGCGAACTCGTAGCCGAAGAAGCCGATCCAGGCGGGGAAGAAGCCGTCGTCGAGGTCCGACTCGAGCAACGTCAGGAGGTCGGCGGCGCCGCCGATCGGCTCGCCGTCGTCGTGGAGCACGCCGTCCCAGACCTCGAGACGGCGTGCCGGCGCGACGCCGAGCACGGTGCGGCGCCCGAAGTGGGTGCGCGGACCGAGCGACTCGAGCAGGGCGGGCCGAAGGCCCCGGCGCCGCGCGGCGTTGTAGAGCTCGATCGCCTCGTTCTCGTCGC
>Ga0315281_10015302_pt1 | contig 10291 bp, 11 predicted proteins | sample YL17G07_0_MG_FD_204540 | JGI IMG/M metagenome (GOLD analysis project Ga0315281, IMG submission 204540) | Sediment microbial communities from Yellowstone Lake, YNP, Wyoming, USA - YL17G07_0 | ecosystem: Environmental > Aquatic > Freshwater > Lake > Sediment | place: USA: Wyoming | collected...
GTTTTTAAATGCTTACAAATTTTTTAATTTTATGTATCCTAAATTTCATGTTATTGCTAGTGCTTTATTAAGCATGGTGTTATATCCATTTTTTGGATTAAATGTTTTATGGGTATTTTTTGCTGGTTTTTTAATAGATGTTGATCATTATATTTATTATGTTTTAAAATTTAGAAATTTAAGTTTAAAAAATGCATATAAACATTTTGAAGAATATGAGAAAAAAAGACATTTTAAAGATGTTTTATGTATTTTTCATACAGTCGAATTTTTTGTTTTAATATTGATATTAAGTTTTTATAGCAAAATAGTATTTTTAATTTTTATAGGTATGATTTTCCATGAAATCTTAGATTTAATTGATACATATCGGCTTAATTTATGGGAAGCTAGAGCATTTTCATTAATAATGTGGCTAAAAAGAAATATTAGATAGTAAGTTTCAAAAAATATATAAAGTGATCTATTTTCACAAGAGAAATGTTAGAATATATACCTCAATATATAAGAAAAGATTTTTTTCAATTGATTTATCATGTTACATTTAGATGTAATGCAAGGTGTAATTTTTGCTTTAATTGGAAAAATCTAAATAAAAATAAGAAAAATGAACTTTCTTTAGAAGAAATAGATAAAATTTCTCGTTCTATGCCTAATTTCCCTTGGTTATTATTATCGGGAGGTGAACCTTTACTTAGACAAGATTTAGAGGAGATTATAGGAATATTTTATAGAAATAATAAGATTAAACATTTAACATTACCAACTAATGGATTATTAAAAGAAAGAATTTTTAATTTTACAAATAATATTTTAAAGAAATATAAAGATCTTACAATAACTGTATCTTTTTCTTTGGATGCATTAGACAAAGAACATGATAAAATGAGAGGTATTGATGGTTGTTATAAAAAAGTTATAGAATCATATAAATATATGATCTCTTTAAGAAAAAATCCAAATTTGAATTTAAAGTTTAATACTGTAATATCTAATGTTAATTATAAAAGTTTAAAAGAGTTGATAAATAGAGTGAGGATACTTAAACCTGATATGCATACAATAGATTTCGTAAGGGGTGATTTAAAGGATAAAAAAATAAACCTCCCATCTTTAGAGGAGATGAAGAATATTATAAAAATTATAAAAGAAAATTACAATTATTATAAAGGATATTCAAACATCAAAAAACATTCTTGGATTATGCCAAATATATCTAATATTTTACAAAAATCTTACTTAGACCTTTTTATGGATATTATGAATAATGAAAAGCAAATTATACCTTGTTTAGCATATAAAACAAGCTTAGTACTTTATCCTTATGGTGATTCATCTTTTTGTGAACCATTAAAAGGTTTTGCTAATTTTAGAGATTATAATTATAATTTCAGAAAAATAATAGAGTCAAATCAAGCAAAAAAACAAATTGAGCTAATCAAAAATGGTGGATGTTATTGTTATCATCCATGTTATCAATATTTAAATATATTATTTAATCCAAGGAGAATAGCTAGTGGGGTATTTAAAAATGTTTTTTAGTATATTATTTTTTATAATTATTTTTATAATGTTTTTTGGAATTTTTTTTTATCCTAAGATAACATATGCTATAAATAAAAAAATGCCAAATAGAATCAAAAATTTGCCTAAAATAACTATCCTAATTCCTGCTTATAATGAAGAAAAATTAATTGCTAATAAGATAAAGAACACACTCTCTGTAGATTACCCACAGAAAAAAATGGAGATTGTTGTTATTGATAATGGAAGTACAGATAATACTTCTAAAATAGTAAAGAAATTTCCAGTTACCTTATTAAAGTGTGAAAAAGGAAAAATTAGAGCACTTAATAAAGGAATAGAGTATGCAAAAACAGATTTAATTGTAATGACTGATGCAGATGTAGATATAGATAAGAAAGCTATTAGAAGTATGGTTTCTTATTTAACAGGAAATATAGGAGCAGTTGGGGGTTATGTTGTACCTAAGTCAAAATCTTTTATAAAAGATAAAGAGATTTATAAAAATGAAGATTGGAAACTTAGATATGAAGAAAGTCTTATTGATAGTGTATGTAATCTTGATGGAAAGTTAGTGGCATTTAGAAAATCTATTTTACCCAAATTTCCAGAGAATTTACTTACTGATGATTATTCAATGACTTTTCTTATTAGAAAAAAAGGTTATAGATTACTTATAGATAAAACAGCAAAAGTTTATGAAATCCTTCCAGATAATTTATCTGATGAAATTAAACAATTTAGAAGATATGCAACAGATGTTTTTATAACAAATCTTAAAAATATTAATTTTCTATTTAATTATAAATATGGATATTTTGGTATGATGACTTTTCCTTTTAGAAGATTTTTTCCTCTTTTTTATCCTATATTTATAATGTATATATTAATCTATTTATATTTTATTAATCCTTATATTTCATTATTTTTATTAATTGGGGGGTTTTTAATTTTATTATTTTTTAAAAGATTAATCTTAATTCAAATAACTGCAGTCATGCTTTCATATTTTAATTTATTTAAAAATAAAAGTTTAACAGGTGGAAAATGGGAAAAACCAAGAGCATAAAACTTTCAATAGTTTTACCAACATATAATGAAAAATTATTTAGAGGATAAAAAATGAGTATTTTAGAAAAACCAGAGTTGTCTGTTGTTATATCTGCTCTAAACGAAGAAAAAACAGTAGAAAATGTTTTGAAAATGATTCTTAGTATTTTTGATAAAAATAAAATAAAGGGAGAAATTGTTTTTATGGATAATCATTGCACAGACAAAACTGGTGAATTGGCTGATAAGATAGCAAAAAAGGATAAACGAGTAAGAGTGATACATAGAAGAGACAGACCAAATAGAGATTTAGGAAGTTCTTTAAAAGAAGGATTTGCTAACACAAAAGGTGATTATATCACAATAATGGATTGCGATTTATCACATAATCCAGAAGATATTCCAAATTTATTTAAGCATAGAAAAGAAGCTGATATAATAATTGGCTCACGTTTCATAAAAGGTGGTGGTGCAGATTTCCCTTTATCAAGGCGAATTATTGGGGGTTCTTATAACCTAATAGCTAGGACACTATTAGGTATAAATATAAAAGATATTACAACTGGTTTTAAATTATATAATAGTAAAGTTATTAAAAATGTAGATTTTGAAAATAATGGTTTTGGATTACATGTTGAGATATTAATAAAATCTTTGCTTAGTGGTTACACTATAAAGGAAATCCCTATATATTATAAAAGAAGTGATAAGAAATCAACACTTAACTATAAAAAACAATTTTGGTCTTATACTAAACCTTTACTTCTTGGTTTAAAAGAGAAGTATTTATGAATTTTGATAATTAAGTTTTTTCTTTCCAATGAGAAATTGTTCTTTTAAGTCCCTCATCTAATGAATATTTTGGTTGCCAACCTAAAATTTCTTTTGCTTTAGCTGAATCTAGTGACAAAAATTCTTCAGAAACGGGTCTGTAAGGATAATCTGGTGGCCAATGAGGTATTATTTTACTCTCTGAATTAATCATTTTTTTAATTTTTTCAGCAAGTTCTATCATTGATGTCATTGATCCTGTTCCAAAATTAAATACTTCATTTACAACATTAGATTTAAGTGATGTTATGTAAGCATTAACATGATCTTCAACATACATCATGTCTCTAACAGCATTAGGTGTTCCTAAATAAACTGGTTTATTTTTAAGCATTGATGTAACAATATATTCTGTAATAAAACCTGTATTATCTTTTCTACCATAAGTATTACATGCTCTTGAAATAATAAATGGAAATCCAGATACTTTGTTTTCCATTCTTATATATTCTTCACATGCAAGTTTTGAGACAGCATATGGAGAAGCTGGATTTTGTTTTAAATTTTCTTTAAATGGAGTTCTTTGTGTTTGCCATCCATATGTTTCCATTGTTGATGCAAAAATAAATTTTCTAAAATCAGATACCTCTTTAGCAGCTTGTATTAAATTTATAGTTCCTAAATAATTTGTTTCTTGATATTCTTGAGATTGATCAAATGATTCACGTACTTCGGTTCTTCCACCAACATGTATTATATAATTTGGTGACACGTCCTTTATTATTTTTCTTATTGTTAAAGGATCTGTAAAATTTCCAAATCTTATATTTATATTATCAGTTATATCTTGTATAGGTTTTAAAGAAATTTTATTAGCTGTTGTCCTCACTAATCCAGATAGTTCATAATTATTCTCTTCAATAAGTTTTCTTGCTATTTCGCTCCCTATAAAACCTGTTACCCCTGTAATAAAGACTCTTTCCATTTTAATTAAGTTTATAATCTAAATTTTTTAATCTTTCTTCTGTTATTTTTAGATCCTTTATGTCATTGATAGTACGCCAAAAACCAGAGTATCTAAAAGCACGAATTTTTCCAATTTTGGCTAGTTCAGGAAATGTTGTGTGTTCTATATTTCCTTTTTCTGGTAAGTGATTTATAACTTCTTTATTAAATATATATACACCCATATTTACATGTTCTTTTAAAACGGGTTTTTCTCTAAAGGTTACTATTTTACCATCAGGTTCTGTTTCTACAACACCAAAAGGTAATTGTACTTGGCTTGTAACAATAGTAACAATTGGTTGATGTTCCCTATGATAATTATATAAAGATTTTATTGGTAAATCAGTTAATTCATCTCCATTCATTGCAATAAAGTTTTCATCTTCAATTTTTAGATTCTCTATAGCTCTCCTAAGAGCATCGCCTGTACCTTCTGCTCCATGATGATCATTATATCTTATTTCTACACCTAGAGATTTACCATCTTTTAGATAATCCATTAGAACTTCTTTTTTATAATCAACACCTATATCGATTTTTGTTATATTATTTGATTTTAACCAATCTATTATCCAGTGTATGATAGGTTTCCCTGCTACAACAACCATTGCTTTTGGAACATCATCTGTATGAGGTCTTAATCTTAAAGCTTCGCCACCAGCCAAAATCAATGCTCTTTGTATCATAAAAATTATTCAATCTAAAGGGTATTTAAAGATTATGGAATCGGGATATACAATATATTATTCTTAGATTAATTTTAAAGATTAATAAAATTTATAAAGTGTTATTAACGACTTAAGAAGTTATATGGATAAAAAAAATCTAGCTATTATTCTAGTTTTAATTGGTACTATAGTTATATCTTTTGGTCAAATATTTTTAAAATTAGGGGCTAATAATATAAAATTAGACATATTACATTTATTAACAAATTACAGTTTAATAATTGGTGTTATTTTATATCTTGGAGCCGCTTTATTGTTTGCAAGTGCATTAAAGCATGGTGATTTATCTGTTTTGTATCCAATAAATGCATTAGCTTATGTTTGGGTAAGTTTACTTTCACCTTATTTTTTAGATGATTTAATGAATTTAACAAAATGGTTGGGTATATTTTTTATAATTTGTGGAGTAAGTTTTATAGGATGGGGTAGTAAAAATGGTAGATAAGGTATTTGCTATAAGTTTGGTATTAATCGCAACACTAATAGGGGCATTTGGAGCTTTATTTTTAAAGTTAGGTTCCAAAAAATTATCTTTAAAGTTTAAAGATGTATTTACAAATTATAAATTTTTATTTGGGATATTTTTATATGGTATATCTGCTTTATTTTTTATAGGCGCTTTAAGATATGGTCAATTAACTCTCGTTTATCCATTTGTATCTATTGGTTACATATGGATAATCTTATTATCTATGTATTTTTTAAAAGAAAAAATGAATTTTTATAAATGGTTGGGTATTACTTTAATAATATTAGGAGTTAGTTTAATAGGCCTTAGTGGTTAAGTATTAAGCTCCATAAAGTTTTTAAGATTAAATTTAAAGGTGAATAAAATGAATGATCATGATTCTTTAGTAAAAATTGCAGGAGGAGCAGGAATTGTTTTTATTGGATGTCTATTCTCTAAAATTCTTGGTTATTTCTATGTTTTAATTTTAGCAAGATTAGGTAGTTATAAATTTGGTTTACTTAATATTGGTTTTGGAGTATACGCAATTGTCGGTATAATAGCATTACTTGGTTTGAATACTGGAGTTTTAAGATATGTATCTTTTTATAAAGCTAAAAATGATAAAAATAAAATTAAAGGTGCAATTGTATCTGCTTTACAAATTGCTTTGCCTTTAAGCCTGTTATTGTCTTCTATTATTTTTATATTTGCAAATCAAATTGCAAGTTTATTTCATGATAATAATTTAGTTTTAATCTTAAGAATAATGATAATTGGTGTACCTTTTTTTGTTTTAGGTAATATATTCATACATGTATTAAGAGCATATCATAAAATTGGTTATGCTGTTGGAGCAAGAGAGGTTATTGAAAAAATAGTCAATATATCAATAACCTTAATATTGTTTTATTTTGGATTAAATATTTATGGTGCTTCTATAGCTTATACTGTGGCTGCTGTTTCTACTTTTGTGATATCATTTTATTTGATGGAAAAAAAAGTTTTTTCCATATTTAGTAAAATAAAAACGTATTATTATAGAAACGAGATGGTAAAATATTCTTTACCACTTGTTTTAACTGGCTTTTTCTTTATGATTATTAGATGGGTAAACACTTTTATATTAGGTTATTTTAAAGATGCATCATATGTTGGTATTTATAATGTTTCTTTATCAACAGCAGATTTAATGTATCTTGCACCAATGGCTTTAACCACATTATCTTTTCCAATTATGACTGAGAGATATAGCAAAAGTGAAAATAAAGATTTAAAAGCTATTTATGATACAACAACAAAATGGATTTTTTTGGTTATAATTCCTATATATTTAGTATTTTTCTTTTTTTCTAAAAATATTTTAGGAATAATGTTTGGTAATGAATATAGTAAAGGTGCATTAACCTTATCAATATTGGCTGCTGGATATATTTTGTGTTCATTATCTAAAACGGCAACTGATATTTTAAGTATAGCAAAAAAAACTAAAATTATATTTTATATAACGTTAGTTGCAGCAATAATTAATGTGATGTTGGGTTTTATTTTAGTACCAAAATATAATTTAATTGGTGCTGCTCTCTCAACATCTATATCTTTTACTATTATGGGGGTATTGTTCTTTTATTATGCTTATAAGATTAGTAATTTACAACCGATAAAATGGGTTTACTTAAAATCATTTATACTCGGTTTAATTTCGATAATTATTGTTTATACATTAAGTACTATTATCAAATTATCAATATACAAACTTGTTTTCCTTTTATTACTATTTTTAGTTATATACTTAGTTTTATTATATCTTTTTAAATGCTTAGACAATCAAGATAAATTAATTATAAAATCTTTTTTACAAAAAATTAAATATAAAAATGGTAATTTTTAAAGGTATATTTCATGTACATTCAAATTATTCTAATGATGCAAAATTTTCTATAGATGATATTAGAGAAAAATATAAAGATTATAATTTCATAATTATAACGGATCATCTAGAACATTTAAGTAAAGAAAAGTATAAAAAATTTATAGAGGAATGTAAAAATAAATCTAGAAAAAATCAAATTTTAATTCCTAGTGTTGAATTCTATTATTTAAAGAAGCATATTATTTATATTGGAAATAAACCTATTGATATAAATAAGGTTGACTATATTATTAATAATAAAAATAGAGATTATATTATTATATTAGCTCATGCTTATAAAAATAATTTAATATTTAAATCATTAAAAAAGTTCCCAGTATTAGATAAGTTAGACTGTATAGAAATATGGAATGTTCATCATAATTCTAAAAGATTATTACCCTATAGAGCATTATCATTAATAAATTTCATAAAAAAACAAAAGAAAGATATTAAATTTTTAGGTGGTTTAGATTTGCATAGAGTCATTATAAAAAAAATTATAGATATCTATGTTAATTGCAATAATTTAGATAATCAGAGTATAATTAATTCTATAAAAAAAGGTAGATTTTATCTTAAGAATGATAATATTATAATAAAAAGTGATGGTGATGTTTTTTATAAAAATATTAGATTGAATGATAATATTTTATTTAAATCAATAGCATTAATACTTGATATATCATCAATAATTAAATTTGTTTTAGTTTATAATATTGGTTCAAAGTTATTAAATATATTTGGAGTTGGTAAAGAGCATAGAGTTGGTATAAGGGATAAGATAGATAGTTTTTTTGAAAAATTATAAATTTTTATAAAATTTGAATCTTATTATCCAGTAAAAATTACCAACTATTGTAAAGAACCAAATAAAATAAATGTTATCTAATAAAAATGCTAAAGTTATAAATGCTCTTTGAGGAGTCATTCCAAATGCTATAGCATCTGATAAATTTCCAAATAGAGATTTTTTAAATTCATTTATATTAGATTTTCCTGTTGTAAATAAAGATGAGCTTATTGCTGATGTAAGATTCATCATAACTAATGCAATAATAGCTGCAAATCCTAACCAATATTCCTGTTTAATATAACAAAATGCAAATATTGCTGTTGCGAATCCAATTACACCTAAAACTTCATCTAGATATGCTCCAAATTTTTTAGGTTCTTTTAATTTTTTAATTGAATTGTTGTAACGTGCTACTTCGCCATCAACTACATCTAATATAATTCCAAATTGAATTGCTATTGCAGCTAAAATTAAACTATTTTTAAATACCAAATATACAGCCAATACATCAAATAAAAAAGATATAACAGTTACAATATTAGCTGATATGCCTAGATTAACAAAAAACCAGGTGAAAATTATAGAAAATTTTCTATAAATATGTTTTACATAAAAATCTTGTTGTGACTTTGGATGTTGAGTTTTTCTTAATTCACTTATTGATACCATTGATTTTAAAAAAATTATATAGGTTTATAAATATTTTGATTCACTAAAATACATAATATTTATAAAAGGATATTGACCATTTTTAAAAATGCAGCAAATAAAGCCTCATGGTGGACAATTAGTAAATAGAGTTGTAGATAAAAAAATAGATACTGAAGGACTACCTAAAATAAATGTTGATGATGATTCTGTTTTAGAAATTGAAAAGATTGCAACTGGTGTTTTTAGTCCATTAGAAGGCTTTATGTGTCATGATGATTATATCAATGTTTTAAATAATAAAAGGTTGAGTAATAATTTGCCATGGACAATTCCTATAATATTACCAAGTAATGATGATGTTAAAGAAGGGCAAGAATATTTATTAATTAATAATAATAAAGAGCTAGCAGTATTATATTTGGAAGATAAATATGAGTATGATAAAAAAGAATTGGCAAGAAAAGTCTATGCAACTGAAGATATTAATCATCCTGGTGTAAAAAAGGTTTTTGAAATGCCCAATTATTTATTAGGTGGAAAAATTGATGTTTTAGAAAAACCTACTCTTAGATTTGGTAGTTATGATTTAACACCTAAACAAACTAGAGAAATTTTTAGAGAAAATAATTGGAAAACAATAGCTGGTTTTCAAACTAGAAATGTTCCACATAGGGCACATGAGTATCTACAAAAAATTGCTTTAGAAATTGTTGATGGGTTATTAATACATCCTTTGATAGGATGGAAAAAGAAAGGAGATTTTAGTCCAGAGGCAATATTAAGATCATATGAAGTTTTAATAAAGAATTATTATCCAAAAAATAGAGTTGTTTTAGCTGCATTAACAACTGCTATGAGATATGCTGGACCAAGAGAAGCTATTTTTCATGCTATAATAAGAAAAAATTATGGATGTACTCATTTTATTGTTGGAAGAGATCATGCTGGTGTTGGGAATTATTATGGAAAATATGATGCACATAAAATTTTTGATGAATTTGAAGATTTAGATATTAAACCTTTATTATTATGTGGGCCTTATTATTGTAAAAAATGTAAAAACATTGTAACTGAAAAAATATGTCCTCATGATGATAAAATTGATATAAGTGGAACAGACATAAGAGATTGTGTTGGTAACGGTAAAAAAATACCTAAAGAATTAATGAGGCCTGAAGTAGCTAAGATACTTACAAAAGATGATTTAATTGATTAAGATTTATGATAAATAAACCATTAGTTTCGGTGATTGTACCTGTTTATAATGGTGTTAAAGCTGGTGTAGAAAATTGTATAAAATCTCTTCTTAATCAAGATTATAAAAATTTTGAAATCATCGCTATAGATGATATGTCTTATGATAATTCTTATGAATTTTTAAAGAAAAAATTTGGTAATAAGCA
>Ga0315281_10015303_pt1 | contig 10291 bp, 9 predicted proteins | sample YL17G07_0_MG_FD_204540 | JGI IMG/M metagenome (GOLD analysis project Ga0315281, IMG submission 204540) | Sediment microbial communities from Yellowstone Lake, YNP, Wyoming, USA - YL17G07_0 | ecosystem: Environmental > Aquatic > Freshwater > Lake > Sediment | place: USA: Wyoming | collected...
GGTCAACTTGAACAGGCCTGAGGAGACAGACCCGCTCGTCTACGTCTACCCATCCGTCGACGTGATCTTCGATGAACCGCTGACCATCTCAGGGTTCGAAAGCGTGGAAGCCCACTTGACCATTTGGCGTCACCCAGCCCGATGCGAGGAGGGCCCAGAGAACCCCGGTCGACCGACAGGTGTTCTCATCAAGGGCAGGCGAGCCATCTACGAGAACACCCTGTTCGCCTTCGAAGGCAACGTCAACGCGGCTTGGTTCTCCGGGAAACTGGTCTGTTCGCATCTCGATGAGCTCGCTAGTCAGTACGACGACGCTCAGGAGCAGGGGCTCCCTCTCGACCCTGAGAACCCCATGCCAATCATCTCGCGTCAGCGGGATGGCCTTGAGCGTGACCATCCTTTCGTCAGGGCGCTTCGCCAAACGGTCGAGGTGCCGTTGGGCAAGTTTGTTGCCGAAGAGGCCGAGCGTGCTCGGCAGCAATCGAGTCGGGCGGAGAGCGACAGCACGAAGAAGGCCTTGGCCCGCCTGGGGCGAGCGCTAAGTAGGCTCTTCGACGATGAAATGAAAGAGATTGAGGCTGATGAGCCACTGGGCGACGGTGAGGGAAGGCCACCCTTGCTAGCAGTAGTCCCCGACCAAGCCTACGCGTACATCGGTGAGGACAGGACTCTTAGCGTGCACGCGCGAGCAGACGGGCTCGCAGTGGGTGACCGAGTTGCCGTGCAGCTGGACCCGCCAGGCGTGGTGGAGCTTCTAGCCGACGATGTCGAACTGAAGGCCCATCCGCGCAGGGAGGACGTTCTCATCGGGCAGCTGCGCTTTCGCCCCTTGCTCGAGGGCGAGGCAGTCATCATCACCTGTGAGACATCTGGGCGGTCTGCCAACGCGTACGTGGAAGTCAAAGGCCTTCGCGAGGTTGAGCCCATTCCAGTGGAACCGCCTGAGGGCTTGGAGTTCGAGCGTTCGCGGTACCGCATCGGCTACCAGCGGAAGAAGACAGTAACGGTGATCGCTCCAGTGGATGTCATCGCCGAGCACGGTGAAACGATAAGGATTGACTCATCGAACCCACAGGAAGTGGTCGTTCGAGGCGGGACGGTCGACCTTCACTTCGATGACAGCCGCGACTACTACGTCGGGTCCGTCAGTGTGGAAGCTCGCGCCCTCCATGCAGAAGCCAAGCTCACGGCCAAGTTGGGGCCCGAAGTGGCGACCGCCAACGTGGTTGTCACCCGACAGGAAGAAGGCCCGTCAATTCGAGTAAAGATCGAACCCACAGAATGGGGTCCGTGGCGCGCCGTTGTCGAAAAGGAGACCACGGACGCGGGCGAAGAAGTCCAGGTCATCAAGATTGCGGGCAAGCATCCTGGCATCAAGCCCTACCTGGGAGAGAACCACGAGGGCGCAGACTCGTATGTCTGCCGCACGATTATCGCGGAGGTGGCGGCGGACGCAGTAGCTCGACAAGTCGTTGAGAAGCTGTACGCGCTTCGCCAAGGCATCGAGATGTTTGACGCAACCCGGCTATACCGGGAGCACTACACACGTATGCGACGGTTCCTCCCCATCTGCTATCGCGAGTCCATAGGCGACATAGCCCGAGCCAGGGCGGCGGTGAGTGACGAGCCGAGTTTCCTGACTAGCGAGAATGACGGCTAGGCTCCGCTGGCCGGTAGGTACCGCTGTTGCGCAATCCGGGTGCAAACTGCCGTCCGCCAGGCTCACATCACCGATCGACAGCGTGAGATGGCCGTAATCAGAGACCCTCGGTGTCTTCGTCGTCGCCCAGCCAGCGCTGGGTGACCAGTGGGATTGCGAAGGGAGCATCGTTCACGACTCGGCCTGTACCGCTAACGGTGGGTGCATGACCTGTGCGCCGAGCGCTCGGAGTCTACCTCCGCGCAATGGCGCATCAGGTTGATGCACTTGTTAGAGCGCGTTTCCAAGGTGCGCCTCTGCATCAGGGACTCGGAGACGCGAAGCCAGGAGTGCTGCCCCCGACTGTGACGCCGTCGTGGGTGCCGGGGGTGTTGGCGACGATCGGGTCGTCGTAGAAGCGTTCCGCCACCGAGGCCGCGTCGACCCCGTCGCGCACCACGATCTGGAAGGAGGCGGGCAAAGGGTTCACCGGGAGGTTGCTCACATCGAGGTCGGGATACTGGGCGGCGAAGCTTTCGAGCGCCTCGCGCTTGCTCACGAAGCGGTAAGCCTGAACCTCGGGCATCTGCGCGATCTTCTCTGCCATGGCGAGCTTCTGGGCGCCGGACGCGCGGTCCCGCAAGAAGACGGTGACGACGCGCCCCGCCTCGACCTCGGGCAGCACGCTGACAGAGACTGCGGGTTGCGGCGAGGGGGCTTCAGTCGTCGCATCAGAGCCACAGGACGAAGCCCAGCCGGCAGACAGCAGCAGGGCGAGCGAGAGAAACAATCTCGAGACTCGCCATCGGTGAATCACCACGCCCCCCGGCCTCCGTCGCTCTAACAAGGATTATGCAGACTGCGTAACACTCCGCCCATGGTACGCGCTTCCGCGTAACACGTCACGGCAGGCTCGGGGGGTGGTGTTATGCGGTCTGCGTAGCGCCGCCCGACGCGCATCCTTGTCACCACCGCTCAGGAGCCGTCGACGGGACTGCGGACGCCGAGTCCGCCCCGGTTGAGGACGTGGGTGTACATCATGGTCGTGCGCACGTCCTTGTGGCCCAGCAGCTCCTGGATGGTGCGGATGTCGTAGCCCGCTTCGAGCAGGTGTGTGGCGAACGAGTGGCGCAGGGTGTGGCAGCCGGCGCGCTTGACCACGCCGGAGGAGCGCACGGCCTCCTTGACGGCGCGCTGCACGACGGTCTCGTGCACGTGATGCCGGCCCTGGACGCCGGTCGCCTTGTCGTGCCAGCGCCCCCTTTGCGGGAAGACCCATTGCCAGCGCCACTCCCATGGCGCCTTGGGATACTTGCGTTCGAGAGCGTCGGGCAGCTCCACGCGGCCCCAGCCGGCGGCCAGATCGCGCTGGTGGAGCTGCTTCACCGCCCTCAGGTGCGCCTTGAGTGCCGGGCTCAGGGATTGCGGCAGCATGGTCACGCGGTCCTTACCTCCCTTGCCGTCGCGGACCACGATCTCGCACCGTTCGAAGTCGATGTCCTGGACTCTCAGCCGCAGGCATTCACTCAGACGCAGACCGGCGCCGTACATGAGCCCGGCCATGAGTCGGACGTCTCCGTCGAGGCGCGTGAGGACCGCCATCGCCTCGTCGCGCGTGAGGACGACCGGCAAACGGCGCGGGCGACGGGCGCGGATCACGTCGCCGAGATCTCCGACGGGTCTCCCGAGCACGTGACGATAGAGGAAGAGCAGGGCCGAGAGCGCCTGCGTCTGGGTCGAGGCGCTGACGTGCGCTTCTCTCGCGAGGTAGGTGAGGAAGGCGTTGATCTCGGGCTCGCCGAGCCCGACGGGGTGGCGCAGACCGTGGAAGCGGATGAAGCGTCGGACCCACAGGCAGTAGGCCTGCTCGGTCCGGCGGCTGTAGTGGCGCGCGCGCAGGGCCGAACGCACCTCGTTCATGAGCTCCGACATGACTCCCTCTCCTCCGCCGATCGTCGGAGTGTGCGAGAAGGCGACGCCTGGTTCAATGGGTGACCGGGAACGTCAACGGGCCGCGCGCGCGAGTCTACGGGCGGCGCTCGAGCTTACGGGCGACGGGTGAGCTTGCGAGCGTCGCGCGTCAGGACGAACGCGCCGCTCCGGGTCGACCGTCCCGCTCCTGATACCTGCCGCGCCACAGCGCGGCGAGACGCCAGCCCAGATACGCCCTGTTGAAGTCCACCACGATCCTCGGGTCGAAGTAGGGGTTCTTGGCTCCGCTCACCTGGACCAGCATGAGCACCTGCTCCGCCACACTGATAGGACACCCTGGCAGCCGCACGTGGTCCTTTCCCCTCTCCTTCTGCAGGCGCCAGGTCACCAGCGCCATCTTGCGGTAGATGTCCTCGTGGCGGGCGTGATGCGGGTCGCGGAGAGCCCGCGCCACCGGCAGCCGGTCGACCGACACCTCATGTCCCGCGATCCTGCCCCTCCACGTCGTACACCCGCCGACGAAGATCACCTTCTCGCCCGGCCTCGCCGGGATCTCACCCTGGTAGGCCCCGAACACGATATGGAGCCTCGGCATCTTCCGATCCGTCTCGGAGTCGAAGCGCCTGAGGACCGAGATGGCCTCCAGCAGTGTCCCCGGGCAACCGCCCCAGCAGTAGTCCGGGACCCCATCCTCCGTCGGGGAGCCTGCGTAGCACGAGACGTTGCTGCCCTCGAACCACTCCTCCACCCTGGCGAGACCCACCTTGAAGCCGCGCGCCCGGCGACGCGCCTCCTCGAGGCCAATGTCTCCCGTGATCCTGATCTCGGAGAGCTCGATGGGACCCAGGCCGTGGTCGTGCGCCGAACGGACGTGCTCCACGGTGCCCGGATCCACGCCGGCGATCGTGCAGCACACCGCGTCGACCGCGACCTGGTTGTCGCCCATGACGATCAGCTGCAGGTCGAACGGGACCGGCGTGAGCATCGGGCCCTGCCCGGCGACGATGCCGTCGAGGGCGATGAAGCGCGGCTGGACCACGTGCTGCAGGTCCACCACCTTCGCATTCAGGTGATGATCGTGGTCGATCAGGCGGTGCCGGTCGTCCTGGATGCCGATGAAGTTCTTCATCGAGAACGAGACCGTGGTCCACGGATGCGCTTTGAACTTCGGGCAGTTGACCAGGAAGTCGGCGGAGACCACCGACTGCGGAACGAAGACGTAGTCGCGCAGCCGGCCCTCGTGACCCAGCGGGACCTCGACCTGGCGCTCTTCTTCGAAGCAGTAGCGCCGGGCGCCCGTCCTGCGGATCACCCGGTTGTAGTCAGCCCCGGCGTAAGAGAAGCGCGTCGGGATGGTGACGCCGCTGCGCTCGCCCACGGCCAGCTCGGTCATCCGCCCATCGTCGCGGTCGCGGAGGGCGAGCAGGACGCCTTCGGCGAACTCCGCCCTGGTGTGCGCGTGGGTGAACAGCTGGCCACTGGCGACGAGGTTCGGCTTCACCAGCGTCCGGCCGGTGGGGCGTAGGTCCAGCTCCTCCAAGCCCTCGCGGATGATGGTCCTGACCCTTGACACGTCGTATGAGGGACACGCACGGAGGATCACGACCGGGCGCTGGTCGGCGCCCGTTCCCGGAGCGACTGTCATCCCGATCCTCCCTTCATGATCCCTGACGACATGGGCGGCAGTATGTCACGGGCAGCTCCCGCCGTCGCGGGTCGAGCGTCGAGCGGCTGGGACACGGCCTGCGGGATGTGCTGAAACGCGGACGGGCCGCCCACAGGGCGGCCCGTCGGATTCGCTGGTGTAGCGGTGAACGCTTTGGAAGGCGCGCCGCGTCGCAGGCGCGCTAGCGCTTGCTGAACTGCGGCTTCTTGCGCGCCTTGTGGAAACCGGCCTTCTTGCGCTCGACCTTGCGGTCGTCGCGGGTGAGGAAGCCGGCGCGCTTGAGCGGCGTGCGCAGGCTCTCGTCGGCCTCGCAGAGGGCGCGCGCGATGCCGTGGCGCACGGCGCCCGCCTGGCCGGCGATGCCGCCGCCGAAGACGTTGACCTTGACGTCGAACTTGCCCGTCGTGTGCGTGGTCTCGAAGGGCGTCAGGGCCACGGTCTGCAGGACCTTGCGGCCGAAGTAATCGTCGATCTCGCGCCCGTTGACGACCGTGCGGCCGACGCCGGGGCTGAGGATCACGCGGGCGACGCTGGTCTTGCGCTTGCCGGTGGCGCGATACATGACTGCAGCAGTCAAGCGTTACTCCTTGATCTCGAGCGCTTCGGGCATCTGCGCCTCGTGCGGATGCTCGGCGCCGGTGTAGATCTTGAGCTTGCGGATCTGCGCGCGGCCGAGCTTGTTGTGCGGCAGCATGCCGCGCACGCCGCGACGCACGATCTCCTCCGGGCGGCGCGCGAGGAGTTTGGCGTACGTCTCCTCCTTGAGCCCGCCCGGGTAGCCCGAGTGGTGGTAGTAGATCTTCTGCTCGGGCTTGTTGCCCGTCACGACGATCTGCTCGGCGTTGATGACGATCACGAAATCGCCGGTGTCGATGTTTGGCGTGTAGATGGGCTTGCGCTTGCCGCGTAGCGTGTCGGCCACCACCGTGGCGAGCCGGCCGAGGGTCTTGCCCTTGGCGTCGACCACGTACCACTTCTTCTCGATGGCGGAGGGCTTGGCGACGTAGGTCTTCATGCGCTCGCTCTATCGATACCGAAAACCGCGCCCGGATGGGCGCGCGAAGGGGAACTCTAGCGCATCGCGGCGACCGGCGCAACACGGCGGGCGGCGCAACACAGGCGACGCCGGGCGCGGGCGGCTGCGTCCGCGCGCCCGACGCGACTAGGGCGTCAACCTCCGCAGCTGCACGCGGTCGCCGGTGGCGACGCCGAGCACCTCGGAGGCCGAGCCCGAGTTGACGGCCAGGGCGACCTGCCCGTAGCTGTCGATGAGGACGAGGATGTCGCTCGGGCGGACACTCGAGAACGTGCGCACCACACGCGTGAAGTACCGCTCGCCACCGCACTCCACCTCGAGGCGCTCACCGAGCTTCGCCCCCTCGAGTTCCGCTCCCGAAAGGTTGAGGGCGACGTTGCCGAAGCGATCGACGAGGACCGCGGTGGCGGCGATCCCGTCCGCGGTCGCCTCCGGCGCCGGGACGTCCAGGCGCGCGAGGCCGGCCGGCTCGAGGGCGACGCCGACGACGTCGAGCGGAAGCCCGGTGGCCAGGCGAGCCGCCACGGGGGCGAAGATGTCACGCCCGTGGAAGGTCGCCGAGAGCGGCGAGAGCCAGAGCTCCTCGTTGGTCAACAGGTGAGCGTCGGTGACGCCGCCGTCGGCGTCGGCGGCCAGGGTGAGAAGGCCGTTGTCGGGGCCGACGAAGAGCCGGTCGCCGGCGCTGCGCAGGGCGACCGGCCGCCTCGGCCCCCCGACGCCCGGGTCGACGACGGCGAGATGCACGGCACGGTCGGGCATGTACGGCATCGTGTTGCGCAGGACGACGGCGCCGCCGAGCACGTCCCGTTGGACGAGGCCGTGCGTCACGTCGATCACCTGCACCTCCGGCGCGATGCGCTTGATCACCGCGCGGCAGGTGCCGGCGAAGTCGTCGGTGGAGCCGTAGTCGCTGAAGAAGCAGATCAGCCGTGGTGCGTCGGCGGTCGTGCTCATGACGGCAACCTACGCTGAAGCGTGCGGCGGCGCAACGTCGGCGAGGATCGCCGTGACGAGGCCGTGCATCGTGTGCTCGGCGGCCTCGAGCGCGACCCGGAGGCCGACCTCGCCCAGCACAGCGGTCGTCGCAGGACCGATGGAGCAGATGCGTGCCCCGGCGAGCCGCCCCGCGAGCGGCCGGCCGGCGCCGGTGACCTCCGGCGGCGCCGGCCTGGCGGCGCCCGGGTCGGGCCGCTCGGCCGCGGTCGCCCGCTCTGCCAGCTCGACAAAGCGGCGCACCGTGCTTCCGGCGGTGAAGGTGATGTAGTCGGAGGCGGCGATGCGCTCGAACGGCACGGCGAGCTCCTCGACGGGCTCAGTCTCGTAGACCGGGAGGACGTCGACCGTCGCGCCGCGCCCGCGCAGCGTGTCGGGGAGGACCTCCCTCGCCTCGCGCGCCCGGGGAATCAGGACTCGAGCCCCGCGACGCGCTCCGGTCGCCTCGAGGGCGTTCAGCAGACCTTCGGCGACGAACTCCTCGGGCACCACCCCGGCGCGCACACCCTGGGCGGCGAGCGCCGCCGCGGTGCGCGGGCCGATCGCGGCGACCGTGGCGCCGGCAAGATCCTCGGGGGAGCGGTCGCACTCGCGCATGCGCCCGAGGAACTCCGCCACGCCGTTGACGCTGGTGAAGACGATGAGCTGATACTCGGGCAGGCGGGCGACCGCGGTGCGGATCTCGTCGTTGAGCGGCACGGGCACGATACGGATGGTCGGCGCCAGGAGGACCTCGGCGCCGAGGTTCTCGAGCGGTCGCGCCAGCGCCTCGGCCTGTTCGGCCGGACGCGTGACGACGACGGTCTTGCCGACGAGCGGCCGCTCACCCATCGGTGGTCTCCCCGCGCACGCCGCGAAGGATCCGGTCGGCGCCGGCGGCGAGCAGATCGGCGGCGAGGGCACAGCCGAGCTCCTCGGGTACGCCGGCATCACCGCGACGTTCGAGCCGCACCGTGTCGCTGCCGTCGAGCGAGCCGGCGAAGGCGCGCAGGCGCAGCCCGTTCGCGCCCGCCGCCCGCGCGCCGGCGTCCTCGGCGGTGTCCTCGACGAGCTCGCCGAACGCGGCGATCGGCACCTGGCACCCGCCCTCGAGGGCGTGGAGCAGGGCCCTCTCGGCACGCACCGCCACGGCCGCCGGCTCGTGCTGCAGCGGCGCGACGAGCGCGTACGTCTCCTCGTCGTCGGCGCGCGCCTCGACCGCCAACGATCCCTGGCCGACGGCCGGGAGCATCTCGTCGAACGTGAAGGCGAAGGCGGCCACGCCGGCCCGCCCCAAGCGGGCCAGCCCCGCGGCCGCTAGCACCGTCCCGGCCAGACCCTCGTCCTCGACCTTGCGCAACCTCGTCTCGACGTTGCCACGTATGTCGACGAGGTCGAAGTCGGGGCGCGCCGCCAGCAGCTGCGAGCGCCGGCGCAGGCTCGAGGTACCGACGACCGCCCCGGCGGGCAGGTCGGCGAGGCTCCGCGGTCCGGCCGCGGCGCCCCCGTCGGCCGCCGCCGCGTCGCGCGCGACGAACACGTCACGCACGTCCTCGCGGGCGGTGAACGCGGCGATGGCGAGCCCCTCCGGCGTCTCCGTCGGCATGTCCTTGGCCGAGTGCACGGCGATGTCGACGCGCCGCTCAAGGATCGCCGCCTCGAGCTCCTTCGTGAACAGCCCCTTGTCGCCGATCCTGGCCAGCGGCGCGTCGAGGATCTTGTCGCCCTTGGTGTGGACGACCTCGATCTCGACGGCGAGCCCGGGGTGCAGCTCACGCAGCCGGGCGCGCACCCACTCGCTCTGTATGAGAGCGAGCTTGCTGCCGCGCGAGCCGATGCGCAGGCGCTCGGTCACGCGTCGTCGCGGTCGAGGTCGCAGCCGTCGGCGCGCGTGGACGGCGACGCGGCGGTGTCGGCCGCTTCCGGCGGCGCGGCGGTGTCGGCCGCTTCCGACGGCGCGGCGGTGTCGGCCGCTTCCGACGGCGCGGCCGGCGCATCCTCGCCGCCGTCCGCCGCCCCGCTCCCGTTGAGCCCGAAGAGCGTGCGCAGCGTGTCGGCGTAGAGGTAGCTGTCGTCGCTCCCGGCGACCTGCTTCATGCGCACCGTCGGCACGTGGAGGATCTTGTTGACGATCGACGCGGTGAGCAGCTCGACCTGCGCGCGCTGCTCGTCGGTAAGGTCGCCCAGCCGGCTTCCGAGGCGCTCGAGCTCGGCGCGGCGGATCTGCTCGACGGAGTCGCGCAGCCCCGCGATGGTCGGCACGACCTCGAGGCTGCGCAGCCAGCCGCGCACCTCCTCGAGCTCCTCGGCGACGATCTCCTCGGCCTTGGCGGCCTCCTTCTCGCGCTCGCTGCGGTTCTGCTCGACCACGTGTTGGAGGTCGTCGATGTCGTAGAGGAAGGCGTTGTCGACGCGGTTGATCTCGGGGTCGAGGTCGCGTGGTACCGCGATGTCGATGAAGAAGATCGGCCGGTGACGCCGGTGCTTCATGGCGCGATCGACTCGCTCGCGGGTGACGACGAAGTGCGGGGCCGACGTCGAGGAGATGACGATGTCGGCGGCCGAAAGGTGCCCTTCGAGGTCCTCGAAGGGCACGGCACGGCCGCCGACCCGCTGCGCCAGCTCGTCGGCGCCGGCGAACGTCCGGTTGGTCACGAGGATGTGCTCGATGCCGTGCGCCTTGAGATGTGTCGCCGTCAGCTCGGCGGTCTCGCCGGCGCCGAGGATGAGGACGACGTGGTCCCTGAACCTGCCGAACACCTGGAGGGCGAGTTCGACGGCCGCCGAGCTCACGCTCACCGGCCGCTCGCCGATCGCCGTCTCGGTGCGCACGCGCTTGCCGACCTCGAGGGCGCGGCGGAAGAGCCGGTTGAACACGACGCTCGTGCAGCCGCCCTCGCAGGCGGCCTGGTAGGCGCCCTTCATCTGCGCGACGATCTGCGCCTCGCCGACGACCATCGAGTCGAGGCTCGCGGTGACGCGGAAGAGGTGGGCGATCGCGGCGTCGCCGGAGTAGCTGTAGACCGACGGCTCAAGCTCGGCGGCC
>Ga0315281_10015304_pt1 | contig 10290 bp, 13 predicted proteins | sample YL17G07_0_MG_FD_204540 | JGI IMG/M metagenome (GOLD analysis project Ga0315281, IMG submission 204540) | Sediment microbial communities from Yellowstone Lake, YNP, Wyoming, USA - YL17G07_0 | ecosystem: Environmental > Aquatic > Freshwater > Lake > Sediment | place: USA: Wyoming | collected...
CTGCGCATCGGGCTCACCGGGCTGACCATGGCTGAGTATTTCCGCGACGTGGAAGGGCAGGACGTTCTCCTTTTCATCGATAACATCTATCGTTATATCCTGGCCGGTATGGAAGTATCGGCCCTTCTGGGTAGGATGCCCTCAGCCGTAGGCTATCAACCCACCCTAGCCACAGAGATGGGCGAACTGGAGGAGAGGATTACCTCAACCAAGAAGGGCTCCATCACCTCATTCCAGGCAATCTATGTACCCGCTGACGACTACACAGACCCAGGCATCGTTACCACCTTCGGACATCTTGATGCTGTTGTCGCCCTGGAGCGCTCCATCGCCGAGCAAGGACTCTACCCTGCCGTCGATCCCCTGTCATCCACTTCGCGTATCCTGGACCCGCGCATCGTGGGCGAAGAGCATTACCAGGTAGCGCGGGGGATACAGCGGGTGCTACAACGTTATAAAGACCTCCAGGACATCATCGCCATACTTGGCATCGAGGAGCTAAGTGAGGAAGACAAGCTCACCGTTAGCCGCGCTCGCAAGATACAGCGTTTCCTATCTCAGCCTATGTTTGTCGCAGAGGCCTTCACTGGCCAGCCGGGCAAATATGTTCCCATAAAAGAAACGGTACGCGGCTTCAAAGAGATTTTGGAAGGCAAGCATGACGCCCTGCCCGAGCAGGCATTCCTGCTGGTAGGCACGATAGACGAAGCAGTGGAGCAGGCTAAGAAACTATAGGATAGCCGGGAAAATGCTTAAGATAAGGCTTGAGATCATAACTGCAGAGCGGGTAGTCTACTCCGAGGATGTCGATGTTGTAGTAGCACCAGGCATCGAGGGACAACTGGGTATCCTACCCCACCATGCTCCCCTGATGACCATGCTCCAGCCGGGAGAGCTGATAGTGAGGAGAGATAATCAAGAAGAATCGATATTTGTCAGCGGCGGCTTCCTCGAGGTACGGGGAGACAAGGTAGTAGTTCTTGCCGATGTTGCCGAACGGGCCGATGAGATAGACATCGCCCGAGCAGAGGCAGCCAAGCGCCGCGCCGAGGAGAGGATCGCCCAATATCCTGCCCATGTAGACCATGCTCGCGCTGAGGCAGCGCTGCTCCGCTCAATGATACGGCTCAGGGTGGCAGAAAAGAGCAAGAAACGGAGACCTAAGACTTAACTCTTCGACATACCACAGTTGTCGCACTAACCTCTCGCCAGATAGAAAGTCATGCCTTGCAGTGCTAGAACCGGGTCTATCCCCTGTAATCGTACCCCTCGGGATACCCTGACGCAGATCGGTGCATAATTGAGAACAGACTTAATCCCGCTTTTGACCAGCTTATCGATAACCACCTGCGCATCTGATGAGGGCACTGCAACGATGGCTATGTCAACCTTCTTATCCTTAAGCGAGGTCTCGAGATTTGCGATATCCTCAATCAGCACACCACTGACCTTTTTGCCAATCAAATTTGGATCATTCTCAAAGGCAGCGACTATCTTGAAACCCTCAGGCGCAAAACCCTTATAGTCCAATATAGCCCGCCCTAAACGACCCGCGCCAATAAGTGCCATCAGCCATGTTTTGTCGAGCCCCAGAATCTGTTGCAGTTCGCGGTGCAGTCGGCTCACACTGTAACCTCTTCCTTGTCTGCCGAACTTGCCGAAAAACGACAGGTCTTTCCGAATCTGAGCCGGCGTCATGCGCAACCTAGCTCCCAGACCTCGGGAACTGATAAACTCGACGCCCTCGGCTTTTAGAAGAGCCAGCGCACGCAGATACGTCGGCAGACGCGAGACGACTACTTCTGGAATCTGTCCCCGCATTAACCTTTCCTCAGAGGTACGATTATCGCTACTTGACTCCGACATGTACGGCAATTGTCCCTAGGTTGAGGTTCCTGTAGCCACATCAAGCACCCGCCCCCCGCCCCGGAGAAGCAAGATTGACTGCAACCCAGCGCCACCGATTATCCTGCCCCCAGCTCATTAAGCGATTTATGAGGTCATACCAAGGAGCGATGCTGGCAAACATCTCCCTGATGGCTCTTTCCTTAAACCTATTACCATTCTGACTGTTCATTCATTTTGCCGCTCTGGAATCGCTCTTGAACTCGATCGTTCTCGGTTTCACCCGACATTTCTCGGCAGTAATGATGGACTCGATTTGAGAAATAGCCTGCCCAATCCCATCTCTGTGATTGACCACTACGTAATCAAACATAGAAAGGCTGTTCATCTCTTTTTCAGCAGCCTTTATCCTTACCTCCAAATCGATGCTGGATTCGGTCTCACGTTGCTTAAGTCTTTTGTTCAAATCCTCCATCGAGGGCGGCGCTAAGAAAATGAACACAGCCTGTGGGACAGTCTTCTTAATACTAGCTGCCCCTTGGACATCCACCTTAACAATCACATCCTTTCCCTTATCCATAGCTTGCCGCAACTCACTCTTGGGCACACCGTAGAGATTGCCGTAGACGTTAGCCCATTCCAGAAGCTCACCCTTTTCGATCATCTTTTCAAACTCAGCTTTGGAGACAAAGTGATAGTCAACCCCGTCGGTTTCTTTTTTGCGCCGAGGCCTGGTTGTTGACGTCACTGCGTAGTGCATGGGATAGTCTATCTTCTTAAACCCTTCGAGCACCGCATCCTTGCCCACTCCCGAGGGGCCGGATAGGACGATAAACAATGGATTCGCACTTGTTCCTTTCACTTATTCACCTGCTTCTTTTTCAATCCAGCTTCGCTCCGCCCTCTCGGCTTGCTGCCACCCTGCTGGCGATGGTTTCCGGATTAAGAGCTGCGAGCACAATATGACCGCTATCCATGATTATGACTGCTTTCGGCCTCCTGCCGCTCGTTAAATCGATCAAAAGGCCCTTGTTTTTCGCCGCTTGTATCGTGCGTTTGATGGGCGCTGAGGCCGGCAAAACAATGGCAAGAACCTTATCCACTGCCAAGATATTACCGAAACCTACATGAACTAATTCCGTGCTCATCTTTATCTCCCTGAACTCAGATTCACAACTTCGCCGCACTTAGACGCTTCAAGTCCTGCCAGAATCTGGGATATGATATATTTACAGCCTCAGCATTGTCAATCTCGGTTTCTCCATCAGCAACCAGTGCAGCTATCCCAAGCATCATCGCCAGGCGATGGTCTCCATGGCTCTCGCAGGCAGCACCACGCAGCCTCTCCTTACCATTTATAACCATGCCATCAGGTAGTTCCTCCACATCGGCGCCCAGCTTCAAAAGTTCCTTGGCAGTAGCGCTGAGCCTGTCAGTCTCCTTCACCCTGAGTTCCCTGGCATCTCTTATCACAGTCTTCCCTCGAGCCACTGAGGCAGCTAAAGCGATAAGCGGGATCTCATCGATCACCCTGGGGATAAGCTTTCCACTGAGCTCCAATCCTGAGAGACGACTTGACTGCACCCTGAGGTCTGCCACAGGCTCGCCACTCACCAGCCGTTCGTTCTCCACAACTAAATTGGCTCCCATAGAATTCAGAACATCGATGATGCCGCTCCTGGTAGGATTAATGCCGATATTCCTTAATCGGATATCAGCTTGGTCATGAATGACACCTGCCACCAGCCAAAAGGCAGCAGAGCTTATGTCGCCCGGTACGACGATGTCTACTGCTTTGAGACGGCTCGGGGAGAGAGCGATAACACCTCGCTTCACCTCGATTTGAGCCCCCATAGCCTTGAGCATCCTCTCGGTATGATCACGAGAAGCAATGGGCTCCTTTATTACGGTATCCCCTTCAGCAAAGAGCGCCGCCAGCAACAGCGCTGATTTTAGTTGAGCGCTGGCGACAGGAAGCTCATAGCGAATCCCGTGTAGATACCCGCCTTTAATCACCAGAGGAGCCCTTGAATCACTGCATCGTCCCCAAATCTGGGCCCCCATGAGCCTGAGAGGCTGGACGACGCGGTCCATGGGCCTGGAGCGGAGCGACTGGTCACCCGTGATAACGGAGAGGAAGGGTTGAGCTGCAAGCAGCCCGGCGAGCAAACGCATGGTCGTGGCGCTGTTCTCAGCGCAAAGCACATCGCGGGCTTCTTGCAAACCCCTATCCCCCACCCCCTTGACCACCAGACCGCCTTTAGATGACTCTATCTCCACACCCAGAGCCCGCATACACGCAACAGTGGCCAGACAGTCAGCCGACTGAGCGAAATTACTGACCCTGGCATCGCCCCGGGCGATACCGTTGAGAATAACGGCACGGTGGGAGATAGATTTGTCGCCTGGAGGGCTGACCTCGCCACCAAGGGCAGGAGGAGCTTTTACAACCTGTTTCATAGATTTTCCCCCCGCAGCCATTTCTCCCTCGCCTCCCGCGCTTGAGCAAGCATCTCGGCCAGTTCCTCGCTGTCCTCTGCTACTAGGTTGCGATACCCCTTGAGCACTTCAATATAGCGGTCTAACCAATCCACAATCTTCTCACGGTTAGTGAGACAGATATCACGGTTCATCTCCGGGCTCCCCGAGGCAAGGCGGGAGAAGTCACGATAGCCTCCAGCGGCAAGCTTAGCCATCTCAGGCCATAATCGACTTTTCATGGTAGCAGTAACAAATGCAGCCGAGAGCAGCATGGGGAGATGGCTGACCCCGGCAACCAGGTTGTCATGTGTCTCAGCATCGATAAAGAAAGGCCTGGCTCCAACAGATTCTACCGTTTTTTTCAGCTTTCTCACTGCCAGCGGAGTTGCACACGGAGACGGGGTGAGACAATAGACACACCCCCGAAAGAGATCGGCATCAGCATCAGCGATGCCAGATGTCTCTTTGCCTGCCATGGGGTGACCGCCGATAAAGCTTACTTTGGAGGGCAGGTACTCTCCAGCCCACTGCATAACCTGCGTCTTGGTGCTGCCGGTATCTGTGACCACACATTTGGGGGATAAATGCTTTGATATGGACGCCAGCACCTCTTTGGTCGCCATCACCGGCGTAGCAATGACAACCATATCCGCTCCTGCCACAGCAGCTGCTGGATTCTCAGCAGCCGAGTCTATGGCGCCGCAGTCCTTTGCCCTAGCGACAGTTACCGAACTCCTGCTGAATCCTATAATCTCTGTCCCCTTAGCACTTGCCTTCTTTAACGCCAAAGCCAGTGAGCCTCCGATCAAGCCCAGCCCTATTATAGCAATCCTTTTCACAAAGCACCTCGAACATCAAAGTGGCTGCCCGACAAAGAGGCGAGCGAACAGGTCTACAGCACGTAGCAGGAAATCTGACAAGAACCCAGTCAAATAGCCCAAAAAAACTACCACAAGCAAGAGCAGCGGGCCATATTGCCCCATTCTCGCCACAGCTTCAGCCTGGCGCCGAGGCAAAACGCCAACAGCGATATTGAACCCGTCCAGAGGAGCAATAGGTATGAGATTAAACACCCCCAAGATTATATTATATAGGATAACATAGCTCACTATGTTCGCTGTAACCCAGCTAGGTTCCCAACTAAAAGAGAGTTGATATTGCCAGTCCACTACCCCCACCCTCACCAGCACCCCTAACAACGCAGCCAGGGCAAAGTTGGACAACGGGCCAGCTAAAGCTGATATTGCCATCCCCCTCCTGGGATTCATGCGAAAGTAGTTAGGGTTAATAGGCACGGGCTTGCCCCAGCCAAAGCCGGCCAGCAACAACATCAAAGTGCCTAAAGGGTCGAGATGTCTTATCGGGTTTAGAGAAAGCCTCCCCATCCTCTTCGCTGTGGGATCCCCGAGTCTGTTTGCCATCAGTGCATGGCTAAATTCATGAATAGTTATCGCAATCAGCAGAGAGAAAGCAACTAAGACTACCAGTAAGAAGAAAGCCTTGGGATCATCTCTGAGCAGCCCCAGATTCCAAAGGAGCATAGCCCTTCCTTTTTTGAGGTATTATAGCATAGTTTAATACCTATTTTGGGCATGGCGAAACGGTTGTAGGGCGAACATGCGAACGCGCGGACGATGCCGGGGTCGATTTTTAAATGCGGTCGACGGCGCGCCATATATATAACCGACTTAAACGGCAACGGAATAAGGGGGTACTCGGAACGTTAACGGTGACCGTATGATGGTTTAAGCGAAAATCGTGGAAAATTATCTTGACTTGACCGAACGGATGTGCTAGTCTGCTTTCAATAAGAATTAATGCGGAAGGGAGAAGGAAATGTCCGGAAGAAGCCCATTGTTATGTCCCCTACTTATGGTAACAGAAAAGATGGAGAATCACGTGCTCGTTCTCACTCCCTATTTAACGCACTACAACTTCGCAGGCCTCACAAATCATGGCTGATCCGTATCCGAGAACATCAGCAATGGCAGCAGGATTAACTGATCACACTTGGATTGTGGAAGAGATTGTTAGACTGTTTAGTGACTAAAAAGATACAGTGTGTTAGAATAAACAACAATTAAGGAGAACGTGAATGTTAGGCTGTAAGATGATAATTACTGAAACAGTGGGAAGTAAGCAGGATGTCATCTTTAGAGACCTTATGCCTGAAATTCCATCAACGTCATATGCAACTTTTGGTCTTTACAAGTATCCCGCCAAATTCATTCCTCAAGTGATAGCCTATGCCTTGACAACTTATGGGCGTCCGGGTATGAGTGTAATCGACCCATTCGCTGGTTATGGAACGGTAGGAACAGTAGCGAAACTGTGCGATAACGATTACGAACTTTGGGATTTAAATCCTCTCCTAAAGTATCTTCATCCTGTGGCTATCATGCATCCAATAGAAATTGATTCGGATGCCCTTGTGCGGGACATCAGGTATCCCGAAAATCACTTTGTCCTTGCTGTCACATCACCATCTTTTGCAAGCACATTAGATTGCAGAGGCAATAACCATGAAGTGGAATGACTTGATTGAATTAATAATGAGTAAAAACAATGGGATAGCCTCTCTCAATTTTTTGTATCAGCAAGCTGCCAATTATAGAAAATTGCCCTCTGGAGACTGGCAAAAAACATTGAGGGGCGTTTTATATAGAGAAGTGCATAGGGGTAGGTTCAAAAAAATTGGTTTGGGTGTTTATGCATTATCAAGCTACGAAGATGAAACGGCTGCATATTCTTATGCCTTAAGAAACAGACCAGTCAGCGAATATATGAAAGATATAAAAGATTACCACAGTACAATTGAAGGAATGTTGGTTGAGATTGGAAACTTCTTTGAATATATAACGTATACAAGCGACCTTAATAGAAGTTTTGATGGTAAAAAGTTGGAAGAGCTATGCGCGGTAACAAACGTTCCAGAGTTTACATATCCAGAACTAAGGGCACTTATTTCAAAGTCCGACACAATTTGGTTTTCAAAATCCAGACTTTTATTTCCAAAGTATATTTTTGAGGTTGAATCGACTACAGACTTCACAAACTCCATGCTAAAAATGTACCAACTATTGAATTTCGATGCAAAATTCATTCTTGTCGCTTCAGAGGAGAGAAAAAGTATATTCAGAGATCGGATTAATAAAGAACCTTTTGCTAAAGAGGCGCATAAATTTTGGTTCCGCTCTTTCAAAAGCGTGATAGAACTTTATTTCAGTTCTGTTGAACATTACGAATTAAAATCCAGATTTCTTTCGTAGGAACGTGGAGCTAATATGAAGATTTTACAGGAAAAGCAACCAGAGGCAGCAAAATCAGAATGTGTCCCAGTAAGAGTTAAGTTCTTCTATGCTAAAACAAGTAAGCCAGATGAGTTTATAGAGGAACTTGAGCAGCTATGCAAAAAATACTGCCATTTGGATGATTTCTTCTTCAAATACAGTATCGAAGATTAGCATCAGTAAATAGATTTGCACACGAACATATTGCGGTTGGCATACTTATGAAGCGTTAGGGCAACGTATCCCTTGTGGATTTGCCTTTATCCCCTTACGACATTGTGATCGTTTACAAAAGAGAACATGGAGAAGATATTGTGAGAGCGCAAGTTAAAACAGCGCATTCTGCTATTTCATTTACAGGTGGAACTCGTGGCGGGGCTGATAGAACATATAAATCTGGCATTAAAACTTATACACAATCAACCGAAACATGCGATGTAGTTATAGGATTGCATCCCTATGATGATTCATACGATTTATATTTTGTCCCGACTATACTAATCGAGAAGTTAGGGCAAAGCAGTATAACATTAAGGAAAATAGAAAAACTCAGAAACAACTACGATATATTAGACCACTGCAAAGATACCAAATACGTCATTTCTCGCGCCAAACAATATGGTATTCTATCTGAATAGTTACCTCTTTTTATTTACTTCATTTTAAATTGCCCATCTGCCGAATTGTGACAAGACTTGAACGACCTGAAAAAGACCATTACCTAATGGAGACCCTAAAAAGAAAAAACTAGCCTCGATTTAGCTACAAAGTTAGTGCCACCCTTATAGCATAGTTTACTCTTCATCTACATAGAATTGCCGCAAGGGCACAGATTTATCCCGACCTCAGGGAACCAAAGTACCAGAAGAGCTAATCTTGATGCTCTCGTAGGAGAAACTTGACAAACAGAGCCAATTATGTTATGTATATTACACGGAGCCAAGCGGTGCTTCCGAATTCTGGTTCGGGAGGTGACTATGAGGCTTCACGCATTGTATGGAGTATGGCAAGTTGATAAGTGAGGCCCTGCCATGTGGCAGGGCGAGGCAGACCCTCGAGTTCAGCTCGAGGAAAAGAGGTTGAGAGGTAAGTCTCTAAACTAAGCCTCGTTCAGTGGTGAACACCGAAAAAGAGTTGGGCTCGAGGCACTAAAACTGAAGGAATTCAGGGTGGAGGACGCTGCAAAAGTGTCCTCCACATTTTTTATGGTTGAAATCAAAAAGAAAAGCACTGAGATTAGGACAACTGCTGAAAACGACACCCACGCTAGCTTCGACGAAGTTTGCTCTCTACTGAGCTAATCTTGCTCTCCATCGTAGCCTTTTTATCCCTCCGGTCATCTATGTTGACAATGGTAACTACCCTTTGTACCCCTTTCCCGAACACGCTCTCGTGCATCTTCCTGACCATTCTCAGCGCTTTGTCCAAATCTCCTTCGAGCACGGTACCCATGGGGGTCAGCTTGTATTTAACGGACTTCTGATTCTGCAAGACCTTGAGAGACCGGGCTACATAACTGCTGATAGAAGTTGTCTTAGTTCCCAGGGGAACGATGCTGACCTGGACGATTGCCATCTTTACCACCTCCACCTCAGTAAGATTGCATCAATCTTCTCCTGATCTTAATCGTGTGGCGGGATTATACTACGAAAAACGAGGCACGTCCACCTTCCCACTATTTCATTGATGCGGCAATTTTTGACACATTTTTGTTATTATTTCGGGCATTAGTACTATTGACAAATTGAATAATCGGTGATATTGTTTAGGCATACGGCAAGCGGTTACCGTACACCGCATACCTGGCAAGGGTTGCAGGACATGTCGGGCTGAAGAGAAAAACTAGAAAGGAGGAGCGTCTATGGAATATAACTGGGGGCCACATTTCATAGTTCCTTCGGAGGCTTTGAAAGACTATTCAGGTATGATCAAGCTGCGGGAGGAACTTGATGAGGACTTGCTGAATAAAGAGTTGGCGGAACTGGGCGTCGACGGTAACATCTTCAGAATCACAAATCCCTGGTACTATCGCAAAAAGGGCACACAAACATGGATCAAGATCGGCGAATCCGCTAATAGGCGCGAGAACTTCCCTGTTACCTGGAACACAAATGGCTTGGACAACGGGAAGTATGAGGTGCTGGGCTTAATGCACGTCTTCGTTAAACAGGATAGAGCAGAGCACAGCATCGCCCGGCAAGGCGTAGCAGAAGTAAATGTTAAGAACTAAATTCTGACATAGTCCTGCAACCCCAGGAGTGATTGGAGGCCTGAAGCGAGAGCCGGGCTTCAGCTAGTCGCGAAGCTCGGAATAAATCGTGGGGTTATCAAACCATGATGAGCAAGGAAGTGAAAAGGATTTATATAAAAGAAGAGGTTTGCATGGGCTGCGGCCTTTGCCGAATCTATTGTCAGATAGAGCACTCTAACTCTAAGGACATAGTCAAGGCATTTAAGAGAGAAAGCCCTCGTCCTCTGCCTCGCATCCGTGTAGAGAGAGATGGAGAGGTTTGCTTCGCGATTCAATGCCGCCATTGCGCTGAGCCTTGGTGTGTCTATTCCTGCCTGACCGGTGCTATGCACAAGGACCCAATGAGCGGCCTAGTGACCGTTGATACTGAGAAGTGCGCCGGATGCTGGACCTGCATAGTAGCATGTCCCAATGGGGCGCTGA
>Ga0315281_10015305_pt1 | contig 10290 bp, 6 predicted proteins | sample YL17G07_0_MG_FD_204540 | JGI IMG/M metagenome (GOLD analysis project Ga0315281, IMG submission 204540) | Sediment microbial communities from Yellowstone Lake, YNP, Wyoming, USA - YL17G07_0 | ecosystem: Environmental > Aquatic > Freshwater > Lake > Sediment | place: USA: Wyoming | collected...
TGAACGGGCTTAGAGATTTCCCACAAGTCCTGGCCTTCGCTATCCTTTTTACTCGATTTTTCACAAACAAAGGTGCGGTCCGGTTTTTCAATAACGAGCTTTTTAGCCGATTCTTTGTCAAACTCACTTACCAACCGGTCACGGAAAGCCAGTATCGCGTTTTCCAACTTATCATAGAATTCAGCCGTAGCAACCGTGTATACCGGATCTTCGTTGATTCGCTTTACGTAGCACTTTGTCCCGTCCTTCTGTTTATTGCCGACGTAAAATCGTGCCAACTGCTTGTCGTCTTCTTTTGTAACGCATATTTCAAAGGCAACGTCCTGTAATCCGTACGCGGCCAAATCAGCCGGCTTGTCGGAGACGAAATCTTCAATTTCGAGCGTCTTGATATGCTCAATGAAGTTTTTTACCGTATCCTGATCCGCATAAACGTTGATTGGCTTAGTAATTTTCCAATCAAGGTCTAACGCCTTTTCAATGACCATCGAATCAGTCGCCGTCTTAATTTCCAACTTATTGAGGCCATACGTTCCGATAGTGTCAAACCTGACGACCCTCCTGTCCCGCAGATCATTCGGCTTCCTATTCAGGTCGGCGAGGATCATGTCTTTCAGAAAAAATATCGTCGGCTCATCGGTACGCTTTACATATACCTTATTATCGAGTGTGTAGCCAAACTGCACCGTTTGAGCTACGTCGTTTTCAGTAATGGTAACGGTCAACTGCGGATTATCCAATCCGAATTTTGTCAGTTCGCTTGGATCATCGGAGACAAAGTCTGTACTCTCGATCTGCAGATTTTTTAATTTTGTCAGGATTTCCTTAATTCTTTCCATGTCTGCAAGGTCATCAACGGGTTCGTTCAACCTCCAGAAACTGCCCTTCTTGCCACAAACAATATTATTATTACCCGTCTTGATCTGCAACCTGGCCACGGCTTCCTTATCGAAGGAAAACACCCACTTGCTTCTTAAATCCAGGATGTTCTTATGTGCCTTTTCGTACAAGCTGCCCGGTACAACAACGACTTCATCGCTTGTATCGAGCTTCATGTACACGTTATCGCCCGCCGCCAGTTTTTGACCGATAATCACGGTGTATTTGCTCTTGGGGCCGGAGACCTGTATCGTATCCGGTTGAGCATGAACGTCGGTATACATCGTAATCGAGGTTTTTATCGTATCCAATCCGTAGTCTTTAAGGTCGAACGTCTTGCCGCTTTCTTGCTTAAATGACCCGATTTTCGTCATAAATTCGAATTCCGAGAGGATACTGTTTATTTCAGAGTTATCTGCGCGGATTTTTTGCGGGTCGATAATATACCAGTAGCTATCCGCCCGTTTTTCCAAAACGATTTTACCGCTTTCATTTTTCAACTCAATTTTTTTCACAAGAGACGATTTGAAATCAGGAATCACTTTTTTTTGCAGCCTCTCCCATTCCTCCTGCGGTAGTTGCTTCCTCTCGTAAAGAAAGACGTACCCAATGCCGATTGCTGCTACAATTAAAAGGATGAGGGTTGTTTTAAATTTCATAGCGGAACTCTTTCCTCCATCGAAAATACGGTAGTAAATATAATGTAATCATCATGCCACGAATTACCCTTTAACGGCGGCGTCTCCACCAGACAATACTGCCGATAATAATCGGTATGACGGGGACTCCCACAATAGAAATCCAGAAAATCACCTTCATTTGAACCGGGTTTATCGATGCCTTGCGGAAATCAGGCGGTTTGGCGGCAATGCCCAATTGTGTCTCCTTCTTTGCCAACCAGCTAACGGCGTTTCTGAACAAATCCGGATTTCCCGGATTTTCCACGTATTCGTTCGTGGCAAAATTCACGTCACCAAAAACAACCAACCTCGCGCCCTGCGGCTTGGACTTCGGGTCATTGGCCATAGAAGGATGCGACTTGGTAACGGATTTAGGCAGTTCCTTCACCTGCGAAGCAACCACCAGGGAAACCGGCCCCGGCAAATCAGAGTCCACGTTGTTTTCCGGCTTCTTTTGACGCAAATTGGTAACGTCCGTCTCACCCCAAGACCCTTCCGGTGCGTGAACAAGCACGGTGGCTTGGTAAGGCATTTGGTCGTTAACCGGAGCAGCATCAACGGAACAGACGCCAAAGAGTATGGTGTTATAATTTTTCAGATCGTTGGTAATCGGATGATCTTCTGCGTATTCATCCTTGCCCACGTATATTTCCGCGCTGGTTTGCATGCCAAAAAGGGGCATGTTTACCTTGTTATAAACAACGACGTCGTCACGAACGACAATCCCGTACTCAGCCATGAGCGTCTTAAATCCCGTGGGATTGTTCGGAGCAATCGCAGGCTCAAGCATGAGGATAAGCTTTCCCTTGCCTTCAAGATAGCTGCGAATGATGTTTAGTTCTTCCGTTAGGTAGGCCTTAGACGGCCCGGCAACAACCAGAACCTCACAATCATCGGGAATCTTTTTCGTCGTCAAAATATCCAGCGGGGCAATCCAGCAGTTATCACGCTTAAGCGCATTGGCGATACCCGACACCCCTGAACGGTCGTAATCCTCAAAACTTCGCTCCCCATGCCCCGTGGCAAAATAGACAACCATTTGCTTTTCCTGCGTAACATTGAGGATCGCTTCAGTAAATGCCTCTTCACCTTTAAACTTAAAAGGGTACTGTTTCTCAATAACCTCATTCTGTTGAATGTGTTTGCTGTGTTCTCCACATTCAAACACCACGGTATTCAATTGAAGGGCGTCGATCTTAATGCGCTTTGCCAATTCTTCCGCCGCAGTGCGGTTCCTCATGGGATCAATACTTTCAATCTTTATTTTACCGGAATGATAGGCGTATTCCTTCAAAACGTCCACAATCTGTTCGTAAAACATCTCACCCGGATTAAAAAGGGTGGTAATAACCAAAGGCTTGTCAAGGCTTTTAAGTATGTTCTTCGTTTTGGATGAAAGGGAATATTTCCCGCTCAGCGTAAGATCGAAACGCTCATAGTGCCGGGCATTTAAAAAGCCGACAACAGCAAAAATCGCCGCGGCAAATACGGACATAATGGCGACATTCGTACCAACCAGCGCCTTTCTCTTGGACGCCTCCGTTGAAAACCATTGATTCCGCACGGCCTTTGCCGTGCTGAGACCGATAATAACACCTCCTCCAATCCCCACGGGAATAAGAGAAGAGAAGCCCCATGCGTTAAAAATTCTCGATATTCCAAATCCAGCGACAACGGCTACGACGCCTGCCAGGATAACGTAGCCACCGAATAGATCAAACCAGTCTTTCTTTTTCTCACTCAAAGCACTCATCGCCATCTCCTGCTTTCTACAATACGCACAACGACAAATAAAAGTAAAGCGGTAAAGCTAACATAGTATATTACGTCCCTGGTATCCACGATACCCTTGGTAAACGTCTCCCAATGGTCATACGTGCCGATATACCTCAGGCTGCTATAAAACCACCCTTCGTTCCCGGCGCTGGCTAAACCGATAACCAGGAGTATGAGGAGGGCTACAATGCCGATAACGGCCGCCACGATCTGATTTTTTGTGACGGCTGATACTAAAAGCCCGATGGATATAAAGAGACCGCCCATCAGTACCAGCCCGATGTAGCTGGCAATAATTGCGCCATAATCAGGGTTGCCTACCCATGCTAAGAATATGATATAAAATGCCGTCGGCGCGATCATAATGTTATAAAGCGCCCATGCCGCCAGAAACTTGCCAAAGACCACAACAAAGTCCGTGACGGGAGCCGTCATAAGGGGTTCAATCGTCCCCGTCTTATTTTCTTCGGCGAACAACCTCATCGTAATGACGGGGGCGAGAATGGAAAGGATAAATTGTGTATAGGCCAGACTATACCGCAACGTCGTCTCCTGCGTTATTCCTAACATTACCGAAAAGAAATAACCGGAGAAGATCATAAATACAGCGATCACAACATAAGCAACCGGAGAAAGGAAATATGCGCTGATTTCTCTTTGAAAAATAGTCCCTGTGCATCTCATTTAAGCCGTTACCTCCTGTTCTTGTGTGGTAATTTGATGGAATACTTCTTCCAGCGTAACGGGTGCAAGAGTCATCTCCCTGATAATCCCGTTATTTTTTACCACGCTTGAAAAAATCTCTTCCCGAACGTCCGTGCCTTTTTCAGACTCAACGGCAAAATTGGCGATTTCGCCTTTATCGCGCCACGTAACCCTTCTGACCCCTTTGATGCATGATAACGCGTTCTTGATTTTTTCACCGTTACCCCGCACTTCCAATGAAATGTGGTTATCCGCCTTAAGCTGGCTCTCCAAGTTGGCAGGAGTGTCCATAGCAACGATCTTACCTTTGTTGATAATAATTACCCTTCCGCAAAGCATTTCTACTTCGGGCAGGATATGTGTGGAGAGCAATATGGTATGTTTTTCACCCAGTTCCTTGATAAGCTGCCTCACCTGACGTATCTGGTTGGGATCAAGCCCGATGGTCGGTTCGTCAAGGATGAGTATCTTCGGGTCGTGGACAAGGGCATCGGCCAAACCCACGCGCTGGCGGTATCCCTTTGAAAGCGTGCCGATGATCTGGTTTTGCACGTCAACAATCCTGCACCTGTCAACGGCGTCTGCAATTTTCGATTTCCGCTCGCGGTACGGCACCCTCTTTAACTTCGCACGAAACAAAAGATACTCCTTCACCCGCATTTCGGGGTAGAGCGGTACGTTTTCCGGCAAGTACCCGATGTTTTTACGCACGTCCACCGAGTTCTTAAACACGTCAAAACCTGCCACCGTAGCGGTACCGGAAGTTGCAGGCATATAACACGTGAGGATGCGCATGGTCGTGGTCTTTCCCGCGCCATTAGGCCCCAACAGACCCAATATCTCGCCCTCCTTAACCTCAAACGATATGTCGTTTACTGCATACGCCTCAGCGTATCGTTTTGCCAAATGTTCGACTTTTATCATAATAGACAACACTCCCTTATCGCAATTTTACGCATAAATACCTTTTCAGCAAATCCCTTATCCTTTCACAACCATATTTTTGTAACAAACTACCGGACGACTTTCACCCGCAGAGCTACGCAACACATTAAACTTATATTAAAGAACAAATGTAGCTACGAATGGTACAAATAGGCAAGGACAAACCAGGTTTGTCCATACCACACCACCTAGTATTCCGTATAAACTAACGCACACTTCAACTCGCTCCCACGCACCAGCGTGGAAATGCGGTATACAACACGCTGCGTCACGTTACAGCGACCGGCAGGCCAAGATTGACCCGATCCGCCGGAAGTATTGAGTAGAAAAAAATAAAATGCAAATTCCTGTACAATTACTTCCTGTACAATTACTTAAATACTTGATTAACCAGACATTGTGATAGAGGTGCGATCATTCAGGCAGGCCAAATCGAGTCGATTCGCTTTCCCCCGCTGGCAAGGGGTGGGGGTGGGGGTGGACTTGACGTCTACATCGGTTCCACCTTCTTTACTATCCTTTCCATACCACCGCTTCTATTCTTCAATTCATAACTCAGGATCAAATATTTACAGATACTTCAACATTCGTTAGCCTCAACAGTTCACGCGACACTTGTAGTAAGTGAAAGACAATCCCCTGTTTTCCCTATTTTAAGGGTAGTGGAGAGTTGTATTCCCTACTTTAATTATGACGGCAGAACTGTTACAACATTGGTACAGCCCAGCTACATAACAGCAACCCAGCAACGACGCATCACCTATACTTTTTCCTGACTTTCCTGTTCGGCGGGAGCGCTGGGCGTCCGTTCACCTTCTTCCCTCAACCTGATTTTTCCATCCATCAACTCGTGAAACGCTATTTGAACAGGGTCGTCGGTATCAGTTTCCACCAAAATCGGAGATTTTTTCACGATTTGCCTTGACCTGCTAACAATCAACGACGTTAGCCGCAACGCACCACCAACCCGATTAGCAAGTTCATCAATCTTTTTATAGTCCAATTTAACACCTTATGAGAATGATATGTTCCCAAATAATATAAAATTTTCTACTACTATAGCGTTTCATTAATTTATCGACATACGTACCAGATGCAAATTATATTTATATCCCCCCTTCATATACGGCAAACACACGTAATTACCCATGCATAACTTGTCTGCGTTTTAATAAAACGTTACACTGGTTACCCATCCAAACAGAAAACAGAACAGACTGTGCAGAAGCTTAGATATACTAAATATAAAATCTTTTTTGTCAAGAGAATTCAAGTCATCACCACGCACAAGTCATTTGTCTACCCCAAAACAAACCGAACAAAGGCGGGCAGTACATAAACTTACCGGATACGGTAAATACGCCCACGATGCCACTTATTTCTTAAACATTGACGTTGTCTTGATTTACTCAAGGAGGATTTTCAGCGGTTTGGGGAATGAGTCTTCTTATTGAGACAGCATATTTCTTGACCAATGGCGCACCAGGGTAATGATGTCCAAAATAGAGCCAATGAAAAAAGCCGCCGAAGGCCTAATTTAGCTTATTGATAAAGACAAAATTGCGGATAAACTTTTTAATGACTCAAGCATCACGCAAACGGTCACGTTTTGAAAAATAAGGGGGTTTTCAATATCATAAAGATACTGAAAAACCCCTTTAAATTAACAAAACATTTTTAAAAGAATCACCAGAAAACCGGCTTATGATGACGCTTGATTTCAGCCAAACTGTTCATCCTAAGCCACACAAATGGAGTGATATTATTTCTTTTTCTTGGTTTTTCCCTTCGTACCAGCCTTTGGCGCCGCCTTTGATTTTGTCTTTACTGCCACCTTGGCTTTACCCGGTTCTTTACCAATGAGTATCTGTTCGGCCACTTCGCTATCGATATCCATGATATATTTTATACCGGTTATTTCGGATGCTTCACGGGTCAAGGATGCAATGTCACTTCTTGCTATGTGTTCCAGCCCGAATTTTCTTGAACCGGCCATCAATTGCCGTAAGCCCTGAGATAAACGCTGATAATATGAGTACACACCTACTGCGCCTGGCGGCACCTTCTTTCCATTAGCGCCGAACAATCTGCTTATCTTTGGAGCAAGAACGAAGACCTCGTCCATGGTTTTGCCGTAATTTTCTACACTCTTATCTAAGTTATTGTTCTTGATCTGGTCGCCCAGTAATTTACCCACATGCGCCGCACACAGCGGTGAACGTGCCATGCCTACCGCCTTTACGTAAGGCGCGCCCAATGCAAAGGCCTTGAAGATATCGTCCTCGAATGCAAAGCCGCCTGCAAGGATGATATCAGGAACGTGCTTACCCTTTGAAGCTAATTTATGCACGTAGTTATAAGTAAGGGCTGAGATATAAAGCGTTGGAACTCCCCACTCGTTCATCATGTGCCATGGGCTCATACCGGTTCCACCGCCTGCCCCGTCAACCGTTAAAACGTCAACCCCTGCAACAGAGCAGTAACGAACCGCCCTGGCAAGGTCCGCAGGCCTGTAAGCACCTGTTTTCAGGAAAACATACTTCGCCCCGGCCTTTCTTAATTCTGCGACCCTCTTTACAAAGCCTTCTTCCGATGCCATTCCAACCCTGGAATGTCTTTCAAACTCTTTAAATGATTTACCAAAAACGGCAGCTACTGCACTGTCGTAAGGGTCAGGCAGCACAATATACCCGCGGTCTCTTAACATCTTTGCCTTTTCCAGGGTGTTGATTTTAACTTCTCCGCCAATGTCTTTGGCTCCTTGCCCCCACTTCAACTCTACCGCTTGAACCCCTAATTTGTTTATACCGTACTCCAACACACCCAATCTGCTATCTTCCACATTTTCCTGCATGATAATCGCGCCATAACCGTCTTTTTGCCATTCCTGGAAGGTTTTTACGCGATACTCAAGGTCAGGACAGTGTGCTATTTTCCCATTCTCAATCTTAGAGCCGACATCCATACCGCCAACATTCTCGCCAATGGTTAAAGCCGTGCCTGAAATCGCGGAGCCAATTGCCAAACCATCCCAGTGCGTTTTCGCAACATTTGTGGAACCCAATCCGGGCACGACAATGGGTAGTCTTAATTTAATGCCTTTATCCTTCCCCAGGCGGACTTCCGTGCTCACATTCTCAAATATTGCCTTATCACTATTGGCCTCAATTCCAACGGCCCCAACAGTTGTTCCCATAATGTTTAAATGGGAAAAATCTGCCGGATAATCCTTATCAGCTCCTGCGGTAATTACGCCAAAGGGTTGTGGATACAAATTTTCTGCCGCCCTAAAGGCGGACTTCCCAATTTCGCAAAATCCAGGACAATCATCCACACAAACTGAACACATGCCGCTCGCATGTGATCTATCGTTAGGTGTCCTATTTTTGGTACGCGTTGCAACCGATGCATTTGGTTTCGAAAACGACATCTCCAAACCCCTTTCTCTAAAATGGTATTAGGTAAGTTTATCGGATTATAAAAATTAAGAATAAGTACATGGTTAGTTTATCGTATTTTCGTAATTGCAAATTTGAAATATATACACCTTTTCAAATATACTGTCAATACAATTTTGGTTGTATCACAATTTATTTTATACTTAAAGCTATGCTAGCACAATACATGCCAATACCAAAGCGGACGGGTTTTCTAAGACTATTAATTATTAATATTTTAGATGTATTCATCAATAAGTTATAGCGTGCAGGAGGGTAACGAAAGGCACCCGTAGGACGACTGGGGTTACCCTTCTGCACACTCCGCAATTTTTCCTCGCCCACCGTCACTCTTTTCTCATTCTTCCGCACCTTCCAGACATCCTTTTTTATTCTATCCTTACCAAAATGTCTCATAAATTACTAGCCTGAAAAAGACCTTCCCTCATAAACCATAACCTTAACCATAGCCTTTTTGGCATTTTTGAGCAAAAAAGCCCTTTGATTTTTCTCAAAACCTTAATACTACCCAGCCTTATTTATACCTTGACAATAAAATGCCAACCTGATAGAGTCTTCACCATGAAAACACCCATATTACGGTATTTACTCACGGTTCTAGCCACTTTATTTATCTGTATTACCACCGGCAGAACATCATTCGCGAACGGAAAAGAAACGATGGACGTGGATGAAATTGTGCCTGGCATGAAGGGGTGCGGCAAGACCGTTTTTAATGGCACCCAGATCGAGACGTTTCACGTCGAGGTGCTTGGCGTCCTGAAAAATTGGGATGCAAAAAGCAATATGATTTTAATCAGGATGTCCGGCGGCCCACTGGAGCAGTCCGGCATTATTTCCGGCATGAGCGGGAGCCCTGTCTATATCGACAACCGACTCATCGGCGCCGTTGCTTACGGATGGAACTTTGCCAAAGAGCCTATTGCAGGCGTAACCCCTATCCTTGAAATGAAAAATTCCCTCCTTGATGTGCCTCCGCCAGAAAAGGACGTTTCGCTTACCTCAATCGATTGGGAAATACCCCCAGCACAACAGACTGGAGTGGAACTCCATCCGCAAGACTCATTTTTGCAGCCGCAGGCAACAGAAGGCCGGCCTTTAAACAATATAAAACTGACGCCCATCATGTCGCCCTTGCTCGTATCGGGTATTGACAGCGACGTCTTGCAAAAACTGCACCCCTTGTTTACCACCCACGGACTCTACCCTATACAAGGCGGGAGCTTCGGTTCTTCCGCCTCTGCAGGCATGGCCAAGCTCGTGCCGGGCGCATCTATGGCAGCTATCCTGATTCGTGGAGATTTCAACGCCGCAGTCGTCGGCACGGTAACGTATACGGAAAACAACCACGTCATGGGCTTTGGTCACCCTTTTCTCCATACCGGGAGCACAGACCTGCCGCTTGCATCCGCCTATGTGTATGCCATTCTCTCAAGCCAATCAAACTCAGTCAAAATGGCCTCCCCTCTGGAAGTGGTCGGGCGCATTACCCAGGATAGAAAATCAGGGGTTGCGGGCGTTCTGGGAGAATCGTCACAAATGACGCCCTGCCACATTGAAATAGAAGGGTCGCAAAAACTCAACTACAATTTTGAGCTCGTCAACAATAAACAGTTGACGCCCAGCCTGCTCCTGATGGTCATGCAAAGCGCAGTATTATCAACAGAGCGAAAGTTAGGGGAAAAATCGGTGCGCATAACCCTTTCCGTTCACATTGATGGATACGATAAACCGGTAGTGATTGAAAACGTTTTTTATGACATGGACCAGTCCTGGCTTTCCATCAATCATATCATACAAACTTTTGCGATGATTACCAATAATCAGTTTCAAAGGGTGGGCTTAAA
>Ga0315281_10015306_pt1 | contig 10290 bp, 7 predicted proteins | sample YL17G07_0_MG_FD_204540 | JGI IMG/M metagenome (GOLD analysis project Ga0315281, IMG submission 204540) | Sediment microbial communities from Yellowstone Lake, YNP, Wyoming, USA - YL17G07_0 | ecosystem: Environmental > Aquatic > Freshwater > Lake > Sediment | place: USA: Wyoming | collected...
AACTCCATGCTCCCCAAACCCGCGGGCCAGGGATTGATTGGCAGGCGAGACGCCCGCCCTACTTTGTCCGTCCCCACGGTTTGGCAGCGGAGTCAAGATACGCCCGCGGCAAACCACGGGGACATGGCGCCCCCCCGTTCGAAGAGTACCTTGGAATGAGCTTACTGGAATGAGTGTTGTTCTTGCATAGCTGGGAGTGTGCTGGTATTCTGCAATCCCTGAGATGGACTATATTCGCGCCAAGCGAGGAATCCAACGATGACACTCCATGCCTATAGCCCATCGGACTGCTCGATACCGCTCGCGCTCGCCCCACCGCGGGCGCGTCGCCAAAGACTCAACCGCTGCGCCCTCATCCTCTGTCTTGTCCTCATCCTCTGCCTTGCTCTCAACTTCCCGGCCCTCAGCCACGCTACGCCCATGGGCGACCTTGCGCAGCCCCAGGAGGGCCGCGGCATGCGAGCCAGTTCCACGCACCGCATCGGCCCCGACGGCAAATTCGACCCCAAAGGCCGCCCCGACCCCAACAGCAACTCGGACAACAAAGACGTCGAACCCGGCGCCACCGCGGTCCTCCTGGATGAAAAAGGCCCCGGCGTCATCACCCACGTCTGGCTTACCTTCCTCGGCCCCGAACCGCACCCCTGGGCCCCGCAAGGCTCCGCCAACCACCAGGACATGCTCCTGCGCGTCTACTATGACGGCGACACACGCCCCGGTGTCGAGGCCCCCGTGGGCGACTTCTTCGCCAACGCCTTTGGCAGGCGCAGCGAAGTCATCAGCCTCCCCGTCATCGTCGAAGACGCGGACTCCTACAACTGCTTCTGGCACATGCCCTTCCGCAAATCCATCCGCATCGAAATCGAGAACCAAAGCGACAAGAAAATCAGCCTCCTCTACTACAACATAGATTGGATCCGGAAGAAGTCCCTGCCCCGTGACACGCCTTACTTCTACGCCCAATACCGCCAGGAATACCCCGCGCGAAAAGGACAGGACTATACCGTCCTTGAAACCCAGGGCAAAGGCCACCTTGTCGGCGTCATCCTCAACGTCCGTACCCGCAGTCCTTCCTGGTTTGGCGAAGGAGACGAGAAGATCTGGATTGACGGCGAGAAGGACGCCTCCATCTGGGGCACGGGCACGGAAGACTATTTCCTCTCGGCTTGGGGACTCAAAAAAACCAGCACCCCCTGCTTCGGCGTCCCCTGCTTCGACCAATGGGGCATTGTCGGCGGCCACACCAGCGCCTACCGTTGGCACCTGAGCGATCCCATCGTTTTCAACACGGCCATCAGATTCGCATTCGAGCACTACGGCTGGCTTTCCCCCGACGAGAATCCCGAGTACAAGAGCACCAGCTGGAACGAACGCGAAGACGACTACTCCAGCGTCGCCTACTGGTACCAGACGGGCCGCCCCACCTTCGCCGCCCGCGCTCCACACGCCCGCGAACGCAAACTCCCCAACCTCGACCTCATCTTCCCCGTCGCCGAGAACCCCGATGCCGTCCGCCACGGCGACGGCCCGGCCGAAGTCAACAAATCCGTCACACTCCCTGAAGGCCATCTGCTTTACCGCCCCATCCAGCCCAAGGGCGCCTGGCTCGAAATCCCCTTCGAAGTCAAAAACAAAGAACCCCGCCGGCTCCTCCTCCGGGCCGTCCGCTCCTACGACTACGGCCGGTACCAAGCCACTCTCAACGGCACGCCCATCGGCGGCGCCATAGACCTCTACAATGAGCAAACGGAAGAATGGGAGGTCCACCTCCTCGACTTCTGGCCCGAACCGGGCAACTACACACTCCGCCTCGAATGCACCGGCCAGAATCCCAAGTCCCAAGGCTGCTACCTCGGAATCGAATCCCTTCGGCTCCGCGAACGCCGCCCCCGGGTCGCCCAGTACGCGCACGATAAAGACAAAGACTGGCGCAAGAAGCCCACACTCTACGACTGACGGGACCGCCCGTCAAAGGAGGGACAAGAATGAAATCGGTCACACTCTCATCGCTGCTGCAACTCGCGATCCTCGTCTGCGTCTTGCGGACCAACCCTTATGCGGCTGAGAAGCCGGAGCGGCCCAAGCCGACTTCGCATACGATTCGCAACATCGAAGGCTGGACCGTGCGCGTGGACGACCGCCTGCTGGCTCCGCCTCACGCCGCCGCCGGCGAGCAAGCCCTCAAGTTTCTGGAAGCCAAACTCATGGACATCACATACGTCGTGGCGAAAGACCGGCTGGCGAAGCTGCAAAAGGTCGTCATCGTGCTCGACCTGACGCACGGGAATCTGCGCGTCATGCAGTATCATCCCGACGCGGATTGGCTGAAGGAGAATGGTTATTCGGCCGACCTGGTAAAGTGTGTTCACATTCCCGAAGTGGCGGACCTGGTCACCGCGCGCAACATCAACGAGCAGCCCTGGGTGGTCCTGCATGAACTGGCGCACGCCTACCACGACCAGGTGCTTGGCTTCGACGAACCGCGCATCCGCGAGGCGTATGAGAAATACAAGAAAAGCGGACATGGCAACAAGGCCCTGCTCTTTGACGGCAGCCGCGTGCGGCACTACGGGCTGACGGATCAGAAGGAGTTCTTTGCCGAGATGACGGAGTCCTACTTCGGGATGGATGATTTTTTCCCCTTTAACCGCGCGGAGCTGATGACCGCGGAACCGGAAATCTTCAAACTGCTTCAAACCATCTGGGACTCCAAGGAACCACAGGGCGCAACCGTTGCCTCCAAATCCACCCAATCCAAATCGTCCAGGGAGGCCAGGAAGGAGAAATCTATGCGGAGCAACAGGGATGCCGCGGCAACCGTTCTATGGTATTCAAAACCCGCGGAGAAATGGGCCGAGGCGCTGCCGGTGGGCAATGGGCGCCTGGGCGCGATGGTCTTCGGAGGGACCGGCAGCGAGCGGATTCAGCTCAACGAACAAACCATCTGGACCGGAGGCCCGTATGATCCGACGCACCCAGGTGGTCCCGAGGCGCTACCGGAGATCCGCCGGTTGGTGTTCGCGGGGAAATACAACGAGGCGCACAATTTGTTCGGTGAAAAAATGATGGGGGAACCCATAGGGAATATGACTTATCAGCCTTTGGGCAACCTCACTCTCGAGTTTCCCGGCCACGCGACCGCGACCGAGTACCGTCGTCAGCTTGACCTCGATACTGCCATCGCCAGCGTCTCTTACGGCGTGGGCGGCGTGAATTTCCAGCGCGAAGTGTTTTCCAGCCCGGTGGACCAGATCATCGTCGTTCGAGTCGCCGCCGACAAACCCGGCTCGGTTTCCTTTGTGGCAAATCTCGCCGGCGTCGCCAGCACCGATCCTCCTGGTGACGATCGGTTCTCGGTGGAGACGGTTGGTCCCCGGGAACTCGTGTTGCGCGGCAAGACAGGCTCTTCGATGGGAATCGAGGGCCGAGTCCACTATGAAGGGCGAGTTCGCATTATGAATGAAGGCGGAAAACTCTTGCCCACCGAGAAAGGCCTGTCGGTGGAGGGCGCAAACGCCGCAACACTGATCATCGCGGCTGCCACCAACTTCAAACGGTACGACGACCTGAGCGGCGACCCCGCCGCGCGCGTTCAAGATTATCTGAAGCGGGCCGAAGGCAAGAGCTTCGACCGGCTGCGCACGGACCATGTGGCCGAACATCAACGCCTCTTCCGCCGGGTCCGTTTGAATCTGCCCACCACCGAGTCATCGGCCGGGCCAACAGACCAGCGCCTGCGCGCGCCGGACCTGCGGAAGGACCCGGCCCTGGCTGCGCTGATGTTCCAATTCGGGCGATACCTCTTGATTGGCAGCAGTCGCCCGGGCTGCCAGCCCGCCAACCTGCAAGGCATTTGGAATGAGGACATGAATCCGGCCTGGGATAGCAAGTTCACGGCAAATATAAACCTGGAAATGAACTACTGGCCGGCGGAAGTGACCGCCTTGCCGGAGTGTGTTGAACCCCTCATCCAAATGGTGAGGGAGTTGGCGGAAACCGGAAGCAAAGTGGCGCGCGTCCATTACGGCGCACGCGGCTGGGTGTTTCACCAGAACAGTGACCAGTGGCGTTACGCCGCACCCATGGACGGGCCGACCTGGGGCGCCTTCTCGGTGGGGGGCGCATGGCTTTGCACTCACCTCTGGGAGCATTACCGTTTCAGCGGCGACAAGAATTACCTCCGCGACGTCTACCCGCTCCTCAAAGGCTCGGCCCAGTTCTTCCTCGACACGCTGGTGGAACACCCGGAGCGCCACTGGCTGGTGACCTGTCCGTCCACGTCGCCGGAGAATTTCCCTGCTTATCCTGGCAACCCCAAATTTGATGACAAATACGGCGTCACCATCTGCGCTGGGTCTACTATTGACATGCAAATCCTGCGCGACCTGTTCGAGGCTTGTGTCGAGGCCGGGAAGATCCTGGAGACGGACAAGGACTTCTGTGACCAGGTCGCTCGCGCCCGCGAACGCCTCGCGCCGATGCAGGTCGGCAAACAAGGCAACCTGCAGGAGTGGCTGGAGGACTGGGCGGACCTGGAGCCGAAACACCGGCACATCTCGCACCTCTACGGCCTTTATCCGAGCAACCAGATCACGCCCGCGGCGACGCCCAAACTCGCCGAGGCGGCCAAGGTCACGTTGGACCAGCGCGGAAACGGCAGCACGGGCTTTGGCATGGCCTGGACAGCGGCCTGCTGGGCTCGACTGCTCGATGGCGAACGAGCCAGCCTCTGCCTGTCGAATCTGGCTGCCAATCAAACCTGCCCGAATCTCTTCTCAAAGTGCTACACCGCGCCGCAGGTGGAGGGCGCTCTCGGCGCCACCGCCGCCATCGCCGAGATGCTGCTGCAATCGCATTCCGGCGAGATACACCTGCTGCCCGCATTGCCCAAGGCCTGGCCGGAGGGAAAGGTGGCCGGCATTCGCGCGCGCAACGGCTTTGAGGTGGATATCGAGTGGAGAAACGGCGCACTCACGCGGGCCGTCATCCGCTCGCGGCTTGGCAATCCGTGCCGGCTGCGCTATGGCACAAAGACCCGCGAGATGAAGATTGCCAAGGGACAGAGTTTCCAGTGGACTGGCGAGTGACGGTGAAACCAAAACGGATCCGGACGGTTGGCCGGATCAACCATATCGCTCACAAGGAGAACAACGATCATGAAAACAATTCCCTGCCTCGCGCTGGCATCCCTCCTATTGCCCGCCTCGCTCTCGCGGGGCGCCGCCGGAGACATCCCCTTTCCATCGGCCCTTGACGCCGCGGCGGTGGTGGAGGACCGCCTCGACGACATCTCCAGGAACGCACTGGTGCTCGGCAACGGCGACCTCAACGCCCTGCTCTATGCCCAGGGCGGCACCCTTTGCATGCGCATCACCAAGAACGACGTGTGGGATGCGCGGGTGGACACATCGCAGGACCCGCCGATGGCGGTGTTCGACGTGGCGAAGCACACGTGGAAGGGAGGCTCCTCCGGTCCGGCCAGCTACGGCCGGCCATATCCGGTGCCAAGAGTCTGCGCCAACCTCATCCTCGGGGACAACGCGCCGGTTTCCCAAGTCGGCGGAAGTGTGGCTTGGAAAGCCAAGCTCGACCTGCGGCGGGCGGTCGCTGAAGTTTCGTCGCCGGACAAGCCGGATGCGCCGGTGCGGGTCCGCACCCTGGCCCAGCGCAACGTGTTTCTTGTTGAGGGCAGGCGTACCGCGACGATCACGCCCGAGCCCGCGCCCTACCTGCCCTTGGCCGACCAGGGCAATGCCGAAGGGGTGAAGTGGATCCGGCAGCGCATGCCCGCCGACCCGGATTACCCCGGCATGGAGGTCGCCACAGCGGTAGGAAACAAAGGGGGCTATACGGTGGTGGCGGTGGCGACCTCGTGGGAAACAAAGGACGTGGTTGCCGGGGCGGTCAAGCTGGTGCGCGAGACCCTCGGCGGCGATGCCTCGGCGCTGGTGCGGGAACATGAGCAGGAGTGGAGCCGGTTCTGGGCCGCCAGCGGCGTCGAGTTGGGCGACCCGGATTTCCAGAACTGGTGGTACAGGATGGTATATTACCTGCGCTGCTTCTCGAAGCCCGGCGTGGTCCCCATCGGACTGTGGGCCGGCCTTCCCAACGATGCCCCGGGTTGGCACAGCGACTACCACATGAACTATAACAACTGGCAACCCTTCTGGGCGCCATTTCCGATAAACCATCCCGAAATGGCCGACCCGCTGGTCCGCTATCTCAAGCAAATGCTGCCGCGCCTCAAGTGGTTCGCCAAGACCACCTACGATTGCGAGGGGGCCTTCCTTACCATCTCGCTTTTCCCCTTCGAGCCGGATCCGTCGCAGTGCCGGACCGTCAACAAGCGGCAATGCGCGCTCATGCCCTGGGGCTACACTATCGGCATGGCGGGGATGGCGATGCACAACCTCTGGCTGCGCCAGCTCTACCAGCCCGACCGCAAGTACCTCGATGAGAACATCTACCCCGTGCTGCGCGAGGTGGCGCTGTTCTACGTTTCGTTCATGGAGAAGTGCAAGAGGCGCGCCGACGGCAAAGTCATCCTGGGCCCCAGCTACAATCCCGAACACGGGGAATTCGGCACGGACGACAATCCTTTTGACATCGCCTTCATCCGCTTCACCTTCGATGCCACGATCGAAGCGGCGAAGATACTGGGGCGCGATGGAGATCTTGTGGAACGCATCAAGCGCATGCGGGACCTGATCCCGCCCTATCCCACCGCTTCGGACCCGAATGGCAAGCCGGTGGTGGTGGACTGGGCCGCCTGCAAGCTCGGCGAGGTGGACGAGCACAACATCACGGTCCCGGTGATTCCAGTGTTTCCCGGCGATCAGGTGACCTGGTTCTCGCCGGAGGAGCAGAAAGACCTTTTCAAGCGCACCATCGCCGTGACGCGGCACAATCACAACAACTCCAACATCATGCTCAACGTGGCGCGGGCGCGGCTGTCCATGCCCGAGGCTCTCACGGAAACGCGGCAGTGGTTCAAGGGCAAGGCCCTGCCGAACGGCATGTTCGAGTGGCAGGCGCACGGCTTCTTCCTGAGCGAGAGCGCGGGGGTGGCGTCCCTGGTGTCCGAGTTCCTGGCGCAGAGCGTCGGCGGCATCATCCGTGTCTTCCCCTGCTGGCCCAAGGATCTGCCTGCGCGTTTCGCCGACCTGGGCGCGCAGGGCGGCTTCCTGGTCTCGGCGCAGCAGGCGGATGGAAAGGTTGGCCGGGTGGAGATCACCGCCACTGTCGGCGGCACGCTCAGGCTGCTCAGCCCTTGGCCGGCTATCACCGTGCGTCGCGGCAACGCGCAACCCCAGGCGCTGCAGCCGGATGCCCACGGCGTGGTAACGGTGGAAGCGAGTTCAGGCGAAAGATTGGGGTTCGCCGAAAAGCGGTGACATTCCCCGCGGCGGGACGGTATTTGTCTCCTCGCTATTGCGCAAATGCCGGGAATATGCCCCTTATTGCCTCGTGAATTATGATTTTGAGTTGACTTTTTTCCTCCGGGATGGAACGATCCACCCGAGGTCTGTTCTGGCCCCGGGCAACCAGAGAAGAACCCGGGGCGCCTGTCGTCCGTCAGTGGTATCAAGCGAGCGATGGGGCTGTGGGGATTAGCTGTGTTCACTCACCCGCGTTTAATCGTGAAGCGGGTGTTTTTTGCGCACCTGCGGGAAAGAGGCGTAAAGAAACGGAAAGAAGCGACATGTACACGGAATTCGGAGCGGTTCTGATCTTCATGCTCCTGGGAGTCGCGTTCGTCATAGGCAACCTTGTTCTGGGATGGTTCATCCGCCCGAATAAGCCGAATCCCGACAAGAACGAAATCTACGAGTGCGGAGAACCCACCGTCGGCTCAGCCTGGATCCGCTACAACAGCCGTTTTTACACGGTCGCCCTGGTTTATCTCCTGTTTGACGTGGAAGTGGTGATTCTCCTTCCCGCCGCGCTGGTTCTCAAGGAACTCGCCGGGGTGGGTTACGGCTGGTCCGCGCTTGTGGGCCTCTTGGTTTTCCTGGTGATCCTCGCGATCGGCCTGGCTTACGAATGGTACTATGGCAATCTCGACTGGATCCGGGGCGGCGATGGATCGGATGCTCGCGCGGAAGGGGAGGCGAGCCGCGATGACCGGTAAGAAAATGACATCCCCGCTCCAAACCGCCGAGAAAATGCTCGAGTCGGCCGTGCGCGAGCCGCGCGACCTCACGCGTTATCTCCACTATCTGCGCACGGCATACACGGAAGGTCTGCCGCTTCTCGTGACTCCGCTGGACGCCGCGATCAACTGGTCCCGCGCCAACTCGATCTGGCCGCTCACGTTCGGCATTGCCTGCTGCGCCATCGAGATGATGGCCGTGGGCGCGTCGAGATTCGACCTGGACCGCTTCGGCGCGGGCGCATTCCGCCCCACTCCGCGCCAGGCCGACCTGATGATCGTGGCCGGCACCGTGACCCACAAGATGGCCCCGCGCGTCAAGCGGCTCTTCGACCAGATGCCCGAGCCGAAGTTCGTGATGGCGATGGGCGCGTGCACCATCGGCGGCGGGCCCTACTGCAAGCACGGCTATCACGTGGTCAAGGGCCTTGACCGGCTTTTGCCGGTGGACGTGTACGTGCCGGGCTGCCCGCCGCGCCCCGAAGCCCTGATTGACGCGCTGCTGTGGCTCCAGCAAAAGATAGCGAAGAACCACCGCGTGACCGATCGCTACTGGCGCAAGGATATGTGGAAGCAGTTCATGTTTTGGAAATCGGAACCCAGGGAATGAACGTCCAGGAAATCCACTCCCGCCTGAAAGCGCGCTTCGGCGACGGCATAGGGGAATGGACGGCCCCTGAGGCGGGGGACCCGTTTATCCAGGTGCGGCCCGCCTATCTGCGCGAGGTATGCAAGTTCCTCCGGGGCGAGGCCGACCTTCGGTTCGATTTCCTGCGCCTGATCTCGGCGGTGGATTGGACGGACCGCCTCTCGTCCGTGTACCACCTTTATTCTTATGAACACCATCATGGGGTGACCCTTCGGGTGGACCTCTTGCGCACCGCTCCACGCGTGGGGTCCGTGGCCGACGTCTGGCCCGCCGCGGACTGGCACGAGCGCGAGGCCTACGACATGATGGGAATCGTTTACGAGGGGCATCCCGCGCTCAAGCGCATCCTGTTGCCCGACGATTGGGCGGGCTACCCGCTGCGCAAAGACTACAAAGCGCCGGAAGAGTACAACGGCTTGACGAACCGGTAAGTAACTAGAGAACAACCATTGATGCTCAAATCCACAGACCATCCCTTTGAACTAGCGCTCCTCGTCCCCGCCGAAGATATCATCTTCGAATTGAGGGGCTATGCGGCAGTGGCGTGGGCTGATTTCCTGCTTAATCCCCGGAGGCTGCGCGGAAGCGATTTCCTGATGCGCTGGTCTCAAGGCGTTTGGAGTGAGCACCAGCTTATCCAAGCGGTCCAGGCAACAGAGGAGTACTTTGCTTTACCCTATGGGCCAAGCGGTGTTGCGCCCGATGACGATGTGCGGGAATATGAGTTGTACTTTGAACGCCTTGAAGCGGCAGGTTTGGGTTCGATAAAGCGTCCGGACCTCTTGATAATGAGGAAAAGGGACGAGGAAAAGGTAGAGAATATCCTGAGACGCCTGGGAGGGGCTGAGGAACTGCCTTTTATTTCCGAAGAGGATGATCGCATATCGCAGCTTTTGCGGATGGCCATTGTCGCGGTGGAATGCGAAAACAGCCTTTGGCGGGCCAGGCAAATGCCTGATTTTGGAGCGGAACTCAAACCACAAAAGAGGCTTGGCGGCCAACTTGGACTGAAAAAATCCGCCGTATTGCCCACCGTGATCATCAAGGAAGAAGACCGCGAGCCTTTGCGGGAGTGGCAGAGCAAACGGCATGTGCCCATACATATCTGGCATGCTTTCTTTGATTTGGCGTTTGGCTTGCCCTTGGATAGGGCGGACGATCTCATCCAGAGCGGCGCAATAGAGCCAACGGTCCAGGTGTTTCAGGCCCCTGGCGGGGCGACGACGAAGAAGGCGATATACAAGTTTTACTATCACTATGCATATTCTTTGGGCAAAGCCACGGAAGAGCCGCAGCTCAAAGCCCAATGCCTTACGGACAAGAATGGCCATGTTTTGCCCTATGTCACTTTTGAGGGTGGACGGTTTGAGCTTCGGTCCGAAGCCCTAGATGTTCTGAGGGAGTTATCGCGATGATCCTCTCTCACACAGCACGCCACCAGGCTCTTCCTGCGTCAGGTCCGAAGCGCGAGGCTCTGCGTCAGAAAGGG
>Ga0315281_10015307_pt1 | contig 10290 bp, 7 predicted proteins | sample YL17G07_0_MG_FD_204540 | JGI IMG/M metagenome (GOLD analysis project Ga0315281, IMG submission 204540) | Sediment microbial communities from Yellowstone Lake, YNP, Wyoming, USA - YL17G07_0 | ecosystem: Environmental > Aquatic > Freshwater > Lake > Sediment | place: USA: Wyoming | collected...
CGCCTGACGCCTTTCTGCACGAGGACGTGTTGCTCAACCTGCATCCCCAGTGGCCGCCGTTTTTCAGCCGTTTTCAGCGGCTGATCGAGATCGTCGGCCTGGATGAAAACGACCGCGCGAGCTCGCGGGAGCGCTTCCGCTTCTATCGCGACCGCGGCTACGACATCCGCACCCACGATCTCAACAAGGGCTGAGCATGTCCCAGAACGACGATATCCTGCATAAAGCCGATGCCCTGCTGAACAGGCACCATGCTTCGTACCAGCCCGTGCCGGAGCCGGAGCAGCAGCCTGAATCGGGTTACCTGCACGGCTACCAGGCGGATATCCCCACACTCACCGAAATCGTTCCCGAGGGCGATCTCGCAAGCGAACTCGAGCGCGAGCTTATCCCCACCCTCACCGAGACCATCCATCTCGAACTCGATCTGGACCCCGACTATGGCTACTACCATCACGACGCACATGCGCTGACCGGGACGGAAACGCCGGCGCCCGAGGTTGCGGAAGAATTCATGCTGGACGAGGCCATGCTGGAGTCTGCGGAGGCGGAGGCCGAAGCTGCGATGGTTGCGCAGTTCGAGGAAATGCTGTCTGCGGCCGAGTTCCTTCCCGAAGCGACCGTCGCGGCCGAAGAACCTGTCGGGCAGGCCGATGAAAGCGTCGCTGTGGAACACGTTCCGCTGCCCGATGAGGCAGAAGTCGTCGTGGAGGCCAGCGCAGAACCCGAAGCCGTCCCCGAAGCGGCGCCCGCAGTCCAGCCGCCGGTGCCGGAACCAGAAGCGGTTCCGTACGCAGCCGCGGCGGTGGCGAGTGCCTACCGCGTCGAACGCCGCATGCACATTTCCGACTCGGTCGCCGAACAGCTGCTGGCCAGCCTGCAGCAGCAGGTGCCCAAACTGCTGGAACAGGCCATCGTTCCCAAGCTCGCCGCCGCGCTCGACCGCGAGATATCGGCCCTGATCGACCAGTTCACCATCCACATCGAATACGTGGTGCGCGACGCCATCACCAGCGAGCTGCAGAAACAGCTGCCGGAGCTCGAAGCGCGCCTCGCAAACACCGGCAAGCCCCCCGTCGATCCGGTATAATTCGGGGTTTTTCAGCCGGCCCCGCCCCATGGATCTCGCCAAAAGTTTCGAACCCCACGACATCGAGCAACGCTGGTACCGCCTCTGGGAAGACAGCGGTTATTTCAAGCACAGCCTGACCCAAAACAAGCCTGCCTACTGCATCATGCTGCCGCCGCCCAACGTCACCGGCACGCTGCACATGGGGCATGCGTTCCAGGACACGCTGATGGACATCCTGACGCGCTACCACCGCATGAAGGGCGACAACACATTGTGGCAGCCGGGCACCGACCACGCCGGCATCGCCACGCAGATCGTGGTGGAGCGGCAGCTGGATCAAAAAGGCATCAAGCGCCGCGACCTGGGGCGCGACGAGTTCCTCAAGCGGGTGTGGGAATGGAAGGAGGAATCCGGCTCCACCATCACGCGCCAGATGCGCCGCCTGGGCGCTTCCTGCGACTGGTCGCGCGAGCGCTTCACCATGGACGAAGGGCTGTCCAAAGCGGTCACCGAAGTGTTCGTCACGCTCTACCGGCAGGGCCTGATCTACCGCGGCAAGCGCCTGGTCAACTGGGATCCGGTGCTGCAGACCGCGGTGTCGGACCTGGAAGTGGTGTCCGAAGAAGAAACCGGCAGCATGTGGCACATCCGCTACCCGCTGGAAGAAGGCGAGGGCGCGCTGGAAGTCGCCACCACCCGCCCGGAAACCCTGCTGGGCGACGTCGCCGTGGCGGTGCATCCGGACGACGAGCGCTACAAGCATCTGGTCGGCAAGCACGTGCGCCTGCCGCTGTGCCAGCGCACCATCCCCATCATCGCCGACGAATACGTGGACCCGGCCTTCGGCACCGGCTGCGTCAAGATCACCCCGGCCCACGATTTCAACGATTATCAGGTGGGGCAGCGCCACCATCTGGTGCCGATCAGCATCCTCACCCTGGATGCCAAAATAAATGACATGGCCCCGCTCGAATACCAGGGCATGGACCGCTTTGACGCACGCAAGAAAATCCTCGCCGATCTGGAAGAGCAGGGTTTTCTGGTCGCCACCAAGCCGCACAAGCTGATGGTGCCGCGCGGCGATCGCACCCACACCGTGATCGAGCCCATGCTCACCGACCAGTGGTACGTCGCCATGGAAGGCTTCGCCAAACGCGGCCTGGAAGTGGTGGAGAGCGGCGAACTCAAGTTCGTGCCGGAAAACTGGACCACCACGTACAACCAGTGGCTCAACAACATCCAGGACTGGTGCATCTCGCGCCAACTGTGGTGGGGCCACCGCATCCCGGCGTGGTACGACGAGGACGGCAACGTCTACGTCGCCAAAACCGAAGAGGAAGCGCAGCAGCAGGCCCCCGGCAAAAAACTGGCGCGCGACGAGGACGTGCTCGACACCTGGTTCAGCTCGGCGCTGTGGCCCTTCTCCACCCTGGGCTGGCCGGAAGACACCGCCGAGCTCAAGACCTTTTTGCCCACATCGGTGCTGGTCACCGGCTTCGACATCATTTTCTTCTGGGTAGCGCGCATGGTGATGATGTCGCTGCACTTCACCGGCAAAGTGCCATTTCGCGAGGTCTACGTGCACGGCCTGGTGCGCGACGCGGAAGGCCAGAAGATGAGCAAGTCCAAGGGCAACGTGCTGGACCCGCTCGACCTCATCGACGGCATCACGCTGGACGAATTGCTGGCCAAGCGCACCACCAACCTGATGAACCCCAAGCAGGCCGAAAGCATCGCCAAGACCACACGCAAACACTTCCCCGACGGCATTCCGGCGGTGGGCACGGATGCGCTGCGCTTCACCTTCGCCAGCCTCGCCACGCACGGCCGCGACATCAAGTTCGACTTGCAGCGCTGCGACGGCTATCGCAATTTCTGCAACAAGCTGTGGAACGCCACGCGCTTCGTGCTGATGAACACCGAAGGCCACGACACCGGCGTGGACGAGAGCCTGGCGCTGGAGTTTTCCGACGCGGATCGCTGGATCGTCAGCCGCTTGCAGCAGGCCGAGGCGGAAGTGGCGGATGCCTTTGCCAGCTACCGCTTCGACATGGCCGCGCGCGCGGTCTACGAATTCGTCTGGGACGAGTACTGCGACTGGTACGTGGAGCTCGCCAAGGTGCAAATCGGGGCCGGCAACGAGGCCCAGCAGCGCGCCACCCGCCGCACCTTGGTGCGCGTGCTGGAAACGACACTGCGCCTGGCGCATCCGGTCATTCCGTTCATCACCGAAGAGCTGTGGCAGAAGGTTGCGCCGCTGGCGGGGAAAATCCCCCCCGGCCCCCCTTTTTCAAAGGGGGGAGAGAGTGTGGCTTCGATCATGTTGCAGGCTTATCCGCAAGCGGATGCAAGCCGCATCGACGAGGGTGCGGCGAGCCGCATCGTTGTGCTCAAGGACCTGGTCAACGCCTGCCGCGGCCTGCGCTCCGAGATGAACCTTTCGCCCGCGCAGAAAGTGCCCCTGGTGGCATGCGGCGACCGCACCACGCTCAACGCCTGCGCGCCTTATTTGACCGCGCTCGCCAGGCTGGCGGAAGTCGCCGTCGTGGACGAGTTGCCGCAGGCGGATGCCCCGGTTGCCATCGTCGGCGAGTTCAGGCTGATGTTCAGGATCGAGATCGACGTGGAAGCGGAAAAGGCCCGCCTGGAAAAGGAAATCGCGCGCCTCACCGGCGAGATAGCCAAGGCCGGGGTGAAACTCTCCAACCCCAGTTTCGTGGACCGCGCGCCGGCCAAGGTGGTGGAGCAGGAAAAGGAACGTCTGGCGGGATTCGGCGCGACGCTGGAAAAACTCAAGGTGCAGTTGGCGAAGCTCTAGCCTTGTGGCGGGGTGTCAATGCGCTCCCACACGTTCTCGTTGCGTACCACCTCGTACCTGGCCCAGCGCGCGAACTCCTCGCGGGTGCAGGCAATCTTCGCGCGTCTATGGCTTCCCACCAGCACCTTGCAGACGACGCACTCGCGTTCCGGTTCGTCGTCGCAGGGCCGAATCTCCAGCACCTGCCACACCGCCCAGCGCTTGCCGAATTCGCCGTTGCTGTAGGTCGCTGCTAGCTTTATTTCCAGTCCGTTCATGCTTCTTCCGAGTCGCGCCTGCGCATGGTAACCTTGCCCGCTCCAACGCGCCAGAGGCAGATTTGACATGAAATACCACGACCTGCGCGACTTCATCGCGCAACTCGAAAAGCAGGGCGAGCTGAAGCGCGTCAAGGCTGAAGTCGATCCGCACCTGGAAATGACCGAAATCTGCGACCGCGTGCTCAAGGCAGGCGGGCCGGCCATCCTGTTCGAGAACCCCAAGGGCTACACCATCCCCGTGCTCGGCAACCTGTTCGGCACGCCCAAGCGGGTGGCCATGGGCATGGGCGAGGACAGCGTGGAGGCGTTGCGCGAAGTGGGCAAACTGCTCGCCTTGCTGAAAGAACCGGAGCCGCCCAAGGGCTTGAAGGATGCCTGGGACAAGCTGCCGGTGCTGAAGCAGGTGCTCAACATGGCGCCGAAAATCGTCTCCAGCGCGCCGTGCCAGGAGGTCGTGTGGGAGGGCGACGACGTCGACCTCGCCAGGCTGCCGATCCAGACCTGCTGGCCGGGCGACGTGGCGCCGCTCATCACCTGGGGCCTGGTGGTCACGCAAGGTCCCAACAAGCCGCGGCAGAACTTGGGCATCTACCGCCAGCAGGTGCTTGGGCCCAACAAGGTCATCATGCGCTGGCTGCCGCATCGCGGCGGGGCGCTGGATTTCCGCGATTTCTGCGCGGCCAATCCGGGCCAGCCGTTCCCGCTCGCAGTGGCGCTGGGGGCGGACCCGGCCACCATATTGGGTGCCGTGACGCCGGTGCCGGACTCCCTTTCCGAGTACCAGTTCGCCGGCCTGCTGCGCGGCGCCAAGACCGAAATCGTGAAGTGCCTGGGCAGCGATTTGCACGTGCCCGCCTCCGCCGAGATCGTGCTGGAAGGCCACATCATGCCGAATGAGACGGCGCTGGAAGGCCCATACGGCGACCACACCGGCTACTACAACGAGCAGGAAACCTTCCCGGTTTTCACCATCACCCGCATCACCATGCGGCGCGACCCCATCTACCACAGCACCTACACCGGCAAGCCGCCGGACGAACCGGCCGTGCTCGGGGTGGCGCTTAACGAGGTGTTCGTGCCGCTGCTGCAAAAGCAGTTCCCGGAAATCACCGACTTCTACCTGCCGCCGGAAGGCTGTTCCTACCGCCTCGCCGTGGTGAGCATGAAAAAACAGTACCCCGGCCACGCCAAGCGCGTGATGTTCGGGGTATGGAGCTTCCTGCGCCAGTTCATGTACACCAAGTTCATCATCGTGGTGGACGACGACGTCGACATCCGCTCCTGGCCCGAGGTGATCTGGGCCATGACCACCCGCGTCGACCCGGCACGCGACACGCTGCTGGTGGAGAACACCCCCATCGACTACCTCGACTTCGCCAGCCCGGTCTCCGGCCTCGGCAGCAAGATGGGCCTGGACGCCACCAACAAGTGGAAAGGCGAAACCACGCGCGAATGGGGCACGCCCATCGTCATGGACGCGGCGGTGAAAGCCCGCGTCGACGCGATGTGGCAGGACCTCGGGCTGTAGTCTGGAGAATTGTCTTGGACCAACCTCAACACACCCGCACCTGCCTCTACGACTCCAAGCAACTCGAAGCCGTGCTCGACGACATGGCGCGCCAGGCGGCCGGTCTGCTCACCGGCAGGACGCGCGTGATGCTGGTCGGCATCCTGCGCCGCGGTGCGCCGCTGGCGGAAATGCTGCGGGCGCGGTTAAGCGGGGTCTACGGGTTGGCTGAGCCCGGTTTGATCAACCTGCAAATCAAGCGCTATGCCGACGATCTCACCCTGCTCTACCCGCAAACGCAATTCACCGAAAACCCCGGGCACGCCGCGCTGGACCTGTCGGGCACGACCTTGCTGGTGGTGGATGACGTGATGTATCGCGGGCATTCGATGCTGCGCGCGGTCGAGTACCTGGCAGGCAAGCAACCCGCGGAAATCCGCACCGTGGTGCTGGTGGATCGCGGCGCGGAAAAGCTGCCGGTGCGTGCCGACGTGGTGGGCGTGCGGCTGGACGTGGCTCCCGGGGATATCATCGAGTGCAACGTGCCGCCCTGCGAGGCCAGCTTTCAGATTGACCTGGTGCAGCCGGACAGGGGTTGGCGTTCGTTGAGCGCGGTGGTTCCGGCTTGATCCGGCAGGCGTTGTCCGAATGCCAATTTCTGCAAAAGGCCCAAAGCGGACAACTGCTGATCACCCGATTCGCAAGCGACAGCCTGGTTGGCCATCAGCCGGTGCGCTCGCAGAACGGTGGCTTGTTGCCCCAAGGGGTTCAAGTCCGACAGGCGGCCAACCGATTTTCCCGCCGATGAACGAACGAGCGCTCCGATCATGACCCCGAAAGCCCCGAACCGCCCCGCCGCCGATGCCCCCCGCAGCCAGGGGCTGCCGCAGACAGCCCTGCTGGTCGCATTGCTGGGCTTCCTGGTGGTCCTCGCCTGGGCCGCGACGGCGGTGCTGCCCGCGGAAAGCATGTTTTTCCGCCAGTCCTGGCACGGTGCCGCAACAAACCTTGCGGCGATGGCGGAATACGTCGGCCTGGCGATATTGCTGGCTGGCGCTGCGCTGATTTTCTGGCGGGCGCGCAAGCCCTCCGGTTTCGACGCCAACAAGCTGTTTGCCGGTGTTGCAGCTATCGCCCTGGGCGTGTTGTGCCTGGCGCTGGATGCGGCGGAGAGCGGCGTGCTGAGCCTGCTCGGGCATGCCTACAAGGCGCTGGGCTATGTGCTCGTGTATCGCGCGTTGCAGGCCGGCGCCCGCTTGGCACCTTCAACGCCGGGCGGCGACGAGGCGGTCCGGAGTGCAGCGCCCTTCGGCAGCGACGCCCTGATCGCCACCGATGCCGCCGGCAACATCGAATACCTCAGTCCGGCGGCTGCCGAGCTCACCGGCTGGGACAGCAAGGAAGTGCTGGGCGCGCCGTTGCCCAGCGTGCTCAAGCTCATCGACAAGAACCGGCGGGAGGCGGCGGACAGTCCGGTGGAAAGATGTCTGAAGGACGGCGTGTGCGACAGCGATGCCGCCGACTACGCGGTGCTGGTGCGGCGCGACGGCCAGGAGTTTGCCGTCAGGCATTCGGTCGCGCCCGTCAGGGACCGGGCCGGGCACGTGACCGGTGCCGTCCTGCTGCTGCACAGCGTGGTGGAGCGCAAGCAGTTCGAGGCGCAACTCGAACACGTGGCGCATTGCGATCCCCTGACCGGCCTGCCCAACCGCATCCTCGTCAACGACCGCCTCAAGCTGGCGCTGGCCAAGGCGCGGCGCGGCAGGCGCCAGGTCGCCGTCATGCTGCTCGACCTGGACCGCTTCAAGGCGATCAACGACACCCTGGGGCACGAGCGCGGCGACACGCTGCTCCAGGCCGTTGCCGGGAGAATGGCGTCATGCCTGCGCGGCAGCGATACCCTGGGGCGTCTGGGCGGCGACGAGTTCCTGGTGGTGCTGCCCGACCTCTCCAAGGCGCAGGACGCGCTGCCCATCGCGCGCAAGCTGCTCGAAGCGGTGGGCGGGACCTATGTGCCGGGGCGCCAGGAGTTCTTCATCACGTGCAGCATCGGCGTCAGCATTTTCCCCGACGACGGCGACAACGAGCAGACCCTGGTCGAGCAGGCCGATGCGGCGATGTACCGCGCCAAGGAACAGGGCAGGAACAACTGCCAGTTCTTCGGCGCCGCCATGAACACGCTGGCATCCGAGCGGCTCCTGCTGGAGGGCAGCCTGCGCCAGGCGTTGGAGCGCGGCGAACTGCGCGTGCACTACCAGCCGCGGCTGAATACGCGCGGCCGGATCGACGGCGTGGAAGCGCTGCTGCGCTGGCAGCATCCGGATTTCGGGCTGCTGGCGCCGGCTCAGTTCCTGCCGCTGGCCGAGGAAAGCGGGCTCATCGTTCCGATCGGCGAGTGGGTGCTGCGCAGCGCCTGCGAGCAGGCCAGGGCGTGGCACGTTGCCGGCCATGCGAACCTGAATCTGGCGGTCAACCTGTCACTGCGCCAGTTCCGTGAAAAGGAGATGGCCGCGATGATCGTCAAGGTGCTGCAGGAAACCGGCCTCGACGCCCGCCGCCTGGAGCTCGATCTCAGCGAAAGCATGCTGATGCAGGAGGTGCAGTCCCCTGCCGTGGTGCTGCGCGAACTGAAGGCCCTCGGGGTGCAACTGGTGCTCGACGATTTCGGCACCGGCATCGCGTCACTGAGCCATCTCAAGCGCTTTCCACTCGACCGCATCAAGATCGACAGCTCGTTTGTCCAAGGGATTTCCGGCAACTCCGGCGACGCCAGGATCGTCCAGGCCATCATCGCCATGGGTCACAGCCTGAACCTGACGGTGGCCGCCGAAGGCGTGGAAACACGCGAGCAGGCGGAGTTCCTGCGGGAGCGGCTATGCGACGAGATGCAGGGGAGCTATTTCAGCGAACCACTGTTGCCGGGCGCGGTCGCGCAGTTGTTGCAGCAGGGGTCGTGCCTCGAACCTTGATTTTCCCCGCATCGCCGGGCGGCGCGAGCCGCACAGCCATAGCTTCTTGCCGCGCCCGCCCAGGCATCGGCAGTACGCCAATATTAATCCCACCTGATTGGCCACGAAGTTCAGTTGATACCCGCAGGAGCGGCGCCCTCGCCGCGAATAGCGGTAACATGGAGAAGCCCGGTACATTTTTCGCGCCGGGGGCGGCGCTCCCACAAGGTTTTCTCGCCCAAAAAATCGTGGCTGAGTTTCGTGGCTAATCAGGCAATCCCATGACGCACTTAAGGTTTTTCAGCCCCGGCCGATAACCTTTGCACGCAGCAGTCTATTGAAGACATCGATGTCGGGTATGATGTGCCCGGCACGGGGAATTCCCTGCGTGCACCTGCCGCCGGCGACCTGTTCGCGGCGGCGCTTTCTGGTTTTGGAGAGGTCATGGCAATAGAACTATATAACGACGGAAAACACATATGCCTGATGTTCGAGGACCTGGTGGACGACACCGCGGATGCAGCGGTTCAGGCCAACCAGTTTCTCATCGTGACCGACGGGGAAGGCGCGCTGATCGACCCATCCGGCAACATGACCTATCCCGCCCTGCTGATGGCGATGCACAAGTATTTTCCGTTCAAGAACCTGAAGTACATCCTGGCTTCGCACCAGGACCCGGATATCGTCGCTTCCCTCAACAAGTGGCTGAGCGGCACCGAATGCACGCTGTACATATCCAAGCTGTGGAGCCGTTTCGTGCCGCATTTTTGCAGCGCCGGCAGGACTGAAGACAGGATCGTTGCCATCCCGGATGCGGGAATGGCGATTCCTCTGGGAAACACGGTCATCAAGGCCGTCCCGGCGCATTTCCTGCACTCGGAGGGAAACTTCCAGTTCTATGACGAGAAGTCCGGCATCCTCTTCTCGGGGGACATGGGGGCATCCATGGTGCACCACGAAACCATCCCCAAGCCGATTACCACGGCTGCCGAGTTCAAGGCGCACCTGCCGAACATGGAAGGCTTTCACCGGCGCTACATGGTGGGCAACAAGGTATGCCGTTTGTGGGCGAACATGGTACGGCAAATGGGGGTGCAATGGCTGGTGCCGCAGCACGGCCGGTCTTTCAAGGGCGCGGAGGCGATCGGCGCTTTCCTGGACTGGATCGAAAACCTGCAATGCGGCATCGATCTGGTCACCCAGGAGCACTACCGCGTGCCCGGGACGGCGCCTTGACAGCCTGTTAACGTCGTGGCTAGCGCAAGCGGCCCCAGATACGCCGTTTCAGGAAGTACATCAGAGTGGTCAGCACCAGCAGATAACCGAGGACGTAGATGCCCAGGGTGCGGCGTTCCTGGGCCTTGGGGTCGGCGGCCCATTGCAGGAATATCGCCGCGTCCCTGACCGTGCGTTCCAGTTCGGCGCGCTGCGCTGCGTCGGTGACGCCGCTGAAGCCAAGGATGTCGGGCATCTTTATGCCGTGGAAGACGCGGTTGTCCACGTTCCCCGCCGGGTCGAGATAGAAGCCCGTGACCATGGAGAAGATGTAGCGTCCGCCGCCTTCGCGGGCGAGTGCCATGAGCGAGAGGTCGGGAGGGATCTTGCCGAAGGCCTGGATGGCCGAGTCGGGGGGCATCGCGCCCAGCAGCGGCGCATCGAGGTCATGCTCGGCCCGCTTGGCGTCC
>Ga0315281_10015308_pt1 | contig 10289 bp, 8 predicted proteins | sample YL17G07_0_MG_FD_204540 | JGI IMG/M metagenome (GOLD analysis project Ga0315281, IMG submission 204540) | Sediment microbial communities from Yellowstone Lake, YNP, Wyoming, USA - YL17G07_0 | ecosystem: Environmental > Aquatic > Freshwater > Lake > Sediment | place: USA: Wyoming | collected...
TGCGGCAGCACCCGGCCCAGCGCCAGCGCCTCGCAGCGGTCATTGTAGGCGGTGCCGGTGCCGTGGGCGTACACGTGCGCCACCCGCTCCGGCGCCAACGCGGCATCGGCCAGGGCCAGGGCGATGCATTCGGCCATGCCCGCGCCGTCCGCGCGGGGAGCCAGCAGGTGGTGCGCCTCGGAGCCGAGCGCGCCGCCGCGCAGGCAGGCCAGCGGCTTGGCCCCGCGGGCCTGGGCCGTGGCGCCGCGCTCCAGCACCAGGCAGGCGGCGGCCTCGCCCAGGACGAATCCGCCCCGGTCGGCCTCGAAGGGGCGGCAGGCCCGCGCCCCCAGGTCGTCGCGGGTGGTGAGCGCGCCGATGTTGGCGAAGCCCTTCAGCACCGCCGCCGTGACCGGCAAATCCGCCCCGCCCGCCACCGCCACGTCAATCCGCCCCAGGCGCAGGGCGTCCCGCGCGGTGAGCAAGGCGGCGGCCCCGGACGAGCAGGCCGTGTTGAGCACCAGGCTGGGGCCGCGGAAGCCCGCCAGGATGGAAAGCTGGGCCGCCAGCGCGGAGGGCATGTACTTGGCGACGGCCATGCGGCTCACATCCCGGCGCACGGCCTTTGCCGCCGTGTAGACGTTCACGTACTCCTGCTCGATGAAGCCGCCGGCGCCGGCGCCGTTGCCCACATACACCCCGATGCGCTCCGGCGGCGCGGCGGTGGGCGGCACGTCGGGCACGGGCGCCATGCCGGCCATCGCCAGCGCCTCCAGCGCGGCCAGCAACCACGCGTGGCACACCTCGGCGGAGGTGTTCCACACCTGGCGCGGCACGGCGGCCTGGATGCGCTGCTCGAGCGCCGCCCGCGGCACGAGCGCCGCCAGCCGGGTGGGCAGGGCGATGGGCAGCGCGAAGTGGTCGGCCGACAGGGGGGCAATGGCGGACTCCCCGGCCAGCAGGCGCCGCCAGTTCTCCGCCACCCCGAAGCCCAGGGAGCTGACCAGGCCCAGGCCCGTGACCCATATCGCGCCGTCAGCCATGTCGCCCCCTTACCAGCGCAGCAGCACCAGCTCCGCGCAGAAGCCCGGGCCCACTGCCGCCAGCAGGCCCCAGTCCCCGGAACGCGGCTGCACGTCGCGCTCGAAGTGGTGCAGCAGGTAGAGCACGGTGGCGGAGGACAGGTTCCCGTAGTCCGCCAGCACCCGCCAGGAGAGGCGCGTGGCCTCGCGCTCCAGGCCCAGCTCCCGCTCCAGCCCCTCCAGCACCTTGCGGCCGCCCGGGTGCAGCAGGAAGTGCGACAGGTCGCCCAGGCGCAGGCCGTGCTCCTCCAGGAAGGGCGCCACCTCCCGCGGCAGGTGCTCCCGCAGGAAGCGCGGCACGCGCGGGGAGAGGAAGATCTTGAGGCCGGAGTCCGTGTTGTCGAATCCCATCAGCTCCGGCGTGTCGGGGAAGAGGATGCTGCGCGTGGCCTGGATGCGGGCCGGGCGCCGTCCGTTGCCGCCCACTCCTGGGGCGGCCGCGAAGCGCGCGCCGGTGACCACCGCGGCCGCCGCGCCGTCGCCGAACAGTGCCGCCGCGACGATGTTGGCCAGCGAGAAGTCCGTGATCTGGGCCGTGAGGCTGGCCAGCTCCGCCGCCACGACCAGCACGGCCGACTCCGGGTAGGCGCGCAGGAAGTGGTCGGCCTGGCTCAGCGCGGCGGCGCCGGCCACGCAGCCCAGCTCGGTCAAGGGCTGGCGGCGGGTCGTGGGGCGGAAGCCCATGCGGCCAATCAGGTAACTTTCCACCGAGGGGATCATCACCCCGGTGCAGGAGGTGCTGACGATCAACCCCACCTGATCGGGCCGGACGCCCGCGCCCTCAAGCGCCTGGCGCGCGGCGGACTCGCACAGGGCGATCATCTCCTCCCGGTAGACCCGGCTGCGCTCCGTGACGGAGGGATGGGTCAGGTACCAGTCCAGCGGGCGCACGGTATAGCGCTCCCGCACCTCCGCGTTGGAGAGAATCGCCGCCGCCTTGCGGGCGAGTTCCGGCCGCTCCGCCAGCCAGCCGACGACCGCGTCGCGCACGGCTGTCTGGGGGTGGCGGTGGGGCGGCAGGGCGATGGCCGTGTTGCGCACCGCATTGAGCGAGGTCGCGGACATGCGGTTGATCCTGATGGTCAGAGACCGGGCGGAGGGCCTCGGCGCCAGGGCGGGGTTGAGTGCGGCGGAAGCCGGAACTCAGCCGGCGGGCGGGAAGCCTCTCCGCCGCCCATCTTGCGGGTTCCGGGCGGCGCATCGGCCTGGGCCGCACCCCTTGCAAATCCGGCATATTCATACTCTATTTGAACAACCGAGTCTCCGCGATTATTCCCCGCGGTCCTGCCTGGGGGCGCCGCCGCAACGGCGGCCGCCGGCACACCGCCGCCACAAGGTTGCGCCATGATCGAGACGATACCGGCCGCGGAGCGGGCTCCGCGGCTCCTGTCCGGAGGATTGCCGGAAAGCGGCGTGCAGGCCTTCCTCCAGGCTTGGGACGGCGCCAGACTCCCGGAGGCCCCCGACCCCGCCCGCATGGCGCAGGACGCCGAGCGGGTGCGGACGGTGTGCGCGCAGGGGCGGGCGCTGTTGGATACGCTGCCGCTCAAGTCCAAGCGCGGGGCGGCGGAGAAGGCCGCCGGACAGGCGCTGGTGCATCTGTTGGCGGACGCCACCTGGCGGTTCTTCCGCGCCCAGCGCGGGCCGATCTACCGGGGCCTGACCGGGGACCTCTCCCGCCACGTGCGCGTGGAGGAACTGGCTTGGCGGGGCGCGGAGCTGCTGCCGGGGATCCTGCCCAGCCGGGCGGAGTTGGCGCGGGAATCGCAACGGATGCAGGCCGACAAGGACGGGCTGGAGATTCAGCAGGGGCTGTTCTTCGGGCAGGTGCTGAGCGACCGCATCCTGGGGACGCACTTGTGCAACGCCATGCTGCGGCCCACGGCGGAGGCCCTGGCGCGGCTGGAGGAGTTCCGGCGCGCGGGCGCGCTGGACCTGGGCGCGGCGCGGGTGGAGGCGCGCGGCGAGACGGGCTGGCTCACCTTCCACCACCCCCGCTACCTGAACGCGGAGGACGACGATACCCTCGGGCCGCAGGAGACCGCCTGCGACCTGATCCTGCTGCATCCCGGGCTGCGCATGGGCGTGCTGCGGGGCGACCCCGTGGATCATCCCCGCTACCAGGGGCGGCGCATCTTCTCCGCGGGCATCAACCTGACGCGCATCTACCAGGGCCGGCAATCCTACCTGTTCTACCTCACGCGCGACCTGGGGCTGGTCAACAAGTTCTACCGGGGCCTGGCGGGCGAGGAGTTCCACTTTGACGAGCCGGAGACGACGCTGGAGAAGCCCTGGATGGCCGCGGTGGACGGCTTCGCCATCGGCGGGGGCTGCCAGTTGCTGCTGGTGATGGACTACGTGATCGCAGAAGCCGGGGCGTACTTCAACCTGCCCGCCCGCAAGGAAGGCATCATTCCCGGGGCCGCCAACCTGCGGCTGCCGCGCTTCATGGGGGAGCGCATGGCGCGGCAGGGCATCCTGTTCGACAAGACGTTCTACGTGGACAGCCCGGAGGCGCGGCTGCTGGTGAACGAGGTGGTGCCGCGCGAGCGGATGGACGCGGCGGTGGAGCAGGCCGTCGCCAACGCCGTCGGCTCGGGGATGGTGAGCGCCGCGGGCAACCGCAAGGCCCTGCGCGTCCAGACCGAGCCGCTGAACGTGTTTCGCGAGTACATGGCCACCTACGCCCCGGAGCAGGCGTTCTGCCACTTGAGCGAGCAGTTGATCCACAACCTGGAGCGCAACTGGAACGCCCAGGAGCGCAAGCTGTAGGGGCCGTCCCGGCGCTACTTGAGGCTGATGAGCACGACGCCGGCCACGGCGACGAGCGTCCCCAGGACGATCTTCCCGCTCAACACCTCCTGGCGCAGCAGCAGGCTCAGCAGGAGCGTGAAGACCGGGTAGGCGGCGGTGATGGGCGCGATCACCACGACCTGCCCGCCCGCCAGGGCCGCGTACATGCAGAGGATGGCCATGGAGATACCGGCCCCGGTGAGGCTGAACCAGCGCAGGCCGCCCCGCGGCAGACTCCGGGGCAGCGCGCCGGTGCGGAGGCGATAGATCAGCACGGAGCCCAGCCCGGAGACGGAGAAGGAGAGCCAGGCGGCCATGAAGGGCACGGGCAGGATGTCCAACCCGAACTTGCCCATCAAGTTATTGCTGCCCCGCACGGCCGCGGCCAGCAGAGCAAACAACAGGTCGCTGCGCGCCCAGGTGCGCGTGCCGCCCGGATCGTAGGTCAGGATCATGATCCCGATGACGGTCGCCAGGGTGCCCAGCAGGTTGGAGGCCGTGAGGCGCTCCCCCAGCAGCGCCAGCGCCCCCAGGGTGGAGAACCAGGGCGAGGCGGAGGAGACGGTGGAGGAGACCATCGCCCCCATGCGGCGCGTGGCCTCGAAGGACATGGTCATCGAGACCAGGGGATGGATCAGGCCGTTGGCCATGAAGATCCAGATCGCCGGGGACGACCAATACTCCGCCCGCACCAGGAAGGGCGCCAGGCACCCGTAGATCACCACGGTGGTGCAGATGGAGATCATGGAGCCGGTCTGGGGGTCCACATGCAGCAAGCCGCGCTTGCTGGACAGCACCGACGCGCCGAAGAGGAAGGCGGAGAGGGTCGCCAGCAGCACGGGCGAGGACAGCAAGGCGAGCATGGCGCGGGTCTTTCCCCCACTGGCGGGGCGGCACAGCCAAGGCGGACGGCAACGGTCGCCCGGCGCGCGGGATGTCAGTGCGCAAGGGCCACGCATTGCTTAGCGCGGGATGCCCGGCAAGACAAGCCGGCGGCGCAAGTGGCGCTCCACCGCGGGCGGGCGGCGCCCCGGCCTGGCGGCTTAGGGCCCCGGCGGCTTTCCTTTTTCGGCGGACGCGTTAAGGTAGGCCCGGGCGGCGGACCCCAGGCTGGGCATCGCGCCCAGCGCCGACAACGCGGCACCCACCCGGCGGAACCCGTCGCGCAATTGCGAATCATCAGGAGCGGCAATGAAGGAAACGATGCAGGCCTATCTGCTGGAAGGCAGCCCGGACGCCGTGCAGGGCGCGGTCAAGGCGGTGCCCACCGCCTCGTTGCCCCCCGGAGACGTAACGATTCAGGTGGAGTATTCCGGCATCAACTACAAGGACGCCATGATCTCCGCCGGCGTGGGCAAGATGGTGCGGAAGTTTCCGCATGTCCCCGGCGTGGATCTGGCCGGGACGGTGGTGAGCGGCGGCGGCGGCGCGCTTGCGGCCGGGGCGAAGGTGCTGGTGACGGGCTATGACCTGGGCGTGGCCCACTGGGGCGGCTACGCGGAGTACGCGCGCGTGCCGGCGGCGTGGGTGGTTGCCCAGCCCGCGGGTCTGACCGCCCTGGAGGCGATGACGCTGGGCACGGCGGGCTTCACGGCGATGCTGGCGGTGATCGCGCTGGAGCGCAACGGCCTGAAGCCCGCGGACGGCCCGGTGCTGGTCACCGGCGCGACCGGCGGCGTGGGCAGCGTGGCCGTGGACATCCTCGCGGGGAGCGGCTACACGGTCGCCGCGAGCAGCGGCAAGCCCGACATGCGGGAATTCCTCACGCGCCTGGGCGCGGGCCAGATCCTCTCCCGCGAGCAGGTGGTGGACGCCTCCGGCAAGCCGATGCTGAAGGAGCAGTGGGCGGGCGCGGTGGACAACGCGGGCGGCGGCACGCTGGAGTTCCTGCTGCGCTCCGTGAAGACCGGCGGCAGCGTCGCCCTGACGGGTTTGGTGCACGGCAACAGCTTCACCTCCAGCGTGTACCCCTTCATCCTGCGGGGGGTGAACTTGCTGGGGATTGACTCCGTGAACTGTCCCATGGCGCCCCGGCTGGAGGCGTGGCGGCTGCTGGCCGGGCCGCGCAAGCCCAAGCACTTGCAGGAGATCGCGCACGTCATTCCCCTCGCGGATCTGCCGGGCAAGCTCAAGGAGATCCTGGGCGGCGGGGCGCGGGGGCGTTACGTGGTGAAGGTGTCCTAACAGGCTGCGGAAAAACGAACTGCAAGCGGGGGAACAAGTCCCCCCTCACCCCCCGGGTAAGTTTTCGCGGCGCGATGTTGCCGGCGCCTTCCGCAAGCGTCCGGCGCGAGCCGCCGCAAAAACAGCAGGGCCAAGGAAGCGCGGGTATTTGCCGCTGCTGTGCGGATCGGCTCCTGGAGCCGATTTGCGCACCGTATGGCCGACCATAATCGTCCAATCCCGATACCCCTATCCCGGGTGCAGGGAGCCCTGCTTCCTGCTGGGGGTGTGGGGGCAAAGCCCCCACAAATCCGCGTCCATTCGTTTTTCCGCAACCTGCTAAGGGAGTGCCTCGCGCGGAGCCGCCGCGCCGCCTCCTGCGGGGCTGTGGATGCACTATCGGCCGGCCTGATCCGTCCAGCAGGGCTGAGTCTGCTTGCGATCCCGATTGGACCCCGGAAGGCTACCCGCCTCGTCCAGCGATTTCTGACCAACGGTACTGCGGATGCGCTTGGCAGGTCTCGAACCTGCGGCCTCCAGATTCGAAGTCTGGCGCTCTATCCAGCTGAGCTACAAGCGCAGGAGGCAGGGACAGCGACGGCGGCGTTTGCGGATTCGGCGCCGCGCCTCTGAGCCCACCTTGGGTATAGCGGGAAAGCCGCCGGGTGTCCAAGTTCTCGCGGGCATCCCCCGAGCCCCTCGCGGACGCCAGGTCGGCGTCTGCCCCTACCTTCGCTTCTCCGCCTTGGCGTCGGCGACGCTGACGTCCACCGGAATCCCGCTCATCAGGCTGCTGACGATCTCGACGCCGATGGATTCCTTGTCTATCGAATGGCCAAAGCGGTCGGCCATTTCGTCGTAGAGATAAGCAATGGATTGATCCTTGGCGTTGCCCTCCCGCCAGGTGAGCGTTGCGACGCGATGGCGGTTCTCGGTGCTGTTCAACCCGGCCAGCGCGGCGCGCACCTCGTCAAAGGATTGGCCGGGGTGAAACCGCAGGGTTTGCATGGACAGCTCCGGGTGGCGCGCGCTATCGCAGCGGCAGGTGCAGTTGCGCCTCGGGCGGCGGCGTTTGGCCCAGGTGCAGGAACGCCTTGGGGGTGGCGATACGCCCCCGCGGCGTCTTCTGCAGGAAGCCCTCCTGAATCAGGAACGGTTCGTAGACATCCTCGATGGCATCCTTGGGCTCCGACAGGGCGGCGGTGAGCGTGCTCAGACCCACCGGCCCGCCTCCGAACTTGCGCACGATCACGCCCAGGATCTCCAGATGGAAGCCGTCCAGCCCGAAGCGGTCAATGCCCAGCTTTTCCAGGCTCGGGCGCACCAGATCCAAGGTGATGCGGCCGCCCTGGGCGTCGGCGAAGTCGCGCATGCGGCGCAGCAGGCGGTTGGCCACGCGCGGGGTGCCGCGCGAGCGCCGCGCCAGCTCCAAGGCCGCGTCGGGATCCGTGTCGATCCCCAGCACGCGGGCGCTGCGCAGCACGATCTCTTGCAACTCCTCCGGCCGGTAGAAGCTCAGCCGCAAGGGAATCCCGAAGCGGTCGCGCAGGGGCGAGGACAGCAGGCCGGTGCGGGTCGTGGCCCCCACCAGCGTGAAGGGCGGCAGATCCAGCTTGACCGTGCGGGCCATCGGCCCCTGGCCGATCAGCAGATCGAGCTTGAAGTCCTCCATCGCCGAATAAAGCACCTCCTCCACCACGCGGTTCATGCGGTGGATCTCGTCAATGAACAGGATCTCGCCCCGCTCCAGGCTGGTCAGGATGGCGGCCAGATCGCCTTGCCGTTCCAGCACCGGGCCGGAGGTGGAGCGCAGCCCGACGCCAAGCTCGTGGGCCAGGATGTTGGCCAAGGTGGTCTTGCCCAGCCCCGGAGGGCCGCTCAGCAGGACATGGTCCAGGGGCTGTTGGCGACGCTTGGCGGATTCGATGAAGACCCGCAGGTTCTCTTTGATCTCGACCTGCCCTACGTAGTGCTGTAATGTATGCGGGCGGAGAGATGCCTCCTGGCTGTCGGGCTGGTCAACGGAAGCGTCGAACCCAGAGGTATCGTCCATGATTCCCCAAGCGGAGAGAACGAAGCGCAATTCGGGTCCCGGTTCAGACCCGGCTTTACCATATCAGGAATAGGCGCGGCGCGGGAACCCATACTTGTGGAAACCGAGGAAATAGACGGCTTGGCGACGGCAATGGCGGGGTTTGACCGGCAGCGCTGGAACCGGCGCTATCGGGAAGCGGCGGAGACCCATCGGCGCCCGGAACCCAACCCGCTTGCCCTGCGCTGGCGGGAGCGGATGATCGGCGGGCGGATGCTGGACGCCGCCTGCGGCCTGGGGCGGGGGATCGCCTCGGCGGGGCCGGAGATCCGGGAAGTCTACGCGGTGGACATCTCGGACGTGGCGGTGGCCGCGGCCCGGCGCCTTTGGGCGGGGCGGCCCATCCGCTGGATCGTGGGGGACGTGACGGCCCTGCGCTGGCCGCCGGCGTTCTTCGGCTTGGTCTGTGCCTTCGCCTTCACGGACCGCCCGTTCTTCCGCCGCATCCAGGATGCGATCTGCCCGGGAGGCATGTTCCTCTACGAGGGCTTTTCCCGGCGCCAGATGGAGGTCAAGCCCGACCTGAACCCGGAATGGACCAGCACGCCGGATCAGATGGCGGAATTGTTCGGGGGTTGGCAGGTGCTGGAGTGCGCTGAAAACCCCGCCGCGCCGTTTCGCACCCGGTTGGCGGCCATCAAGCCATTCTAAGCGGAGCTTCGCATGCGGTTTTGGACCACCGCCGTCGGCGTCTACGGGGCCTGCCTGCTGGCCCTGTTGGGTCTGCCTTTCTTCGCGGTGCGCAACCCCCAACTGCCGTTTGCCGTGCAGAGCGTGCTGTACGGCATCGCCGTGTTCTGCGTGCTGGCAGGAACGCTGACGGCGTGCCTGTTGGTGGCGCGTCCACTCTTTCCACACTTTTGGTGGATGGCGCAGGTGTTGCGGCAGGATGTCTACGAGATGGACGGCGTGTATTTCATCGGCCTCCGGCTGACACGGGTGCCGGCACGCCTGCAACGCCTGCTCTTCGGCGCGGACGAGCGGATGCGGCGTTGGGACCTGGCCTTTGGGCTGGCATTCCTGGTGTTGCTGATGCCCCACAGTCTGGCGGCGTTGACCTCCTTCGAGCGGGCGCACGGCTCGCAGGAGGTTGCGATCGTCTTTCCAGAGTCCATGCACCGCGCCGTGCTATCCGCCCTGCCGCTGATGCGGGAGCAGAGCCTGGTCTGGAACGCGCGGCCAGAGCTGGCATCCCGGCTCGCGGAGGAGTCGCGGCACTTGCAGGCCAAGAGCCAGAAGACCGATGCCGAGTGGTACCGGCTGGCCCAGTTGCTGCTCGTGCGGGCGTTCCGCGCGCGGCACGGTTTTTCGGAGCCCTACGCGTTCGCCCCGGCGGACCGGCTCTACTTCGACCGGGGCATGGGCGCCCAGGCGACCGCCATCCTGAACGAACTCCTGTCCAAGGGAAGGGGCGAGGGGGAGGGCCTGCGCACCGACGCGGCGACGCTGCTGGGGTTCTTCCACCTCAGCGACGGCAACTACGCGAAGGCGCAGCCGTTGCTGCAACAGGCGCTGCGCGCGGCCCGCGCCGGCCGCGTGGGGGAGATTTCCGGCCCCATGGTGGCGTTGCTGGCCGCCCAGAACCTGACGCTGCTGGGGCAGCCGGCCGCCGCCCAGACCCTGCTGGAGGGGCTGCTGGCGGATGCGTCGGTGACCGGACCGGCGCAGGCCCTGGTGCTGGAGCACCTGGCGGAGGCGCAGCGCGCCCAGGGGCGCCTGCAACCCGCCCAGGAGTTGCTGCAGAAGGCCCAGGCGCTCTATGAACAGCAATCCGACGGCGCCGGGCTGGCGCGGGTGCACGTCCGCCGGGCGGCCCTGTTGCTGGACCGGCACCAGCCGGTGGAGGCCAGCCGGGAACTTTCGCAGGCGTCCAGCGCCGCCGAGTCGCAGGATGACTTGTTCACCCTGAACATGGTGGAGCGCCTGGCGCACCGGGTCCCCGCCGCCGGATAGCCGGCCGCGGGAGTACGGCTCCGCGCGGAGCCATCGCAGCGAGGCATTCCATGGAAGGAGGCCTACCAACATGAACATCGCCGTCCGGACGGCGCTCACGGGCGCCTTGCTGCTGGGAGTCGGTTGGGGCGCGCCCTTGGCCGCGATCAAGGAAGCCGACAGCAACGCCGCCGCCGTCGTCGAGTACCCCACCGCGCTGGACCAACCCATGCCCCAGACGGTGCACG
>Ga0315281_10015309_pt1 | contig 10289 bp, 9 predicted proteins | sample YL17G07_0_MG_FD_204540 | JGI IMG/M metagenome (GOLD analysis project Ga0315281, IMG submission 204540) | Sediment microbial communities from Yellowstone Lake, YNP, Wyoming, USA - YL17G07_0 | ecosystem: Environmental > Aquatic > Freshwater > Lake > Sediment | place: USA: Wyoming | collected...
ACCCAGGCCCGTGGCCCCGGCCGAGGCGGCGGCGCCACCGGCGCCCCAATTGCCGGCGCTCGATCGGCCCTATGGCATTCTCATCACCGGCGTCGGCGGTACCGGCGTTATTACCATCGGCGCGCTGTTGGGCATGGCGGCGCATCTCGAAGGCAAGGGCTGTTCGGTCCTCGACATGGCCGGCTTGGCGCAGAAGGGCGGCGCCGTCTTTACCCATGTCCGTATCGCCGAGAAGCCCGAGGATATCCACGCCGTGCGCGTCGCCGCCGGCGGCGCGCGGCTGCTGCTCGGTTGCGACATGATGGTGGCGGCGTCCTTCGACTCACTGGCCAAGATCAAGGCCGGCACGACGCGGGCGGTCATCAACGCACACGAGACCATGACCGGGGATTTCACGCGCCAGCCCGACCTGGCCTTTCCCGGCCGGCAACTGGCCCGGATCATCGCCGACACGACCGGGCCGGAGGCGACCGCGTTCATCGACGGCTCGCGGCTGGCGACGGCGCTGATGGGCGATTCCATCGCCACCAACCTGTTCATGCTCGGCTACGCCTTTCAGCAGGGCCTGGTGCCGCTCTCGGCCGAGTCTATCGAGCGCGCCATCGTCTTGAACGAGACGGCGGTGGAGATGAACCGCCAGGCCTTCCTTTGGGGCCGGCGGACGGCGCATGACCGCGCGGCGGTGGAACGAATGGTGGCGAGCAGCGCGCCGGCGCCCGAGCAACCGGCGGTGACGCTCGACGACATCCTGGCCCGGCGCATGGATTACCTGACGCAATACCAGAACGCGGCCCTCGCCCGCCGCTACGCCGACTTCATCGAGCGCGTGCGCCGAACCGAGGCCGGGCATCTGCCGGGCGAGGAGGCGCTCGCCGTCGCCGTCGCCCGTGGATATTTCAGGCTGCTTGCCTACAAGGACGAGTACGAGGTGGCGCGGCTGCTGTCGGACCCGGCCTTCCACCAGCGCCTCGCCGCCACCTTCGAGGGCGACTATCGAATAAACTACCATCTGGCGCCGCCGCTCCTTGCCGGGCGCGACGCCGAAACGGGACACTTGAAAAAGCGCGCCTTCGGGCCGTGGCTGCGACGCGGCTTCGCCCTCTTGGCCCGGGCCAAGGCCTTACGCGGCGGCATCTTCGACATCTTCGGCTATAGCGCCGAGCGGCGGTGCGAGCGCTCGCTGATCGCCGATTACGAGGCGGTGGTAGCGGAGCTACTGGCGCGCCTGAAGCACGACAACCACGGCCTGGCGGTCGAGATCGCCGCGCTGCCGGAACAGATGCGCGGTTTCGGCCATATTAAGGCGGCCTCCATCGCGGCCACGAAGAAGCGCGAGGCGGAACTGCTGGCCGCCTTCCGCGCCCTACCTTCCCGGCGGCGGGCGGCCGAGTAAGCCTCGCGGGAACAATTCGACAACGCCGGAGCCGCGAACGACCTGCCCTTGGAGCCGGGCGGCCCCGTTTGACAGGGATTTAACAAGTCCGAAGGCCGGCAATACGGGGACTCGCCGCCATATTCACAAAGGCCGTTGCTTGCCCGGCCTATTTCCGTGAATATTCGCCCCACGTCAGCGCGGGGGGATCGTTTGCCGACAAAGACAAAGAAGGCGCGCGCCCAAGGCGTTGAACAGCCTGACTGCCAACGAACACAACGATCAGGGAGGCCATCATGACCATGGCGTTTACTCGTCTTCGCCTGGCGGCCATTGCCGGCGCTTTCGCGCTGGCGGCCACCGGAGCACAGGCCGAAACGGTCCTGCACCGGGGCAACGGCGCCGAGCCCGAGACACTCGACCATCACAAGTCCACCGGCGTCACCGAAGCCAACATCATCTATGACTTGCAGGAAGGCCTGCTCGTCTTCTCGCCCAACGGCGAGCCGGCGCCGGGCGCGGCCGAAAGCTGGGACATCAGCGACGACGGCAAGGTCTATACGTTCCACCTGCGCGCCGACGCCAAGTGGTCGAACGGCGACGACGTGACCGCCGAGGATTTCGTTTATTCCCTGCGCCGCGCCGTCGATCCGGCCACGGCCTCCGACTATGCGCCGATTCTGGGCCCGATCCTGAACGCCGAGGACATCATCGCCGGCAAGATGCCGACCGACCAACTCGGCGCCGAGGCGGTTGATGCCAAGACGCTGAAGGTCACGCTCAAGGCCTCGACGCCCTATTTTCTGGGCTTGATGGTGCATCACATCTCGTGGCCGGTGCACAAGGCGACGGTCGAGAAGTTCGGTGCGGATTGGACCAAGCCCGGCAACATGGTCAGCGACGGTCCCTACATGCTGGCTGAATGGGTGCCGCAATCGAAGATCGTGCTGAAGAAGAACCCCTACTTCCACGACGCCGCCAACGTCAAGATCGACACGGTCATCTATTATCCGACCGAGGATATCGGCGAGGAATTCAAACGCTTTCGCGCCGGCGAACTCGACATGACCTACAGCGTGCCGACCGACCAGGTGAAGTGGGCCGAAAAAAACATGCCGAACGAGTACAGGAACTCGCCCTATTTCGGCACCTACTACTACGTCATCAACCTGACCCGCGAGCCGCTGGCCAGCAACGTCAACCTGCGTAAGGCGTTGGCGCTAGCCATCGACCGCGATCTGCTGGTCAACAAGATCACCCAAGGTGGCGAACAGCCGGCCTATGAATGGGTACCGCCCGGCGTTCCCGGTTACGAACAACAGCCGGTCGATTTTGCCAGCATGACGCAGAAGGAGCGCAACGAGTTGGCGAAGAAGCTCTATGCCGAGGCCGGTTATAGCGCTGACAATCCGCTCAAGGTGCAAGTACTCCACAACACCAGCGAACGGCACCGCAAGATCGCTATCGCCATCGCCAGCATGTGGAAGAAGACCCTGGGCGTGGACATGACGTTGACCAACCAGGAGTGGAAGGTCTATCTCGATTCGCGCGACAAGAAGGACTTCCAGATCGCCCGTGCGGCCTGGATTGGCGACTACATGGATGCGTCGAACTTCCTCGACCTGTTCGTCTCTACCGCCGGAGAGCGCAACGATGCCGGTTACAACAACCCAAAGTTCGATGAGTTGTTGAATGCGGCCTCGCTCAATCCCGATCCGGCTGCCCGCCAGAAGCAGCTTGAAGAGGCCGAGCGCATTTTTCTGACCGACCTGCCGATCATTCCGATCTACCATTATCGGAACCTGAATATGATCAGCACGAAGGTGAAGGGCTGGGTGCCCAACGTCATGGGCTTCAACCTGACCCGCTACCTGTCGTTGGAATAGGGTAATGGGCGCTCGCCCCTTTCATCCCCTCGGGGGTGGAAGGGGCGACGCTTTTTTCCGCGTCGGCGGCCCAACAGGAGGGTAGCCAGGCCCTTGTTCCAGTACGCAATCCGTCGTCTGTTCGGCACCCTGCCGACGCTTCTACTCATCATCGCGCTTGCCTTTTTTATGATGCGGCTGGCGCCGGGCGGGCCGTTCGACAAGGAACGCAAAGTGACCGCCGAGGTCGAGGCCAATTTGATGGCCGCCTATCACCTCGACGAACCCCTGCCGATGCAATTTGTCCGCTACCTGGGCAACATCCTGCGGGGCGATTTCGGCCCCTCGTTCCAATACAAGGATTTTACCGTCACCGAGCTGATCTGGGGTGGTTTCCCGACTAGTCTCAAGATCGGTGGCATGGCTATCCTGCTGGCCGCCATGATCGGCCTCACGCTCGGTACACTGGCGGCGCTCAAGCAAAACAGCGCCATCGATTATGCCGTCATGGCCTTGGCCATGACCGGCATCACCATCCCCAACTTCGTCGTGGCGCCGGTGCTGACGCTGGTATTCGGCCTCTGGCTGTCCTGGCTTCCGGTCGGCGGCTGGGGCAGTTGGTCGCAAGTTATCCTACCGACCGTGGCGCTGGGCCTGCCGCAGATCGCCGCCATCGCGCGCCTCACGCGCGGCAGCATGATCGAGGTCTTGCGCTCCAACTATGTCCGCACGGCCCGCGCCAAGGGCCTGCCGGAGCACATCGCCATCACCCGGCACGCCATGCGCGCCGCCATGGTGCCGGTGGTCTCGTATATGGGCCCGGCGGTTGCCGGCATCATTACCGGCTCGGTCATCATCGAACAGATTTTCAGCATCCCCGGCATCGGTCGTTATTTCGTGCAGGCGGCGCTGAACCGCGACTATACGCTGGTGATGGGCGTGACGATTTTCTATGGCCTGCTCATCATCCTGTTCAACCTGGCCGTGGACCTGATGTACGGATTACTCGACCCGCGCGTGCGTTACGACTGAGGGCATGATGACCGAGGCCACCATGACATCCGCCGCGGCCCCCGAGGAATTCGTCGGCCGCAGCCTGTGGGCCGATGCCGGGCGGCGCCTGTTGCGCAATCGCGCCGCCGTCGCCAGCATTATTTTGCTGAGTGCCATTACGCTCGCCGCCGTGCTGGCGCCCTATCTCAGCCCGCACCCCTACGACGAGGTCTATTGGGACTTCATCGCCTGGCCGCCCGACTTGGAGAACGGTTTCTATTTCGGCACCGACGAGAACGGCCGCGACCTGTTCGCCCGCACGCTCTATGGCGCCCGCGTCAGCCTGATGGTGGGCCTGCTGGCAACGCTGGTCAGTCTGGTCATTGGCGTGTTGTGGGGCGCCAGCGCCGGTTTCATCGGTGGCCGGGTGGACGCAACCATGATGCGGATCGTCGATATCCTCTATTCCCTGCCCTTCATCTTCTTCGTCATCCTGCTGACGGTGGTGTTCGGCCGCCACATCGTGCTGATGTATGTAGCCATCGGCGCCGTCTCCTGGCTCGACATGTCGCGCATCGTTCGCGGCCAGGCCTTGAGCCTGAAGCGCAAGGAGTTCATCGAGGCGGCGGTGGCCGGGGGTGTCGGCCCCTTTGCCATTATCCGCCGCCATATCATCCCCAACACGCTGGGGCCGGTGGTGGTCTATATGACGCTGACCGTGCCCAATGTGATCCTGACCGAGTCCTTCGTCAGTTTCCTCGGTATGGGTGTGCAGGAGCCGGACACCAGTTGGGGCGTGCTTATCAGCGAGGGCGCCCGGACCATGGAAACGGCCTGGTGGGCGCTGGTCTTCCCCGCCATCTTTCTCGCCCTGACCCTGTTCTGCTTCAACTTCATCGGCGACGGTTTGCGCGATGCCCTCGACCCCAAGGACCGCTGAAACAGCCGCCACCGGCGCGGCGCTGCTCGAGGTCGCCGGCCTCGACACCGTCTTCGCCACGCCCGAGGGCGAGGTCAGGGCCGTCAACGAGGTGAGCTTCACCGTGGCCGAGGGCGAATCGCTGGGCGTGGTCGGCGAATCCGGCAGCGGCAAGACGCAGATCTTTCTCTCCATCATGGGACTTCTCGCCGCCAATGGCCGGGCCAGCGGCGCCGCCCGCTTTCGCGGCCGGAACATGCTCGAACTCGACCGGGCGGCACTGAACCAGGTGCGCGGCAACCGCATGGCCATGGTCTTCCAAGACCCGATGACCTCGCTCAATCCCTATTTGACGGTGCGCCGGCAGTTGACCGAAGTGCTGGTCCAGCACAAGGGCATGAGCGAGGGCGCCGCGCTGGCGGCCGCCATCGCCATGCTGAAGCAGGTGCAGATCCCCGAGGCCGAGCGGCGCATCGAGATGTATCCGCACGAATTCTCGGGCGGCATGCGTCAGCGGGTGATGATCGCCATGGCGCTGCTCTGCCAGCCGGAGGTTCTGATCGCCGACGAGCCCACCACGGCGCTCGATGTCACCGTGCAGGCGCAGATCCTGGAACTGATCGGCGAACTGCGCCGGGCCAGCCATACCGCCATCATCCTGATCACCCACGATTTGGGCGTGGTCGCCGGTTTGTGCGACCGGGTCATGGTCATGTACGCGGGCCGGACGGTGGAAGAAGGCCCGGTGCGCGACATCTTTTATTCGCCGCGCCATCCCTATACCGCCGGCCTGCTCCATTCCTTGCCGCGCCTGGACGAGACCAAGGCCGAGCGCCTCGTCGCCATCCCGGGCCAGCCGCCCAATTTACAGCGCTTGCCCCAGGGCTGCGCCTTCCAGGATCGCTGCCCTCGATGCCAGCCCCTTTGCCGCAGCGAGCGACCGATGTTGCGCCAAATAGAACCCGGCCGAACCGTGGCCTGTCACCGGGCAGAGTCATGAGCGCGGCCCCGATCCTCAGTGTACACGACCTGCGGGTGCATTTCCCCATCGGCGGCGGTTTGCTTCGCCGGAGCAAGAAAATGCTGAAGGCCGTGGACGGCGTTTCCTTCGACCTTAGGCCCGGCGAGACGCTGGGCCTCGTCGGCGAATCCGGTTGCGGCAAGTCAACCCTGGGGCGAGGTTTGCTACGCCTGCTGCCCAACGTCGCCGGCCGGGTGGTCTGGCTGGGGCAGGACTTGGCAAAAATGCCGCCCGAGGCCCTGCGCCAGCGGCGACATGACATGCAGATCATTTTTCAGGATCCGCTGGCCTCGCTCAATCCACGCATGACGGTGGGCGAGATCATCGCCGAGCCCCTGCGCACCTTCCATCCCGAACTCTTGCCCACCGAGATCAAGCGCCGGGTGCAAGAGATGATGACCAAGGTCGGCCTGCTACCCCAGCAGATCAACCGCTATCCCCATGAATTCTCCGGCGGCCAGTGCCAGCGCATCGGCATCGCCCGGGCCATGATCAACAACCCGAGGCTGATCGTTTGCGACGAGCCCGTGAGCGCGCTCGATGTCTCGATCCAGGCCCAGATCGTCAACCTGCTGATGGACCTACAGCGCGATACGCAAATGGCGCTGATCTTCATTTCGCACAACCTGAGCGTGGTCCGGCATATCAGCCACCGGATCATGGTCTTGTATCTGGGCCGGGTGGTGGAGCTGGCCGACCGCGAACTTATTTATAGCAGCCCCCGCCACCCCTATACCCAGGCGCTCATTTCAGCCGTGCCCCTGCCCGATCCGGACCAGGAGCGCCAGCGCCGGCGCGTCGTCCTGCCGGGCGACCCACCCTCGCCCCTCGATCCGCCGAGCGGCTGCCTGTTTCGCACCCGCTGCACCAGGGCCACCGATCTTTGTGCGCGCGAGGCGCCGACCTTGGTGCCGGCCGGGCCGGGCCAAGAGGTCGCCTGCCATCATTGGGATCGCTAAGACGCCTCAGCGCCTTTGCGCCAGCACGACGCCCGCCAGAATCAGCGCCGCCGAGGCGAGCAGCGTCGAGGTCGGCTGTTCGCCCAGCAGCAGCCAAGCCAGAATCAAACCCGAGATCGGCTGAAAAAACTGCACCGTGCCCATGCGGGCGATGCCGCCCCGGGCCAGGGCCCAATACCAGCCGACATAGCCCAGGATGCTGACGGCGATGGCGAGGAATCCGACCGCGGCCCAGGCGCCCCAGCCCGCCGCCGGCCACGCCGACGACGGCTCAAGGCCAGCCAACAGGGGAAGCAAAAGAACGGCGGCGCCAGCAACGCCCCAGAAGGTCACGCCGATGCTGCCATAGCCCGCCTGGGTCAGCCTGGCTCCGGCGACGTAGCCCAGCGCCGCCGTGAGCGTGGACAGCACGACCAGGGCGTCGCCGGCCACACTCGCGCCAAAGCCCCCGCCGTGCGAGACCACCAGCAGGATCTCGCCGGCAAGCGCCAGCGAGCAGCCGAGCAGCCAGCGCCGGGTCGGCCAGCGCCGCTCGAACAACGCCGCGTAGAGCCCGGTCAGAATCGGCAGCATGGCGAGGATAAGCCCGCCATGCATGGCCGAGGTCTGCCGCTGGCCGAGGCTGAACAGTATCGGAAAGGCGATGAAGCCGCACAGCCCCGACAGCGCCAGCAGCCCCCGCCCCCGGCCATCGGCCGGCCAGGGCAAGCGCAGCACCAGCAGGACCGGCAAGGCGGCGGCGCCAGCAAGAACGGTTCGCAGAACGCCGACCGCGAAGGGGTCTATCTCCGCCACCGCCAGCTTGGTGGCGACGGGCGAACCGCCCCACAGGACCACCACCGCCGCCGCCACGGCGAGCGGCAGCAGGGGCAGGCGCGACGGGGTCATGCCCGGTTAAAGCCCGATGGCGCTGCGATAGAGTTCGAGCAACGCCTCTTCCTCCTGGCGCTTGGAACTGTCCATTTTACGAAGTCGGACAATTTGTCGCATCACCTGGGCGTCGAAGCCAGTGGCCTTGGCCTCGGCATAGACATCCCGGATGGATGAGGCCAGATCGGCCTTTTCCGCCTCAAGCCGTTCGATCCGCTCGATAAAAGCGCGCAGGCGATCCGCCGCGACCTCGCCAGTCTTTGCCACGTTCAATCTCCGACTTCGTTCTCAATTGCAAAACCGCTCCGACATGAAGCGGGCGGCGAAGATAGGGGCCGGCCCCAGCCCGGGCAAGGCTGTTGCGATGGGCGTGAAACAGGTTGAAAAATATAAACAATTTTAGGCTTCGGTAACTAATTGTTCAGGCCCGCCAGCCTATTTTGCCAGCCGCCGGGATGTCCCCGGCGCTGGATGGCCGGAAATAATCGAGGGGACGGGAATAATTCGTTTCCTCGCTCGTTATCATGGCGAGTATGGGCGGCTTGGGCCGCGTTTTTTAGAAGAGGGACCTTTGCAATGACTGACCTTTCCTTGGACACCAATATCGGCAACGGCCGCTCGGCGGGCCAGAAGCTGCTCCTGCTGGTACGCGTCAGCGCCGTTGCGCTTACGATGGGCTTCGTCGGTTCGGCGGCTTTCGCGCAGACCGTCACGACCGAGAGCCAAACCCTCGCGGACGGCACGATCAAGACCGAGGTCAAGTCGTGCGACGCCGGCGGCGCTTGCACGACCACTGAGACGATCACTGACGCGAACGGCGCCGTCATCTCCACCGAGACCAATGTCGAGACCGAGACCGAAGTCGACGTCGCGGATGTCGAGGACGGCGTCGAGGATGTCGAGGGTGCCGATGACGGCGTCGAGGGTGCCGATGACGGTGCCGAAGGTGCCGATGACGGTGCCGAGGGTGCCGATGACGGTGCCGAGGGTGCCGGTGACAGTCCTGATGGTCCTGACAGCGGCGGCGAGTCCAGCGGCGGCGGCGAGTCCAGCGGCGGCGGCGAAGACTAAAGCCTAGCCACGACTGCGTTATTTCAGCAGAACGCCCCCGGGATCTTCCCGGGGGCGTTTTCTTTTCGCGACTAGCCGCCCCTCGCACAGGGCTGCGGCCCTGCCCCGTCCGAACATTACGGCTAGCTATCCAAACCATGAACCATTTGTAACTTCGCCAGAATGAATATTCGGGCTAGTGGTTCGTTGTCATGGCATGAGGTGCTGGCACGGGCCGCGCCCTAAAAATAAGGAAAACTTCGATGACCAATTTCTCCCTCAACCTCAACCAAGGCAAAGCTCTTTCCTTTGCTCGGGCCGGCGCCGTTGCGATTATCGCTCTGTGGCCGATGAGCTTCGCCAGTTCGGTTGCTTTCGCGCAGGATACGACCGGATTGACCGAGACCAAGACGTGCGATGCCGGCGTTTGCACAACGGTAACGACTGACGCCGCTGGCAATGTCGTCAAAACCGAGGTCGAGGCCGAAAATGCCAGCACCGACAGCGTCGATGGTGCCGGCGACAGTGCCGATGGTACCGATGCTGGCGGCGACACCGGCGGCGATGCTGGCGGCGATGCTGGCGGCGATGCTGGTGGCGGCGATGCTGGCGGCGGCGATGCTGGCGGCGACACCGGCAACTAAGCCAACCGTCTGCATTTCAAGTTGATTGTGAAACGCCCCCGGGTATACCCCTCCGGGGGCGTTTTACTTGGCCCAACCCTACCGAACTCGCGTCGCCAACCAGCGCGGCAGCAGAATGCTTATAAGCACGGCGCCGACGATGATGCCGCCGCCCAGGAAGGCACTTCGCCCCGGCGCCTCGCCGACGCCGATCCAGGCCCAGAGCGGATTGAAGACCACGTCGAGGAGCGCAATCAGCGAGAGCTGCACGGCCGGAACGTAGCGCGCCGCCCGCACGAACAGCACCAGCGGTGCCGCCAGTTGCACGATGCCCATGGCGACCAGGATAAGAATGTCGTGGCCGGTCGCGGCGAGGTTGCCGGCGACGACGCCGACGCCGAGAAAGACCACCGCCGCCCCGATGCAGATGGCCGGGACCATGTCCATGCTGCGAAAGCGCCGCAGCGCCACGGTCTGCCCGGAAAAACAGAACGCCACCACCAACGACAGCAGGTTGCCCGGCGTGTTGCCGCTGTCCATGTCGTTCCAGAAAATGACGGCGACGCCGACCAGCGCCAGGACCGTGGCCGTCCAGGCCAGCGGCCCGGTTCGCTCGC
>Ga0315281_10015310_pt1 | contig 10289 bp, 9 predicted proteins | sample YL17G07_0_MG_FD_204540 | JGI IMG/M metagenome (GOLD analysis project Ga0315281, IMG submission 204540) | Sediment microbial communities from Yellowstone Lake, YNP, Wyoming, USA - YL17G07_0 | ecosystem: Environmental > Aquatic > Freshwater > Lake > Sediment | place: USA: Wyoming | collected...
TGAGCAGCCACGAGAACACCCCCGCCGCGGCCACGATGATCATGATCTGCGCCGTGAGATACATCGAGGTCACCGCAACGTCCCAGAGCTGCCGCCAGGTGATTTCGCGATAAATGAACTTCGTGACGACAATGCCATACACGCAGGCAATGCCCGCCGCCTCGGTCGGCGCGAATATGCCGCCGTAGATTCCCCCCAGAATCACCACCGGAGCCATGATCGACCAGAATCCCGTTCGTGTCGCCGCGAGGAAGGTACGCCATTGAAACCGCTCGCCGCCGTCGTCGATGTTGTGGTGCGCCGCATACCAGTAAATGTAGAGGCCCTGGAACAAGGCCATCAACAGGCCCGGAAGCACACCCGCCATGAACAGCAGCGCCACCGACTGTTCGGCCGACGCGCCGTACAGGATCATCGCGATCGACGGCGGGATCAGGATATCGATCGCGCCGGTACTGGCGATCGTACCGGCTGCGAATCGCTCGCCGTAGCGCTCCTTGAGCGACGGGTACATGAGCCGGCCGACTGCCGCCACGGTGGCGACACTGGTGCCCGATATCGCCCCGAACACCGTACAGGCGCCCACCGTGGTCAGTCCACGGGAACCGCGCACGCCGCCGATGAGAGTCATGACCCAGTCGACGATTTTCTTCGACATCCCGCCCACGCCCATGATCTCACCGACGAACAGGAAAAACGGCACCGCCAGCAGAGCGAACCGGTCGATGGAACCGAACATCAGTTGCGGCGCCGCCGCCGCCGGAACATTCATGAACCAGAGCAGCAGGATGGCGCAGGTGCCCAGAAGCACGATGAACATCGGAAACCCGAGCAACAGCAGCACGACCGGGACGACCCCCATGACCCAATCCATCAGGCCGCTCCGGAGGACGGGCGTCGACGGCTTGGCGCGCGCGGATCAGTGTTTCCCGGTCTTTTCGCCGTCGTCATCGAACGCACCATAGGTCGCAAGAATCTCTTTCGCAGTGGCTTGCGCGTCGCTGCCGAATTCGCCCCGCACATAGCGCCCCAGGCGCAGCAGCAGGGCGATCAGCATGCCCGAGAAACCGACCAGGATCGCGGCGTGCATGAGGCCCATCGGCAATCTGGCAATCATGCTTTGCTGGCCGGTCTCGATCATCATCGAAACGACGGTCCAGGACTGGCGGATCACGAAACCGCAGACGAGCAGGAAGCCGAGCGCAACCAGGCCGTTCACGATCCGGTTCCAGGGCGGGGGGATATGCACCGCGATCAGATCCATCTTGATGTGGCGGCCTTCCCAGGTAACCAGGATCGCGCCGATGCCGACGCACCAGATCATGATGTAGGCGAGAACTTCCTCCGCCCAGACAATCGGTGTGGAAAAAACATAACGCCCGAGGACATTGGCGAAGTTGATGCCGATACCCACGAAGATCAGGGAACCGAGGAAAAATCTCGGCAGCGTCACCACCAGAAACTGCAGCACCGGGTTTTCTCGTGCGTGGTGCTGCCTGATCACAATCCGGATTCCCCGAACGCCGCCGCGCCGCCTGACCGCTGCGCCATATCGCCCGGCGCCTACTTCCGCGCCCTTGCCGCAGCCGCCTTCAGCGTTTCATAGGCGCCTTTCACCAGCGGCGCATCCTTGAACACCTCGTCGGGAACGGTTTGAATGCGGCGGCGGAACTCCGCTTTTTCCGCAGGCGACAACTCGTTGATCACGCCTCCCGTGCTCTTCCAGATGTCATAGGTCTTCGCGAGCAGTTCGATGCTGTAGGCCAGATTCGCCTCCTCCGCCCGGGTCGCCTCCTCCAGTATGACGGTCCGAAGATCGGCCGGCAGCCCTTCAAGCCAGCGTTTGCTCGCCATCTTGGGCACACAGATGACCGACTCTCCCGACTTGAGCACGTTCTTCGCCACCGACTGGAATTTCAGCGCCACGAAAACGATGGTGCCGGCACGCGCGCCGTCGATCGCCTTCTGCTGCAACGCCGGCAGCGCCTCGCCCAACTGCATCGGAATCCCGGTGGCACCGAAACGGCGCAGCATTTCGATCTCCAGCTTGCTCCCAAGAACGCGGAATTTCTTGCCCTGGAATTCGGCGAGGGTGCGGATCGGCTCGACCGTGGCATAGTCCGCCAGCGACTCGCAGGCAAAACCGATGAGTTTGAGGTTCTTCGATTCGACCAGCGACCAGAGGGACTTCTTCACCTCCGGATCGTGCAGCGTGCGCTGGGCGTGGGCGATATCGTCGAAAACCCCCGGGGAGGCAAAAATGTCGAAACGCGGGTCCACGACCGTCAGGAACTCGGTGGCCGTCTGAACAATCTCGATCGTGCCGAGCTGCGCGCCCTGGATCAGCGCGGTCTGCTGGCCGAGCTGGCCGCCGGGAAAGACTTCGACCTTGATGCGGCCGCCGCTGCGCTTCTCGACGTATTCCTTGAAGGTATTGGCCCAGTGGTCCTGCCCGCTGCGGATGGTCGCGTGGCCTTCCTTGATGGTGATCTGCTGCGCTCCGGCCGGGGTGGCGGCGATCCATGCTGCCAGGACGCACAGCGCGATGAACCTTGCGCCGGCGACGAGATGAGTCTGTTTCATTTTCGCTCCTGTCTCAGGTTGAATCTCAGGTTGAACACCAGGCGATGCCGCTTCCGGGGCCTTCCCCGGCAGGCGCGCAGGCTTGCGGCATTTGCTCTCAGCGGCTGGTGCCCTCGGGGTAGGGCATGATCACCATCATCGACGCAGGCAGGTTGGTGCGGTTCACGATGGCCCGGCGCTCGCCCCCGGCGAGCAAACACGAGTCCATTTTCCCCAGCGTCGTCTCGCCCTCGTCGGTGACAACGACGACTTCCCCTTCCACGACGACGTAGACCCGCTCCAGCGGCGATTCGCTCATCTCGGCGCCGCCGCCGGGCAGGAAATACGAAAGCCCGACCCAGAAATTCTTCGACGGACTCGCCTCGAACCCCTGCAGCCGCAGGCCCTTCATGTCGAAATGCTTCTTCGCCTCGTAGGGCTTGACTTCGCTGATGCGATTGACTTTCATGGGTGATCAACCTCTCGGTCTCATATGCGGTGTCTTGATGATGGGGTTCAGCGGCCGGTTTCAAAACGGAATTTCTGCTCGGGATCGATCACGGCAACCACGCGCAGCCCGCAACCTTCGCCTTCCGGCCAGCGCCAGGGAAAAGCAAAAAAAGTGCAGCGCTTGCCGGTGATCTTGTCGAGTTCCCCGCCGACGTTTTCGATGCCGGGGATGCCGTTGGTCATGAGTATCCGGTGCGCCGGCTCCCAGTGGGGAAAGTCCTCGATGATGTCGTGGCCGGTGATCGCCTTGTATTCCGCGTTCAGATGCGGTTGCGCCGGCCCCGGCCCGTGCGGGCCGAGGAAGGTTCCGAGAGGATGGTCGAGGGCCTGCACATCGACGCCGACCAGTTTCACCTGGCGCTCGACCAGCCATTCCGCCGATTCCTTGTACAGGCCCGGTGAATAGGCGAAGTAATCCGCATTGTCACCCCAGAGTCGGTGACTGCCGGTATTGATCATGACGATATCGTTCTTCTCTATCCTGGGTTCGACCTTTTCGAGATCCTCGGGCATGATCACGCCCCACTTTCCCTTGGGAACCGAGACCGCCACGCCGGTGCCGAAGAAACGCCAGAGATCGTAGCCGGTGATGGTCGGCGAATTCTCCGTGGTGTGTATGGCCGCATCCATATGCGTGCCGCGGTGCATGATGCCCTCGAAACGCTGTACCAGGATGCCGTCCTTGGCGTGGAACTCCTGGACGATGACATTGAGATTGGCCTTCGAGGGCCATTGCGGCATCCCGTGCCCCCAGCGGTGGCTCAAGTTGTAGAACTGCAGGCCGTCGGTATTGGTAGGTGTCATGGATTCACTCTGTAGGTTCGAATGGAAAACCCGGATAGATCCACGGGCTCACGCAGCCTTGCCGGATTCGATGCGCAATTTCCCGGACGGGTCCAGCAGCGCGACCAACCGGATCACGCACGCGTCACCCTCCCGCCAGTCCCAAGGAAAGCCCTGCACCGTGCAACGCTTGCCGGTCACCGCGTCGAGGTCGCCCCCGACGTTTTCGATCGTCGGGATGCCTTTCGCAAGCAGCGCCTTGTGCGCAGGGTTCCAGTCGGGGAAGTCCTTGATCGCGTCGCGGCCGGTGGCGGCCTTGTACTCGGGGAGCAGATAGGGGATCTGCGGGCCGTTGCGATGCGGCCCGATCGAGGTCGCCAGCGGATGATCGATAGTCGCCGTATCGATGCCCACGAGCTTGACGTTCTTCGCGACCAGCCAGTCGGCCGCCGCCTTGGAAAGGCCCGGCGCGTGTCCGAAGTATTCCTTGCTGTCGGAGTACTTCGCGTGCCATCCGGTGTTGATGAGCACGATGTCCTGCGGCTGAATCCGGGGCGTGGCTTGCTCGAGGTCCGCGGGCTGGATCAGTTCCCATTTTCCCTTCGGCACCGAAATCACCACTCCGGTGCCGAAAAACCGCTGCAGTTCCAGCATGCCCACCGCAGCCGCCTCCGGTATCAGATGGATGGGCGCGTTCACATGGGTGGAAACGTGCATGATGGTGATGACCTTCTGCGTCATCACCCCGTGTTTCGCATGGTAGGTGATCCGCTCGAGCTTGACCTCCTCGTAGCCGGGGAAGATCGGCGAATACGCTCCCCAGGGATGACTCAATTCATAGAACTGCATCCCGGTAACGGGGTCCGTGGCCGGACAGGTGTCATTCGTTTTGTGCTTTTCATCGAGAGTTACGAAACGCATCACTGCTCCTTGCAAAAAATTCCCGGCTGAATCCGGCGCGGCTGAACGGGCCGGCCGTTGCTGCCGAAATCTGCCGTCGGTCAGATCTTGAGTATGGTGGTACCGCTGTTGCCCATCAAACCATAGGTCTGCGCCATCGCAACCTTGGCATCGGGCACCTGCCGCTCGCCGCAGCGCCCGCGCAATTGGTTGGAGGCCTCGACCACCTGCCAGATTGCCTGCGCGCCGATGGCTTCGCCGAAGGAAGAGAATCCGCCGCTGGGGCAGACCGCCACCTTGCCGCCAATCTGGGTCTGCCCGTCGCGCAGCATTTTTTCGGCTTCCCCTTCGCCGCAAAAACCGCAGGTCTCCAGATACTGCAGGTAATGCCAGGAACTGTTGTCGGGCAATTCCAGCACGTCGATATCCTCGGGGCCGATGCCGGCTTTCTTGTAGGCCTGCTGGGAGGCCGAGTAGCTTTCGCTCAACAGCGGGGCTTCGGCCCTGGCCGGCGCCGAAAGCGCTGAGATGCGCAGGGTCGGGTCGCCGTAGATTGCGCTGCCCATGGTCGTGGCTGCAATCTTGACCGGCCGGTTCGCTTTTCGGATGGCGGCGGGGGCGGCCGAAAGAATCACCGCAGCCGCACCGTCGCTGGTGGCACAGACTTCCAGCAGGCGCAACGGGTCGCAAACCATCAGGGAATTGGCCACTTCCTCCAGCGTGTAGGTCTTCTTGTAGCGGGCGTTCGGGTTCTTCGAGCCATACTGGCTCAACACCACCTTGACGCGCGCGAGGTCCTCGTCGGTGGTGCCGTACTTGGCCATTCTCTTGCGGCACTCCAGAGCCCAGTAGACCGGATTGGGCATGCCGGTCATGCGCCAGCGCAGCACATCCCGGTCCTGCTTGGGATTGTCCGACTTGGCGCTCAAAAATCCCTCGGGGGAGATGTCCACGCCAACGGCCAGCGCCGTATCCGTTTCGCCTGCGGCAATGCTGTTGTAGGCCATCCGTATTGCGGCCGAGCCTGTGGCACAGGCGTTGTAGACATTCACGACCGGTATCCCGGTCTCGCCGAATACGCTCTCGAGGTACTGTCCGGAGATGTGACCGGCATTGCCGCCGTAGATGTATATGCCGGAGAAGATCGCCTGGATGTCCTTCCATTCGACATCGGCATCCTTCAGCGCGTTGGCGATGGCTACCGTTCCGATCTCGACAAAAGTCTTGTCCTTGAATTTTCCCCAGGGATGCAATCCGACACCGACAATGGACACTTCTCTCATCTGACGACCCCAAATGTTTGATCAAGCCTGCTTCAACACGCGAAAAGCCCAGGTCACGACATCCTGTCCCTCGTCGTTCTTGTATAGGGTATAGGTGATGGTTTCCACGTCCTGGCCGATTTTGAGCACATCCAGATTGCTTTCCATGATCAGGCCCGCGACCTGGATCCCTTCCGGAAATTCAACCAGCCCGATGCCATAGGGGGCGATGTTCGCCGAAGTCTTGAAAGGCGGCGGACACATGTAATGCTCGATCGTCCAGCTGGCGAGTTTCCCCCTGTTGTTCAGCAATACTTTCTCGACGCCTTCGCGCGAGCAACCCGATCGGTGCTGTGCGTGACTCTCGGGGAAGAAGTAGGTTCCGCAGGAGTTGCACTTGGCGCTCCTCAACCTGACGCGCTCCCCGGCGAAATCAAACAGGTCCGGCAGAGCCGGCACCATTCCTTGTTGAGCTTGCGCTTGTTCCATGGTCAACGTTTCCTTGGTTACGCTAGGGACAGTTTAAACGTTCTTCGCGTCGTGCCCGAAATCCATACCCTCTGGCTCAGCCCATTCATCCCATGGACCGGTGCCTGCGGATCCCGTACTCGCAAAGTTTGCTCAGGGCTTTGACGCCGGAGATCAGCGAGGTGAACACCGGCAGATCCCTGCCCAATTCCTCCACGATGCGGTTCTTGTATTTGTTGTAGCCCACCAGCGTGCAGACGATCACCGGCTTTCCGCATTCCTTCGCGATCCGCTGCACCACCTTCTTTTCCACGGCGTCCAGCGTGTACTCGAACCCCGCCAGCAACAGGATCGCAGCATCGACGCTGGGATCCCGGAGCGGGGCGCCGAGCGCCGCCTCAAGCGCTTTGGTCATGCCGAGTTTCTCGATCGCGAACCACAGATCGACGGGGTTGGACGGCGGCATGTTTTCGGGAAACAGATCTTTCAGCGCGTCATTGGTCTGGCTGCCGAACCGGGGCAGCTTCAGTCCGTGTTCCTCGCACAGGTCCGAAACCACGACCCCCACGCTGCCGGCAGCCGTGACCACCGCCACGCCGTTGCCTTTGGGCAGGGGTTGCGTCGAGAATACCTTGGCGAAATCCCGCAGTTCGGTGAAGTCGTCCGCGCGTATGCACCCGGCTTGCCGGATGGCAGCATCCACGATCCTGGCATTGCTGGCGATGCTACCGGTATGGCTCATGGCTGCCTTGGCTCCGGCGTCGGAGCGTCCGCCATTCAACAGTATCACCGGTTTCCTGGCTGTGACTTTGCGCGCGATTTTCACGAAATTGTAGCCGTCGGCAATGCTCTCGAGATACATCGAGATCACTTCCGTCTGCGCGTCGTTGCCGAAATATTCGAGCAGGTCGTTCTCGTTGACGTCGCACTTGTTACCGATGGAGCAGATCTTGTTGATATTGAGGCTCTGATTCACGACGATGTCGGAGGCCATGCCGGCTGCAAGCAGGCCGGACTGACCGATCATGACCACGTTGCCGCGGGGCACGTCCTTGATCGGGAAGAAGGTCGTTGCGATGTCCCGGGAGACGATCCCGGTGCAGTTGGGTCCCATCACCCGGATGCCGGCTTGCCGCGCGATCGCTTCGATCTGATCCTGGATCTTCTTGCCGGGAGCGCCAATCTCGGTGAACCCCATCGATTCGATGATCACCGCTTTGACGCCTTTGCTGGCGCAATCCTCCATCGCCTGAACGCAGAACTTCGCCGGAATGATGATCACCGCGAGATCGACTTCGCCGGGAATGTCCCGCAGCGACGGATAGGCTTTTTTTCCCAGGACCTCGTCGGCGGTCGGATTGACAGGATAAATCGCGCCCTGGAAATCGCTGTTGATGATGTTGTTGACGATGATGTTGCCGTCCTTCTTGGGGTCCTTGCTCGCCCCGATCACGGCGACCGATTTCGGCCTGAAAAAAAGTTCCATCATGGTTGCACCGGCTGCGTGGGTTGCGTCAGTATGATTCGTGCGTCGACCACGATGGCGCCGTCGGAGCGGGCGAAAACGGGATTCATGTCGATTTCGGCGATCTCCGGCCTGCCATCGACAAAGGCGGAAAGCCGGAGCAGCATGCTCTCCAGACAGGATTTGTCCACGGTATCCTGTCCTCGATAGCCTTCCAGCAGCTTCTTTCCCTTGATCTCGGCGATCATCTCGGCGGCGTCCTTCTCCTCCAGCGGCGCGACCCCGAAGGCGACGTCCTGCAGCACCTCGACCAGAATGCCGCCGAGGCCGAACATCAGGACGGGGCCGAAACTGGGATCCCTGGTCATGCCCATGATGACCTCGATGCCCGGCTTGGCCATGCATTGCACCGAGATGCCTTCGATCCGCGCTTGCGGAAATTTTCGCTGCGCCGATTGCATGATGCCGTCGTAGGCGACTTCGACTTCGTCCGCGTTTTTCAGGTTCACCTTGACGCCGCCGGCATCGCTCTTGTGAGTGATGTCCTTGGAAGCTATCTTGAGTACGACCGGATAACCGAACGCTGCGCTCAGCGAAACGGCCTCCGCGCGGGTGCGCGCAAGCCGCGTCTCGGTGCAGGCGATTCCGGCGGCTTCCAGGATCTGCTTGGATTCGATTTCCGTGAGTACCGTCCGGCTCTCGCGTCTGGCGCGACCGAGTATCTCGTTCAGGGACATGGTTTCATCCTCGCTGCTGGATCATGGCTGATCTGCCTCTGTGAATGCTAACGGGCGGACGATCGCGCCGATAGCGCGCGTCCCCGCTGGATGGCGCGCCAGAGGCGGTCCGGCGTCGCCGGCATCTCGAAGTGCTCGATGCCGAACTCCGAGAGCGCGTCGACGATCGCATTGGTGACGGCCGCAAGCGCCGGCGTGGTCCCGCCCTCTCCCCCCGCGCGCACGCCCAGCGGATTGGAGGGCGAGGGCACCTCCATCAGTTCGGTAACGAAAAACGGGAACTGGTCTGCCCGCGGCATGGGGTAATCCATGAACGAGCCCGACAGGAGCTGTCCGCTCTCCGGGTCGTAGTGGCACTGCTCGCCCAGGATCTGCCCGGCCCCCTGCGCCATCGCGCCGTGGGTCTGCCCGTCGAGGATCATCGGGTTGATCACCCGCCCGACATCGTCCACCGCCGCATAACGCACAATCGCCACGACGCCCGTTTCCGGATCGATCTCCACTTCGCATACCTGCGTGCCGTACGGGAAACCGCCCGCATTGAAAAGCTCTTCGTGCTGGCCCGAGAGCGGACCGCGCAGTTCCTCCGGAAGGTCGCCGCCCTGCTGCGCGGCGGCGGCGATCTCAAACAGTCCGACGGAACGGTCTGTGCCCTTGACGATGAACCGCCCGCCGGCGAAGTCGATGTCGGCTGGCGCCGCCTCCATGAGGCACGAAGCGATGCGCTTGCCTTTGTCGATGATCAACTGCACGGCCTTGCCCATGACGACGCCGCCCATGCGCATGGAACGGCCCGAGTGCGAACCGCCCCCGACCGGAATGCGGTCGGTATCGCCCTGCACGTGGCGCACACTTTCGAAGGGCACGCCGAGCCACTCGCTCACGCACTGGGCGAAGCTGGTCTCATGGCCCTGTCCGCTGGAAAGCGTGCCGATGGCGAGTTCCACTTCGCCTTGCGGCTTCACGGTGATCTCGGTCCACTCGCGCGGAAAGCCCATGGTGAGCTCGATGTAGTTGGCCAGGCCTATGCCACGCAGCAGGCCGCGTGCCGCCGACGCGGCGCGCCGGGCCGGAAAGCCGTTCCAATCGCCGATGTCCAGCGCGATGTTCATGGAGCGCTCGTACTCGCCGCTGTCGTAGGTCACGCCCGACGGATTGCGGTACGGCAGTTCATGCGGCGAAATCAGGTTCCGGCGCCGCAGTTCAATGGCATCGATGCCGGTCTTGCGGGCCGCCAGCTCGATCAATCGCTCGATCACGTACATGGCTTCGGGTCGCCCCGCGCTGCGATAGGGAATGGTGGCCGGCGTGTTGCTGAGCACGGCCAGCGCGCGGTAATGGCACACGGGCACGCGGTACAGGCCGTTGAGGATGCTCACGCCCTTGCGCAGCGGAATGATCGAAGCGGCATGCGCGCCCAGGTTGCTGAGATTGGTCGAGCGCAGCGCGAGGAAGCGGCCGTCGCTGTCCAGCGCAAGCTCGGCCTTCACCACCAGGTCACGGCCCTGGTAATCGCTGACGAAGGCTTCGCTGCGTTCGCAGGTCCATTTCACCGGCCGTCCGATTATCCTGGATGCCCACAGCGCCAGCACGAATTCGGGA
>Ga0315281_10015311_pt1 | contig 10288 bp, 7 predicted proteins | sample YL17G07_0_MG_FD_204540 | JGI IMG/M metagenome (GOLD analysis project Ga0315281, IMG submission 204540) | Sediment microbial communities from Yellowstone Lake, YNP, Wyoming, USA - YL17G07_0 | ecosystem: Environmental > Aquatic > Freshwater > Lake > Sediment | place: USA: Wyoming | collected...
GTATTATTAGTGCAAGTTGGCTTTCTCTGGTCTTACGGTCTGTACCGCGGAGTCTGGCGTTTTGCTTCAATCCCTGATTTGGCTCGAATTCTCAAGGCAACGCTGGTCGGTGTGACGGTATCTGCGGCAGCGATATTCATCCTTACCCGTTTGCAAGGTGTGCCTCGCTCAGTGTTCGTGCTGGACACAATCTTGCTTGTTCTGATGCTTGGCGGCCCACGTTTTGTTTATCGTTGGATAAAGGATCGAAGACTATATGGTCAGGAGGTCAAGAATGTTCTGATTGTAGGCGCCGGACAGGCGGGCGAAATGCTTGTGCGCGATCTGTTGCGTGATTCGCTGCATGCCTTCAGGCCAGTAGCCTTTGTCGACGATGACTTGGTAAAGCTGGGCAAGGATGTGCACGGGATTCGGGTCGCAGGCAACTGTAATGCAATTCCTGATCTGGCCGTTGAACTGGCAGTACAGCTCATACTTATCGCGTTACCATCTGCCAATTCACGGCAAATGCAGCGGGTAGTGGGGCTGTGTGAGGCCGCAAGTTTGCCGTTCCGTGTACTACCACATATGAAAGACTTGGTTTCAGGCCAGGTCAGCCTCAAAGAGCTGCGCGATGTCAAGATTGACGACTTGCTCGGGCGCGAAAACGTTTTGCTCGACTGGACGGCAATCACACGCAGCGCGAAGGGCAGCACCATTCTAGTTACAGGTGGAGGAGGCTCCATAGGTTCGGAGCTCTGTCGGCAAGTGGCTCGCCTCAAGCCGGCGCACCTTGTCATTTTCGAGCAGAGCGAATTTAACCTCTATTCAATTGAACTTGAGTTAAGAATGACTTTCCCTGGGCTCAGGCTTACGGCACTGCTTGGAGATATATACGATTCAGTGGCCGTTGAGCAGATGTTGCTTGCTCACCGTCCCATAGTCATTTTGCACGCGGCTGCTTACAAGCATGTGCCGATGCTTGAACATCAGCTGCGTGCGGCTGTGAAGAATAACGTACTCGGCACACGCAACCTAGCTTCCCTTGCCGATCGTTATGGCTGCACCACTTTTGTCATGATATCCACCGATAAGGCTGTGAACCCGGCCAACATTATGGGCATGACCAAACGTGTCGCCGAGATCTATTGCCAGAACCTGAGTACCCGCTCTTCCACACATTTTATTACCGTGCGTTTCGGTAATGTGCTGGGTTCTGCTGGCAGCGTGATTCCTTTGTTCCAGAAACAAATTGAAGAAGGTGGCCCGGTCACGGTCACGCATCCCGAGATATCACGTTACTTCATGACCATCCCCGAAGCTGCACAGCTGATTCTGCAGGCCGGGTCCATGGGTAAGGGCGGAGAAATATTCGTACTCGATATGGGCGAACCAGTGAAAATTACATATCTGGCGGAACAGCTCATACGCCTTTCTGGAAAGAAGCCAGGTGAGGATATCGAGATTGTCTACACCGGTCTGCGACCGGGTGAAAAGCTCTATGAAGAACTGTTCCATGAATCAGAGAAACTGGCTGGAACATCGCACCCGAAAATTCTTCTGGCCAATAGCCGGCGTATGGATTTTTCGCTACTTGAGCAGACACTAGACAAGTTGACGTTTGCTTGCAGCAAGGATGACGTGAGGGAAATACATGCACTGCTTTCCGAGCTGGTGCCAGAGCATCAATCGTATGTTTCTCTTGATTCTGAGGGCATTAAGAATAACAGTGGAGTAGTTGTGCCCATTAAAAAACCAGGCAGCAATTCATAGCAGAATTAGCCGTATCAAATTCAACGCGAACGCACGTATCAAAACATCCACTAAATTCCATCTCTACAATTAATTCCTGAACTAACGATGAAGCTGACTGTAATAGGAACCGGATATGTAGGCCTTGTGACTGGCGCATGTTTCGCGGAGATGGGCAACGAGGTGGCTTGTGTGGATGTAGATCAAGGCAAGATAGACCGCCTCAAGCAGGGTATCCTGCCGATCCATGAACCGGGCCTTGATGCGATTGTTGTCAGTAATTACAAGGCAGGCCGCCTTCGTTTCGCTACCTCACTGGTAGAGGCGATGCAAGACTCGCACGTCTTCTTTATCGCTGTAGGTACGCCCCCGGGAGAAGATGGCTCTGCTGATCTGCAATATGTGCTGGCTGTGGCACAAGAGATTGGCCGGCACCTGAATGAGTATGCAGTTGTAGTAGACAAGTCTACCGTCCCGGTGGGCACGGGTGACAAGGTCCGCGGTACACTGCAGGCTGAACTCGATCGGCGAAACATAAAAATCGAATTTGATGTCGTGAGCAACCCGGAATTCCTCAAGGAAGGAGCGGCGGTCGAAGACTTTATGCGCCCGGACCGGATTGTCATTGGCACCAGCAGTGAACGTGCCCGCACCGTGATGCATGAACTTTATGCGCCGTTTACACGTAACCACGAACGCACCGTCTATATGGGTGTGCGCGAGGCAGAGATGACCAAGTATGCTGCCAATGCCATGCTTGCCACCAAGATCTCTTTTATGAACGAGATCGCCGGTCTGTGTGAACGTGTCGGGGTCGACGTGGAAAGTGTTCGCCTTGGCATAGGTTCGGATTCGCGCATTGGCTATTCATTTATCTATCCGGGCTGTGGTTATGGCGGATCCTGTTTTCCCAAGGACGTGAAGGCACTGATTCACACCGCTGAAGTTAATGACTTCACACCTAAACTGTTGATGGCGGTGGAAGAACGCAATGAGGCTCAAAAGCATGTATTGTTCCAGAAGATCACACGACGCTATGGTGCTGACCTGACTGGCAAGGTTATCGGCTTGTGGGGCCTGGCTTTCAAGCCGGGCACGGATGACATGCGCGAGGCGCCCTCCATTGTGCTCCTGCACGAACTGATTGGCGCCGGTGCGCGTGTGATTGCACACGATCCGGTGGCAATGTCTGCAGCAAAAAAAGAGTTACCGGCGGCATGGTTCGTCTCGGGTCAGCTGTGCTTCGTGGACGACCAATATGAGGCCTTGAAAGGTGTGGATGCGATGGCACTGGTCACGGAGTGGAAATCGTTCCGCCATCCAGACTACGCACGCATGCACACGCTGATGAAAAATCCACTAATCTTCGATGGACGCAACCAGTATGAGCCGAAGGCCATGAAGGAGGCCGGTTTCGAGTACCATGGCATCGGGCGGAGTTTGTAAATTCAATCTACATTCTGAGCAGCAGAAAACATGACAGCAATTACCAAAGCTGTATTCCCGGTTGCCGGCCTCGGCACGCGTTTCCTGCCTGCTACCAAGGCAAGCCCGAAGGAGATGTTGCCGATCGTGGACAAACCGATTATCCAGTATGCCGTAGAAGAGGCGTTGGCGGCTGGCATCACCGAGCTCATTTTCGTCACCGGCCGCAGCAAGCGCTCCATTGAGGATCACTTCGACAAAGCCTATGAGCTGGAAACCGAGCTCAAGGCGCGTGGCAAGGACCGCTTGCTGGAGACGCTCCAGAACATGCTGCCATCCAATGTTTCCTGCGTGTATATCCGCCAGAGCGAAGCCTTAGGGCTGGGTCATGCTGTGCTCTGTGCCCGGCAGGTGGTTGGCAACGAACCGTTCGCGGTGCTGCTTGCTGACGACCTTATCAGTGCCAATCCGCCCGTGTTGAAGCAGATGGTTGATCTCTATGACCATCACCGTAATTCGGTGCTCGCGGTCCAACAGGTGTCGCGCGAGCAGACCCGCTTCTATGGAATCGTGAAGACGCGCCCCCTGGATTCCGGACTGCACAAGCTTGAAGCCATTGTCGAGAAACCGGATCCGGACAAGGCGCCGTCCACGCTGGCCGCCATTGGCCGTTATATTCTGACACCACGCATCTTCGATCATCTGGCAAGCGTTCAGGCGGGGGCGGGTGGCGAGATCCAGCTTACCGATGGTATTGCCAGTCTGCTTGCCCGCGAGCAGGTGCTGGCCTATGAGTTTCAGGGCAAGCGCTATGACTGCGGCAGCAAGCTTGGTTACCTGGAGGCTACGGTGGAATTTGCTTTGCAGCACCCGGAACTTAAAGACAGTTTCCGGCAGTACCTGTCTAAGCTCAAGATTCCCGATTGAAACAGTATCTAACCCGTGACGATGGCCACTGCCACCGGCGGTAGTATCGTCTTTGGTCTGTCGATATAATTGCCTGAAGCAGTCAAGTGCCGCCAGTAGAAGGAGAGACGTATGCCCAACAAGCTGATGATCGTGATGGTCAACACCGACCCCACTAACGGCGCGGAGTTGGGCGCGCCGTTCTTTCAGGCCGCTGTGGCCGCGGCCATGGAATACGATGTAGAGGTTATTCTTACGGCGCGTGCTGGCGAACTGGCGATCAAAGGCGTGGCGGAAAAGCTGTTTGTCCAAGAAGGCAGCCCGAAGAGCGTCTACGACTTCATCAAGGACGCACATGAAGCTGGCGTGAAGTTCAAAGTCTGCACGCCTACGCTCGAATTGTGGGGCCGGGATCTTATTCCGGAGATCGAGGAGACCGTGGGTGGCGCGTACATCATCAGCCAGGCCATGGATGACGATACCGTCACGTTTACCTACTGAACCGGGTCGGCCACTCTTGTCGACGGTTACTCCAGAGCAGGCGTGGGAAGTCTTCCAGCAGGCGGATTGCCTGTTTGCAGAGCCACAGGTCGAGTCGGCCTTGGATCGCATGGCAGTTGCCATCCGGCAGCAACTCACCGATACCAACCCGGTTGTAGTGTGTCTCATGAACGGTGGTGTGGTGCCGTTCGGAAAGCTTTTGACACGTTTGCAATTTCCCCTGCAGGTCGATTACGTGCATGCCACACGCTACGGCGCACACATCAAGGGCGGCGAGCTAGAGTGGAGGGCCGGACCGTTTGTCCCGGCGCGCGACCGTACCGTACTATTGGTGGACGATATTCTTGATGAAGGCACGACCCTGGCCGCTATAGAGACGCGTTACCGTACGGACGGCGCGAAGCGAGTGTTCAAGGCGGTGCTAACGCGCAAAGACCGGCCACGCAAAGTGGCGATCGATGTTGATTTCGTGGGCCTCGAGATCCCTGACCGTTACGTGTTCGGTTACGGCATGGATTACAAAAGCTACCTGCGCAATGCGCCCGGCATCTATGCCGTGGCGGCCGTACACGAAAAATAACTTATAAATTCAGGCACAGCGGATATGCAACTTGTAGCGATCATCGGCGGCAGTGGCATGACCAATCTCAAGAACCTGGAAATCACCCGGCGCGAAGTATTGCGCACGCCATTTGGTGAGCCGTCGGCGCCACTCGTGTTTGGCCATCTCGGTGGTCAGAACGCGGTGTTCCTGGCGCGCCATGGTCATGGCCATACCATCCCGCCGCATGACGTCAACTACCGCGCCAATATCTGGGCCCTCAAGGAAGTCGGTGCGAGCCATGTGATCGCCGTCAATGCCGTTGGCGGAATTACTCCCGCCATGAAGTCCGGCAGTCTGATTTTTCCTGACCAGATCATCGACTACACCTACGGACGCGTACACACCTATTTTGGTATCGATCAGAAGTCCGTGACACACATCGATTTCACTTTTCCCTACTGCGAGGAACTTCGCCAGGTACTGGTGACAGCGGCGCAACGCGCACGTCTGGAAGCAGTGGAGCAGGGCACCTATGCGGCCACGCAGGGTCCGCGCTTCGAAACCATAGCGGAAATTCGCAAGCTGGAGCGGGACGGCGCCGACATTGTCGGCATGACCGGCATGCCGGAAACCAGTCTCGCGCGTGAACTGGGCCTGTGCTATGCCTGTATTGCCGTGGTCGCCAACCCGGCGGCGGGCAAGGCGGCAGGTGTTATCAGTCTGAAGGAAATCGAGCGCACCCTCGAAGCCGGCATGGAGAAAGTGCGCAGTTTGCTGGAGCAGGCGCTGCCGGCGCTGGGCTCGCGCTAGCTAGTGAATTTCATGATTGATCGGAGGTAGGTCGGCCTTCAGGCCGACAAGTCGGGCTAAAGCCCGACCTACTGTATCGCCGGCTACCGCGTAAATTCTACACAGAACGATGTACTGCACTAAAAGGCCGGATACCTCATTTTTTACAACTTCTTGAGGCAGCGCCGAACTCGTGATTATCGTCCTCCGCAGTAATCAGTCCGTCAGCTTTACAGCTTCGCCTTCTCTTTTTCCGTTTCTTTATCCAAATCCAGTGGCATGACGCGTACCAGCACCCCAAGCTTGGGGTGATCGAAGTAGTGTATTTCCTGGCTCTTCAGCTTGCGCTGTTCGCTTAGCCGGTAGACGGTGCCGCCAGACCCGGCCGTGATGTCGCGGAACAAGAGGTTGACGTCCAGGTGCAGGTGCCGGCTCATAAAGAAGCGTATCGTTCCTTCCAGCTCCGCAGGATTGGTGGCCGTAACGGCTACCGCTTTGGCCACACTCTTGGCGTCAATCGTCTGCTGCCAGTGTTGATGCGCGAGCACACGATAACGACCATCCTGTTCCAACAGATTGGAGATGGTGGGGTACAGGTAGGGTTCGCTCACGGCCGCTTCCGGGGTCACAGCCGCATCCTGTTTCTTTATCTTGGAATCGGCATCTCTCGCCAGCATCTCATCGCCGAGCAATTCAGGCAGACGGTTTTCGAATACGACAATCTCGACTTCATAGGTACTTTCCTTGTCCGCAGGTGCTGCCGCGCGCACGGGCAGCGTGCCGAGCAGGCTGAATCCGAACAGAAGTGCTGGTGCGATGCGCATAGTTGGTTTCCTCGATTCCCGTTAGCATTATAGTATGTAATTAAATATGACGGAATTCAGGAGTAGGCCATGACCGTACGGCGTGTGTTGAAAATGGGCGATCCACTGCTTTTTCAGGTCGCGGAACCGGTGCAGGAGTTCAATACGCCAGAGCTGCAAGCGCTGATCGGCGATATGTTCGATACCATGGCCGCACTCAATGGCGCCGGACTCGCGGCTCCGCAAATCGGGGTTTCCCGACGCTTGGTGATTTTCGGCGTGGAAGCCAATCCACGCTATCCGGATGCCGAGCCGGTGCCGACCACCGTGCTGATCAACCCGGTGATTGAGCCGCTTACACCACAGACCGAAGATGGCTGGGAGGGCTGCCTGAGCGTGCCGGGCATGCGCGGCCTCGTGAGCCGCTGTACGCATCTGCGCTATTCGGGCTTCGATCAGCGTGGCAAACCGTTCACGCGCGAAGCGCACGGTTTCCATGCACGCGTGGTGCAACACGAATGTGATCATCTGGATGGCATCCTGTACCCGATGCGACTCAAGGATATGCGCCTGTTCGGATACGAGGATGCGTTGTTTCAGGAACTGTAACAACGCAGCATGCCAGATTTATTCATCTAGGGAATCTCTGATTCAGTCCTCCGTTCGTGCTGAGCCTGTCGAAGCATGAACGAAGGAAGGCACGAAATCATGGGCTTGTGTGGAGCGCCCTTCGACAGGCTCAGGGCGAACGGTACTTGTTCAGAGCTTCCCTAGGCCGCGTTCGAAGGTGTGAGGGCATCCACCAAGATGCGTAGCGCCTGGATGCGCGCATCGGCGTCCGGCATATCCGCGGTAATCCGCAGTTTGTTCTGACCGTCCAGCTTGTACAGACGTGGCGACGCTTGCAGCAGGCGAATGATTCTGGACGGATCGACATTCGGTTTGTCCACGAACTCGATGCGCGCACCTTTCGGACCGGCCTCGATTTTGCGCACTCCCAAAGGATTGGCGCGCAAGCGCAACGCGCTCACTTCGAACAACACCTTGGCCGCATCCGGCAAGGGTCCGAAGCGGTCTATGGTTTCTGCCATAAGGTCTTCAAGTTCCCCACGGCTGCCGGTGCCGGCAATACGTTTATAGTGCACCAGGCGCATGTGCACGTCCGGCAGGTAGTCGGCCGGCAACAGCGCTGGCACATGCAGGTTGATGTCCGCGCCGCTGGGGATCGGTGTTTCGAGATCCGGCTGGCGTCCCGCCTTGAGTGATTCCACTGCGCGGTTCAGCAGGTCGCTGTACATCGCAAACCCCACCTCGTCGATCTGTCCGCTCTGTGCTTCGCCCAGCAGTTCGCCGGCGCCGCGAATCTCCAGATCATGCGAGGCGAGTGCAAATCCAACACCCAAATCTTCCAGTGCGGCAATCGCCTCCAGGCGTTTGAGTGCATCGCCGCTCAACGCACTGCGTGGCGGGATCAACAGGTAGGCGTAGGCACGGTGATGCGAGCGCCCGACGCGTCCGCGCAGCTGGTGCAGCTGTGCTAGCCCGAATTTATCGGCGCGTTCGATGATAATGGTGTTGGCGGTCGGGATGTCGATGCCGGTCTCAATGATGGTGCTGCACAGCAGAATGTTGAAGCGCTGGTGGTAGAAGTCCAGCATCACGCGTTCCAGATCGCGCTCCGGCATCTGGCCATGGGCGATGCGAATATCGGCCTCCGGCACCAGCCTTTGAATCTTTTCCAGCATCCGGTCCATGGTGCGCACGTCGTTGTGCAGAAAGAACACCTGACCGCCGCGGCGGATTTCGCGCTGGCAGGCCTCGCGGATCAGCGCATCGTTCCATTCAATCACAAAGGTCTTGATGGCGAGGCGTGACTGTGGCGGCGTGCCGATCAGCGAGACATCGCGCATGCCGGACAGCGCCAGATTCAGTGTACGTGGCACTGGCGTGGCGGTGAGCGTGAGAATATCCACCTCGCTGCGCAACTTCTTGAGACGCTCCTTCTGGCGCACACCGAAGCGGTGTTCCTCGTCGATGATCACGAGCCCCAGGCGCTTGAAGTGCACGTCTTCCTGCAACAGCCGATGAGTACCTATCACGATGTCGATCTTGCCCTCGGCCAGCGCCACAATGGCCTTGTTGATCTCGGCCTGGCTGCGAAAGCGTGACAGCACTTCGATTTTTACTGGCAGGTCGGCAAAGCGATCGCTGAAGTTCTGGAAATGCTGTTGGGCGAGCAAGGTGGTGGGTACGAGCACCGCCACCTGCTTGCTGTTGTGCACGGCCAGAAACGCGGCACGCAGCGCCACCTCGGTCTTGCCGAAGCCAACGTCGCCGCACACCAGCCGGTCCATGGGACGCGCGGCTTCCATGTCTTTCAGCACTTCATCGATCACGCGCGTCTGGTCGGGCGTTTCTTCGAACGGGAAGGCGGCGGCGAAGGCATCGTAATGGTCATCCGGTGTCGCGAAGGCATGGCCGGCACGGCTCTGGCGCAAGGCCTGGACCTCGAGCAATTCCACTGCAGCATCCCAGGCCTTCTCACGCGCGCGGCGTTTGGCCTTGTCCCAGGTGTCGCCGCCGAGTTTGTGCAGCGGCGCATTGTCCGGATGGGTGCCGGTGTAGCGCGTGACCCGCGCCAGATCCGTGACCGGGATGTAGAGCTTGTCGCCACCCTGATATTCGAGGGTCAGGAATTCGGTCGGACCGTCGCCCACGTCCATGGTCTGCAAGCCGCGATAGCGACCGACGCCGTGATCTTCGTGCACCACCGGGTCACCCAGGTGCAGTTCGGCCAGATCTCGAATGACCGTGCCGATGTCGCGATTGGACTGGGAACGACGGCGGCGTTGCGCGGCGCGTTCTCCATACAGCTGTGGCTCGGTGATCACGGCCAGCGCCGGGTCAGACAACCACAGACCTTTTTCCAGATCAGCGACAGTGAGCGCCAGCGGTGCCGCCATCTCGACAAAGGCCGGCCAGTCGGCACAGGGCTCGGGATAGAAACCGTGATCGTGCAGCAAGGCGCGCAGCACCTCGCGTCGCCCCGGCGTTTCGGCGACCAGCAGCACACGCCCCTGATATTGTTTCAGCCAGTCGAACAACGCGGCATGCGGCACCTCGGCCTTGGCGCTGACGGGCAACACGGGCGGTAGCTTGGTGTCGAAGACTACGGTTTTGCCTGATGGCTGGGTGCTGTCTTCGGCAAATGCGGTCAGCCGCACCTGTGCGTATTCATCCAAAGCGGCAGTGAGCGCCGTGGGCTCCAGAAACAAGTCCGCGGGCGGCAGCACCGGCCGCTCCGGGTCGGTACGAAGGATGCGATAGCGTTCCTCGGTTTCCTGCCAGAAGACCTGCGCGGTTTCCTCAATCCCGTCCTCGATGATACACAGCGCGTTCCTGGGCAGGTAATCGAACAGGCTGGCGGTGGTGTCGAAGAACAGCGGCAGGTAGTACTCGATGCCAGCCGGCGCCGAGCCCTTGCTGACTTCACGATACAGCGCCACCTTCTGCGGGTCGCCCTCAAAGCGGGTGCGAAACGCCTGGCGAAAGCGCTGGATGGCCTCGGGCTGGAGTGGTACTTCGCGCG
>Ga0315281_10015312_pt1 | contig 10288 bp, 11 predicted proteins | sample YL17G07_0_MG_FD_204540 | JGI IMG/M metagenome (GOLD analysis project Ga0315281, IMG submission 204540) | Sediment microbial communities from Yellowstone Lake, YNP, Wyoming, USA - YL17G07_0 | ecosystem: Environmental > Aquatic > Freshwater > Lake > Sediment | place: USA: Wyoming | collected...
ATAATTCATGCCATACACTGCAAAACGAACTATATAATAATCGCTAATTAATCACTATTTGTCACGATATTTTTGCGACATAGCTGAAAATTATGAGGATGACATGGCGCAGATTATCGAGTTGGACAAGTTTAAAATACCGCTGGGCGGGCAGGATGTTGACCTGCAGCAGATAGATCATGCTGAAGGTGGCATGAGTCTTATGCGCATTCGGATACGCGAGGCCAAGCGTTTCACTATATTTGATGTTGACCCTGTAACCGCTAAAAAATGGGGCGAGACGATGATAAAATGGGCTGAGACACAGATGGCAAAATCCAATGGGAGCTGAGCTGGCAAGTAAGGATACCCAGATGATAGACGTGGTTTTTGATCTGAGTGGGGTGTCTGTACCCGATAACTATCCGTTTGAGTTATGGTCCGAAATAGCCCGCCTGCTGCCATGGTTGAAAGAAAATGAAAACGTCGGCATTCTCCCGTTGCGAGGTTCTGCCAGCGGGAACCGTACTTTACTTTCACGTCGAACCAAGCTGATATTAAGAGTGCCTGTTAACCGTGCTGTTGATACGCTTGCTCTGTCAGGGCAGGAAATTCATCTGGATGGAAACCTGCTCTCGGTTGGCAAGGGCAAGGAGCGTGAACTACAAACTGCAACCACATTGCATTCCTACATGGTGGAGAGCAAATTGGGCGAGGTTGAATTTATTGCAGACATGAAGAAAAAGCTTGAGGCAATGAACATTGCCTGCAATTTGATATGTGATAAATATCGAAATATTAAAGGGGCCAAACAGTCATTGAGCGGTTACGGCCTGGTATTGCATGACCTGAAACCTCAGGTTTCATTGCAGATTCAGCGCAGCGGACTGGGTGAGGCGCGTCAATTTGGATGTGGAATTTTTGTACCTTTCAAGGCCATCACAGGTCTTGAATAATTTTTTTCTTTGTTTGATTAATCAGGAGATTGAAATATGTCATATGTAGTCGATGGTAAAGAATTGGAAACTGATGCGGATGGTTACTTGCTTGAGGCAGACTTTAGCGAAGAAGTAGTGAAAGTTATTGCAGCAGCCGAGGGTATAGAGCTGACCCAGAAACATTGGGATGTAATCAACTATCTGCGTGACCAGTATCGCGAGCATGGCCATACACCTAATTTCCGCAATATGCTGAAAGGCGTGCAAGAGTTCTGGCCTGAAGCCGACAGCAAGTCTTTGTATGACCTGTTCCCGACCGGCCCCGCCAAGCAGGGCTGCAAAGTGGGCGGTCTGACACAGCCACTGGGCAAAGGCGGATATTAAGCAGCTACGGCTGTTTAGGCAGCCGCCATGCGGGGGAAGCAATGCGTTCAAAAATACGCGTAAAAAGCAGTTGGCACAAAGGTGACCGCAAGAAAACCCCGCAGGAAATTGCCGGTGCGCTGGCCTTTATTGTCTGGCGTATCAGCGACAACACCCTTAAAAATGTGCGCAAGGCGGATTTTGATATCGCCATCGGCGCGCAATATTTTGCATTCCTGCAAGAATTCCTGATTTTTCTGGTCATGGTTGCAGACCGGATAGTCTATACCCAGCTCAGCGCGGAAGAGCGTGCCGAATTTACCGGCGCGCTGGCTAACCGCGTGGCCGAGCACATGTCTGAAAACCAGGTTGAATGGCTGGGCGGCTCGCTGCGTGAATACAAAGACAGCTTTATTGACAGGCTCAACCAGCGTGCAGGCGAGTACGCCGATTTCCATTACACCGGGGTCGAAACCTCATTCTCCTTCATCCTGCATCTGGGGCAATGCATGCGCGATGTAGTGGATGAAAAAGACAAAACCTGGGTGGTCGACCAGATCATGGCGATCGAAGTGCCCGAAGCGGTGGCCATGCTGGAAAAAGCCATGGCAGGTCTGACCGAGCAAATTGCCAAACCTGTCAGTACGGTTGAGTAACATCAAACCTCTCCAGGTTGCAGTGGTATGACATCTCCCTACGAATTAGATAACCAGTCTGCTTACCAGCGCTGGCGCGAGCACAAGCTTGCGCATATCCCCACTTCCGTCGAAGAACTGATCGTGGAAGTGAATGATCCGCGCGAATTGACGGCAAGCGAGCGTTCCAAAATGTTGCAGTTATGCCAGCGCGCCAATATGGTGATTTATGCGGCACGTCAGCATTCGGCAGACAAGGATATCGCGCGCAAAGTTGGCGCTCAATTCGGCCTGGAAAAGCTCGATGCCAACTGGCTGGCGGGTGAAGACGGCATTTCCGAAATCAAGGTCAGTAGTGAAAATGACCAGACCCGCCAGGCCTATATACCCTATACCAACAAGCTGATTAAATGGCATACCGACGGCTATTACAACACGTCAGAGCATCGCATACGCGGCATGCTGCTGCATTGCGTGAGGAGTGCTGCAACCGGCGGCGATAATCGGCTGATGGATCACGAGATGGTGTATCTGCTGTTGCGTGATAAAAATCCGGAATACATACGAGCGCTCAGCGCGCCGGATGTCATGACCATTCCCCCGCGTACCGATGACAACGGTGTGGCAAGGGCAGCACAAAGCGGTCCGGTATTTTCGACGGACGAGCAGGGCAAGTTACATATGCGCTACACTGCCAGGACACGCAGTATCGAGTGGAAGCAGGATGAAATGTCGTGTGCCGCAGTAGCTGCGCTGGAACAACTGCTCGCTTCGGATTCACCTTGTATTTACAATGCCAGGCTGGAACAGGGTATGGGACTGTTATGCAACAATGTTCTGCATGATCGCTCACCTTTCACTGATGATCCAGCCTCGCCCCGGTTGCTCTATCGGGCACGTTACTACGACCGTATCGCTGGAAGTTAAGTCCTGATCAGGATGTCAGGATCAAACCCCACACGACCAGCACATTAATCACACTCACGAATACGGCGGCACTGCCGATATCTTTTGCGCGTTTCGCCAGCGGGTGGATATCCAGCGAAGTGTGGTCAACCGCAGCTTCAATGGCTGAGTTAATCAGCTCGACGATGAGCAACAGCAATACACTGCCTATCATGAGCGCCTTGCCAAAATGTGCCACCGGAAACCACAATGCCACCGGGATCAGCACCGCAGCAAGCAGCACCTCCATGCGGAAAGCATCTTCATGCTTGTACGCGGCGCGAAAACCTGCCATTGAATAAATGAAAGCGTTCCATAAACGCCGTAAGCCGGTTTTGCCTTTGTGCGGACTTTCCATTAAGTGACTCCGTTGAAAAATATTTGTAGTCTATTTTGCCTGATCATTTTAATGAGGCAGTTGGCTGTTACAGAGTGCTCCCCCACCCTAGCCCTCCCCCGGTGGGAGAGGGGAGGGCTCACATGATAAATGAAGTGTTATGGTTTATGGGTAGGTGCTTTGTTCATACTTTTTTCAAATAAAAATGAAATCAAAACAGCGTTTTTATTCCCTCTCCCACCGGGGGAGGGTTAGGGAGGGGGAGCACTCTCCAAATATCATCAATCCGAATCAATCCGCATAAGACTCTATCGGCGGACAAGCGCAAATCAAATTTTTGTCGCCACGCACGTTATCAATACGTCCCACACTGGGCCAGAATTTATTGTCGCGCAACGCGGGGAGCGGGTACACCGCTTTCTCTCTGGAATAACTGCGGCTCCAGTTATCCGTGATAACAGACTTGGCCGTATGCGGTGCGTTCTTCAGCACGTTATCCAGCTTGTCAGCCTTGCCGGAAATAATTTCATCAATTTCCTTGCGTATTGCAATCATCGTATTACAGAAGCGATCCAGCTCTTCTTTCGGCTCACTTTCTGTCGGCTCTACCATCAGCGTATCCGCCACCGGGAAAGAAACGGTGGGCGCGTGGAAGCCGTAGTCCATCAGGCGTTTAGCAATATCGCCCACCTCCACACCGCCATCGCGCTTGAATTCTGCACAGGCCAAAATCATCTCGTGCGCGCAGCGACCATTCTTGCCACTGTACAAAGTGGGGTAGTGATCCTTCAATGATTCCTTGATGTAGTTTGCATTCAGGATCGCCATGCGCGTAGCCTCGGTCATGCCATCGCCGCCCAGCATTTTGATATAGCCGTAGGAGATCAACAGAATTAGTGCGCTGCCAAACGGTGCGGCAGAAACAGCGTGGATGCCCTGCTCGCCGCCGGTTTTTACCACAGCATGCGAAGGCAGGAAGGGCGCCAGATGTTTCGCCACGCCAATCGGCCCCATCCCGGGACCGCCACCACCGTGAGGGATGGCAAAGGTCTTGTGCAGGTTGAGGTGGCACACATCCGCGCCGATATTGCCGGGGCTGGTGAGGCCCACCTGCGCATTCATGTTGGCACCGTCCATATACACCTGGCCGCCATTGGCGTGAATAATCCCGGTGATCTCGCTGATGCTTTCCTCATACACGCCGTGGGTACTGGGGTAGGTCACCATCAGGCAGGAAAGATCGTTCTTGTGCTCTTCCGCCTTTGCACGCAGGTCGTCCACATCGATGTTGCCGTTCTTGTCGCATTTCACCAGCACGATCTTCATGCCGCACATCGCGGCGGTGGCAGGGTTGGTACCGTGGGCGGAGGTGGGGATCAGCGCGATATTTCGGTGTGTATCGCCGCGCGAACGATGGTAAGCCTGAATCACCATCAGCCCCGCATATTCACCCTGCGCACCGCTATTGGGCTGGAAGCTCATTTTTGCGAAGCCGGTAATTTCACTCAGCGCACTGTCGAGGTTGGCAATCACTTCCTGGAAACCGGCCACCTGGTCAAACGGCACAAAGGGATGCAGGTTTGCAAATTCAGGCCAGGTAATCGGCAGCAGTTCCGACGCGGCATTCAGCTTCATCGTGCACGAGCCGAGGGAGATCATCGAGTGTGTCAGCGACAGATCCTTGTTTTCGAGATGCTTGATGTAGCGCATCATTTCCGATTCGGAATGATGGGTGTTGAATACCGGGTGCTGCAAAATGGCCGATGAACGTATTTTGATCAGCGCAGTCTGCTTGAAAATTTGTTCCTCGCTTACCTTGCTGGCAGCTTTACCTGCGGCTTTGGCAAACACTTCTATGATGGCATTGAGATCATCCGAATCGGTAGTCTGGTCAACGGATAAGGTGATTGCTCCATCCAGATAACGGAAGTTGATTTGAGCAGCTTCTGCCAGTGCGCGAATTTTTGCATTGTCAGTGCCGTTGATCTTGATCGTGTCAAAATACACGCTCCCGTCGATTGCATAACCCAGTTTTGTTAATTCAGTTGCAAGCGTGATCGCCGTGAAATGCACCTGCTGCGCAATGCCCTTCAGACCCTGTGGACCGTGATACACGCCATACATGCTGGCCATAATCGCGAGCAGCGCCTGTGCGGTACAGATATTCGAAGTTGCCTTGTCGCGGCGTATGTGCTGCTCGCGGGTTTGCAGTGCCATGCGCAATGCCGGGTTGCCGCTGGCATCCACCGACACGCCGATAATACGACCGGGCATGCTGCGCTTGTAGGCATCCTTGCACGCAAAGAAAGCCGCGTGCGGGCCGCCATAACCCATCGGCACGCCAAAGCGTTGTGAGTTACCCACCACCACATCCGCACCCCATTCGCCCGGCGGTGTCAGCAATACCAGGCTGAGTAAATCCGCTGCGACGGCAATCGAAGTGCCATTGGCTTTTGCCTTGGTTACAAAATCAGTGTAGTCGTGCACCTTGCCATCGGCAGTCGGGTACTGCAGCAGCGCGCCGTAAATCGTCTCATCCAGTTTTGTAGTGTTGAAATCGCCGATCACCAGCTCGATACCCATGGGAGCAGAGCGTGTCTTCAGCAGATCGATGGTTTGAGGATAACACTCATGCGACACAAAAAATTTGTTCGCGCCTTTGGCGGCAGCATCGCGCGAGCGGTTGTTGTACAGCATCGCCATCGCCTCTGCGGCTGCGGTGCCTTCATCCAGCAAGGATGCATTGGCGATTTCCATGCCGGTCAGATCCATAATCATGGTCTGGAAATTCAGCAAGGCCTCAAGACGGCCCTGAGAAATTTCTGCCTGATAAGGCGTGTAGGCGGTATACCAGCCGGGATTTTCCAGAATATTGCGCTGGATTACAGCAGGTAAAATCGTGTTGAAATAACCGAGGCCGATATAGGTTTTGAACACCCTGTTTTTTGCAGCGATACCGCGCAAATGTTTGTGGTATTGAAACTCGCTCATGCCGGTGGGTAAATTCAACGGCTTCTTCAGGCGGATGGAAGCGGGCACGGTCTGGTTAATCAGCTCGTCCACAGAGGCGGCGTTAATTTTTTGCAGCATCGCTGCGATATCGTCAGCGCGGGGGCCGTTGTGGCGGTTTACAAATTTGTCGGTGGTAATCATGTGAGGTTCTCTTTAAATCGGTGGCTGGATATTCACAGGTTCTAAATCCCTCCTAACCTCCCTTTGCCAAAGGGAGGAACCAATACACTTCAAATGTGCTATAGGTTCCCCACTTTGCAAAAGGGGGGCTAGGGGGGATTTGGGGCGCGATTAATTACAGGTGCTTAGTGAGCTTCACTATCCACATGCTTCTGGTAGGCAACAGCATCCATCAGCGCAGCCACATCCGCCGCATTATCCGGCTTCATCTTGAACAGCCAGGCACCAAAGGGATCAGCATTGATCTTCTCAGGCTCGCTCATCAGTTCATCGTTAAAGGCGGTAATGGTGCCGTTTACAGGCGCGTAGATATCGGCGGCTGCTTTAACCGATTCCACCACCGCGCATTCTTCCTTGGCTTTTACCTTGAGGCCAATTTCGGGGCTCTCCACAAAAACCATATCACCCAATAATTCCTGCGCATGTTGTGTAATGCCCACAGTGATGGTTCCATCTGCTTCAGTTTTAACCCACTCGTGTGATTCTGTGTACTTAAGATTTGCCGGATTGCTCATGATGATCCCCTTAAAAAATAAAATTAAACCAAGCCTTTTCCGTTGCGTACGAACGGGTACTTTACTACTTTTGCATTTAATAATTTATCGCGCACAACAACCTGCACCGTATCGCCAAATTGCACGTCAGCGGGCAGGCGAGCCAGCGCTATGGATTGGTTCAGCGTAGGTGAAAAACTGCCGCTGGTGATCTCACCATCACCGTGATTGCTTTTTACTACCTGGTGATCGCGCAATACACCGCGATCCTGCAGTACCAGGCCAACAAGCTTGCGAGTAGCGGGCTTGGTGAGCAGGGCGGCCTTGCCGATAAAATCGCGCTCGCTTTTCAAATCCACGGTCCAGGCCAAACCTGCTTCGAGCGGATTGATCGTCTCATCCATATCGTGGCCATACAGATTCATCCCGGCTTCAAGACGCAACGTGTCGCGTGCGCCCAGGCCTATCGGCTTGACACCCGCATCAGCCAAAGACTGCCAGAAGAAAGGTGCTGCCTTGGCGGGCAACATAATTTCAAAGCCATCTTCACCGGTGTAACCGGTGCGTGCAACAAACATCGTTCCCATTTCCACGGCATTAAAAGGTTTGAGGTTTTCTGCCAGCCCCTGCAGGCCGGGCATTGCCAGCCATAGTTTGGCTGCTGCTTTCGGGCCTTGTACTGCAACCATTGCCAGATCATCACGTGAAGTGATTTCCAGCTTGGGCGCGCGGCTCGCGGCCTGCTTTTTCATCCACGCAATATCATTATCCGCCGTACCTGCATTCACCACGATACGGAACCAGGTTTCAGTCATGAAGTAGACGATAAGATCGTCGATTACCCCACCCTCAGGGTTTAACAGGCACGAGTAGAGCGCCTTGCCGGGGCTTTGCAGTTTGTCCACATTATTGGCCAGCAGGTAACGCAAAAAGTCGCGAACGCCTTCTCCACGCATATCCACCCCGCGCATATGCGAAACGTCAAACATACCGGCATCGGTGCGTACTTGGTTGTGTTCTTCGAGTTGGGAGCCGTAATGCAGCGGCATATCCCAGCCTCCAAAATCAACCATCTTTGCGCCCATGGCGCGGTGCGCGGCATTGAGCGGAGTTTGTTTGAGTGTCATTGCTTTCTTTCTGGAAAATAGGGCTTCAGCAAATAAAAAAGGCGCCGCACGATATCGTGCGGCGCCCCATCTGTCCTTTATACCTGAGAGATTACGATTTGTGATCGTGTGCCCCTTCGGTGGTTACATACGTAACACTCTCCAGATTTGCCTGATTCCAACGGTTCATGAGCCTGAGCGGTTACGGGTGTTGCGCCTTCGGCGGTGCGCCCTTTACGGGGCTGCACGCTCTCCCATTGGTCTGAACGGCAAGGCGTGACTATACCGGAAGAGGGGGTGGGGCGGCAAGGCGACGATGGATAGTAATGATCGTATGTCAAATAATCAAAGAGATAAGCTAGCAAGCGAGTCACATTTGAAGAGGGGTTATTCAGCAGCCAACTGAAGCAAGGAAATACGCCGACCTTCAACCTTAATCACACCCGTAGATTCCAGCTCACGGAAAACCCGTGTCACCATTTCTCGCGAGGAACCCACCATTGCTGCAATGTCTTTATGGGTGAGCGGTGACGGTATAACCCATTCGTTGCCTTCGGGCTTGGCCAGGCCATTCAATGCCTGCCTGACACGCGCCTGAACATCTTTTAACGCCAGCGACTCGATCTGCTGATTAGACTCACGCAAGCGCTGAGCCAATGTCTTGAGCAACCGGGTTGCCATACCGGGTGAAGACATCATGACCTGCTGAAAATCGGTTTTGCCGATGGAAACAAACTCGCTTTCCTCCAGCGCCATCACATTGGCCGAACAAGGCTCATCGTCTATCATCGCCATCTCGCAAAAGAAATCACCGGGTTCGAGTATCGAGAGAATCACCTCACGGCCGTGTTCGTCCTCCAGATACACCTTGGCGCGCCCCTTGCGCAACAAATAAAACCGGTCGCCAATGTCTCCCTCGCGCACCAGCAGAGAGTGGCGCGGGTAAGATTTACGCACTGCCACCTGCAGCAACTGCCCGTGGTCGGCATTGCTCAGGCCTTCAAATAATGGAATACCTTTAAAAAACATTTTTCACCCTCTTGTCCTGACATGAGTACACAGTTATCTATCAGCCAAAAGCACAGAATACAGCCTTTAGACCTGGCAGTGTACCCCCCACTGTATTAAGTACATGCCGGATCGGAAAATGATATTATTTTTACCCATTGTCCACCGATGCACTTACCCCTACTGACATGACGACAGAGGAAATTAATTTCAAAAATAATATGCTTGCCTCCAAAGACAATTATCAAATTGAGCCGTCAGTAGCACGGAGCATGCTGCACCTCACTACCGGCTTTAATACACTGTCACTTTGTCGCCATGGCTGGATGCTGTATCACGGCGCAGATCAATACATAGGACGCGGCTTAAACAAATATGGTGAATTTTCCGAGAGTGAGGTGTTGTTGTTTGGCCTGTTATTGCGCCCTGGCGACCTGGTGGTGGAAGCCGGGGCAAATATTGGCGCGCACACGCTGGCGATGGCAAAGATGGTGGGTGAGAAAGGGCTAATTTATGCCTTTGAACCCCAGCGGCTGGTTTACCAGGTCATGGTGGCGAATGTCGCAATTAATTCCCTGTCGAACGTTATGGCAATGCAGGCAGGGCTGGGTAAAAGTGAAGGTACGATCAATGTACCTGTGCTTGATCCGGCGATGGAACACAACTTTGGCGGGGTCAGTATCAGTCAACACGAAGCAGGAGAGCAGGTGCCTGTCAGAATGATAGACAGTTTAAGTCTTGATCGTTGTCGCCTGATAAAGGCGGATGTGGAGGGGATGGAATGTGATGTGCTGGAAGGTGCTCGCGATACGATTATGCGGTTACGTCCCATTTTGTATGTAGAAAATGACAGGGAGGAAAACTCCCATCGTTTAATTGCGCTTATACAGTCTTACGGGTACAGATTATGGTGGCATCTCCCACCCCTGTACAACCCGGATAATTTTCGTGGTGACAAGGAAAACCTGTTTGGCAACATCTTGTCGGTGAACATGCTGTGCTTGCCGCAGGAAGGCGAGCATGTCGTTGATATGCATGAAATCAGGACACCGGAGGATGACTGGAGGCAGGCTGGTATATGATTTTCTCAGACTCAACCCCTCCCTACCTCATATAGGAAGATGAGTTGCTCATCCCTGTAAAAGGCAGGGGCGCAGAGATGCTTTGGTTTTTTCTACTGTTGATAAAACAAAAACAATCGATATCCCGCTGGCTTGAGGTCGGTGGTGTTGAGGTGCAGTTTGATGCTGGCTTCACGGTTTGGTGGAATGCCAAGTTTTTCATTCTCTCC
>Ga0315281_10015313_pt1 | contig 10288 bp, 9 predicted proteins | sample YL17G07_0_MG_FD_204540 | JGI IMG/M metagenome (GOLD analysis project Ga0315281, IMG submission 204540) | Sediment microbial communities from Yellowstone Lake, YNP, Wyoming, USA - YL17G07_0 | ecosystem: Environmental > Aquatic > Freshwater > Lake > Sediment | place: USA: Wyoming | collected...
GAAACTTTTAGAAGGAGAAACTCCCATCAGTTTGTTTGAATGTGTCCGCGGCAAGTCGGCGTTTTTGCTGCACAGTTCTTCCGGCGGGAGGTACAGCTATGTCGGTTATGATCCTTTTGCGAAGGTTTGGAGTCGGGGCGGGGTGACGGAGGTGGCGAAGTTGAGGGATTTTGCGGATTGGAAGAAGGCGACGGGGGTGCGGATGTTTGAGGGGGGGCCGTTCCGGGTATTGAGAGATTTGACGCGTCATTTTCAGATGAATACGGTTTCGCCGGTGCCTTTTTCCTGCGGGGTTGCCGGATATTTGAGTTATGATTTTGGGGTGAAACTGGACGGAATTGAGCAGAAAGTATTTGATGATCTTGAGTTGCCGGATTTTGGTTTCTTTTTTGTGGATAAACTTTTTGTCGTGGATCACGAAACTTCGGAGTTGTATTTTGTGGCTGTGGGGGCCACGGATTCGGAGGCTGAACGGAAGCTGGAGACGATGGAGAATGATTTGAAAACTTTTCCAGGGGTTATTTCTACCGGCACTGTCGGGAAGATGATTTCCAATCTTACGTTTGAACAATATGAGCAAAAACTTGGTGCAATCCGCCGACATCTTGAGGAAGGCGATACTTACCAGGTGAATTTTTCGCAGCGGTTTTCCGGGGATTGTACGCGTGACCCGTGGGAAATCTACAAGGTTTTGAGCGAGAAAAACTCCGCTCCGTACAGCTGTTTTTTTGATTTCGGGGATTTCCAGATTATAAGTTCTTCCCCGGAACTTTTACTTTCAAAATCGGGTTCAAAACTTGTCACCAAGCCGATTAAAGGTACTGCTCCACGTGGAAGGAATGCCAGTGAAGATCGCCAAAACATCGAGCGCATGCTGGCGTCACCCAAAGAGGCTGCGGAATTGGCCATGATTGTTGATCTGGAGCGAAATGATTTCGGAAAGGTGTGCAAACCGGGTTCTGTTCGCGTGGTGGCGCATCGGGATGTGGAAAAATACGCGCGGGTTATTCATACTGTTTCAACGGTTGAAGGGACAATTCTTCAGAATAAAGATTTTTTTGACGCGGTGGGGGCGGTTTTTCCTGGAGGTTCAATCACCGGGTGTCCAAAAAAGCGGACAATGGAAATTATTGATGAGCTTGAGGATTTTCGGCGGGGGATTTATACAGGGTCGGCGGGATTTGTTGGATTTGACGGCAACGGAGTCATGAACATTTTGATTCGGACCATACTTTTGCTGAGTGGAAAGCTTTATTATCAGGTCGGTGGCGGCGTTGTGATCGATTCCAGTGCTCGCGCGGAATATGATGAAACTTTTCAAAAGGCCAAGGCACTGGAGGAGGTCATTGGAAAATAATGAAAATTTCATGAATTCAGGGGTTTGTGGCTTGAGGATGTTGACTGGTTTCGATATTGACTTTTAAATGCATTGCGGTATGATAGCTTCTACAAAATATTTTTTTTATGGAAACTCAAACACCTCCAGCATTTGAACCCGAAGGTCCGGATCAGGCCGTTAGATCGGGATCTATTCCTCAGAATCCTACAGAACCTGACGTTCTGACTCTGGAAGAAAAAATAGCTCGTCTTGCCCGGATTCATGGTGACGTTATGATTAGTCGTAAAGTTGATTTCATGTCTTCGAGGGAAATGCGAACAATCCTTGTATCGGCAGGGAAAATTGATTCCAGGTTTGTGGAGAGGTTCTTGGGAATAATTCCACCCGAAAAAGCTATGGAGCTTAGAGATGCTTTCAGCTCTTTACGGAAGATGTCACGAAATAGAGTATTGGCGGTTATTGACAGGGCTCTTTTTGGGAGAGACTGAGGAGCCTTCTGGTCAATAACGCTTCTTTTTTTTAATTGGTTTGCTAAGATGGCCACGTCTTAACGTTAATTTATGGTTGTTTTTCTTAACGGAAAGTTTGTGGAGGAGAAGGATGCGAAAGTTTCGGTTTTTGACCATGGGTTTTTGTACGCGGATGGGGTTTATGAGACGCTCCGGACGTATGGCGGTAAGGTCTGGCAGATAGATGAGCATCTGAAGCGATTGATTCGTTCTGCGGTATTTATCGGTTTGGATATTCCTTGGAGTCTGCGTCAGATGGGTTCGTGGATTCTTCAGACGGTGAAAAATAACGGTTTTGGGGAGTCGCGCATCCGCATGACCGTAACGCGCGGGGAGAATGGTTTTGATTTTGGGAAAGCCAAAAAGCCTACGATTTGCATTCAGGTTCAAAAACTGGAACCACAGCCCGCGCGGGTTTATTCACAAGGCGTTCGTGCAGTGAGTTTTTGCGTTGAACGCACTTTGCCGGAAGCCAAAACGCTGAATCTTTTACCAATGGCGATGGCTCAGCGGTTTATGCTCAAGCAAATGGCTTATGAAGCGTTATTGGTTAATCATCATGGCTGTGTGACCGAAGGTACGGTGACGAATGTTTTTATGGTGAAGAATAGAGTGTTAGTGACTCCGAATCGCGGCATGCTCGCCGGCACGACGCGCGATGTGATTTTGAAGATTGCCCGCAAATTGAAGGTTAAAGTTGAGCTGCGCGACATCAAATTGCCGGAAATGTATCGCGCCGATGAGATTTTTATTTCCAACGCGCCTCGGGGGATTGTTCCGGTTGTGCGGCTGGACGGCAACGTGATAGGTGCTGGTCGCTGCGGAAAAGAAACGCGCGGGCTGATGGTTACGTTTGAAGAATATGTTCAGTCTTTGATATGAAGTTTTTGCAGAAAAAGCCGGGTTATGGGATCCGTCTGCAAAGCAGGGGTAGGATTTTGGAGTCCCAAAGGCCATTGGTGATGGGGATTTTGAATGTTACGCCGGACTCTTTTTCCGATGGCGGAAAATTTCATAATCATGAACAGGCGGTGCAGCATGCTCTGGAAATGTTTGAACAAGGCGCGGATATTGTGGACATCGGCGGTGAATCGACCGGGCCGGGTTCAAAAGACGTGAGCGTGGATGAGGAGTTGAAGCGGGTTTTGCCTGTTGTGCAGATGTTGCGGCAGCGGTTGGATAGTCAAAATCCCGCCTGGATTTCCGTGGATACGTATAAGTCGGACGTAGCACGTGCGGCTTTGGATGCTGGTGCGGATATGATCAATGACGTTACTGCTTTGCGTGGAGATCCCGAAATGGCTCAAATCCTTGCGGAATATGACGTTCCGGTGTTGTTGATGTATTCCAAGGATTCTACGCCCCGCACCACCCGCGATGCGGTTCAATATGACGATGTCGTCACAACCGTGTACTCATTTTTTGAGGATCGCATTGCTTTTGCCACGAAGGCCGGCATTGTCCGAGAGAGACTGCTTTTGGATCCCGGAATGGGTGCGTTTGTCAGTGGAGAGCCAAAATACAGCCTTCAATTGCTGAGCCGACTCGAAAGGTTTTTGGAGCTTGATTTGGCTTTAGTGGTCGGTCCCTCCAGAAAATCTTTCATCGGACAGGTGCTCGACGTTCCTATAAGCAAACGACTGGAAGGATCGCTGGCCGCGTGCGCGGTGGCGGTGACGCACGGCGCTTCCATTTTACGCGTTCATGATGTACAAGAGACTCGTCGCGTTGTTGATATGGTTCACGCCATCATGAAATCTTAAATTGTTTTATGTTTGTTTCCAAAGAATTCACTTTTGATTCCGCGCATTTTCTCACCAAATATTATGGGAAGTGCGAGCGATTGCATGGGCATACGTACAAATTACGCGTTACGCTTGAGGGGAAAGTGCAGAGTCATGGTTTGGTCATTGATTTTGTTGTCTTGAAGCGGATGGTGAAGAAGCACGTGTTGGATAAACTCGATCATCAGCTTTTGAACGACGTCATAGAAAATCCTTCCGGGGAGCGGGTTGTTCAGTGGATTTGGCAACAGCTTCGCGATCTGCCAAAACTTTTGCGTGAAGAACTGGATGATCCGAATCTTGGTGCGGATATTCAGAAATTTTTTAAGGATTCGGAAAAGTCGGGAAAGTTTGATCCGATGGAGTTTGATAAGGAGCTTCGGCTTTATGAGCTTCAGCTGTGGGAAACCGCGAGTTCTTCCGTCACTTACCGCGGCGAATGAATGATGTTTTTTTGAGTTTAGGATCGAATATGGGGGACCGCGGGGCGAATCTGCAAAAAGCGCTGGCGGATCTTGAGCGCTGGGACGTCCGCGTGCTGCGGAGTTCTTCGATTTATGTAACGGAACCTTATGGCCGAAAAGATCAGCAGGATTATTATAATATGGTGGCGAAAGTCAGCACCAAACGCTCGCCGGAGGAGCTTTTGATGGTTTTGCATGCGATTGAACGGAGTCTTGGGCGAAAACGTGACCATGCTCGCGAAAGTGAGAAATTTGGTCCGAGGCCGATTGATTTGGATATTCTTTTTTACGGCGATAAAGTGCTTAACCATCCGGAGTTAACAATCCCTCATCCTCACCTTGCGGAAAGAAAATTTGTACTGGTCCCGCTTTGTGAAATTGCTCCAGAATTTGTCCATCCGATTCTTCAAAAAACGGTTGAACAGCTCTTGATGGAGTGTCGTGATGAGGGTAGAGTAAAGCCAATTTCCTGAGATTTACGTTATGGAATCTTTTCGCGACCATCTGAAATTTTTGAAGAAGAAATCCCTGGAACTCCGGATCCAACTTTTGAAAATGACCAATAAAGCAGGTTTTGGGCATTCGGGAAGTTCGCTTTCTTCCGTGGATATTTTGACGGCGCTCTATTACGGGCAGTTTCATGATCGTCCGGTGATGCAGGTTGATTCGCAAAAACCCGGATGGGACGGGCAGGACTATTTTGTCCTTTCCAAAGGACACGCGTGTCCGGCGCTTTATGCGATTCTTGCCGATCTCGGGTTTTTTCCGAAGGAAGAATTGCAGCATCTTTTCCAAATGAACAGTTTGCTGCAAGGGCATCCGATTCAGAAAATTCCCGGGGTGGTGCTGGGTTCGGGTTCGTTGGCGCACGGATTTTCCGGGGCGCTTGGTCTTGCGATGTGTTTGAAGGCGGAGAAAAATTATAACCGCGTGTTTTGCCTGCTTGGCGATGGGGAATTGCAGGAAGGTCAGGTGTGGGAAGCGGCTATGGCTGCGGCGCATTATAAGTTGGATAATCTGGTGGCGATCGTGGATGACAACGGCTTGCAGATTGAAGGGCCGACGCGTTCGGTGATGAGCGTTGATCCGATCGTGGATAAGTTCGAGGCTTTTGGGTGGAAAACGGTTCCGGTGAGGGACGGGCACAATTTTGAGGAGTTGCTTTCCGGCTTGGAGCGGGCGATTGAGGTGCAGCGGCGTCCGTCGGTCATTATTGCGCACACGGTGAAGGGGAAAGGCGTTCCGTTTGCTGAAAATAAGTCTTTTTACCACGGCGTTCCGCTGAGCGACGAGGAAATGGCGGTGGCGATTCCGGCACTGGAACAGGAAATGGCTTTATTGGATTTGTAAGGTTTTTGTATGGTGTTTGGCCCGCTGGTTCTTTATGCGATTATCAAAACGTTTTTCTTTTCACCTTTTTTGGTGCAGGGGGAATCTATGCTTCCGACGCTGCAGGATGGGGAGATTTTTATGGTTGACCGGATGACGTATCAGGCGCGCGTGCCCGCGAGGGATGAGATTGTCGTTTTTTCTCTGGACGAGGATCCCGGGTATTTTTATGTGAAGCGGGTGATCGGGTTGCCGGGCGATCATATTCATCTGGAAAAGGACGGGGTGTTTCTTGTGGATCCGCAAACCGGCGTTCGGCACAAGCTTGCCGAACCTTTTGTTTTGCCTGTGAAAAACCCGAGTGGGCGGTTTTTGTCTGACACGAATGAGCTGGGGCAGGATTTTACCGTTCCGGACGGGAAATATTTTGTTCTTGGCGATAACCGCGGAAACAGCAAGGACTCAAGGTTTTTTAAGGATCCTTTTATTCCGTTGGATCATATTGTGGGAAGATTCGGGTTTCAGCTATTATAAATTTTATTACTTCGTCATCATCACAAACATGAAAATCCTAAAAACTTTTGTTTGCATTCTGGCGCTTTCTGCCTATGCTGGGTGTGTTCTTAACACTTCACAGCCCGCAACTTTGTCATATATTTCTTCTTCGCAGCAGCTTGGTGTGGCTCCGACTCAACAGGGACAGGTGACTCAGCAGGGCGCCGCGCAATCGCAGGAGTCGACGCAACCGCAGCAGCTTCCCATGAAAGATTTGTCGGTGGATACTCCGGATGGCCCGGTGGCTTTTCGTGTCCAGGTGGCGGATACCGAGCCTACCCGCGCGACGGGATTGATGTTTCGCACAGAGATGCCCGTGAGCGAAGGCATGATTTTTCTTTTCGAAAAACAGCAGTCGCTGACGTTCTGGATGAAGAATACGCTCATTCCGCTGGATATGGTTTTCTTTGATCAAAACTGGAAAATTGTTTCCATTCAGAAGAATGCTGAGCCGTGCAAAGCGGACCCTTGTGGTTTGTATCCTTCCAGCGGTCCGGCGAAATATGTGCTTGAAATTAACGGCGGGTTGAGTGATAAGCTGGGAATACTGCAAGGTGCCAAGGCGCAGCTGCAATAACCTGTCGGCGTAGATTTTCAATAAAATGTATGGCTTTAGGACTTTTTAATAAACCGGTGTACGACGAAGTGGCTTCCACGGCCAAAGCTTTTGGAGACGCGATGCTTCGGCTGGGGTCAAAATATAAAAACGTGGTGGTTCTGGACGCCAATGCCGGAAGATTTTTAAATTTGGGGGCTTTTGCCAGGGCTTTTCCGGATCGGTATTTTAATTTCGGGAATGCGGAGTCGAACATGATTGGTGCGGCGGCGGGGTTCACCGTTCGCGGGAAAGTTCCGTTTTTGTGTTCGTTTTCGATGTTTATCACCGGACGGGCGTGGGAGCAGATTCGGAACGCGGTCGCGTACCCGCATTTGAATGTTAAGTTTGTGGGGGCCTTCAGCGGGATTTTGTGCGGGGAGGACGGGGCGACGTATCAGGCTTTGGAGGATGTGGCTTTGATGCGCGCGATTCCGAACATGAAAGTGGCGTGTCCGGCCGACGGCGTTGAAACCAAACAGATTCTGGAAGCCATGATGAACGATTACGGGCCGACGTATTTGAGACTCGCCAATAAGCCGTCGGTGAATCTTTACGACGAAACCCATGCGTTTGAGTTCGGGAAGGCACACGTGTACCGCGCCGGGACGGACGTTTGTATTTTTACGTATGGCGATACGTTCCATTCTTCGCTGAAAGCCGCGGAACTTTTGGAACGCGACGGCGTTTCGACTATGGTGGTGAACGTTTCTTCGCTCAAACCTTTGGACGAGGCGATGGTCATTGAATGCGCCAAACAGGCTTCCAAAGTGGTGACCGTGGAGGATCATCAAATCACCGGAGGGCTTGGGTCAGCGGTGATGGAGGTTTTGAGCGGTTCGTATCCTTCAAAAGTCGTGCGCCTTGGGATGGACGGTTTTGGCGAATCGGGGAAATCCGAGGATCTTTACCGGAAGTACCGGCTGGATGCGGTCGGGATTTATGAGCAGGTGAAGGGGATTTGAGCTGATCATTTCTTTTTCTTCTTTTCCAAATGCGGCTTGCATACCATTCCTTCCGGCATTTCTACTAACTCAAAAGGTTTGGTGAAGTGCCAGTTTTCGATTTCGGGCATGTCTTTGCCGTTTTCGAGGATGTATTTGTTGTGTTTATCGAGTTCTTTGAGGAAGTAGGCGGTGAGTTCTTCCGTTTTGGCTTTGAATTTTGGGTTTTGTTTGGCGGCTTTTTCGAGGACGTCGATGCAGAGGTTGTAGCGGTCGGTTTTGTTCATGACCATCATGTTGAACGGGGTGGTGGTGGTGCCTTCTTCTTCGTAGCCGTGGACGCTGATGCGGTCCATGGCGTCGCGGCCGAAGATGAGTTTGCGGATGGCTTCCGGGTAGCCGTGGAAGTTGAAGATAATCGGTTTGTCTTCCGTGAAGTAGCAGCAGAAATCTTCGTGGCTCAAGCTTAACGGGTGTTTTTCGTCTCCCACGCCGAGCGCGGTGAGTTCGGAAACGTTCACGAAACGGATTTTGAGTTCCGGCATCAGTTTGCGGAGAAGTGAAATGGCGGCCATGGATTCCTGCACGAGCGCGTCGCCGGCTGCGGCCATGACGATGTCGGGATCTTTGCTGGCTTTTGGATTGATCCAGTGCCACATGCCCACTCCGGTTTTGAGTTCTTTACGCGCTTCGTCGAGAGAGAGCCACTGCGGCATGAGCTGTTTGCCGGCAACAATCACGTTGATGCTGTCTGTGCGTTTGAAGCAGTCTTCCAAAATCACAAGCAGCTGGTTGGCGTCGGCGGGGAAGTAGACGCTGCAGAATTTGCCGTGTTTTTCCAGAATGTTGCTGATGAAACTTGGGTTTTGGTGGGAGTAGCCGTTGTGTTCCTGGCGCCAGCCTACACTGGTTAAAAGGTAGTTGAGCGACGGGATCGGTTTTCTCCACGGAACTTTTTTGGATTGTTTGAGGAATTTGGCGTACTGGTCCACCATGCTGGCGATGATGGTGGCGAAGGCTTCGTAGGTGGCAAAAATGCCGTGGCGGCCGGTGAGCGCGTAGCCCTGCATCCAGCCTTGCAAATTGTGTTCGGAGAGAACTTCCATGACGCGGCCTTCCGGGCCGATGTTTTCGTCGAAGCTGTGGAGCGGCCACATGAAGGCGCGCTGGGTGACTTCAAACAGCGCCGTGAATTTGTTGGATTCGGTTTCGTCCGGGCAGAAAAAGCGGAAGTTGGTTTTGTTCGCGGCCATGATGTCGCGCATGTACTCTGCGCCCGGGCCGGTGTTGCCGACCTGCGGCTCGCCGCGTTTGGTCAGGTAGATGCGGTATTTTTTAAGGTTTGCGAGTTTGAGTTTTTTCATCATTTCTCCGCCAAGCGCGTGCATGTTCATGCCCATGCGGAGATTTTTCTTTGGTACGAATTCCAGAATTTCCGGCAGCGGGCAGCCGTGCGCGTCCACGAGTTCCGTGACTTTGTAGCTTTCCAGCCAGTTTTTGACGAGTTTGAAATGTTCCGGGTTGGTGCGCGGATCGCTGATGGGGATGCCGTGAGAATGGTAGGTGCCTTCTACTTTGTGCCCGTCGGCGGTTTTGATGCCGGTCCAGCCTTTTAAAGATCGCAGGACGATCATTGGCCAGCGTGGCTTGAGGATAGCCTTTTTTGAAGTGCGGGCTTTTTTCTGGATGGCGCGGATTTTCTGATAGCAGTATTCCATCGCTTTGATCATTTTGGGATGTGGATTGTGTTCGTGCGCGTCCATGATGTCCACGATGAGCGGTTCGTAACCGTACCCGTTGAAGAGGTTCGTGAGTTCTTCGTCGCTCATGGTCGAGAAAATCGTGGGGCCGGTGATTTTGTAGCCGTTGACGTGCAAAATCGGCAGCACTGCCCCGGAATATTTTGGATTTAAAAATTTGTTACTGTGCCATGCGGTGGCTAACGGGCCGGTTTCCGCTTCGCCGTCGCCCACGACGCAGGCAACGATTAAATCTGGATTGTCCATGACGGCGCCGTAGGAAGTTGCCAGAGAGTAGCCGAGTTCTCCACCTTCAAGAATGGCGCCCGGAGTCCCGGGGTTGGTGTGGCTTGGGAATCCGCCCGGCCAGCTGAACATTTTGATAAGTTTGTGCGTGCCTTCTTCGTCGCATTTGAGGTCGGGATAAAATTCAGCCAGCGTTTTTTCGGCAAAAAGATTCGCGATGACTGCCGGTGCTCCATGCCCCGGGCCGACGACGTACATCATGGAGGCGTGGTGCTTCCAGATCAGGTAATCGAGGTGCGCGTAAATAAAATTCAGGCCGGGAACGGTTCCCCAGTGGCCCAGGATGCGCTCTTTAATGTGCGTGGTTTTGAGTTCTTTGCGGAGCAGGGTGTTTTCTTTGAGGTAGAGTTGCGCCGCGCCGATGTAATCCACGTAGCGGAGATATTTTTCAAGCCAGGCGATGGCACGTTGATCCTGGTTTTTTTTGTTTTTCATAATTTTGGCGATTAATTTTTATTGTTTATTCAAGGTGAATATCCGTCAGATCGTCGTAGCTGCTGATGAGCAGATCGGCTCCGGCTTCCAGCAAACTGTCTTTTGGCGTCGTGGTGATCAGGGCGATGCAGCGCATGTTTGCTTTTTTGGCTGCCAGTACGCCGTTGACCGCGTCTTCAAAAACAATGCATTCTTCCGGTTTGAGTTTGAGTTTTTCCGCGGCTTTGAGGAAAATATCCGGCGCGGGTTTGGCGTTTTTGATGTCTTTGTCAGTCACGATAATTTTAAA
>Ga0315281_10015314_pt1 | contig 10287 bp, 9 predicted proteins | sample YL17G07_0_MG_FD_204540 | JGI IMG/M metagenome (GOLD analysis project Ga0315281, IMG submission 204540) | Sediment microbial communities from Yellowstone Lake, YNP, Wyoming, USA - YL17G07_0 | ecosystem: Environmental > Aquatic > Freshwater > Lake > Sediment | place: USA: Wyoming | collected...
ACGGCCATCATCATCAACCCGGAGCCCCCGCGTCGCTACGCTCCGTCTACAGTGGCCGCTTTCGTCGGAACGAGTGGCCGGAATCGTCGGAATGCGCAAAAGATCATGAAAGCCTGAGAAAGAGCTACCCCAGCCAGAACCGAAAGTGCCGGAATCAGGGCGTTCAAATTCACACCGCAAGAACTGCTTGAGCCCATTATCGATTTCCTTTCACGCCAAGCGAATTACCGGTGCGATGCTGGCAAAGCAGGGGTTCAGATCCAAGCCGGTCAGTCCACTCGCCGGGTCCGACCGAGCCGCCTCGCACATTCAAATACCCCAAAAGTCGAAGGCCCATATTCTCTAGCTTGACTCTTCCGTAAATCGAGCCTAATCTTTGGGCGCCATTGATTCCGCCCTACAGTGCCCCCATCGCAGAAAAAATCCACGCCGGCTGCGGGCTCACGAGCCAAAACTCCGCGATGGTTGAATCCTCAGAATCCCAATGAGACACCGATTAGTAACGAAGTGCGGCTTGCGATTCGCGAGGCAATCGCAAATGAACCTTCGGTAAGGGAAATACGCACTTCTCTGCCGACGGACACATTACCGAGACCTCCGCCCTCCGAATTGTTCCCCTTTCATCCGGGGCCTTCGCTGTTCGATATTTTATCGGATGATGTTGACACTCTGTGGGGCTGATTCGATCATTTCTTATGCAATTCTTTCGACCAGACTCTTCAGTCCGCGAATCACGAGATCACCGTTTTGATGTGGAACGATTGGTGCTGACTCCAGGGATCGTTTCACCCACTTTTCCACGGCGGCGGTCCTTCGCTGAGACAAGGCAACTGGTGCTTGGTCCTTAAGTCCTTCTTGCAACCGAGTATATGTTTTCGCAAAAAACTCATCGGATACTATTTCGCGCATAGTGACATCCCGTAACTGGAAGCTTCTCCACTCTCGCTCTCCGTCTTCGGCCTTCCATGCCTGAAGCGCAAACGCCATTCCATTCGAAATCTCGACTTTGCGCTTCCCTTTCAAGATCTCTCGATTGAATGTAGGTAGCGCTTCTACTCTGACTGCTCCATGTGGCATTGATTCTAGCATTTCAATTGCCAATTGGCCGTTTCTCTCAATCGCTCTGACGAAGAGAATCTCTCCAAAGGTTTGCCCTGAACAGCCTGACGAATACTGCGTGTACAGCGTTTTGAAGAGATGCGTCCCACCTTTTTCTGCGAGACGGTCACCAAGCCAGGATCTAGGACCTCTCGAAAGGAATGAGAAGTCCGGACTGGCTAGTCGAATTAGACGTTCTCGGCAGAGAAATTCTGATATTTCGCGTCGAAGTTTCTCTACGTTGCTCTTCGATACTGGATCAGCACATTCGCCCAAGCGTTGAAGCCACAGGGTGAGGCATGCAAGATATTCTGATCTGAAAGCGAATAGGTGAGAGAACTCGTCCAACAGATTTATTACTGGCTTCTGAGATTCTGTTTCTTCGGCGAACTGAAGTACGCGCAGCGAAAGGGAAAGGACGGAAGCTTCCGACTCTTTGTCGAGCGGCGCAACAGTCCACTTCGGTACTTGACCGATCAATTCTGAAAACGCGATACGCATCCGGTTTTTGGGTGACAATCCTGCCAACTCGTCCAAGCGATCTCGGAATGGTGGATATGTCGGAGACTTGTCCTGCTGGAGTTTCAGCATCTCAAGAGCCAAATATTCTCTGATCGCGCTTCCCGGGCGTCTTAGTTTCGGTTCAGCCACGCGACCTTTCAACTCTTCCGTGAGAAGCCACGCAGCGCCTACGGCTTCAGGTAACATTCCGGATCCCAAATAGAACAAGAGATCGGTATAATGCTTGCCTTCAAGAACCCATATTTTTTGGACCGGAGAAGTCTCGTGTTCGCGAACCGCTTCTCGAAGCTGGTCCTGCAGGCGCTCCCGCACATTCAAGAATCCTCGTGCCTCTGATACCACTCGCGCTCGCGCTTCAAAGACATGCCACTTCAGCAGTGCCGCACCACACCACATCAAGATGTCTAGCACATTGTCCGGGCCGACAAATTCGCGAAATATACTCAGAGCCACCTTGAAATCTTCGAGAGCGTCGATCTGTCTGTGTTGCATGCTTCGCGCGCGCCCGCGCAGGTAATGAGCCATTCCGAGGTCTTGGACGTAACCATTTTCGCGTGCTGTCTTGATCACATCGCCAAGTATCGTCTCAGTCTTGCGATAGTCAAATGCCCGGAAATAGACCTCGGCAAGATTTCGGCGACAGCGGTTAAGGGCGAAAGTGTTTCCGTTCCGAGCAAAAAATTCAATTGCTGACTCAATGTCGGCGATTGCTGCCTGAAAGCGGCCTTTGACCGCCAAGATGAGCCCGCGATAGAGTAGTGCGTGCCGCCTGTAAGCCTCGTATTTCCTCTTGTTTCCACACAATGCTAGAACTCTCTCAATATTCTGTAGTGATTTATCATGGTCTTGGTGGTACTGCTGGACGGTAACTCGTAGTTCTCGTGATATCAGGTAAAGATCGGCGATTCGCGATTTTCGATCGAAGTGCCACTGCTGTGGATTGGCACTCAACGCAAATCGGAGGTGATGATCCGCTTCTCTAAGCACAGGATCTGCGGATTGCGACCAACGTCCGACAAGGGCTCCTATTATCTGGCCAATCAGGCCCGACTTGTCCGAGTTGAGGATGGCCTCGCGGGCCTTAGGGGAGAAATGTCGTAGTTGAAGTTCGCCTGAATGTAGCGATGCTTCATACAATGCAGTGAGTAAGAGGAATCGGTAGTAAAGCAGGGCGCGACGACCTCGAACGTCAAGTTGTTCTTCAGCCTCGTCCATCAATTCGAGGCAACGCTCCGAGCTTACGGCAACGGTTCCATACTCGCCCAGCAGGTAGGAAACCTGAGCGAGGTAATAAAGGGAGAGGAGTGCATAGAGGGGATCCCTTGATCCTGAAGTCATCGCGACGACCTCGTTCGCAACGTCGCGAAACCTGGAACGCATATCAGAATGGCGAGTCCAGAGCCCGGGTTCTGGTTTGTGTAAAGCCGCCTTTTCGAGAAAAAGAACGGCATTTTCGAGGAAACGATCACCAGATTGGAATGAATCGAGAAGACGCACGAATTCACGCCAGAGGGCAAGCAGCTCGCCACGTTCGGCCACATCAACCAATTTTCTTCGATGGTTTATTTGGTCGATGAGCCGACAAACTAGTATCGTTGAATCAGAATATGCCAAGCTGTCATTCTCAAGTTAGGTAGTCTACGAATTGTTAGATTGAGTACGAAGCCGAGCCATTCCAGGAGATGGTGCCCGACTCGGCGGTATAGAGGTAGAAATTTCTTATCATTAGCCGGAGGTTCTTTCGTTTGCGCGATTTATAAATTCCCGCAAAGGATACTTCGCTCGGTGTCCTCCATGGCTCGAACGAGTTTGGTCGGTACGATCGGATCGTTAGGCCCGTGCGATTGTCGGTTTCCTGAAATGTGCGAGCCAAAAGCGGATCCGTTTCGAGCAAGCCGGTTGCACGTGCCATGCGCTCCCGGTCCGCCTTTGCGCTTCGATTTTTTTCTTGAAAAGGAAGATTTGAGATTGCAATGATCCGAGATCGTCCGACTGCTGCTTGAAGGCCTAACGCCGTAGGATGCTCGTCGCGACCACAGAGGGCAACAGAAATGCCTTTGGGTTGAAGAATGCTTTTGATCTGATTGGGTAGTAGCGGCTCGAAACCCGAACCGTGATGAGGAAGTTTGAGCGCCAGAGCCGAGCGTAGGCGTTTTGGGGATCTCAAAGCGGAGTTCTTGAAAAACGGCCGGCCTTCCGGAGCATGTGCTGAGATACGCCAGAACGAAGAGTCGGAGACGATTGGATAGGCTTGATCAAGATTCTTCGCCGGTGTATCCGCCGTAAGCAAGACTAGTTTCCCACCTACTTCAAGAGCCAGAACAGCTGAGAGTTCGTTCTCGGCTTGTCGAAGCTCGTGATGGCCGGCACTCATTGGAGGTCCGATAGCTTGGACGCCAGAGAGGTACCAGCTCGTTGTCACTCCAGCAAGTTGCTGGCGCGTCGGCAGAAGACAGCAGATCGTCGTTCCAGAAGGAAGCTGAATCAATCCACTTTCCACTTGGCAAAGAGTGGTGCCACGTCGTTTGGCAACTTCAAGAGATTCCAATAACTTTTTCAGTTCGAGTCGCCCTTCTTTGGTCTTGTACCTGGGGCTCTCAGCCACTTGTCGAATCACGTCCAATCCAAATGGTATTCGAATTTCATCAGGGCGCGATTCGAGGGCGTCGAGGATTTCGCTAATCCCAGAATAATGGTCCGCATGAAGGTGAGTAAGATGAACCGACTCAATGTCGAGTTGGATATTGAGGAATTTAAAAAACCGCAAAGCGGGAATCAACCCATTTCTCTTGTTTGAGTCGATGATTGACCAGCGACCTCGTGGGGATTTGTAAAGAATGGAATCCCCATTCCAAGCGTTCAGAAAGAAAATGCCGGAGTCGAGGTCGTGAAGTTCCCTAACCCAGTCCTCGGACCTCGCGACCCGTTCGCCAACCACCCGAGACGGCGCAGCGATTGGACGTGAGGTACTGGGTGGAGTCATATCTGGAAGCTCGTCGAATCGACGGGACACGACAGTCTGATCACGGTCCGAAGAGCTCGGCGTATCGAAGTCCTGGAGTGGGATCTCGTGAATCCCCCCTGTCGGAATCGGTTTGCGTGTTCGGTGGGGATTTCCACTAATGAATTCCGGACAGGGCTACTACCAGGGAAATTTCTTCGTACAAATCGGGATACAAAGCGTTATGTCGGTGACCAGAACGAAGCTGGATGATTTTCGAGGTGTCGCCTCGTCGCATGTCGGATCGACGTCGATCTCTGGATCGTTGGCGGAGAAAACGATTCGATATCATAGAGACCCCAGGCCCCTCAATAGCAAAGTGTGACATGGATGATGCTAGTAATTAGTCAAGGTGAAAGCAATAAAACATTAACCAAGATTCGATAACTTTCATAGAATAAGACAGTTACACAAATGCCGAAGTTCTCTTGATCGTCAGCGACAGGTCGAACTCGCGGAAACGAGCGGGTCCGACACGCTGCTTCCGCAGCAGCGGTTCACGCCGCAGGATCTCGCTCCGAGAAAGAACGCGTTGGTGAGCCGATCGGAGTGACCTGGCAGCTATCGGATGTTCACGACGATATAGAATCGTTCCCACATTTCGAGTGGACAACTCTTCCTCCCCCGAGCGCCGAACAGCGACGAGACCCTCGTTCAGTTCACAGTAGGAGTGTCTGCCGATGAAAAACCCTTATCAGCTTCGTAAATGACCGGTACGGCGCGACTTACAAGTCTTGGCTAACGTGCTCCGTCGGTGTGGCGGTCAGGATTCGACGTTGGAGAGCAGAGACGTTCGGAAGGGGCGCGGAATCCGCGTCGCCATTTTTGTAACTCCTCGCCCAACCCCTTCTGGCGCCGCGGTCTACCCCCTCAATTATTTTCGCGATCTCCTCCCACGAGTTGCCTCCCACCCCGCCACCCGAATCGAAGAGCTTAGGCCGCGCAACTGGAAGGTTCTCGTCCAGCCGGCCATCAACGAAACAATCGCGGCCAACTGAATGGCAGCGGATAGCGACGGCTGGCTTCTCCATGGCTTATGGGAACGAGACTACCGGACGGTTACGGTTGCGACATCCGAACGTCGGAATCGGACTCGCTGCCCTCATTCGCGACGGTGCTGACCGGAATGAGGCTGATCAGGAAAGGCGGCTGCTGTTCAGAAAAGTACGGCTTCTGACGATCGCGGACACGCGCGCGAGATTTGGCCCGCCGTCCTCATAGAGACCGACGGCGCTACCCTCGGGTTGAGTGTTCCCCCAACTCGAGGGTAGGTGGCCGACATATTCTCCTACTGCGGAATGATCGCAGTCATATGTTGTGTTTCGTTATTCGTAACGCTCACAAAGGCCCAGAACCCGACATCCGTCGTAATCGGTTCGACCTCGATCCGAACTCGTTCGTATGCTTCTATTTCGGAAATGGTTGCCAGTGCCAGACTCAATATCGGAGGCTCTTCGAGTGGCGCGTCGGCCGAAACCTTTAAGGTCTGGACGCTGTCATGAATCAATGCGTCTGCGCCTTGAGTCGGAAGACAAGATGATGATGCGGGCGCATAGGCACGCAGGCGGACGAAAGCCTCGACTCCTGGCAGAAAACTGTAGACCCTTAGCATCGCGCGAAAGCTGTTCGAAACTGGGACGTCCAGAAGCTCAAGCCGCCCCGGCGAAAGGGTGGCGTTACGCTCACGCACGGTCGGTATGACCGTCCCCCACGTTTCACTCTGACGCGAAAGATCTTGTACACGAAGCAAGAACGACACATCGGAAATGTCGTCGGCTTCGGCTTCCGCAAATGATCGGAATTCACACGGTGAGAAGGAAGAACCTCCAGGAACAGGTTCTGGCAAGCATGGTGCAAGTTCACAAGGCGTAAGGCCAAATATGACAATCGGCTGCGTGGAATGATTCGTCACGGACAGAAAGGACGTCCACACGGAGCCAAAAGCGCCTGGAACCTCACGAACATGGATCGGCAATAATACTTTCTCCGCGGCCGAGCTTATGCCCAAAGTGCTCAGGGCAACAATTGCTGCCAGGATTGACCTCATTTCCGGCCTCCGCTTTCAGTCAGTAACGTCAATGTACAAGAGTCGGCGATTGACGACCGACGACGGGTCGAAATCTGGGTTACCGGTGCCATGCGCGTCGGCATCGCCCCGAAGTTTGCCCCACACGTCATCGACCGTGTAACTCGGATTCTTCTGAAGAATGCGGGCGATAGCACCCGCGACTCCGGGAGCCGCGAATGACGTCCCGCTGCTGAGAATTCCAGGCGGACGATAGCCAGTGATCGTATTTCCGTCTGCTACCTTGACCGTCCACGCCGGAGCGAAAATGCTTACCGCCGACCCATAGTTCGATCCCACATTCCGAGTACAGGAACTATATGGCGGGTTGGCATCCCGGAACGCATTGCAAGTCCAAATCGCGTCGGAATACTGTCCTGCTGAAATATTATACATTGTCCCACCAGCGGTGATCGTCCGATACTGCGCGCTCCCGTACGATCCGCCATATCCCAAACGCGACATGCCATCCAGATCCACGTCATGATAATCATTGCCGGCCGCCACTACGACGGGAACGTTCTTCTTAATGACCTCGATGATATTGTGTTCGATCGCCCCAACGCAATTGGTGTAATCCGCGCTCGTGTTGTCAGGAATGCCATCCCCGTCGATATCCTGATCTGTTTCACATAGGGTGGCCTGGTTGTATTCTGGAGACGCGAGCACGAACCGTAAGCTAATACTCACCACGGCGCGCTGCGGCGCATGACCCACGACATCACCGATTATCCAGTCCAGGCCGCGAGCGACGGCGAGTTTTGAAATACCGCCGTTGCAGACTCCGACTTTCACGGGGACGATGTTCGCGCCGCGGGCGACTCCGACATGTGCGCCAGCAATCACCGACGCCACCGCCGTGCCGTGACTGGTGTTGACGCTGAGACTCTGCCCGTAGCATGGATTGTCGGCGGGGGCAAAATCGAGAGGGTAGACATCTTCGCAAGGCGTACCGTTGTAGGTGCAATTCGGGACATTGGGGTTGTCACCTAAGTCAGGATCAACCATCATGTTCGCTCCGGCTTCGACTTTGCCAGCCAGCTCGGCATGATTTCCGCGAACACCATAGTCCAGGACGTAGACCCGCACGCCGGCTCCATTCGAGGTGAAGCCGTAGGAACGATTACCGACCGAGATGGGGGTGGATTGGTCGATGCGATCCAAATGCCAATAGTCATCGTCGCAATTCCAACCGGAGCTGGGGGTGCACTTGGTAATCTGGGAGGTAGTCACAGGCGAATAGGTGCAGACGGTTGTGCTCCCCTGTGTTGAGCATGACTCCCCACCGTTGATCTGAGGTCCCGGCACGACGATGGTGTCACCATCGTCATACCATGCAAGATGCACGATGCCGTCTTCTTCGACCCAGGCCACATTCGGATTCCGACTCAGAGCATACGCAGCGGCTTCGGTCCCGCGGAATCCGAAGCCTTTGATTCCCTGAACCAGGAGTCCCCAGGCTCGCCCGCCCTGGGATTTTGCGAGACTAAGCGCTTGGCTCTTCACTTCGCTCTTACCAGCGTTCTTGTTCGCAAGAACGACGATGTAAGAATTCGGAATCGGCTCCGCGGCGCGTAGGAATTTCGCATCTGCGAAGACTTCACGACCCGTAAGCGCAGCTACGCCGACGAGCGCCAAGATAAAGGCGTCCTGCGAAAGTTTCCTTCTCACCGCTTTGAGTCGGTGAAAACTCCGTCCGTTCATTCTACACCTCCAGTAAGTGGCGCGCGCGTCATCAGGCCGAAATTGGCTGACGGTGTGGCGGGCCAAAATTGATAAGGAACTGACACGGACTAAGCGCTACAAGTGATCATTGGTCGCGAGAGCAATCGTGTAGTTCCCTTCGCCGCGGAATTTGTCTCTTGCGATTCATAATGTTTTCATCTCTGTATCAGTGAACCTCTTGCCAAGTGCATATTTCCGTTGATCCAGAGTTACTGCCGCCCAAATCAGGAAGCGATCCAACTGTTGGGTCCTGAAAGCGCGATGGAATCGAGCCTCACGATTCGAATCCAGAAACGAGCCCGGATGCCTGCTGTCCTTGGGCTTGGGCGCTTGACCGAAGCGGAGAGATCAATTGCGGACATGCTCCACTGGCCGCTCCTTCTCGACGTGGCCCGTGAGGTAATCGGGCTCGAACAAGAGAACCTGCGCTAAGCCATCCGTTCCGAGTTCGCTTTCGCGCCGCATGATCAAGATGTTCGTCGCCTCGTCGACGGGTGTGTTAGGCATAGAGGCAGAGTCTCGCTCCCTGGGTGCGAAAGGTTCAAAACTTTGAGGACCTGGTTCCACGTCGCAAGGTCCAGCTCGGTGCGGTTCATACCCTTTCTGCCCGCAAACGCCATTAGGCACACGATCCGGTCTCGGCAACTCTCCATCCCTCCGATTGCAGAGTGGCGACGACTTTCACTCCGAATCAAGTAGGGAGTGTCGGCGGGATTGAAATCCATATCACCACCGTAAGTGTCTGATCTCTTTGTGTTTACTTCGGAACGACTTTCTCCAGGCGGCGAAGCGCTCGCGATTCGAGTACGCTTCCGTGAAATAGACGATCCCAAGTCCGGGCGAGCTCGCACGCCAGCGAGCCGGAAGAATTGAAAAGCCCGCCGGATACGCCGATACCGTTCGTGGTCGTTTCGAACAATTGGCTCGGTCCTCCTGAAATCATCAACGAAGCGGCCATCAAAGAGAGAACGCGATGATCTCGACCCGGTTTGAGGAGACCAGAGAGACACTCGCCTTCCAACCTTGCCGTCGTTTCGGACCGACGAAACGCCAGTCATCCTCTGGTCGCTCGAACGGAATTATCGAGAAGAAGCGCTCGCGTTCCTGACCGAGCTCCTGTTCAGCGACAATTAGAATTACGGCCCTCAGATCCAGTTGACGCTGGACAGAACTCCATTCGAAGCCGAGGATCGATGGGAAGAGGCCTCATGATGCTGCGCCGATGGGGCGACTTCGAAACGGTTCTTGCGCATCGACGAGGCGTCCCAAAATTCCCGATATCGCTGAGTCGCCAACAGGCCATTGAATCATGTCGGCCCGACGCCGCCTGATGTTCTGCTACGATGGCGGAAGTTCAAGCAACCAGCGGCCGAAAATTTCCGATCGACCCAATCCATTTCGCACGAGCGCCGATGAGACGACGGTTGATTGATCCCCGGCGTTTGCATCGAAACCCATGCACTCTCGAAGTTCATTAGGGGCTTCAGAGCCCAACCAGCCCTCGAATAACTCCACCGACAAATTCCGGGACACTCGGATCGAGCCGCTTGCCAAATCGCCTTCGCTGGAGCCGTTGGACCAGTTTGCGAACTTCGCCGGCGGTGCCATCAAGTGTCGCCTTGATGGTCTGACAATGCGCAGTAAGTTGGTGCTCAACCTCCTGCCGGACATCAATAGGGTATCCCGCAACTAGAAGAGTCTTTCCTTCACGGACGAGCGGTTGTGTGATTATTCGCTCAGCCTGATAAATGGCCATCTCCGCGATTTGGAAGCCTGTAGCCGAATAGCCGGCATTAGCCCGCATTATTCACCGCTCGCCCGAATACGCTGTCGGTAAGATTCCTGGAAAGATTTTTTCGGCAGGAAGCGCGACACA
>Ga0315281_10015315_pt1 | contig 10287 bp, 9 predicted proteins | sample YL17G07_0_MG_FD_204540 | JGI IMG/M metagenome (GOLD analysis project Ga0315281, IMG submission 204540) | Sediment microbial communities from Yellowstone Lake, YNP, Wyoming, USA - YL17G07_0 | ecosystem: Environmental > Aquatic > Freshwater > Lake > Sediment | place: USA: Wyoming | collected...
CTCGGAAGTGGCCTTTCGCAGGTTTTCGTGCGGCGCGGGTGGCAGTGGAGAGGAGTTGTGCGAGGACGCCGGCAATTCGGCGTGAGCCCTTGCACCGGGGGCCGGCCGCCCGCTGGCCCAGTCCGGTGCCGTCTACGCGGTCTGGGCGGCCGACGATGACGTTTATTCCGAAGATGTCGTCCGTGCGGACGCCGTTCCCATTTGGCGCCTGCGTTGCTTCAACACCCCACGGCGCCGCCTTGACGTAACCTCGGTCTCTCAACGACTTTAGATGTCTTCCTGCCTTGTTCTGGCCGGCCCACGTGGTTCTGAAGACACACGGTCGGCACAGGTGTCATAATCGGCGCAGGCGGCACGGCCCGCATCGAGCGACCTCCCATCCTCCGTGGAGACCTCGCCATTGCCGCTGAGACGATCCGCCCATCGTTTCCCAGGCTCTGGCACGTCCTTTGCTTTGAGCCCTCCCGCTGTGTTGCGCCTGGGACGAGCCCGACCGGGGGTCGGCGAAGATTCGCGGCCCCGGGAGCGTCCGGCGAGGAGGAGTAAACCATGGATGAGGTGGCGCTTCGGCTGAAGGTTGGCCAATTGCTCGCCGAGGTGCATCGGCTGCCGTCGAGTGAGCCCAAGACCCCGGGGGGGGCGTACGTGCCCGTCGGCCCTGTGGGCTCCACCATGAAGCGGGAGATGGCGGCCCTCGAGGACGGCCTCGACCAGGTCCAGCTCGCCATCAAGTATCTCGTCTTCGACCTGGAGGCCACCAAGCGCGAGAACCGCCTCCTGCGGCAGATGTTCGGCGAGTAGGCGTTGTCAGCACCTATCGAGCGAGAGCCGGATGGGCCCGTCCTGGGCCGGTCCGGATGAAGAAGCGAGAGCGTCGCGGGGCGTCCTTTGGCCCCGCGGAAACGGGAGCGACGGTCGGCGGGTCGTCCGGAGCCTGACACGCGAGGTGCGCGTGCACCGCGCGGAGGGCGGCTGCCGGGTCCGTTGGGAAAGGGGGAAATCCTTGCACTCATTTCTGAAGGGTCTCTCTTCGCAGGATCTGTTCGCCTTCGCGACACTTGGCGGGGCGCCGGTGCGCGCTCGGGTCGAGGCCGAGTTGGATCGGCGTGCCGGGGTGGCGCTGGTGTGGCGCCTCCTGCGATCGGCGCGCGTGTCGGGTCGCTGGTGTGCCGCGCGGCGATCGGGGCCGCGTTTGGCGGCAGTCTGAGCGGTCGGAAGCCGGCGCTGCCATGTCAGAGGGAGGGAGCGCGCACGGGAGGGTCCCGTGCCCAACGCGAGAGGATCAAGGTGCCGCGCGCGGGCGCGGCCAGGGGACTTGTGGAAGGGCACAGAGCAAAGGAGGCAGGTCATGAAAGCGACGTATGCAGGCATTCTGGCAGTGGTGTGTGTTCTGGCGCTGTCGCCGATGGCGCGGGCGGACTGGGATCCGACGATGCCGTCCAAGATGCACTGGCCGCAGCTGCCGGACCCGAACGGATGGGACGTGCTGGTGACGCAGCCGAAGATCCTGGCGGATGACTTCAAGTGCACCCAGACCGGCCCGATCACGGACGTGCATTTCTGGGGCTCCTGGAAGGATGACATCATCGGGCAACTCTCGAGCATCCACCTGAGCATCCACGCGGACGACCGCACCGGGGCGTTCAGCAAGCCGGCGAATCCTCCGTTGTGGTCGTGGGCCACCACGGATTTCAAAATCGTGCCGGTGGATCCGCCCTCGCTGCAAGGGTGGTACGACCCTAACCAGCAGTTGTGGCTGCCGCAGAACCACCGTCAGTACTTCCAGTACAACATCGAGATTCCGGCGGCGGACGCGTTCCTGCAGAAAGAGGGGAACATCTACTGGCTGGACATCTCAACCACGGTCGCCCCGGATACCCGCAAGCCGCTCTTCGGCTGGAAGACTTCGCTGTCGCAGCACTTTGAGGACGACGCGGTGTGGGCGGACATCCCGACCGGTACCGTACCGGCCTGGCAGGAACTGAAGTACCTGACGGGCGGGTCGATGGACCTGGCGTTCGTGATTACGCCGGAGCCGGCGACGCTTTGCCTGCTGGGTCTGGGCGCCGCGAGTCTGCTGGCGCGCCGCCGCAGGAAGTGAGGCGAGGCGGAGGCGGGCAAGGTCCCCGCGACGTGGAGGGGCCTTGCCCGGAACGGCCGAAAGGAGGCTACCATGGTGACACTGCGCCTCAGGCTTCTGATGGGATTGGGTACTGTGCTGGCGACGATGTTCACAGTCCAACCTGCCGCGGCCGCCCCGGTCCTCGTCGAGAACGGCAATTCATGGGCGAGGATCGACCCCTATTCCCAGAACGGGCACGACATCTGGGTGGTGGACGGCTGGAACTTCCCGATGAAGGAGTGGTTCTGGTACCGGGTGGACGGTACCGGCGGGCTGGGGCACGAGGCATCGGTTGACACGCTCGACACGAGCCCGGTCGTGCTGGCCGTGGATACGAGCGGAGATGGTGTGGACGACAACCTGCGCCTGAAGTACCGCAACGCAGACCAGGGGCTGGCCGTCGAGATCAACTACAACCTCATGGGTGCCCCGGCGGGCAGCGGGCGGACGGATCTGGCGGAGACCGTGGCGGTCACCAACATCAGCAGCGCCCCACGCACGATCCATCTCTTCCTCTATGCGGATTACATTCTGAGCGCCGGGTTCGACACGGCCGTTGTGAAGTGGCCGAACACGGTCGACCAGTGGTTCGCGCCGTACCACGCGTGCGAGGTGGCGGTGGTGCCGGTCCCGATGCGATGCGAGGTCGGCCTGGTGCCGTCGACGCTGGACGCCCTGAACGACAGCCTCCCGACGACGCTCAACGGCAACGCGGGGCCGCTCACGGGCGACGTGGCGTGGGGGCTGGAGTGGGAATTCATGCTGAGGCCCGGCGAGAGTTACCTGATCAGCGAGAACCGCCTGCTGACGATGGTGCCGGAACCTGCCACGCTCTCGCTGCTGGCTCTGGGCGGCCTGGCGCTGCTGAGGCGTCGGCGCTGACGCGGCCTATTGCGCGGGCGAGGAGCGGCCCCCTTGGCCTCGCGCCAGGTTCCCGCTGGCTGCGTTTTTCAGCGATCTACGCCACGTAGGATTCGCGATTGTTACCCACACCCTTGAAACTCGCACCCCTGTGACACGCATGGATTCTCGGGGCCGTGGCGAGGGGTGTTTCGCGAGTGCTTGCGCGCCTATGGGTGGCCCCGGGGCACCCCTTCTTCGCCGCCTTCACCAGCGCCACGATGCCCGCCTTGAGGGCTTCGGGCAGCGTCGGCCAGGCGGCCACCACGGCCGCCAGGTCGGCGCTCATTTCCGCAGCGGAAGCGCCAAGTAAAGCTCCAAGCGCTTGCGGCGGGTTTTCACAAGTGGTATCCTTTGCAGGGGTTACGTGGGGCTGGCAGCGGTCTGCGGAACCGCCATGTTTCGCGGATTCGAATCCCACCGCCGCCTCCGGCTTCCTGCGGCATGCCAGGGCGGACATTACCCATGAAGATGAGATCGCTCATATGCCGCACCGTCGCGATTGTTCTGTGCACCTCCCTCGCTTTCGCCGCCCCGACGCCTGCTCCGGTTCCGGAGGCGACGACCCATCGGCTCGACATCCGGCCCGATCCCGCGGCGAAGTGGGAGGCGGACCTGGAGAACGTGCAGAAGGTCCTCGAGTCGGCCGCCGGCGCCCTGTGGGTCTACTTCCCCGGCCGCGAGCTGAAACCCATCCTGGTCGAGCCGAAGGGCGGGCCCATCGTCCTTTTCAATCGCGGCAAGAACGGCGAGTTTCGGGTCCGCCTCAACACGGGCGAGCGGTACTGGTCGCAGTACTCGTACCAATTCGCGCACGAGTTCTGCCACATCCTGTGCAACCCGGTCGACGACGACACCTCGAACAAGTGGTTCGAGGAGTCGCTGTGCGAGATGGCCTCTCTGTTCGCCCTGCGGCGGATGGCCGAGACGTGGAAGACCGATGCGCCCTATCCGAACTGGCGCGGCTACGCGTCCTCGCTGCGGAAGTATGCCGATGAGCGCATAGAGAAGGCGCCGCTGCCGGCGGGCCAGGACCTCGCGGCGTGGCACCGGGAGCACGAGGCGTCCCTGCGCCGAGAGCCCACCCAGCGGGAGCTGAACGAAGTGGTGGCGGTCGCCCTGCTTCCGCTTTTCGAGAAGGAGCCGGCGCACTGGCAGGCCGTCGGCTTCCTGAACGCCGCCGCCGTGCCGACGCCGCGCTCCTTCGCCACGTATCTCTCGGACTGGCATGGCCGCGTGCCCGCCGAGCACCAGCCGTTCGTCCGGCAGATCGCCGCCAAGTTCGGCGTCACGCTCCCGGCGCCGGCGGCGGAACCCGCCAAGTAGCGCCCTTTTCCGAGAGGCCGTGTGATTTCCGATCGCCGGGTGCCGCGCGTGCTTGCGCGCGTCTAACGACGTTCTTCCGGCAGGCGGACCTTGGCCAGGTAGATGCTCGTCTTGCCCTCGTGAGAGGCGTAGTAGCTGACCCACAGCATGCCATCGTGCATCACCAGGCCCGGGTAACTCGTGTCTCCGCCCGAAGGAAGCCTGAGGAACTCCCGCACGGCGCCCTTCTGGGGATCGAGCCACATCAGGCCCGTGCGCACGGCGCCGTCGACGCGGCGGCCGGCCGCGACGAACCGGCCGTCGGCCAGCCGGATCAGTCGCGGGCCGCCGATGTGCACCCCCAGGTCCTTCCACGTCCACTGGGTATAAGGCGGCCGCGCGCTGCCCAGCATGGCCGTTCCGGGCTTGCCGTCGCGGCGAAGGAGGCACAGGCACTCGTCGTCGTCGAGGAACACGAGGGAACCCTCGTTCGGCGACGCCTTATCGAAGAGCCGCTCCACGACCGTCTCAAACCGGCGCCCGTCCGTGCTTCGGTACAGGCGGGTGAACGCGTCGCGAGCGGTGCCGTAGCCGACGCCCCACGCCGTGCCCTTGTGCCACGTAACCCGCCACAACCACACGTCGGGCTCGCCGATGGCTGCCGCCGTACTCCAGTCTTTCCCGTCCGATGAGAACCACGCGTAGGTCTGGTGCCTCGATGGCGACACGGTCCTGAGCGCGGCCGCCCCGGTGAGCATCAGCCGTCCGTCCGGGGCGACCGTGATCTTGGGATCGCGCAGGTCCGGCAGCTCCCCCGGGGCCGTCAGCAGGGCCGCCGAGGTCCACGTCTCGCCGTCGGCCGACGTTATCACACGCAGCTTGCCATCGTGCGAGACGTGGCCCGTGCCCTCGCGCAGCGTGCAGAACCAGCGGTCCTTGAAGCGCACAAGGTCCGTGAAGGCGTTGTGCGGGGCCTGGTTCCAGATCATCCGCAGGCTGACCAGTTCGGCGTCGGCCGGCGGGTCAGCCGCGCGAGGGGCGGCGTCGATGGATAACACCCGGCTGGGCTCGCGGCCGAAGCCCGTCACCGCCAGACGGTCCGGGTACACCTGGACGAGGGCGTAGGCGGTCTCCTGGGTCTCCACCATGCCGGCGGCCGTCAGGTAATGGATGCCGCTCTTGGCCGCGTAGCTGCCCGCATGGTCGTGACCGGCGAAGTAGGCGACCACGCCCTTGCCGGCTTCGAGGGCTTCGATGATCTCGAAGTCATTCCAGAGCGTGTGCGTGCCGGCGGGGTACACGGGGAAATGGCAGATGACGATGACCTTCTCGCGCGCCGAGGCGGCCTCGGCAAGCTTGCGTTTCAGCCAGGCCAGTTGCCCCGGGCCGAGCGCCCCGTTCCACCACTGGGCGTTCCGCGCCCCCTTGGCTTGGAGATCCTGGTAATACTTCTCGGCCGCGCGGTACGGCTCGGTGTTCGGCAGGGGGGCGTGAAAGCCGATCTCGGTGCCGTTGAGCACGATGAACCGCCACCCCGGCCGGCTGAAATCGTAGTAGCCCCTTTTCTCGCCCGCCTTGTCCAGCCCGAGCTTCGCGAAGACCTTGTCCTTGTTCTCGGGTTCCACGGCCGCGTCGTGGTTGCCCACCACGTGATACACGGGCATGGAGAGTTTGCCGAGAACGGGGAGCACGGCGTCGAAGTCGGCGAAGCCGTCGTTGATGAGGTCGCCGAGCTGAACCACAAAATCAGGCTTGAGGCTATTGAGATGCTTCACACAGGCATCGAGCTTGCCCAGCGACTCGCGGTAATATCGGCCGATGCCCGGTTCACGGTCGGCATACTGAGGGTCGGCGATGAGGCCGAAGGAGAAGAGGAGTTTGTCCGGCGGCGGCTCGCCGGCATCGGACCCCGCGGGGTCGAGGCCGAGGCCCATCGCCCCGCCCGCCGCTACGATCTTCAGGAACTCTCGTCGCCGCAGACTCATGGACCCTCCGCCAAACGTCAATAGCACAGCGCCGCTCGGCCGCCCTCAGTTCCGGTGTGCTGTATGTACCACGCCGCGAGCCTCGGAGCAAGCCGTCGGTTAACGTCGGGAGCGCCCCCCATCGGTCTATGCGGCAGCGCTAACTCGCTGATTGGTGCGCGGCGGGTCTCCTGACCCGCCGCGCCGAGTGCCAGTCTGGCACCAGGGCCGGAGTTTCTGGCGCGGTGGGTCAGGAGACCCACCGCGCTCCAGTCAAAGTGGCGCATCGGTACTGAGGCTGACTTCGGCCGCCCGACGAAAATGCTTGACACCCCCCAGAGGCCCTTCTATAAGAGTTTGTGTCCAGTCGGCCGCGCTCGACGGTCGAGCGATGGCACTGCGCGCCTGGCGGGCGCGCGGCTCGTTCACGTGGCATGACAGCAGGTAAGGAGATTCTTGGATGGCCATCAGGATCGGAATCAACGGGTTTGGGCGCATCGGGCGCATCGTGTTCCGTACGATGTGGGCGCGGAAGGGCGAGTTCGAGATCGTCGGCATCAACGACCTCACGGATGCCAAGACGCTGGCGTACCTGCTCAAGTATGACAGCGTGTACGGCCGGTTTGCGGGCGAGGTGGGCGTCGACGGCACGAGCCTCGTGGTCGACGGCAAGAAGATCCCCGTGTCGGCCGAGAAGGACCCCGCCAAGCTTCCGTGGGGCCAGCTCAAGGTCGACGTGGTGCTCGAGTGCACGGGCGCCTTCACGAACAAGGCCGATTGCGCCAAGCACATCACGGCCGGCGCCAAGAAGGTCATCCTCTCGGCCCCGCCGAAGGACGAGCTCGACGCCATCATCGTCATCGGCGTCAACGATGCGTCGCTCAAGCCCGAGCACAAGATCGTCTCCAACGCCTCCTGCACCACCAACTGCCTGGCGCCGGTGGCGAAGGTGCTGCACGAGAACTTCGGCATCAAGCGCGGCCTGATGACCACCTGCCACGCCTACACCAACGACCAGCGGATCCTCGACATGATCCACAAGGACCCGCACCGGGCCCGCGCCGCCGCCCTCAACATCATCCCGACCACCACCGGCGCCGCCAAGGCCGTCGGCAAGGTCATCCCGGCCCTCAAGGGCAGGCTGAACGGCTACGCCCTGCGCGTCCCCACGCCGGTGGGCAGCATCGTGGACCTGACGGTCGAGCTCGAAAAGCCCGCCACGCCCGAGGCCATCAACGCCGCCATGAAGAAGGCCGCCGAAGGCGAACTCAAGGGCATCCTCGGCTACACCGACGACCCCATCGTATCCAGCGACGTCATCGGCACGACCGTCTCCAGCCTGTTCGACGGCAACCTGACGCAGGCGATCGATCCGACGTTCGTGAAGGTCTGCTCGTGGTACGACAACGAGTGGGGCTTCTCGAACCGCATGGCCGACCTGGCCAAGAAACTGGCGTCGATCTGATTCAAAGACGGAAGGCTGTAGGCTATAGGCTGCAGGCTGCAGGAAAGACTCAAAGGCAACGCTCCCCGGCCGGAGACTGCCCCTGCACCTTCAGCCTGGGCCTACAGCCTGCAGCCTAGAGCCTGCAGCCTGCAGCCTTTACGGGAGGTTCGCCATGGCCAAGAAAACGCTCGATAAGCTGGCGATGAAGGGCAAGCGGGTCTTGGTGCGCGTGGACTTCAACGTGCCGCTCGACGATGCGCTCAACGTGACCGACGACCGGCGCATCCGCATGGCGATGCCGACGATCCGGTGCGCCCTCGACGCCGGCGCCCGCGTCATCCTGATGAGCCACCTCGGGCGGCCGAAGGGCGGGCCGGACCCGCAGTTCAGCCTGAAGCCGACGGCCGTGCGCCTGGCGGAGCTCTTGGAGCGCGACGTGAAGTTCGCCCCCGACTGCATCGGGCCGGAAGTCGAGAAGATGGCCACGGCCCTCCAGAACGGCGAGGTGCTGGTCCTCGAGAACCTGCGGTTCCACGCCGGCGAGGAGCAGAACGATCCGGCCTTCGCGGCGGCCCTCCGCAAACTGGCCGACGTCTACGTCAACGACGCCTTCGGCACGGCCCACCGCAAGCACGCCTCGACCTACGGCGTACCGGCCCTGATGCCGGCGGGCACGCGGGTCATCGGTTTCCTGATCGAGAAGGAGCTGAAGTTCCTGGGCGACGCGCTCCAGAACCCCGTGCGGCCGTTCGTGGCGGTCCTCGGCGGCGCGAAGGTCTCCGACAAGATCGCCGTCATCGAGAACCTGCTGACCAAGGTCGACCGCCTCCTCGTCGGCGGCGCGATGGCCTACGTTTTCCTGGTGGCCCGGGGCCAGAAGGTCGGCAAGTCGAAGGTCGAGCGCGAGGTTGAGAAGAAGGACGGCACCAAGAAGGACATCATTGCCCTCGCGAAGAAGCTGCTGGAGAAGATCGAGGCGTCGAAGAAGGAGGTCCTCTTTCCGGTCGACCACGTGGTGGCCAAGGCGTTTGCGGCCGATGCCGAGACGGAGGTCCAGGAACCGGACATCAAGGACGGCTGGCTGGGCCTGGACATCGGCCCCGAGACCACCGAGCTTTACCGCGAAAAGCTGGCCGATGCGAAGACGGTGGTGTGGAACGGCCCGATGGGCGTGTTCGAGATGGCTGCATTCGCCGATGGCAGCCGCGCGATCTGCGAGACGCTCGCCCACGTGGCGAAGCAGGGCACGGTGGTGGTGGGCGGCGGCGATACGGCGGCGGCCGTCGAGAAGTTCGGCCTCGCCGAGCAAATGACGCACATCTCGACCGGCGGCGGCGCGAGCCTCGAATTCCTGGAAGGAAAGCCCTTCGAGACCATCGAGATCCTCGACGACGCCTGAAGATCCGTAGATTCCTTTTGCCGCAGAGGCCGCGGAGAACGCAGAGAGAAACGGCAACGGAAAAAGCAAAGGAATGCACCACAGAGAGCACAGAGAACACAGAGAAGGAAAAGGCTTGAGAGAAGGAAAAGGAAGAAGACAGGAAATGATTCAGGGCGGGGCCAAGCCTGTTGCTGGTCTTTTCTTCCCACCTGAATCCTCTGTGCTCTCTGTGTTCTCTGTGGTGAAAGCCGTTGCCGTTTCTTTTTCTTTGCCTTTTTCTCAGCCGTTTCTGCGGTCCTGGCGGTGAAACTGTCCGGCGACGTTCGTGGAGCGCACGCGTGAGACGTTCGCTGAGCCAACTGCCGCGCCCGGCCATCGCCCCGTCGGTCCTGGCGTCGGACTTCGCACACCTGGCCGACGAAATCGCGCGGGTCGAGGCCGGCGGGGCCGACCTCCTGCACATCGACGTGATGGACGGCCACTTCGTGCCGAACCTCACGATCGGGCCGGCCGTCGTCGAGAAGATCCGGGCGGTGACCCGCCTTCTCTTGGACGTGCACCTGATGATCCAGGAGCCGGCCCGGTACATCCAGGCGTTTGCGGCGGCGGGGGCCGACAGTCTGACGTTCCACGCCGAGGTGGTGAGCGACCCCGAGGCGCTCGCCGGCCGCATCCACGAACTCGGCTGCGACGCGGGCATCACGATCAACCCCGACGGGCCGCTCGACCGCGTCCGCGAGGCCGTGCCCCACGTGGAGATGGTCCTGATGATGACCATCTTCGCCGGCTTCGGCGGGCAGAAGTTCATGCCCGAGGTCCTGCCGAACATCCGCCAGGTGAAGGGGTGGCTGCGCGAGGGCCAGCGCCTGGAGGCCGACGGCGGCATCAACACGAGCACCGTGGCCGTGGCGGCCGAAGCGGGCGTGGACACGTTCGTGGCCGGGACGGCGGTCTTTGGCGCGGCGGACCGCGATTACGCCCGCGCCATGGCAGAGCTTCGGCGGCTGGCCGCCGAGGGGCTGGCCAGGGCAGGCGCATCGGGCGCGTGAGGCGGCGCATGGCCATCAACGGCCGCACTAAGAAGAAGGATATCCCGGAAGGCCTGTGGCTCCGATGCCCCGGCTGCGAGGAGATGGTCTACCGCAAACGCGTGGAAGAGAACCTCCAC
>Ga0315281_10015316_pt1 | contig 10286 bp, 8 predicted proteins | sample YL17G07_0_MG_FD_204540 | JGI IMG/M metagenome (GOLD analysis project Ga0315281, IMG submission 204540) | Sediment microbial communities from Yellowstone Lake, YNP, Wyoming, USA - YL17G07_0 | ecosystem: Environmental > Aquatic > Freshwater > Lake > Sediment | place: USA: Wyoming | collected...
GCGTGAGCTCCATTTTATTACCATCGCGCTTCATATCAAGCACATTCAGGAACGACATGCCGAGCAGCGGTGTTTCCGGCTGCGGGCCATCGATTACTCCTGCCTCGACGTTGCGCAACATGATCTCCCCGACCTTCACGGTCGCGAGTCGTATAACGTACATGCGCGCATAGCCGGAAGCGGTGCGGGCCGTCCCGAGGCTGCCCCTGGTATAGTCAATGCCGGCACGCTTGGCGGTCGCACTGTTGAGGGCAACGGTGTTGGCGCCAGTATCGACGAGAAAGGTCACGGCGGTGCCGTTGATCGAACCTTCGGCATGAAAGAAGCCGCTGGAATCGGCGTACAACGTGACACTCTCGCGCGCGACACTCTGGAATGCAGCCATCACGACACCAAGCCGCAGGGTTTCGCGCTTACCCTTCAGCTCCACCACCGCTTCTTCGGCCTGGGTGTCGGTGCTCACGAGCTTCACACCTTCCGGACTTTCATCACCGATAGCCAGCACACGACGCGTGCCGTCAACCTGCAAGATGGCCTTATCCTTGAATAAGGCAAACAAGCTGATGTCTGCAGCGCCGGCTGCCAGCGGCTGCACAGAAAGCAACAGGAACAGCAGGCAGGCAAGCAGGTGTTTCATAGTTCCTGTCCTGAATAAGCCGCGCTAGAATCGGTGCGGTGAAAAAAGAAATCCTGATATTTCGGCATTTCCCTACTGAGGGCCCGGGCTACTTCGCCTCGTTCCTCGACCGTCAGGGTATCCCGCACCGCACCGTCCAGATCGATGCAGGCGAACCCGTCCCGGAAAGCATAGCCGATATCCCCGGACTTGTGTTTATGGGCGGACCGATGAGCGTGAACGATCACCTGCCGTGGATCCCAAAGGTGCTCCACCTTATACGCCAGGCCGTAACCGCCGATGTCCCGGTGCTCGGCCACTGCCTCGGCGGCCAACTGCTGAGCAAAGCACTCGGCGGACGCGTGCGCCGGAATCGTGAAAAAGAGTTTGGCTGGCTGCCGGTTTCCGCTGTGGATTCACCGCAAACAGATCATTGGCTCAATGGCCTGCCGCCGCACTTCGAGGTGTTCCACTGGCATGGCGAGACCTTCAGCATACCACCCGGGGCTACGCACATATTAAGGAGTCGCCTGTGCCGCAATCAGGCGTTCGTGATCGGCAAGAGTCTGGGCCTCCAATGCCATATCGAAATGACGCCGGAACTGGTGCGCCGCTGGGCGCACGACGGCGCGGCAGAAATCACCCGCGCGCTGCCTGCCGCGGGCGTGCAGCGGCCGGCGCAGATGCTGATCAGTCTGCCACAACGGGCCGCGCGCCTGAACCGCGTCGCTGACGTTTTCTACACACGCTGGCTGCAGGGCCTGCGGCGCTGACGCATGAGCCCGATACTGATCGGCATTCTGGCGTACGTCGCAGTACAGCTGCTGATCGCCATCCTGGTTTCGCGCCGTATTCGTAACGAAAACGATTACCTGCTCGCCGGACGGCGCTTCGGTCTGGGGCTGGCCACGTTCATGATTTTCGCCACCTGGTTCGGCGCCGAGACCTGCATCGGCGCCGCCGGCGCGGTGTACCAGGGCGGCCTGTCGAACAGCGTGGCCGATCCCTTTGCCTACACCATCTGCCTGTTGCTCATGGGTTTCTTTTTTGCCATTCCCCTGTGGCGGCGCAAGCTGACTACGTTTGCCGACTTGTTTCGTCAACGCTTCTCGCCGAATGTAGAGAAGGTCGCCGTGCTGATGCTCGTGCCGACCTCGATCATGTGGGCCGCTGCCCAGATACGCGCGCTCGGCCAGGTGATCTCGTCCGCCTCACAGTTTGATGTCGAACTGGCCATCGCGATCGCCGCCGGTGTGGTGATTGTTTACACCGTCTATGGCGGCCTGCTGGCCGACGCCGTGACCGATCTGTTTCAAGGCATCATGGTGATGGTCGGACTTGTGATCCTGCTGGTCGTGGTGGTGCAGACCGCCGGTGGCTTGCAACCCGCACTCGCCGCCATCGATCCGGCGCGCCTGCAGCTGTTCGGCAATCCGAACCTGTCAGCGCTGGCCACGCTGGAAAAATGGGCGATCCCGATTACCGGCTCGGTCGTGGCGCAGGAACTGGTGGCGGTGATTCTCGCTTCGCACACACCTCAGACAGCGCAACGTGCCTCGCTGCTCGGCGCCAGTCTGTATCTCGTCTTTGGTCTGATCCCCGTGTTCATCGGCCTTGTTGGGCTTACGCTCATGCCCGGGCTCACGGATCCGGAGCAGCTATTGCCACTGATTGCGCAGAAATATCTCAGCACCCTTCCGTACATCATTTTCGTCGGCGCCATCATTTCCGCGATTCTCTCGACTGTGGCGAGCTCGCTGCTTGCGGCCGCGGCACTCACCTCGCACAATCTGATCGTTCCGCTCAACCCGGGCCTGAGCGAGCACGCGCGGGTGCGCGTGGCACGCGTCGGCGTGGTGGTCGCCGGCATCGCCGCCTACCTGCTGGCGCGTCATGCCGAAGGCATCTACGCACTGGTCGAACAGTCCTCGGCCTTCGGCGGTGCCGGTATATTCGTGATTGTGATGTTCGGTCTGTTCAGTTCCTTTGGCGGTCCGCGCGCGGCGCTAGCGTCGCTTTCTGTCGGCGCCATCACCTGGTTGACGGCCGAACAAGCGCTGCATCTGCCGGCACCGTATCTGCTCTCCCTGGCTGCTTCGCTGCTCGCGTATTCCTCGGTGGCCGTACTCGAACAGCGCGTTGCGAAACGTATAGGCAGTCAACACTGATGCTGCGCATTGGGATTGATCTCGGCGGTACCAAGACCGAAGGCATTGTCATGGATGACACAGGCAAGATACTGGCACGCGAACGTCGCCCGACACCGCAGTCAGACGGCTACCAGGCCATACTCACCAACATCTGTGATCTCGTTCTGGTATTGGAGCAACGTGCTGGCGCGAGTTGCCGCGTCGGTCTCGGTACGCCGGGAGCGATTTCGACCAAGACCGGGTTCCTCAAGAATTCCAATACCGTCTGCCTCAATGGCCAGCCTGTGATGCAGGACTTGGAAAAATTACTGGCGCGCGAAATCCGCATCGCCAACGACGCCAATTGTTTTGCACTGTCCGAGGCCATTGACGGCGCGGCTCAAGGCGAGCCGGTGGTATTCGGCGTAATCCTGGGCACTGGTGTTGGCGGCGGCATCGTTGTGAACGCGCAACTACTCGAAGGCGCGCAGCACATTGCCGGCGAGTGGGGGCACAACGTGCTCGAAGCTGATGGCCCACCCTGCTATTGCGGCAAGCGCGGCTGCGTCGAAACTTTTCTGTCCGGACCGGGACTGGCACGTGACTTCGCCACACAGACCGGCAATACAACGTTCGATGCGCGCGCCATCGCCGCGGCCGCTGAGCGGGGCGACGCACGCGCAGAAGCCGCAATGCAGCACTACCTGAATCGCTTCGGGCGCGCGCTGTCGGTGGTAATCAACATTCTCGATCCCGATGCGATCGTTCTGGGTGGCGGCATGTCCAATATCGCTCGCCTCTATACAGAAGGTCGCGAGCATGCCGCCCGACACACCTTTAATGATGAATTGCGCACTCGTATCCTGCCGAACCGGCACGGCGACTCATCTGGCGTACGCGGCGCTGCCCAGCTCTGGCCGGTTTGACCACCCAGACCGTCATTCACGCCTGAACGATGTGGCCGGCTCACTCCGACTGGCCATGTTAATTTGATCATCGTCAAAGAACGTCACGCCGACACCTGACAGGATTCGCCCTCGGCCGGAGTGTTTCCGGTCAATGGCAACAGGAGCAGAATCATGAAATGTCGATTCACGCAGGGAGTTATTATTACCGCTATGGCCGTTGGTGTTTCGCTTCCGGCCCTGGCCGCGGATCAGACCCGCGCCCAAGACCAGACCCAGACCCGTGATCAAATCCGTGACCAGGACATCTACGGCCACAGCCTCATGACCCCGCAGGAGCGCGACGCGTATCGTACTCAGATGCACGCCGCCAAGACTGTGCAGGAACGCGATCGCATCCGCACTGAACACCACGAGCTGATGAAGGTACGTTCGAAAGAGCGCGGCATCACTTTGCCGGATGAACCGCCGGCCGGGCACGGTCCGGGCAGCGGTATGGGTCCGGGCAGCGGTATGGGTCCGGGCAGCGGTATGGGTCCGGGCAGCGGTATGGGTCCGGGCAGCGGTATGGGTCCGGGCGGTGGTATGAGCCCCGGAGGTGGTGGTATGGGTCCGGGTGGCGGTGGTCGCAGATAGCTACTCGACGGCACGACCTCTCATTCAAAATCTATCTTGGTGCCAAACACTGCGCGTGGAAGTTATAGCGGGTAATCGCAGCGTTAATGCTGCCGCGGCGCTGCAAGCGGAAGCTCAATCCAGAAGGTGCTGCCCACTTCAGCTTCACTTTCGGCACCCACCGCACCGCCCATCATCTCGACGATACGCCGGGTAATAGACAGACCGATTCCGGTACCTTCGATGTTACTGCACTCGGCACCAAGACGATTGAAGGGCTGGAACAGCTCCGCCATGCGTTCCGCCGGAATACCCCGCCCCGTGTCCGTGACAAGGATGCGCAACTGACCAGTCACCCTGGTTTCGGTAGTGAGCTTTACGCTGCCACCGGCGTGGTTAAACTTGATGGCATTGGAAAGCAGGTTTAGCAGAGACTGCCGGAGCAGCATACTGTCGGCCAATACAGCCTCCCCATTCAGCCCGGAATGGCTTAGGTGAACGTCACGCGCATCGGCGCGCGGACGAACCAGCGCCAAACACTCCTCGATAAACGCGCCCGCTTCTATCGGCATCAGTGACAAGTCGAGGTGACCCGCTTCAATCTTGGCCAGATTGAGAACCTGATTGATCAGCTCCATCAGATGATCGCTGGCCCGGCGGATATACCCCACACTTTCCTTGTGCTGGTCTGACAGGGCATCATCGAGCTGCATGATCTGGGCGAAACCGACGATGGCATTCATCGGTGTGCGCAATTCGTGGCTCATGCTGGAGAGAAACTCGGATTTGGCGCGACTGGCAGATTCCGCGGCTTCCTTGGCTTGCAGTAACCGCTGCTCTGCCTGCTTGCGCTCTGTTATGTCGCGCGCGGTTACCAGAATGCCCTGCACATCGCCACGCTCATTGCGATATAGCGTAGCGTTGTAAAGTACGTCCATAACCTGGCCATCGGCACCACGCAGAACCAATGGGAGATCATGTACGACGCTTCCCTGCCACACACTCCGGTTGGCGCTGCGCACTTGTCCGGGTTCGGTAAAGTAGTCAGCTACATCACTGCCGATAAGTTTGTCACGCGCATGCCCGGTCGCCTGTTCCGTGGCCGAATTGACATCCATGATCCTGCCTTCGGCACTGATGGTCACTAATGGGTCGAGGTTCGCTTCGATCAGGCCGCGCGTGTAGATCGAAGCAGCATGCAACTGCTCAGCAGCCCGGCGCTGCCGCACACCGAACCCCAATATCACCAGTAAAAAGATTGTTGCACCGATGCCGTATTGCCAGATATGCCGGCGCCATTCGGCAAGGTAATCGTCGCGGGCAAGGCCAACAAAAACGAACAGCGGCCATTCCCCGACCTGCCGATAGCTGGTCATGCGCTCGACACCATCCAGCGGTGACATGGCTTCGAATGTGGACTGTTTTATCCCTTTCTCGATACTCGTCCTAGCGTTTAGGTTGACGACTTTACCCATGTCACTGTCTCTGGCCGGATAGCGCGCACAAAGCCGCAGCTCCCTGTCGTACAACGCAACCAGTCCATGGGCTCCCAGGCTGACGGTACGGTACATCTCCTGAAAATAACCCAGATCCAGTATGACATTGACGATGCCGGCGAAACGGCCGTCCTCAAAACTGATTCGCCGGGTCAGAATCAACGTCCATTTGCCGGTCGTGCGCGAGACGATCGGCGGCGAAATTACCAGCCCCGCTGCCTGGTCGTCGCGCTGGCGCGTGAAATGATAACGGTCGGCGATATTGACGCGGGGCACCGCATCCAGAGAGCTGAAAATATGATCCCCATTGGCGTTGGTGATATGCAGGACGGCGATTTCCGGAGTGCCCTCAATCTGCGACTTCAGCAGTACATGGAGTTGTTGTTTGCGCCTGGCACTTACTCCCTGCCCTATGCGCATATCATCCGGACGCACATTCCGGATCACTTCGCGCGCCAGCAGGTCGGCTTTCTGCACCGTGGCCAGGACCTGCTCCTCCAGAGCATGTGCGATGGTTTCCGAGGTCTCCCCGGCATCGATGCTGGCACGCTGATATTCGTTGAAAAGGCTCGCCGTCAGCAAGACAACAACGCCCAACAGACCGACGGCCCCAGGAAGTATCGGTAACCCTAAACTGCGCGCGTAGGAAGTGCCGGCTTTCTTTGATGTGGTCATGCTGGTTCTCAGGGCAGAAATGCAGCAAATAATCCGCATTTCAATGATGTTCAGTTAAGGCCAGGGCAACCTGAAAGGCAAGCGACGACGATGAAACAGATAACAATTTTATTTGCCATACGGTTTAGGGGATATACTAGACACAAATTTTAACGAGGTTCCCATGCGCGTCTCCCGCTTCCTGCTGTCCACTGTCCGTGAAATCCCGGCCGATGCCGAAACCATCAGCCACCAGCTCATGTTGCGCGCCGGCATGATCCGCAAGCTCGCCTCCGGCCTGTACAGCTGGCTGCCGCTTGGCCTGCGCGTGCTGCGCAAGGTGGAAGGCATTGTGCGCGAGGAAATGAACCATGCCGGCGCGCAGGAAGTGCTCATGCCGGCGGTGCAGCCAGCCGAGCTGTGGCAGGAATCCGGTCGCTGGGATAAATACGGCCCGGAACTGCTGCGCATCAAAGACCGCAATCAGCGCGATTTCTGCTTCGGACCGACGCACGAGGAGATCATCACCGACCTCATGCGCCGCGAGCTCAAAAGCTATCGCCAGCTGCCGGCCAACTTCTTTCAGATCCAGATGAAGTTTCGCGATGAAATCCGTCCGCGCTTCGGCGTAATGCGCGCGCGCGAGTTCCTGATGAAGGACGCCTACTCCTTTCATGCCGACGAGACCTCGCTGCGCGAGACCTATAATGTGATGCACGAGGCCTACTCGCGCATTTTCAAGCGCGTCGGACTCGAGTTCCGCCCGGTGGCGGCCGACACCGGCAGCATCGGCGGCAGCGCCTCGCACGAGTTCCATGTGCTGGCCGATTCCGGCGAAGACAGCATCGCCATCTGCGACAAGTGCCAGTACGCCGCCAACGTCGAACTCGCCCAGGCACTGCCACCGCTGGGCAAGCGCGCCGAAGGCACGAAACCAATGCAGACCGTGGACACCCCCGGCCAGCACTCCATCGAAGACGTCAGCCGCTTCCTCAAGGTCAACCCACAGCAGACGCTCAAGACCCTGCTGGTGAAAGGCACCGGCGGCGTGATCGCGCTGGTGCTGCGCGGCGATCACGAGCTGAATGTCATCAAGGCCGAGAAACTGCCGCAGGTCGCCAAGCCGCTCATGTTTGTCACGCCCGGCGAAGTCGAGCTGGCCGCCGGCTGCGAGCCGGGCTCAATCGGACCCGTGGGCCTCAAGATCACCGTGATCGCCGACGAATCAGCCGCGCGCCTGAGTGATTTCGTGTGCGGCGCGAACGTGAACGGCAAACACCTTATATATACAAACTGGAAGCGCGACCTGCCGGAGCCGATTGTGGCTGACATCCGCAACGTACTGACCGGCGACCCCTGCCCCAATTCGCAGGAACAGAAATGCCAGGGCAAGCTCACGCTCACACGCGGCATCGAAGTCGGGCACATTTTCCAGCTCGGCACCAAATACAGCGAAGCCATGCAGGCCACGGTGCTGAACGAGGCCGGCAATTCCGTGCTCATGCCCATGGGCTGCTACGGCATTGGCGTGTCGCGCGTGGTGGCGGCCGCCATCGAGCAGAATCATGACAACAACGGCATTATCTGGCCGGACAGCATCGCCCCCTTCCACATTGCGCTGGTGCCGATCGGCTACCGCAAGTCGGACAAGGTGCGCGAACTGGTGGACAAGCTCTACGGCGAACTGGTGCACGCCGGCTACGACGTGCTGTTCGACGATCGCGACGAACGTCCGGGCGTAATCTTCGCCGACATGGACCTGATCGGCATCCCGCATCGCCTCGTGATCGGCGACAAGGGCATCGCCAAGGGCGTGGCCGAATACAAGGGCCGGCGTGCAACGGCCCCGCGCGAGATCGCGCTGGACGACGTGGTCGGCGAAATGGGGCGGTTGGTGCATTGCTGAAACAAATCCAGTAGCATGCCGCGAAGGCTTGCCACCGCCGGTCTGTAACGGTACCAATGATTGCCAAGCTTGCGAGCCTGCTTATTTGCGGCCCAACTGGCACCCGCTTATTCAACCACAGGGAGAGACTCGATGAGTAACACGATCAGTGCAGCAATGCGGTTCTTCTTTTTGGTAGTCGGCAGCGTCATGCTGCTCGGTATCTGGCTCACCGGTTTCAACGTGGTGCACTGGCTGTTGTTCCTGCCGGTCGTGTTCTTCTATTTTGCCGCCATTACCGGCATTTGTCCCGGTCTCATTTTTTCCAACATGCTGTTCGGCACCAAGCCACCGGCCAAGGCGGCGCCCAAAGCACGGCGCAAGAAAGGCTGATTCCGGCCCCGCCTATTAAAAAGCCCCGTGCGCGAACCGCACGGGGCTTTTTTATTCCATGCGGTCCAGCGGGCTGCGCACCCCGCGCCGGAAGAGCGCTATATCACCTGCAATACATCAAATGGGCTGGTAACGGTAATCCCCGGTTTGTTCAGCACATGCGTGTAAATCATCGTGGTGGACACATCGGCATGCCCCAGCAGTTCCTGGACGGTGCGGATATCATAACCCGACTCCAGTAAATGCGTGGCGAACGAGTGGCGCAAGGCATGGCAATTGATGCGCTTGTTCAAGGCCGCCGCGGTAGCGGCGTGCTTGATATGTTTCTGCAAATTGTTTTCGTGGACATGGTGGCGACGCATCGTGCCTGAACGCGGATCGGCCGAAACGCGGGATGAAGGAAATAGGTACTGCCACATCAGTTCCTTTTCGGCCTTTGGATATTTCCGGGATAACGCATCGGGCAGATAGACACCGCCCAGGCCACACGCCAGATCCTGCCGGTGCTGCTGTTCAACGGACCTTATTTGGGAACGGAGCATCTCATTCAGCCGGTTTGGCAGCGGAACAATTCGATCCTTGCCGCCCTTGGCGTTGCGTATCAGAATGCGTTGATACCCAAAATCCACATCAAGGATCCGCAAACGCACACATTCCATCAGCCGTAACCCGCAGCCGTACAACAGACCAGCCATGAGTCGCGCCATGGGGCTGTCCAGCGCGGCAAACAGACGCTGCACTTCATCACGCGTCAAGACCACCGGCAGACGTCGCGGCTTCTTGGACTGGGCGAATTCCCCGATCTCGATCGCTTCGTGCTTCAGAACATGTTTGTAAAAGAAGACCAAGGCATTGAGCGCCTGGTTCTGCGTGCTGGCGGAGACACGGCGGTTTACCACCAGATGTTCCAGAAACGCCTTCATGGCGGCGCCATCCATCTCTGCCGGGTCGCGCATGCCATGAAACTGGACAAATCGCTCCAGCCAGCCCAGATAGGATTGCTCGGTGCGAATCGAGTATTGCCGGACACGTATCTCGGCTATAACTCGCTCGGCATGATTCGGGAACTGTTGTTTAAAGCGCTTACCCGCTCCGTCCACGGGCGGCAGATTACTGGCCGAGGTGTCGGCGGGAGCGAGGCCGCGGTCATAGTCTCGCGCCACGGTTGCATGCGTTGGCTCCAGCTCCCGGGCGTTGTCGATCCAGTCCTGCCACGGAAAAGTGGCCGCCCAAGGCGCCTTGACCATCTCCACAAACAGAATCTGAAGGGCCCGAACCACCTGCGTGAATTGCCAGTCTTTAAGCTGGCTGTTTCTGCCTTTCTCCTGAAGGTATGCGGTGATTTCCTGAGCCGTATGCTCCGCCAGCCGCCGTTCTGGATGGGCCTTAATGTATTCTTCGGCGCGCTTGACATGCCACCGGACCGTTGCCGGCTTCAGGCCATAAGTCTTTGTCTTTTCAACGAAGTTATCCCAGAATCGGGAAATACTGTCATGATTCATGGCGCCATCCTTAGCGTATTCTGAATAAAACAATCTCCGTAACTTGCGCAGAATTATGTGGCAAACTACCTAAACTGGCAAACCGGAATAG
>Ga0315281_10015318_pt1 | contig 10286 bp, 8 predicted proteins | sample YL17G07_0_MG_FD_204540 | JGI IMG/M metagenome (GOLD analysis project Ga0315281, IMG submission 204540) | Sediment microbial communities from Yellowstone Lake, YNP, Wyoming, USA - YL17G07_0 | ecosystem: Environmental > Aquatic > Freshwater > Lake > Sediment | place: USA: Wyoming | collected...
CTGACAAGGCTCCTAAAAAGATACCCATCGCCGACTCAAACCCGCACTGAGTATCAATCACCTTTGCGTCACTCAGTCCCATATATAAGTGAGTGGGTATGTCTAGAAACTTGCCAATTTGGCTACAACCACTGTTGAACATGAGACTTTCAATGGCGCCCATAGGCGTAGTCCCCTTGCGAACGTCGAATATAATCGGAGAGCTTCCATAAAACCCTGGTGACCCAGGCCGTACGATCTGGCTCAGTGTTATACTACTTAGACTCTCAGCGGCGTGTTGAATCAACGAACCGATAATCGTAACAGGGGCAGCAGCTCCAGCAACTGGCATGGACCCCCTACTCAGTGGAATATTCGATTTCGCACACTCGATTAACACCTGGGTAATAAAATCGTTCCACATCAAAGGGGGGTCAGCGTTGACCGATACGAAAGCAAAAGGCTTCTCTCCAAATTCCTTTTCTCCACCCGAAACGGCGAAAAGCAGATCTTTCATAACTTGAATTGAATCCTTCGTCGTAAATAGGCTAGTTTTGATTGGTTTTCTTGAGTGTTTAAGTGCTAGCGCTAGACGGTAGACGTCGGTGAAGTGATCCGGCACGTCGTTGCAAATAAATGAACTCTGAACAGGGATATAAGGCAGTTTTTCTACTAATTTGACAAATTTCTTCAAGTCTTCCGAGTGCGCTTCTCGAAATATCTTCTTTTCATAATCATACACGCTAATAGCCGTCGTCCCAGGGTATGGGTAATAGTTATTTCCTTCTACATGAACTTCAGGCACTCCCTTAAGATTATGCAATGTAACAGCCCGGGGAGTTGTTTTCAAAGCTTTTTCTACTAGCCCTCTTGGTAATTTGACGATGCGGGATTCATAATTTACTTCTGCTCCCGCACCATCAAACAACTTCAGTGCGTCATCGTTGTAGACTTTTAATCCTGGCTTTTGGAGCAATGCATATGCCGTTTCCAAAATCCTTTCGATTACTGTCCTATCGATTATTTTAAATGCAGCATCATTTTTTGGATCCATCATTCCCTCCTAACTTGTTGAGCTATAAAGCAATACCCCGATACTTAAGAGTCATTGCGGAATCCTCTGCAAATCAATTCGATTGAGCTACTAATTGTTGATGCCGAGCAACTTTTTCGCCACCCGAGCGGCCTCGCTCGCATCCCTGGCAAACCCGTCTGCCCCAATCTCCTTTGTCCATCTTTCCGAAACAGGAGCACCCCCTACCATTATTTTTGTCTCGGCCCTCAAATGTTCCTCGGCAAAAGTCTCGATAACGAGCCTCTGCTGTAACATTGTTGTTGTCAGTAACGATGAGAGACCAACGATCTTAGGGCGATGGTCCCTCGTAGCCTTAATGAATGTTTCAATAGAAACGTTGATTCCTAAATCTATCACTTTGAATCCTGCAACCTCCCACATAAGGGCGACTAAGTTCTTCCCGAGATCATGAAGGTCCCCGGAAACAGTACCAATAACCGCAGTCCCCAAATCCACTGGAGTTTGATTCTTGAGAAGGTGCGGTTTAAGAATGTCTGTGCTCTCTTTAAAGGTCTTGGCTCCCAACATCAGGTGTGGGAGGAACACTTCGCCTCTCTCAAATAATTCACCGAGAACATCCAGTCCTTTCCTGAGACCATTTTCTTGGATTGAAAGGGCGTCTACTCCTTTGTCCAAAGCTTTCTGGATGGCATCCTTAACTTTCTCTGGTTTAAAATTAACAAACCCTTCAATGATTTCCTCACGCAATTTCTCTTCTTCACTCATCACCTTTTCCTCCTGCACATAGCATTTAACCGATAATCCCACATGTTTTGAACTTAGGCCCTTTTAATCAGGGCCGTTTACGTAAACTTCCAGATTACGATCATAATACACCTCGAATAATGTAGAAGCTATTCCTGCCTCTGATATCCCAACGCTGAAGATATCTTGAAGGCTGTTTCCATGGCTTTCTTTGCCAGGACGGTTTCCATTTTCTTCAGAGAGATGCGAATTGACGGGACAGCAATGTTAACGGCAGCAATCACCTCTCCTTTTACGTTTCGCACAGGAGCAGCAACAGATCTCAATCCTTCAGACAGTTCCTCGTTGTTCATGGCAAACCCTCGAACCCTTACGCCTATCAACTCTCTTTTTAGATCTGCTTTTCTTGCAATCGTACGACTTGTAAAAGGTACGAGGTCCGTCTTCTTCAGGATCTCTTCTAATTGATTTTCGTCTAGGTAAGCTAACATGGCTTTCCCCATGGATGTACAATATGCAGGAAGCCGAGATCCTACTTGAAGATTGATATTGAGAATTTGTTGGGTTTTAATCCTCTCTATATAGACGACCTCAGCACCCTCCAGAATGGCTAAGTTGACAGTTTCTCCGATCTCATTAGATGTTGCCTCGAGATAAGGGATTGCTACTCTTCTCAAATCCAAGTCTTTCATGACAGCAAATCCAATAGAGAGAGCACTTAGTCCCAGTCCAAACTTTTTCGAGCCACTATCCCGATGGAGGTATTTCAGCTGGTATAAAGTGTAGGTCAGACGCTGGATTGTGGTTTTACTCAGATGAAGCCGTTGAGAGAGTTGGGTAAGGCTAAGGGGTGATGGACTTTTCGCGAGAATGGAGATAATTGACAGGCCACGAGACAACGATTCAACAAAGTCCCTTTTCTTTACAATGCTCCGTGCTACCGAGCTCTTATCGGCACGTTCTCTATTTCTTCTATTCCCCTCTTCTTTGACAAGCTCAAGTCTTGTTAATGCCGAGCCCATTTTCCGAACCATCCTCACTGGAAGATCAAATCAAGGCAATCTTTCCTAAGAGAAGATGAAAGCTTATCGTCCGCGGGCTGTGTTTTGTTTCTGTGGATTCACAAACTAAAAACAAAATTAATCTTTACTAAATTAAAGATGGCAGAAAAATCATTGAAACATTGAAAATGTACCGCACTGCAGTACTTAGTGCCGATTCTAGTCCCCTCTTTTTATCTTGTCAAGATAAAAATCGGAGAAAGGCTGAAGTGTGGTGACCGGCTTTGCGAATTGACTTGGTAGAGTCTCTGCCAAAGGAGACGTCTCCATGGAAAGGAAGCGCTGTGACCTCGGAATTCAGGTTCTTAGACCTTCTGTCTTGAAGCCAGAGATGACAGGGGCGTCTCAAACTCTGACAGATCAAGCATTACTTGAAGGGTAACTTAGTCGAGAATATGAGAATGTAACGCGATATCTCGGTTCCAATGGATAACTAAATATTTTGAGCCGAAGACCCAGAATATTCTCAAAACTGGATGCCTGATCTTGATCTTAGGACAATGGTTCGAGAGTATGGAAATCTAAGCACTAACCTAAATTTCGATAAAAGAGATTCAGGACTATTGAAATTTCGGCTGAACTCTTCCCAAAAACAGCAGATCCAGTCTATTAAGACAAAACTACCATAGACTTCGAATCATTCATTTATAAATGATTTCAATTACTTATACTATTTTATCAATGAAAGGGCATATTGAAATATGGAAATACCTGTGTTAAATTAGTCCGTTATCTCAGTTTTGGAGTAGAACGAATTGAATTCCCTCATGAAGAATTTAATCTTTTGGGCAATCATCTTCATTGTTCTACTCCTCTTATTCCAACTTTTTGCAAAACCTCGCCCAACGGTCCCCGATCAGACCTATTCAGATTTTCTTGCGGCCGTCGAAAGCGGCCGGGTTCATAAAGTGGAGACTCGCGGGAGGAATATCACCTGGGAAGAGAAAGACGGAAAATCGTATAAGACCTACGCCCCTGAGGATCCTGAAATGATCAAATTCCTCAGAGAGAAACGTGTTGTCATCAATGCAAAAAAAGAGGAGGAAACACCTTGGTATAGCTACTTAATCAACTGGTTCCCCATGCTCCTCCTCGTTGGATTGTGGCTGTTCTTCATGAGGCAAGTCCAGGTCGGTGGCGGAAAGGCTCTCTCCTTTGGAAAAAGCAAGGCAAAGGTGTTGACCAAAGAACACAATCGAGTCACCTTCGAACATGTGGCTGGAATTGATGAGGCCAAAGGCGAGTTGGAGGAGATTATCTCGTTTCTCCGAGATCCCAAGAGGTTTACGAAACTGGGTGGAAGGATTCCGAAGGGAGTTCTTCTCATTGGGGCTCCAGGAACAGGAAAAACCCTCTTGGCCAGAGCCATTGCCGGAGAGGCTGATGTTCCTTTCTTTACGATTAGCGGCTCTGATTTCGTGGAGATGTTTGTTGGCGTCGGAGCCTCTCGAGTTCGAGACCTGTTTCTCCAAGGCAAACGGAATGCTCCCTGCATCATTTTCATCGATGAAATCGATGCCGTGGGAAGACATCGAGGCGCGGGTTTGGGGGGCGGCCATGACGAACGGGAACAGACGCTGAACCAACTTCTTGTGGAGATGGACGGCTTTGAATCGAACGAAGGGGTCATTTTGATCGCTGCCACAAACCGGCCAGACGTCCTCGATCCCGCCCTACTCCGGCCGGGTCGTTTCGACCGACAGGTGGTCGTTCCTGTTCCCGACGTCAAGGGTCGGGAGCAGATCATAGGCGTCCATGTCCGACGGACGCCCCTTGCGGATGGGGTTGACCTTTCTATCCTCGCCCGAGGAACCCCCGGATTTACCGGTGCAGATTTGGAGAACCTTGTCAATGAGTCGGCGCTGCTGGCTGCTCGCCTAGGAAAAGACAAAGTCGAGATGATTGATTTCGAGCAGGCCAAAGACAAAGTGATTATGGGCGTGGAACGAAGATCGATGATTATCCCTTATGAAGAGCGCCGGAACACTGCCTATCATGAAGCAGGCCATACCCTCGTTGCCCGCATGATTCCCGGAACAGATCCCATTCACAAAGTCACCATCATCCCCAGAGGCCGTGCGTTAGGGATTACCCAACAGCTTCCCATCGACGAGAAACACACCTACCACAAAGAATATCTCCTTAGCAACATCACCGTGATGATGGGAGGACGAGCGGCTGAAGAATTGATTTTGAACCATCAAACGACCGGCGCTGGAAACGATATTGAACGCTCCACGGAGATCGCCAGGAAAATGGTCTGCGAGTGGGGGATGAGCGACAAGATCGGACCCCTCGCTTGTGGACAAAAGGAAGAGCAGATCTTTCTCGGAAGGGAATTTGCCAGACACCGGGACTACAGTGAGGAAACGGCCCGGTTGATCGACGACGAGGTCAGGGAGATCGTCACTCAGAGTTACGAAAGGGCCAAGAACATCCTGAATGGCAGCATGGCCACGCTTCATCGACTGGCTAACACCCTCCTTGAGAAAGAGGTTTTGGACGGTTTCCAGATTGATCAGATTATTAAGAGCGAGGCCGCTGAGTCTTAACGCGGCCCCCCTTCGCGAAATCAATGAGTCTGATTCGATGCCTTCAGATCACGAATGAAAAGGAAGCGACTCAAGAGATGGGAGCCCTGGGGGTCGATTCGACAGGAATCGAACCAATGCAAGGGAAAACACTCCATTTTAACTTGAAAGTGGAAGACATTGCTCCTCGAGCTGCGAACCTCCTCAAGCAGGAAATGCTTGCGCTGGGGGGAGACGCTGCAGTGGATGGGAGAGGTCTCGACTGTGGTATTGAATCCACCGGCACCCTTCTCATGGGAACTCAGAAACAGATTGAGGAACTCGCCCTCAAGTTAAATCAATATCCTAAGCTCGATCCCCTCGCTCGTTCTCTCAGAGAAACTTTGAAACACCTCTCTCAAGAGGACTTTTGTCTCCGTTTCCGAAGTCGGACCCTTACTCTCGGGAGACGAGCCCTTCTTATGGGAATTCTGAACGTGACTCCCGATTCCTTTTCAGATGGGGGACTCTATTTTGACAAGGAGAAGGCCATTGCCCATGGACGGCGGATGATGGAGGAAGGTGCGGATCTTATCGACATCGGAGGGGAGTCAACCCGTCCCGGATCCAAACCCACTCCTTTGGAAGAGGAACTCAGGCGGGTACTGCCGGTGATTGAAGGTCTTGCGAAACAGGGAGGTGTTCCACTTTCGATTGATACCTCCAGGTCAGCAGTTGCCAATCGAGCCGTCGACGTTGGCGCTGAGATGATCAATGACATCAGCGGACTCCATGGCGATCCAGCCCTAGCCCTGGTCGCAGCCAAAGAAGAGGTTCCCATCATCCTCATGCACATTCGCGGAACACCTGAAACCATGCAAAAGGACATTCACTACGAGTCCCTTTTTTCTGAAATCCTCTTGTCCCTAAAAGAGTCCATCGGAAAAGCAGAGTCGGCAGGGGTCGATCCGAGCCAAATTGTCATTGACCCCGGCATCGGTTTCGGGAAAACGCTCGAACACAACCTTCTTCTCATTAAGCACCTTTCCGAATTCCGGGTCCTTGGAAAACCGATTCTTTTGGGAACCTCTCGGAAGAGCTTCATCGGAAAGATCTTAAATGAAGAGGTCGATCAACGATTGGAAGGAACTCTCTCAACCATTGCCATTGGGGTCCTGAATGGAGCTCATATCATTCGATGTCACGACGTCCTGCCGGCAAAAAAGGTGATGGCTGTTGCCGATGCGATCCGGCTCGCAGGAGAAGTCTGAGACTTGGGGGGTATCGATCAATGACGCGTAAGTTGTTCGGGACGGATGGGATCAGGGGCGTGGCCAACGTCGACCCTATGACGGGCGAAATGGCGATCCAGCTCGGCAGGGCGATTGCGCATCTCTTTAAGGAGGTGAAGGGAAAACATCGAATCGTCATTGGCAAGGATACGCGCCTTTCCGGATACATGTTGGAAACGGCCCTCGCTTCTGGGATCTGTTCCATGGGTGCGGATGTGATGTTGGTGGGCCCGCTTCCCACACCAGGGATTGCCTTTATCACTACGAGCATGAGGGCCAATGCAGGGGTGGTGATTTCTGCCTCGCACAATCCTTACTACGATAATGGGATCAAGATCTTCTCCCGTGATGGCTTTAAACTTCCCGATAAGATGGAAAAGCACATTGAAGAACTTATCTTCTCCGACAATCTCCAGTCCCTTCGTCCAACGGCCAGCGAGGTGGGGAAGGCTCACCGCATTGACGATGCCGTAGGAAGGTATGTGGTCTTTCTCAAGAACACGTTTCCAAACGACCTGACATTGGAAGGTCTTCGCATCGTTCTCGACTGTGCCCATGGGGCTGCGTACCGTGTGGCCCCGACGGTGTTCGAAGAGCTTGGGGCTGAAGTCATCGCCGTGGGCGTAGACCCCGACGGAGAAAATATCAATGCGGGGTGTGGCTCGCTCTATCCCCAGGTGATCAGTCGTCTCGTATTGGAGAAAGAAGCAGACCTTGGCATCGCCCTTGATGGTGACGCCGATCGGATTGTTTTTGTGGACCGTCACGGAAGAGAGGTGGACGGAGACCATATCTTAGCCATCTGCGGATTGGACATGCTCTCCCAGGCGCGATTGAAGAAACAAACCTTGGTTACGACGGTCATGAGCAACCTGGGACTTGAAAAGGCGATCCAAAAGGCGGGAGGAAAGATCGTTCGGACCCAAGTGGGAGACCGCTACGTCGTTGAAGAGATGCTGCGAGGAGGCTACAACCTTGGAGGGGAACAGTCCGGTCATACCATCTTTCTCGATTTCAATACGACCTGCGACGGCGTGCTCACGGCCCTCCAGGTGCTGGCCATCATGGTAAGGGGAGGGAGGCCTCTTGACGAATTGGCCAAAACCATGGAACCCCTCCCCCAGGTCCTCTATAACGTGGCGGTCAAAGCGAGGAAAAACCTTTCTGAAATTCCTGAAATTCAGCGTCGGATCCAGGCGATCAAACGGTCGTTCGGGCAATCAGGAAGGCTCCTGATTCGTTACTCGGGAACGGAACCCCTCTTGCGCATCATGGTTGAAGGGGAGAATGAGGCAACACTCCATCAACTGGGTCAGGAGCTCGTGGCCTTGGTTAAGAAACACGTCGGAACAGAAGACGGTTGAGCGTGGAGGATGGAGGGTTCTGAACAGGGAGACAAAGATGGCAAGGCTCGGTGTGAATGTGGATCATGTGGCAACCCTCAGACAGGTACGGAGTGTCTCGTACCCTGACCCTGTGGCGGCTGCCGGGATCGTGGAGCTTGCCGGTGCCGACGGAATTATGATCCACTTGAGGGAGGACCGACAACATATTCAGGACCGAGACCTTCACATCATCCGACAGACGGTTCAAACTCAGCTGAATCTCGAGATGGCAGCTACGGACGAGATGATTCGCATCGCCTTGGAGGCAAAACCGCACATCGTCACCCTCGTCCCGGAAAGGAGACAGGGGTTGGCAACGGAGGGAGGACTGGATGTCATCAAATTCCTCCGACCTCTGAGAAAGGCGGCCCAGCGATTCGAGAAGGGAAGAATTCCAGTCAGCCTGTTCGTGGATCCCAGGAAAGATCAGATCAAAGCCTCAAAAGATGTAGGGGTTCACACGGTCGAAATCCACACGGGCTATTATTCTAATGCAAGAACTTCATTTGAGGCCGACGAGCAATTTAAGAAAATCATTGACGCGGTCGGAGAGGCGTTTCGCCTGAACCTTCGGATCGCGGCGGGTCACGGCCTCAACTATGGTAACGTGAGACGAATCGCTGAAATCAAGGAAATCGAAGAATTCAATATCGGCCACAGCATCATCGCTCGGGCGATCTTGGTCGGCCTTGACCGGGCGGTCCGAGAGATGATTGCGCTGATGAAGCAGTAAATGGACTTGACCATGATTATCGGAACAGGAATCGATTTGGTGAACATGGAACGGATCGAGCGGGCCATGAACCGTTGGGGAAACCTTTTCCTTCGTCGTGTCTTTACCGAAAGGGAAATCGGATGGTGCCTTAAGCGGACGCGACCCTCAGAGTGTTTCGCCATCCGCTTTGCAGCCAAAGAGGCCTTCCTCAAAGCGATCGGATGGGGACTCCGAAATGGGATCCAGTGGATTGACATCGAAGTCGAAAACGACGCCATGGGGAAACCTTTTTTCATGGTTTATCGGAAAGCCCGGGAGGTTTTGGAAGTCCTTCGTGTCCAGAGCTCTCTTCTCACTCTTTCCCACGAGCCTCCATACGCCGTGGCCCATGTGATATTGGAAGGAAGGGATCATGAAAGTCGCGACCGCTGAACAGATGCAGATCTTGGATCGAAAAGCCATTGAGACCTACCACATTCCAGGGATTGTCCTCATGGAGAACGCCGGGAGAGGGGCCACGGAGGTTCTCTGGAACACCTATCCAGACCTTCCAAACAGGCGAATCGCCATCTTGGCTGGAAAGGGGAACAATGGAGGGGATGGTTTTGTCATCGCCCGGTATCTTCTGAATCAAGGGATTGCACCGAAGGTCTTTCTTCTCACCAATCCCGATGTTCTTCGCGGGGATGCAGAAACCAACTACCAGGTCTTCAAGCGGATGAAAGGGGACATTATTCCTCTCCCTTCGTCCAAGGATTATCAGAAAATCAAGAAGGATCTCGAGCGATTTGACCTGCTCATCGACGGGATCTTTGGAACCGGGTTAGACGCCGAGGTCAGAGGTTACTACCGAGAGGTCATCGATCACCTCAATACCTTGCGAAGAACCATCGTTTCCATCGACATCCCATCGGGCCTGGATGCCAACTCAGGGAAACCCCTGGGAACGGCCATCCGAGCCTCTCTCACCATCACCTTTGGTCTGCCCAAGGTGGGACTCCTTCTCCATCCAGGACCGGATCATACAGGTCAATTAAAAGTGGTGGATATCGGTTTTCCAAAGATGCTGCTGGATGAGGAAAAGGTTCAAACCTATCTTCTTGAGGCGACAGAGATCAGACGATGGCTCACTGTTGCTCGTCGGCCGGACAGTCACAAGGGAGATTTCGGTCACCTCTTGGTTCTCGCAGGGTCGGTTGGAAAAACCGGAGCCGCAGCCATGGCCTGCGAAGCAGCTTTGCGCATGGGAGCGGGGTTGGTCACGCTCGGCATCCCCAAGAGCCTCAATCCTATCATGGAGGTCAAATTGACAGAAGTGATGACCGAACCTTTGCCCGAAACGCCTAAACAGACTCTTAGTCTGAAGGCCCTGGATCCCATTCTTCGCCTGTGTGAGAACAAGAAAGCCGTCGTCATCGGCCCAGGCCTCGGGACGGTGAAAGAAACCCAAACCCTCATCCAAAAACTGATCAAGACCGTGACCCTTCCGATCGTGGTGGATGCGGATGGACTCACGGCGCTTTCGACCGATTCCAAGTCCCTTTCTGTCAAAACCCGTTCTTTG
>Ga0315281_10015319_pt1 | contig 10286 bp, 9 predicted proteins | sample YL17G07_0_MG_FD_204540 | JGI IMG/M metagenome (GOLD analysis project Ga0315281, IMG submission 204540) | Sediment microbial communities from Yellowstone Lake, YNP, Wyoming, USA - YL17G07_0 | ecosystem: Environmental > Aquatic > Freshwater > Lake > Sediment | place: USA: Wyoming | collected...
TTTTTTGGCGTTTATAGAAATGGAGTCAACTATTCTCTCTAATGCATTATAATCAAAACCTTCTTCTATGATGAGTGCTAAAGATAAATATTCGGGCACAGCACCCAACATCACTAAATCATTTACTGTCCCGCATAACGCCAGTTTTCCTATATCTCCACCCCTAAATTCCAAAGGGCTTACCACAAAAGAATCAGTAGTAAAGGCAAGTCTATCTTTATAATTTATTAAAGCGCTATCAGAGAGTTCTTTTAAAATAGGGTTAGTGAGTTTTCTAAGTAGTAAATCCTTGATTAGGCTGTGCATTAACCTTCCGCCACTTCCATGGCTAAGGAGTATTTTTCTGTTAGACATGTTTATTTTTAGTTTATCTTGATACCCTCACCCAGAAGATCTTTTTCCAACTGCCTAACTCCGCTGAAGACAAATCCTTTTATACCTAATAACCTTGCGCTTTCTATGAGCTCTGGCCTATCATCAGTATAAAAAACATTCCCCGCAGAAACGCCAAGCATCTCAAGCGTCTTTTGATAAATTAAAGGCTGTGGCTTTCTTGCTCCTATTTCGAAAGAAGTTACAATATGATGAAAGGCATCGAAGACAGGGAATCTTTTCTTTATATACTCAAAGTGTAAAATGTTTATATTTGACAAGAGCGTTAGTTTATAATGGTTTTTTAGTTTGCGCGCTAGATGATAAACGTCAATATTTTTTTTAGTTAAAAAGAATATCTCTTCCCAAATACATACAAATTCTGTATAATCCATTTTTAAATTGAGCGTCTCTTTTACCTTAGAAAAAAACTCAATAGGAGAAATCCTGCCTTCTTCAAAAGACCCAATGAGTTCTGAGTTAAAAAAAAGGGCGAACATCTCTTGGGCCTTCATATCCGTAAATTTAGTTAACCGTTGCGCAACTATCCAGTGGTCAAAGTCAATTAAGACATTTCCTAGATCAAATATAATCGCCTCGACCGTGTTAGAAAATTCAGCCCCTCTGCATATGATAGAATTTTTCAAAGGTATTCTGTCACCATTATTCATCAATTCCCCTTCTCTTTTGTCTTTTTAAACAAGTCCAGGAACCGATCTTCATATTCCTTATATACGTTCCACTTATCCAGCTCTATTTTTAATTCATTGGCTTTTGTAATATCTCCCCTTGCCTGTTCAAAGAGTTTCTCAATCTTATCTTTTACAGAAAGCGGAAGTTTTGTAAGCTGGGTGAGGGTCTTCTTGATCCTCTCTATTTCCTCTTCACCAATAGGGGTGGCACCTTGAGGACCTAATTTAAGATAATCCAAAAATTTATTAATCTCTGTCTCCATGTGGTTCGCTTCTTCTATGAGGCTGGCAAGATCTATTTGTATATTAAATATTCTAGATAACACCTTCAGCACCGCATGTGAGGCCTTAGGGTTTTCAATCTGAATTGTATAAAGCGGCATCTCACCGAGTAGGCAAAAACCCTTAAAGCCTTCCCTTTTAGCTATACCTAAAAATAACCCGTTCATGCCACTAATTTGGCCTTCAGATAAAATTTTAAGATCATATTTTTTAAAATTATTATTTAACTCTGGCGAGGTAGCGCAGAACCATACGCGGGATTCCTGTGTATGATCGATAGGTTGTGGCATTGAAGCAAAGCTAACAATCATCTCTACTTTAAAAATTTTAGCTATATGCATAATTCTTTTAGAGTAGGCCTCTGCTTTAGCTAAATCTGGCTGGGCGTTACTAACAAAAATTATCAGATCGTTTGCTTCGGTCTTCCCCAAGGTCTTTTTAGTAGGATTCTTCCAATAATAGAATTTATTAAAGGGGAGTTCTGGTAAAGTCAATATACCTTCTTGGACATTGCTTCCTGTCAAATAGAAAAATTCCTCTGGTGGGATATCGGCAAACTCTTCAGCCTTTAGTTTTTCTACTAAATAACTTGCCGCCTTAAATGCAACTTCCCCCATACCCGGCCAGGCAACAATAAGACAAGGCTTCTTTAATCTCGGCCTCTTAAAAATTTTTATTTCTTCCATTTTTTGCTCCTTGTAAAATCACTAACTAAATCGGTATTTCTTTAAAAACTCCTCTAATACTAGGGCACCTTTATATAAATTATCTATCTTTACATATTCATCTGATATATGGGCACAACCCCCGCAACCAAAACCAGTGGCAACTGCCGGTATATTTTTATCTTGAAAGAAAGTTATAGTGGTTGCTCCTTCTGAGCCTTTTATAACAGGCCCCAATCCTACCTTTCTTACTGCCTCGGTAAGATGTCTTACCAGGGGATGGGTTTCGGATATTCTATAAGGCTTCTGAATCCCCTCAATTTCTATCTTGAATTTTCTGGTATATCTGTGAATAATCTGTTCTAAAACTTTTAGAATTTCTTTTTCTGACATACCAGGTAGGAAGCGAAAATCTAATTCAAATTCACACCAGTCTGCCACTACATTAACCTTATCCCCGCCTTTTATGGTTCCGATATTTAATGTGGGTGGTTTAAGATATTTATTTTTTGGATAAACGAATTTATATCTTCTAAGTTCCTTAAGTATATCTATTGTTATATCAATAGCGTTTATACCGAGCTCAGGATAAGCGCCGTGTGCCCTCCTACCCTGTATTTTTACCTTAAGATGAACTAGCCCCTTCTGGGTAACGATAATATCAAAATCATCGGCGTCTAATACCACTGTTTCATCGGGCTTTAAAATGCCTTTCTCTAATAGAGGAGACAAGCCAAACTTCGAACCACTCTCTTCATCAGCAGTAGCAGCTAAAATTAAATTATAGTCCAGAATAAACCCGTCTTCAATAATACTGCTTATTGCCTCTAAGCTAGAGGCAAGATTACCTTTACAGTCAGTAGCACCTAACCCATAAATCCTTCCTTTGTATATCTTCCCTGAGAAGGGATCAAAATGCCACTTTTCTCCGCAGGGCACAGTGTCTAAATGCGGGGTAATAAGCAGCGAGTGTTTCCTATCTCTGCCTTCTAATATAGCCACTACATTTGAGCGTCTTCTTTTAAACGCAAAAATCTTGCTCTGCAAACCTATTTTTTTTAAATAATCTCTAACAAAAACAGCAATCCTTGACTCATCTCCGGGTGGGTTCTGGGAATCTATGCGTATTAGCTGTTGGGTAAGTTTTGTCAGTCGTTTTTTATTTATCATTTTTATAAGATTTTTTAAATGGGCGGTTGGGTTAAAAACTATAATTTGCGCTGAAAGCCAAGGCTTCGCTGTCAAAAAATTGGCCTTCTAAATTAAACCAAACTCTTTCTGTGACGGGAAGGTCAAGACCTACGATAAGACCGATGCCTTTGGTTAAATCAGACATCACCCTTTTTCTATCACCTGCTGACCGGTGGATATAATCCAACCTTGACCAACGTGTTCCTAAGTAAGGGGTGACCTTAAAAAAATCTCGGGAAACCAAAAAAGAAAACTGCCAGTCATCCAAAATTGCCTTATGCTCCGTATCTCCTAAATGCAGCTCTCTAGGATGAACACTGATATGCTGGAAACCAGAAACCATTTTTATCTTTTTCTGTTCGTATAATTTTAAGCGAAAACCGTATCCTCCGGCAAAACTAGAAGAATAATCCAGCTCATCGTAACCCAGAGGATGCTGCTTTATATTACCAGCCCCACCTTTTAAGTCTATAGATAACCAATCATAAACACCGTAAGATAAAAGAAAAAAACTCTGCGTGCTTCTTAACTTTCCGTATCCATTTTCTAAATACCTTTTAAAGATAGAGTGGGTTTGCAGGCCAGTGGTGAATTCTTTCTTCCCAGGCATCCTTGTCCCGTAACAGGGAGCGGCATAGGAAGACAGGACCCAACAAAAGATTAAAATAAAAAGTAAAGATATTTTACGCATAGTCCTCTTTTTGGTCTAAGTTATGTATCTAAAGGGCAGACTTCGCATTTGGGCCTGCCTTTAAGACAAAATTCTTTACCGAGCCGGACTAAAAGGGCATGGTATTCCTTAAATAATTTTACCTTGTTTTTAAGATTTTCCATAAACAAATTTTGTATCTCATCGTAACTGGCATTGTTTCTGATAAGGCGATGTCTTAAAAGCACCCTTTGGGTATAGGCGTCCACTACAAATACGGCCTTATCTAATGCATAGAGTAATATAGAATCTGCGGTTTCCGGACCAATGCCATTTACAGAGAGAAGTTCTTGACGCAGTTCTTGCGTATCTCTTAAGGACATATTTTTAAGTTTTCCTTTATAAGACTTAAATAAGAAAATTAAAAAATTTTTTAGCCGCCTTGCCTTAATATTGTAATAGCCGGCTGGCATGATAAGCGAAGCCAATCTTTTATCTGATAGCCGATAAAGTTTATGTGGATTTAATAATTTACGTTTTCCAAGGTTAGCTATTGCCCTCTCTGCATTTTGCCAACTTGTATTCTGCGTAAGAATCGCACCCACTATCACTTCAAATGAACTTTCCGCCGGCCACCAATGTTGTGGGCCGAAAAAAGAATATAACTTTTTATAAATCAAATTTAGTCTATGGGTCATTCTTTAAGTTCCAAAGGGTTATATTTATAGTAGGCGAAAATGGTATAGGCAGTGCCTGCAACAGAACCAGTGCGGTTGCCCTTCGGGGTCATCCAGCCGTGTCCTGTATCTACGTAATCCTGCGTTGCATAAGGCAGGCAACTCTCGCCTTGACCAGAGGGTGAAGGGCTGGAGATAATCATATTACCTAATTCTGCCAAATATGCATCACCTTTAAGTTCATAACTACGGGCTTTGGCAATCATGCCTTTCTTATAATAGAAATCTGCCATTATCTTAAAGGCTAAAACCATCTGGGCTGTCCATTCTGAAGAAACAACCCCTCCTCTAGCTACATGCCTTTGAGGTGCAAAATCAAAACCTTTTATTTTTATGTTTTGGCTTTCCGGACGCACATAAGTAACCTCTACACTACAGTTCTGTTCGGCAAACTCTATAATCCTGTCTGGGTTCATACCTAATTGCTCCAATTTCTCGGGGCCGATAGCCGCGATTGACCAGGCGTAGGTATCAGTGGCAATAGTAGAGTCTCCCTTACCGCGCTTAATAGGTATGTCAATCTTATCATAAGTGTGTTTCACCAACCACCCTAGCACCTTATCTCTTGCCCGGACATACTCTTGTTTTCCAGTTATCTTATAGAGCATATTAAAGAAGGCATAAGCATCGAGATTGTGCTCTGTGGAGTACCACTCTATATTCGGCCCCCCGGGGATACCACCATCTGCATCCCGATTCTGTAAATAGATTGTCGCCTGAGCAATGTCTTCGGCCAAATTAAGATAATTAAAATCTTGAGTTCTTTTAGTGTACTGTGCTATCGCTATACCTAACCAGATATTTGGCCCACTGTGTACAACATACTCTGCAGGAGTGCCGTCATTAACATAATAGGCATTAAGAAACCTGCCGTCTATAGTTTTGGCTCTTTTCTGGAAAAAATCCAGCATTTTTCTGGCGCGTTCCAAGTCAGAACAATTGATATATGCCTGCAAAGCCAAGGCCTGATCATAGGTAAATGCCCAATTTTCTATATCGCTATCTCCCTCAAAGCTCATTATTAAACCTGTACGTGGATTCTGGTGCGCCTGCAACCAGCCATACATCTTATCTAAATTTGCTTTCTCAAGAGTAGCTTTCCTTTTGTCTAAACACAGGAGTTCTTCGGTAACTGCATTTTCCCTGCGCTGGATAGCAATCAACTGTTCCTGCAAAGCGTCTTTTTCCCCGGTCAATTTCTTAATCTGTGGATTAAGTTGTTTTATCTCTTCGCCCTTGGCCTTCTCTCCCTCGAGCGTGTGTATGCGCGACTGCAAGGCCTGAATTTTTATCTGCAAATCCTGCCTATCCTTAGCTATCTCTTTTATTTTTTGTTTAGCAATGCTAGATTCCTGCAGAATTTTAACGAGTTGCTCAACCAAGGCCTTATTCCCGTTTATTAATTTAATGTTTATAAAACTATTGAGCACAAAACCCAAACCCAGCATAATAATTACCGATAAGACTGCAGGTACAAATGTTTTTTTTGTCCAGGCATAGCGTACAATTTTGTTGTTTTGGGAGCGATCGATTTCTTCATAACTTAAACCAATAATATATCTATTGGCTTCGCTGACCGCATCTTCCATCCAAACGACTCTCGCTAATGCCGATATGGGGTTTCTGGTAATAGGCATTTCTATTTCCAAAGATATTTTTGCCTGCTGGTCTTTTAAAATTTGGGCTAATCCAGTATTCAAATTATTTACCGAAAGACAGATCCCTCCTCTTCCTATATTATTAGTAAAGCCCTGCAACCAATCTGACAGAAAGCGTTTCCCGTCAAGACTCAAAATGCGAAACTGCACAGGAAATACGGAATTTAAACGTATATATTTTCGGTGCTCTTGCTTTGGATGATCTTTTTTTTGCATCTTTATTATTTTAGCTAGGGCCTTTCTACAACTACCCTTTGTTTAATCTTCTTAGCCAGGCCTTCAAAAAAATTCTTAAAATCAGGGTAATCGGTAAGGGAAACTGTGTTTTTCTTCAATTCCATTTTTTGTCTCAGATATATCCTATTTTTACCTTGACGATTATATTCGGCCACAAATTTTAACCACGGGCTATCTTCGATTACATTATCAGGAATATATTTTATAACAAAATTATCCGGAATTTCAATCTCAAATATTGTCTCTTTGCTATCTAAGATGCGAAAATCAAGGGCGTATTTGCGTTTCTCTCTTGCTACCAAAGAGGTATCTAGGCCGGATAGCTGAGGCATTATCCTTAAGTTTCCTGCAACAGTAAAGTATTCCGGTCCTTGGAAGGCATAACTTAATATAAGCGGCTCATTGAGATTCTCTAAATTTTTGATATGGTATTCGTTCAACTTTGCGCCTATGGATACCTCCTGTATTCTCTCCTTGAGCTTCTCTTGAATCAATTCCGGTTGTGTGTATAGTAACCAAAACCGCTGCGCCTGATCATATATGCCATAAGTAAAAATTGATTTTTGCGCAAACAAGGTTTCGTCATTATTTATCTTTATCTTAAGATACTGCTTTATCAGATTGTGTTCAGCTGAATATAAAGGCGTTTCTTGTATTTTATATCCGTCTTCTTTGAATATTAATACCTTCCGTCCTTGGTCATCCGCGGGCAGGTCACCAAAGGAACAGGTTTCAGCTGTAGGGTCAAGAAAGAATATTTTATCTTTCAGCGATACAGCGGCAATACAATGGTTAAACATTGTTGAGGGGAAATCCTCGTTTAAATTATAACGTTCTCTTGTAGCGATAAGCACAGGCCAGCTAGAGAATCCCGCTTCTTTTAACAAGGTAACCAAAAGTATAGCCTGATCCTTACAATCGCCGTACTTGTTTTTAAAGATATCGCCTGCATAATGAGGTTCGTATCCTGCTTGTCCATACTCTACCGCCACATAACGAATTTTTTGTGCACAGAAATTATAAATTGCCCGTATCTTTGCTTCTTCAGAATTTTGATTTTTTATTAATACTCTCGCCTCATCCTTTATCGCGGCATCTGCTCTTATTTTATCCTTGGCGAGTCCCCACCACCACTTATAGATATCCTCCCACGAGGAAAATGTTGAAATAAGTATAGTGGGATTTATCTGGACGCCAGGGGGCATATTGGCTTCGGGGATTATCGGGGGTATGTCTTTGAACTGCCAATTATAAATTAAATGCCCGTCATTCTCTTTTATATCAGGTTTTAAGATAGCCCCGAAAGCATTATATTTTTCATTGAGAATTTTTATATTTAATAAATCCTTATTGGCTAAAATAATACTAAAATTTGCCGTAATAATCGGTTCGGATGCCTGTATGGGATAACCTAAATCAAAATCTTTTTTATTAATAAGTTGACTGCGGTATATTTTAAATTTGTACTCGATGCAGGCTCCATCGACTACTTCGGGAAAGGATATGATGTAGACGCGCGCATTACTGTAAAGGGGAAAGTTTAAATATTTGGATACATCGCGTATATAACGGCTACCCACCTCTACAACATTCCCGTCGGGTCTTATTGTACGCGCATAAAGTAACTCCACCCTCTCGTATGTAGAATCATAATCTATATTTGTTTCAGCAAAATCTTCTTTACCGCGCTGGTTTAAGATCTTGATTATATAATGCAGGTAAGATACCTGCGTGTTTTCAGGGGTAATCTCTACCCTCTCATCGCAATATAAAATAAGCGCACCTGCCTGAGGATACTGTTTTAGCGTATAAGGCCCGGTAATAATCTTATTTACCTGCGCATCTATATCCTTTATATTCAAGGGCTCAGCATGCTTTTCAATGATATCAATGCGCGCGTTAGCTTTTAACCTAGATTTGTCACCTTTAATCTTTTTATAGACGGACAGCGCCTGGTCAAATAGATTTAATTTCTCGCAGGTTAGACCATAATAGTATAAATATTCATAGTCGGAAAATTCCTGTTTATTAAAAATTTCTAAGGCGCCGGTGAAATTACCAACGCGATAATAAGAGATAGCCATAAATCTCTCTGCGCTTACATCTTTGGACTTTCTAAATGCCTCTATCGCCGATTCAAATTCTCCGTGGTTATAGTACAATTGACCGAGTTCAAGGTATAATCTATCTAAACCCCTGCCTTTTGCAATTAAGTCTTTATACCACTCTAGTGCATGTTGATAGTAGATCTGCGATTTACCTACGCAATTCCGCGCTTGTTCCAGACCGTTTTTCTGGGTGCAGCCAAAAAATAAAGGTAAAACTGAAAAGGCAAAAGCAAAAAGTGCAAGGTAAAAGTAAAAAGTAGGTTTATTGAAATTTCCTTTTTCCTTTTTGCTTTTTGCTTTTAACTTTTTAACGGTATTTATAATATGCATTGCATGACCCTTCGTTTGAAACCATACAGGGACCAACAGGATTCTCGGGAGAGCAAACCTTAGAAAATAACGGGCAGTCCAAAGGAGAAATCAATCCTTTTAAAATGTCACCGCATCTGCATTGCGTCGTGTGTTTTGCATCGTGTGTTATATGTTTAAGAGAAAATTCTTTCTCCGCATCGAATTTGGAGAACTCATCATTTATTCTAAGCCCGCTATTAGGAATATCGCCTAAGCCGCGCCAGTAAGCATCGCAAACCTTAAAAACCCTTGAGATCGTCTTTCTTGCGGTTGGGTTTCCATTTTTAGTGACTAGGCGTACATATTGGTTCTCTACCGCTGGCCTGTTCTTAATCACCTGCCTAATAAGAAAATATATGCCTTCTAAAATATCCAAGGGTTCAAATCCTGCAACGCAACAGCCTATTTTATAATTTTTGGGAATAAATTCATAGGGCCTTGTTCCGATTATGGCGGAAACGTGACCGGGACATAAGAAACCTTGGAGATTTAATCTTTTGTCTTTAACCAGATAATCCATAGCAGGTGGGATTCGTTTTAAAGAAGAAAGGAAAAATAAATTTTTTAATTTTTTTTCTTTTGCCGATATGATACTTAAGGCGACTGTGGGCGCAGTAGCTTCGAAGCCCACAGCTAAAAATACAACCTTCTTATCTGGATTCTCTTTTGCCAATTTAAGGCTGTCTAATGCAGAATAAACCACCCCTACATTGCCAAACCTCGGCCTTTCTTTCTCTAACGTAGAGTGGCTTCCGGGTATGCGTAACATATCTCCAAAGGTGAGAATAAGCACATCCCTATGCCGGCTAAGAACAATGGCGGCATCAATATATTCTTGGGAACTGACACATACCGGGCAACCCGGTCCGGAGATAAGCCTCAAATTGCTGGGTAAAATTTTATTTAAACCAAATCTAAAAAAAGCCTGTGTATGTGTGCCACAGACCTCCATAATATTGATTTTGTGTTCGGGTATTATTTCTTTTATCTTATTCGAGACCTTCCCAATCAGTTTTTTATTACGGAATTCATCAATGTATTTCATCGATTAACCTGAGCGTCTCTTTTGCTTTATCAGGATCTACTTTTTGTATCGCAAAACCGGCGTGTACAACAACATAGTCTTCTACTCTAATGGAAGTTAACATCTGAATATTTACGGTGCGGATCAGCCGTCCGCATTCAACTTCTGCAAAATCACCTTTAATTTTTTTTATCTTCATCGGAATACCCAGACACATGACCTAACTCCTGCCCCGCCACAATTATCTTTTATTAAGGCGGGATCCCACCGCTAATCTAATTGCTGAGCGGAAAAATTAGCAATCACCGCTTGCCCCAAAG